>JAESGR010000111.1_pt1 | contig 165239 bp, 148 predicted proteins | sample 9269771 | NCBI WGS metagenome assembly JAESGR01 (sample SAMN15739572, study PRJNA653492) | algae metagenome | isolation source: Chroococcus sp. CMT-3BRIN-NPC107 and co-occurring heterotrophs from well... | place: USA: Clark Mountains Wilderness, California | collected 2010-04-18
AGTTGGAAAAGGCAATCGCCGAAGCATTGGAAACCATCACGCTTAGCGATTGCCGAAATTGGTTTCGACATTGCGGTTATGAGGTTACACGCAATTGAAAACTGCTATAGAATTTAGGATTGAAAGCGGCGATTTGTAATCTTAAATTCTAAATCCTCAATCTTCAAACTGACGCTGATTCCCATTAATAAAAAAAACACCATTGCTACTTCAGCGTCACCGAGGTTGTAATGAACTAAACCGCTGGTAAAAAATCCAATTAACCCGCCGAAACAGCCAAGCAGGATTCCGTGTGTTTTCCAATCGCTGCCGAATTTTGAATTTCCTGGCGATGATTCCGAATCCAGAATCCTAAATCCCGAATCCTGAATCTTTCCAAAGAGCGTTCGTGCATAAACACCCAGAATCCACAGCCATAAAAGCAATGCCGGAAATCCGCGTTCGACGACTAATTGCAGCGGCGTCGAGTGAAAATGTCCCATCGGAAGCCGCCCGTCATCGAAAAGCTGCCAGTCTTTGGCGTAGCGCTTGATCGAGTCCATCCCGACGCCGACGAAAAAATGCCGCGCGTTGTCTGTCCATAAATCAAAGCCTTCACGGTAAACCGTCTGGCGATATTTCGTCGAATCGTCTTTGCTATCGAAAAATCCGACGTTGCGGCTCTGCTGCAAAAATATGAGTCCGCCGAGCGCGACAGGTAAAATGACTGCCGCTGAAATCAAAATCAACTTTCGATTGCCCGCGATCAAAACAATCGAAATCGCCGAAACCAAAAAAGCGAGTTGCGACGCGCGAGTCACGTTCAAAAGCAGCGCGAGCGACATCGCCGCGAGACAGAAGAGGAGAAAGGGAAAAGAGGAGAAAAAGAGAAAAGGAGAAAGACGACTTTTGTTTCTCTGGTTCAGACTTTGTAATTTTGCTGTTTGCTGTTGATTTTCCGTCTCCTCGTCTCCTCGCCTCCTAATATCCTTTCCTCTTTTTCTTAGCAAACTTGTGATAAAAAGCCCGAAAACAAGCGACGCGATAAGCTGCAAAACTTCGGCGTAAGTCGTCCAATGTCCGTAAAATCCCATCGAGCGCCAGTTGCGGCTTTTTTTCCAATAAGCAAAACCGAGTTTTTCCGCCGCGTTCGCGCCCCCCAATAAATCAGCGCGTTTGATTTGGACTGTCAAGTAATAATCGGGACGATAAAATCTGACGCGCGACGTTTCGTTTTGTTCGAGCGCGGCGAGCAAATCTTCCGGCGAGCGAACCTTTTTTTTATTGACTTCCAAAACGGCGTCGCCGTCCTTCAGAGTGATTTTTTCGTTGTTGTTTTCGACGTAAATGGTTTTCGTTAACGGGCTGTCGGCGCGAACTCCGTGAATTTCAACGCCGCGCCCGATCAATCGTTCAATCGGCGTCCAGACGACGTTGAACATACACGAAAAAACGAGCGCGAACGCCAGAAAAACGGCGACGCTTTTCGTGCGAACGACGATAACGACAAAATAAAAAATCAAAAATAATCCGACGCCGCGCAGTTTGTCAAGCGAAATATCCGGCGCGTATGAAGTAAAAGCGGTCACGACCGACCAAACGAAAAACGCCAAAAGCGGCAGATCGAGCGGCGTGCGAACGAGTTTTAAGCGAGGCTTGACGAACAATCTGATGACCAGCGCGAGCATTCCCGAAATCCAAGCCGTCTGCGTGGCGGCAATCGAATGCGGCGCGGATAAAACCATCAGAACGAGAAAAATGAACGCGACGCGTTCGAGCCAGAGCGCCAATTTATTTTCGTGATTAGTTTCGGCGATGCGGTCAATCCAATCGAGGAACTTCTGCATAAAATATTAACGATAATGGAAAATATACGTCAGAAAATGGATAATAATTTGTTTTTATTATCCATTTTCTATTTTTCGCTATTTATTTTCCATCTATGAACATAGAAATCACGCAGACGGATTTGAGCATTCGAGCGGAAATCAAACTTTATTACGATTTATTCGTTCCCGAAAACATCGAAAAACCCGCGCCGCTTCTTATTGCCGTTCACGGCTACGGCGCGCACAAACGTTATATGATGCGCGAAGCCAAGCTGATCGCGTCCGATGATTTAATCATCGCTTCCGTTCAAGCGCCGCACCAGCATTTCCGGCAAACCGATAATGGCTATCGCGTCGGTTTCGGTTGGCTGACCGATTATAAATCGGACGAATCCGTTCGTTTGCATCACGATTTTTTGCTCGCAATAATCGAAAAATTGACAAGCGAAAACATGATTGACCGGAACCGAATATTTCTTTACGGATTTTCCCAAGCCTGCGCGATTAATTTTCGTTTCGCTCTGACGCATCCCGACATTTCGCGCGGCGTTTTAGCCGTTTGCGGCGGCATTCCGTCGGATTTGGAAACGAATGAGAATTACAAACAGTTAGCGGCGAAAACTTTTTATCTTTACGGTGACAAGGATGAGTTTTACCCGCTCGAAAAGTTCCGCAGCTTTGAGGAAAAACTAAAAAATGTTTTGCCTGATTTCGAGTCGAAACAATACGCGGCGAAACACGAAATAACCGAAGAAATGCGCGCGGATATGAAAAAATGGCTGAAAAATTGTAAATAAAAACAAAAGCGAACGGCGTAATTTCATTCGGCTTTTTTACTTTTTCACTTAATTGATTTTCAGATTTCTAATTTCGATTTGTCCCTGCAATTCGACCGGCAAAATCAACTGCGGCGCGTCTTCGCCCGTTTCGTTTTTAACGATTTCGACGCGCAGATTTTCGGCGCGCAGATTTTCTAAAATCGAACGCGCGGCGAACAGCAAAACCGTCGCTTTTTTGCCCGCGTTCGGATTCGGCGTTTCGGTTCCGGTTTCTGCACTGACCGGAACGATGAAAAGCCGTTCGACCCTTTTTTCGCCGATGCGGAAAAACACGTTTACCGCCGTGTCGAGCACGGTCGCTTTCGGGTTCGATAAATTAAGCGGCACTTGCTGCGCGGAAAAATCCGAGTCTCGGTTTTCCAGATTGATCGGCTCGGTCGGCACGAAATCGAGCGATTTGATATAACTCGAAGGACCGCGCACGCGCACGCGCGGCGGCACGATTGTTTCTCTGTAAATCTCGGAATTTTCGCCCGTCGAGCCTTCAAATACGGCTTTAACCGGAATTTCCCGCTCGGTGACGGTTTCCAGCTGAACGGCGATTTTGTTCGGCTGAATCTCGTCGAGCCGCACGCCGGTCGGAAGCTCGACATTAACGTTTTCCGGCGTCAGATGAACGATGAGGTCGCCTGTTTCCCGAACGCTCGTCAAATCGAATGAAACGATTAAATTTTCCGGTTTTATCTGGTCAATTTTGCGGCGGTCGCCGGTCACGACGAGCGCGACTTCGGAAACCGGCGAATTGGTTATTTCCAGTTCATTGGAAATGCGGGGCTGCAAAACGATGTTGTTGAGACGCGTCGTAATCGGCGCGCGCAAGCCCGAAACCCCGAGCCAGAGCGCGAGCGTAATAACGAGCGCAACGAGTTTTATCAGCCAGTCTTCGATAAAAACGCGTCGCAGCAGACGCTTGATAAGCGCTTGCTGCGGCGCGTTCAAACCGAATTTTTCAACCGGGAAAGACATAAAGATTCAGGATTCGGAATTCAGGATTCAGGAATTAAAAGCCTTTAGTATTTCTTCAATTCTAAATTCTAAATCCTGAATTTCGAATTTTAATTTACCCGACGGTTATTTCCGTTTCGTCGGTTTTCATCGTTTTGGTCGTTTCGCGTTTTTGCTCGGCGACCGAAATGTTCATAGCTTCGAGAAGTAATTTTCGCAATTGATTCGTGTCGAGATTGCGTCGAACTTCTCCGTTTTCGACGAACGTGATCAAGCCTGTTTCTTCCGAAACGACGACGGAGATCGCGTCTGTCCCTTCGGTAATTCCGATGGCGGCGCGATGACGCGTGCCGAGTTCGCGCGAAACGCTCGGATTTTTCGTCAGCGGCAGAAAAACGGATGCGGCGGCAATGCGCTCGTTTTGAATAACGACCGCGCCGTCATGCAAAGGCGTCGTCGGATTAAAAATCGTCACCAGCAAATCGTAACTGATGCGCGCGTCAATCCCGACACCGGCGTCAATCAAATTTCTGAGTCCGACCGCGCGCTCCAAAACAATCAACGCGCCGGTTTTTTCAGTGGAAAGCGTCGTCGCCGCCAAAACAATCTCGTCGTAAATCGTTTCGCCGAGCTGTCCGCGCTGGCGGCGCAGATCAGGAAAGCGCAATTGATTGCCGAAATAAATCAGCGCCTGCCTGATCTCCGACTGAAAAAGAACGATGATCGCCACGCCGATATAAAGCACGGCTGACCGCAAAACGAATTCGAGCGTCGCCAAATCCTGGGCGACCGCCAGCCAGTATAATAAAGCGAGAATGACCATTCCGACCGCCGTCGGCACGGCTCGCGTGCCGCGCAGCAATTTCAAAACGACGTAAATAATGATAAAGACAAGCGCAATATCCAAAAAACTGCGTATCGTATTAATCGTCGGAATGTAATCGCCTATCTGCATTTCAAAGTTTGGATTCAGGATTCAGGATTCAGGATTCAAAATTAAAATCCTAAATCCTGAATCCTGAATCCTTCAACCGATGTGTTTCGGTATCATTTTTTTGGTTGAACTATTATTCAAACTCGATGTTTCTAAGAATATCATATCAACTTTCGGCTCGACTTCCTTGATTTTCGCTTCGATTTCGCCGATGGCTTGAACGATTTGCTCGTTCGTAAAAGCGTTTTTCAGATTGGCGCGAGCATTAGCCGGGAATTGCTTCGGAGCAAAATGCATCGTCAGCGGTTCGACGGTTTCGATGACGTTCGCGCGCGAATTGATTGCCTGTCGGATGGTTTCGACATCTTTTTTATCGGCAGCTTAGCCTAAAATCAGTCCACGCGGCGAGATAACTAACATTTGTTGTTTTCCCTTGAATTAAATACATTTCCCGTAAAACCGTTTTTTAACTTTATCATTAATTTCTTTTTTTGATTCGTCCGCGCTGCACGAATCCAACGAGATTTCCCGCATCGTCAATCACGCCGATGGCGCCGACGCCGTTTTCGCGCATTAATTCTTTGGCTTCGGTCAGATGCGCGTTCGCTTCGACGAAATAATCAGGTTGGACAGGGCGCATTATCTGGTGGATTTTCGTCGTTCGCCAAAGGTCTTTGGAAAGCGTTTTCATATCTTCGAGCATCAAAATGCCGTAAAGCTGTTTGTTTTTAGCGACCGGAAAAACCGTCTGTCGATGAAACGGCAAAACGCGGTCAATGAAATGCTGCACGTCCGCGTCAGGCTCGACCGCGACCGGAAGCAGCATAACTTCGGCGACGAGCAGATTTTCAAATCCGGTAACTTCCTTGATAATGCCTTTCGCCGCGTCATACAAAAAAAGTCCGACTAAAATCGTCCAAAATCCTGTCAGAAATTCAGCCCGCACGAGAGCGATGTAAAGTCCGAAAAAGATTAAAGCGACGCCGATAACCTGCCCGCAACGCCCGGTCAAAACGGTTGCTTCGCTCAAATCCTTGCCTCGTCGCCAAAGATACGCGCGCAAAACTCTGCCGCCGTCGAGCGGATAACCGGGAAACATATTGAAAACCGCAAGCATAAAATTCAGCAAAGCGAGCGTGAAAAGCAAAAGCGCGAGAATATTCAGCTCGGCGGCATTGGCGGTCGCCATCAAACAGACGAACAGAACGGCAAGCAGAAAACTCGCCGCCGGTCCGGCGATAGCGATGCGAAATTCTGCGCGCGGCGTGTCCGGTTCGTGTTTGAGCCGCGTCAAACCGCCGAACGGGTGCAGAACGATTTCAATAACTTGCACGCCTTCCATCCGAGCGGCGACGGCGTGCGCATATTCGTGGAGAAAAATTGAAACGAAGAAAACGAGCGTCGTCAGCAGACCAAAAATAAAACTCGCCAAACCGTTCTCAACTAGCGAATTAACGCTGCTCGCCGTAATCCAGCTCATCAGCCCGAGCACGAAAAACCAGCGATAATCCACACGCACCGGAATATCGGAAACGTGCCCGACAAGCATTTGCCGTTTGAGAAAATCGAAATACCGCATCGTTAAAATTAAATCACAAAAACCTTTACGGAAAAATCAATTAAAGCATGAAGGGAAACAAAAAAGAGAAAGGAATTTTTTGTTTCCTTTCTCTTTTCTCTTTATATCTCGTCTCCTCGTCTCGTTCGTTACGCTTCAAACGGAATTTCGGAGTTTTGCAGTAAACTTAGTTCGTTGCGCGAAACTTTTTCGAGCAGTTCCGGTTCGTCAAACATTTTCAAAAGTCCGCGCACGGTCGCATAACGCGGTTCGTCAGAAATCGTAACCGGCAAATTGATAAAACCGCGCAAATACTGGTCAATGCCGTCAAGATGCGCGCCGCCTCCGGTTAAAATCACGCCGCGGTCGAAAATATCAGCCGCCACTTCGGCTTTGAGTTCGGTCAAAGTATCGCTGACGGTTTGCGCGATTCGGCGCACGATGCTTTCGACAATCGGGTAAATCTCGCCCGCTGTTACTTCGACCGCGTACGGGCTGCCGGTCGTTACGTCGCGCCCGCGCACGCGCATTGATTTAGAAATATCTTCGGGCAAAAAGGCAGAAGCAAAATTGGTTTTCAGCATTTCGGTCGTTTCCTCGCCGACCTGCAATCCGCGATGTCGACGCAGATGATTAGCGAGCGCGATGTTTATTTCGTTGCTGCCGATGCGCTCTGAACGCGAGTGAACGACCGTTCCCTTCGCGACAACGGCGATGTTCGTTGTTCCCGCGCCGAAATCAATCACGGCGGAGGCGCGCTTATCGGACGAAACGACACCAGCGCCGAACGCTGCCGCTAAGCCTTCTTCCATCATATAAACCTTACCGATGTGCGCTTCGTCAGCCGCGTTGAGCATCGCTCGCTGCTCGACGTGCGTCACGTCCGAAAGCATACTCATCACTGCTTGCAGAGAAACCTGCGAGCCGCCGGATTTGGCTTTTCTGACGAAATGCGCCAGCATTTTTTTTGTGCGCTCGAAATCGGCGACGACGCCGCCTGTTAAAGGCGCTTTAACGATTACGTCGCGAGCTTCGCGTCCGAGCATATCGGCGGCTTCCTGTCCGTAGGCGACGATTTCTTCGGTCAATTCGTTAATCGCCAGCATTGACGGTTCATCGAGAACGATGTCGCGCCCTTTGACCGCGATTATCGTGCTCGCCGTGCCGAGATCAATCGCCATCTGATCGGTCACCAATTTTTTGAGTGATGAAATTTTTAACATAGAGGCTTTTTCCCTAACATCAAAACAATAATAACCTCACGCCGACGACCGTATCAACAAAAAAAGTCGCTCGCCGTAAATTTTCAGCTCCAGCGCACTTCGAACAAATTAACCGGCTGCGTGCGATTTTTCACTTGCAGCGGCTCGTGATTAATCATCGGAAATAAGTTTTCGCTCGCATACGCTGTCGCCTCGCTGATTAAAATCTGCCCGCCGAGCGCGCTCGATTCGAGCCGCGAAGCCAGATTTACGGTGTCCCCGATAGCCGTATATTCGCTGCGCTGTTCCGAACCGATGTATCCGATAATCGCTTCGCCGGTGTGCAGTCCGATGCCGACGGCAATGCGACCGAAACCTTCGGCTTCAAGTTCGCGATTTAATATTTCCATTCTTTTCTGCATTGCCACCGCCGTTTTCAAAGCGTTTTTCGCGTCTTCGGGCGTCGCGGTCGGCGCGCCGAAAAGCGCCATTAAACCATCGCCCGTATATTTATCGAGCGTTCCGCCGTGCGCGAAAATCAACTCCGACATCGCCGAAAAATACCGATTGAGCAGGCGAACGACTTTTTCCGGTTTTTCATTTTCCGAATATGCCGTAAAGCCGCGGATATCGGCGAACAAAACCGTTATGATCTGGTTGACGCCGCCGAGCCGGAACGAATCGGGATTTTCAAGCAATTGCTGAACGACGTATTCAGGCATAAAACGGCTGTAATTCGCCCGCGCGACTTCTTCGCGCGCCAAGCGCCGGTGCGCTTTAACGGTTTCTACCGTGACGGCGGTTTGCGCTGCAATGGCGCTGATTAGTTCCAAATCATCGGCGCTGAACGCCGCGAACGGATCGAGACGGTCAGCATAAACGACGCCGTGGACGTTCGATTCGGTAATCAGCGGCGCGCAAATCGTCGAGCGAACGCCCTGCGAAACGATGGAATCAGCGCCGAGAAACATTTTGTCGGTTTTCGCGTCTTGCGAAAGCAGCGCGACTTTTTCGCGCATTACTTTGTGCGTAATCGTCCGCGAAACCGTTAATTTTTCGGTCAGCTTTTCCATATTTTCATCGCGCGTGCGGACGGCAATCGGACGCAGACCGTAACCCGAATCGTTTCCGTTGACGGGATCGTCGGCGAGAAGCGCGACAACGCGGTCGGCGGGAGTTCCGCGAAAAACCAGATCGGTTGCCCGTTCAAAAATTTCTTTCAAGTCAAACACCGTGCCAAGCAAGCGGCTCATTTCATAAAGCAATTCGAGCATTTTCGCTTTGCGGCGCAAATTTTTTATTTCTTCGGGCGTTGCGATTGACGTTTCAATCGAAAGATTAGAACGTCTGCCGATAATTTCACTAGCCGAAATGAGAACCTGCGTGTGTCCGAGCGGTTTGTCGTCGTAATTAAGGGCTTTTTCGGGTTTAGTTAATTCGTTTTCACCAACGGCAACTTCCTGTAAATCAGGCGAGTTCGATTTTTCATCGATTGCTTTTCTGAATTCGAGCGTCGTTTCGCCGATTGTCACCACGTCGCCGGGAACGAGAATTTTCTCGAAGCTCGGTAAACCGTTGACGAAAACGCGATTAATGCTCCGTTTTATTTCCCCGTTTTCAAAATAACCGTCAATAACTTTGTATTGTCCGCGGTCGCCGATAATCTGCGCGTGTTTGCGCGAAACGCGCCGGTCGTTCAAAACGATGTCGTTTTCTTTTGCCCTGCCGATGCTGTACGACGATTCGGGAAGCAACTCGACTTCCCGCATTTTGCCGCTCGCCTCGTTTATTTTCAGAATCGCGTTCACAATTTGTAAATCCGGGAGAGAATTAATTGTCGAATTAATGTTTGACATTATTCAATAACCGATAACAATTATCAATTAAACATCTATGATTTATTTCGACAACAACGCCACCACGCCCGTCGCGCCGGAAGTTTTCCGGGCAATGCAGCCGTTTTTAACGGAGTTTTACGGCAATCCGTCGTCGGCTTACGATTTCGCTCGCGAATCGAAAAAAGCGGTTGAAACGGCGCGCGAATCGGTCGCAGAACTTTTGGGCGCTAAAAGTTCCGACGAAATCATTTTCACGTCCGGCGGCACGGAAAGCGATAATTGGGCGATTATAGGCGCGCTCGAATTAAATCCCGGGAAAAAACACATCGTCACGACGTGTGTCGAACATGAAGCCGTCCGCAAACTGTGTGAAAAATTAGCAAGAAACGGCTGCGAGGTTTCGTGGCTCGAAGTTAACGAAGACGGTTTACTCGATTTAGATGAATTAAAATCTGCTCTGCGCGCCGATACCGCCGTCGTTTCCACGATGCTTGCCAACAACGAAACCGGCGTTTTATTTCCGGTTGAAAAAATCGCGCGCGTTGTCAAAGAACATTCCGACGCCTTTTTTCACGTTGACGGCGTTAATGCGATTGGAAAAATTCCGATTGATTTAAAAAACGTCGATATAGACCTTTTTTCCATTTCCGGTCATAAATTCTACGCTCCGAAAGGCATCGGCGCGCTTTACGTCCGCGAAAACATCAAACTTCCGCCGTTTTTAATCGGCGGCGGTCAGGAAAAATCGCGCCGCGCCGGAACCGAAGCGGTTCACCAAATCGCCGCGCTCGGCGGTGCGGCTGATTTGATGAATGATTTTTCCGCTATGAAAAATGTTTTCGAGCTGAGAAATCGGCTCGAAAACGAAATTTTGAATAAAATTCCAAATTCTCGTTTGAACGGCACGCCTGATTATGAAAAACGCTTGCCGAACACCGCTAATATCTCATTTGAAAATCTTAACGGCGAAGCGATTCTGGCGCGGCTCGATGACGCGGGCGTCTGCGTTTCGACCGGCTCGGCTTGCAACGCAGAAAAGCATGAAGCATCGGCGGTTTTGCAGGCGATGAACGTTCCTTTTAGTCAAGCGATGGGCGCGATTCGGTTTTCGTTAGGAAGACAGAACACGGCGGCGGAAGTTGATTTTGTCTTGGAGATTTTACCGAAAATCATTGAAGATTTATCTCAATTTTCATTGTAAAACCGAACGAAATCGGAGACTCGAAAGTTTTCCACAGGTGGAAAACTTTATTGGAAAACTTTTTCCTTTTAACCTGCGTAAATCAAAAAGCTGTATCCAATTCCTTAAACCGAGACCAAATCTATTATGAAACAAGCAAAATCAACACGCCTTTTCCTGTCGTTATTTTTAGTGTTTTCATTTCTCAATCTGCCGCTCGCGCAAATCGGTTACGCGCAAACGACTGCGGCGAAAACGCAGATTTCCGCCGATTTGCGGGCGCGCCTAGCGCGCATTGAGGAAAAACTCGAAGCGCGGCGCAAAGAACTCGGCATTCCGGGAATGTCGCTCGTCATCGTTAAGGACGGCGAAGTTGTTTATTTGAAAGGTTTGGGTTACAAAGATTTCGCCAAACAAATTCCCGTTACGCCCGATTCGCAGTTCGCCATCGGCTCGGCGACTAAAGCCTTCACCGCGCTTTCGGTTTTGATGTCGCAGGACGAAGGCAAACTTTCTTTGAGCGACAATCCGAAAAAATATCTGCCGTATTTTAAGATTAACGACCCGGAAATTGACGCCAAAATTACGATTCGCGATTTACTTTCGCATTCTTCCGGTTTAAATCGCACGGATTTGGCGATGGCGACCGGAAAATTAAATCGTGAAGAACTCATCAAAGTCGCCGGCGAAGCGAAACCGACGGCGAAGCTCGGCGAGAAATTTCAATATCAAAACATAATGTTTACGGCGGCGGGCGAAATCGTCGCCAAAGTCCAAAAACAATCGTGGGAAAAATTCATTCCCGAACGCATTCTCAAACCGCTTGGAATGACGAACACTTCAATGAGCGTTAAAGAAATGCAGACGGTGAAAGATTATTCGTTCGGTTATGATTATAATTTCGATACCAAGGAAACGCGCAATTTACCGATCAGAGACTTAGCGGAAATTTCGCCAGCCGGTTCGATAAATTCGAGCGCGCGCGATATGGCGCAGTGGCTCAAATTCGTTTTAGACGGCGGCACGGCAAACGGAAAGCGTCTTGTTTCCGAAAAGGGTTATGAAGAATGGCTCAAACCGCAGATGAAAATCGCGGGCAAAAGCGCTTACGGTTTGGGCTGGTTTTTGCAGGATTGGAAAGGCTTGAAAGTCGTACATCACGGCGGAAATATTGATGGTTTCAATTCGCTCGTAGCAATGATTCCCGAAAAGAAACTCGGTTTCGTGATGCTGACAAACGTTTCCGGTTCGCCGCTCGGCAGTGAATTGATGCCCATTGTCTGGGAAAACATTTTGGGGAATCCCGACGCGCCGAAAACGAACGAAACAGCAACGTCTGCGCCCGACAAGGAAGTCGGCAAATATCGTTTTGAAGCCGCCGGTTTCGACATTGAAGTAAAAATGGAAAACGGCAAGCTCGCGGCGTATGTTCCCGGTCAGCCGACTTACGTTTTAGAAAACATAGCCGGCAGAAAATATAAATTAAACGGCGCGCCCGACGGATTTTTCGTCACTTTCAAAGACGACTCGGCTTATCTCGAACAACCGCAGGGAAACTTCACTTTGCCGAAAGCGGGCGCGATCAAAACAGCCGCGAGCGCTGTAAATGCTGATGCGCCCAAAGAATTAATCGGCAAATATCAAACGCCGGACGGCAAAGGAACGATTGAAATCAAAGATGTCGGCGGCAAAGTTTCGCTCGTCGTCGGTTCGCAGCAGCCGTATGAATTAAAAGAAAAAGAAAAAGACGTTTACAACACGATTCCGCTGCCAGATTCGTATTTTCTCAAAGTAAAGCGCGACGCGAGCGGCAAGCTCGAAGGCATCGTGATGAATCAGCCGGAAGGCGAATTTCCGTTCAAATTCGTCGGTGCTGGCGAAAAAACCGAAAAACCGAAAATTACGGCTGACGAATTGATGGCGAAAACGATTGACGCGCTCGGCGGCGAAGCGGCGATTCGAAGAATCAACTCGCGGGAAATAAAATTTGAACTAGACTTCGAGCATCAAGGCGTTAAAGCGAGCGGCGTTTCATACGCGAAAGTGCCGAATCTGGCGGCAACCGAGATAACATTTACGGCTCTCGGCAAACCGATTGCCACCGGCTTCGATTATTTTGATGGCGCAACGGGCGGCGAAATATATAGCTTTGCGCCCGCCGAAACCTTAACCGGACAGCGGCTCGAAGACGTGAAATACGAAAACGATTTTTACGGCTTGCTCAACTGGAAAAACGGCTTGAAATCAGCTGAAGTAACGTCAATGAGCAAAATCGGCGACGAAGAAGTTTACGTCGTTCGCATTCAACCGGAAAAAGCGTCGGAAACGACATATTACATTTCCGCGAAAACTTTTTTGCCGCTGAGAAAACGCAGTTTGATCGTTTCCAGCACGTCAACACAAAAGATGCCGTCTGTTTCCACAATGAGCGATTACAGAACGATTGACGGCATGATGATTCCGTTCAAAACCGTCACCGTCAGTCCTTCGATGGGCGACGTCGTGATGTATGTTAAAGAAGTGAAAAACAACGCGGCAATTGACGATAAAATGTTTAAGCCGAAAAAATAACGGATTCGGCTGAGAAAAATAAAGCGGAGCGGTTATTTATCAAAACCGCTCCGCTTTATTTTTCTTCGAATTAGATTTTTAACTGCTAGCAAGTTCCGCTTTCGCCATTAAATTCGGCGCGAGAGTCGGTTCTGAGTGATCGAAAACGGCGTCGAGTTCTTTTTCGACCGAGCCATGTCCGGCGGGAATTTGTTTGATGAGCGGCGCGAAATTTTTGAAGTCGTAAAGCTCGTTGTCGAGCAAGTGCGAGCCGGTCACGTTCGTCAAAGCAGTCATAATTGACGAGCGGACGAATGGAATTTCCTTTTCGAGTTCATTAATTAATTGTTTCACGCGACCGCGTTTCAGATTCGGCTGCGAACCGCACAGATTGCACGGAATAATCGGGAATTGTTTTTCCGCCGAATATTTGGCGATTTCCTTTTCCTGACAATACGCGAGCGGGCGAATGATCGTGTTCGTTCCGGCGTCGGAACGCAAAATCGGCGGCATCGCTTTTAATTGCCCGACGAAAAATAAGTTCAGTAAAAATGTGGCGATAATGTCGTCGGCGTGATGACCGAGCGCGATTTTCGTGCATTTTTCTTCGATGGCGGTCGCATACAAAATGCCGCGGCGCAGGCGCGAGCAAACCGAGCAGAAAGTTTTGCCTTCGGGCACAAGCCGCGTCACAATCGAATAAGTATCTTCTTCGACGATGCGGTATTCGACGCCGATTTTTTCCAAATATTCGGGCAGAACGTGTTCGGGAAAATCCGGCTGTTTCTGGTCGAGATTAACGGCGAGGATTTCAAAATTGATCGGCGCACGCTTTTTTATATCAAGCAGCAAATCGAGCATCGTGTAGCTGTCTTTGCCGCCCGACACGCAAACCATAATTTTATCGCCGTCTTCGATCATCGAAAAATCGCTGATCGCCGCGCCCATTTTTTTGAGCAGTTTACTTTTCGTCTTGGTTTCTGAGAACAATTTTACAAATCTCCTAAATAGAAAAGTTTGACACGTTCACGCGTCTTTTGACAAATCAAAGCTCATCGGGCATTTCCGATTCTTCGCCTTCGTCGTAATTTCCGGCAGCGATTTCGCGCATTTTATTGCTCACCAAATCGTACGAAAAACCTTGCCGCAAAAGATAATCGTAAAACTTTTTCGAGTCTTCGCGAGTTTCCGGTTTGCCTTTCAGACGCAGACGTTTTTCGATGGAGCGTTCGATAACTTCGGCTTCGGGCGTTTCCTCGAAAGCGGTTTCGAGCGCGTGGCTGACAGTTTCTTTGTCGAGTTTTTTGAGCGCGAGCTTTTGCTGCAAAACGCGTCTGCCGATTGGTTTTTGGCGCAGTTTTGACGCGGCGAAATCACTAGCGAACTGCTCGTCGTTCAAATAATTATATTCTTTTAATTTCGCGATCACCGCTTCGACGATTTCCGCATTCGTCCATTCTTTTTCCAACAATCGAACGCGCAGTTCTTCTTCCGAACGCGGTTTGTAAGCGAGCAGATTGACGGCGCGGTCGAAGGTTTTCTGCCGCGCTTTTTCGGGATTTATCTCGCGCGGTTTCGCTTTCGCATCTTCGGGCGGTTTGTCGCGCCAATTTCGTTTTTTGAACATATTCGATTTTCCCGCAAATCGGGCGCGAACGCAAAGAAATATCGGCGAGCAGTTTGAGTTAAACGCGAAATTTTTCATAAACTTACCTTTCATATTTTTATATTGCAAGAAAACAAATTATGTTAAGCGAACAAATCAAACTCCACGAAAATTTCGGCTCAGCTCACTTAGACGCGCCGCGCAACGTCCTTGTTTATCTGCCGCCCGGTTACGGAATCGAACCGGAACGCCGTTATCCGGTGCTTTATATGCACGACGGGCAAAATTTAATGAATCCGGCTGATGCTTTCGGCGGCATCGTCTGGAGCGTTGACGAAACGGCGCAAATGATGATTTTGACCGAACAAATCGAGCCGCTGATTATCGTCGGCATTTACAATTCCGGCGAAAAACGAATTGACGAATACACGCCCGTCAAAAGCGCGGGCGGCAAAATGCGCGGGCGCGGCGGCAAAGCGGACGCTTACGGGCGAATGATTATCGAAGAATTAAAACCGTTCATTGACCGAACATATTTAACCAAACCGGAACGCGAATTTACGGGTTTAGGCGGCTCGTCTTTGGGCGGATTGGTTTCGCTTCATCTCGGTTTCAAACGTCCCGACGTTTTCAGTCGTCTGGCAGTCATTTCACCGGCAGTTTGGTGGGCGAATAATCAAATCATCCGCGAAACGGCGATGATCGGCGAACGCCTGCCGCTGCGCATCTGGCTCGACATCGGCAAAAAGGAAGGCACGCGCATTAAACATCAAGTTCGTGCATTAAAGGAGATTTTATTGGCAAACGGCTGGCAAAACGGACTCGATTTCGCTTACGCCGAATTTCCCGAAGCGCGGCATGAGGAATCTGCTTGGGCAGCACGATTCGATAATGTGCTGAAATTTTTGTATCCGAAGGTTTAGGAAAACGGTAAGCGGTAAGTGGTAAGTGGTAAGTGAAGAAAGATTCAAATTCTTTTATTTACTACTTTCCACTTACCACTTTCCACTATTTTTATGGACGGAATTTTAATTATAGACAAACCTGCCGGAATTACGTCGCACGATGTCGTCGCTCGCTGCCGACGTATTTTGCAGACGAAACGCATCGGACATACCGGCACGCTCGACCCGTTCGCGACCGGCGTAATGGTGATTCTTGTCGGCAAAGCGACGCGGCTCGCGCAGTTTTTGGACAGAGACGCGAAGGAATATGAAGCCGTCGTGCGGCTCGGATTTGAAACCGATACGGGTGACCGAAGCGGACAATTACGAATGACGAACAACGAATTACGTAATGTTTCGGTTGATGAAATCGAAAATGTTTTGCCGGATTTTCGCGGCGAGATTTGGCAGACGCCGCCGATGTATTCGGCGAAGAAAATCGAAGGAAAAAAACTTTACGAACTGGCGCGTCAAGGCGTTGAAATCGAACGCAAATCGGTTCAAATAAATATTTACGAATTACGAATTACGAATTTCACTGAACGGGTAAATGTTGATGATACAGAACTTAAAACTTTAGATTTCGGATTGCGCGTTTTGTGTTCCGCCGGAACTTATATTCGCACGCTCGCTGAAGACATTGGGAGAAAACTCGGAACAGGCGCGCATCTCGCCGAATTGCGGCGGACGAAAGCGGGAAAATTCGCGATTGAAAAAGCCGTCACGCTCGAACAACTGGAAGAAGCCGTCTCTGCGGAAACGATTGAAACCGTTTTGATTTCGATGAACGAAGCGGTTTCGCATCTCGCGGAAATTCGTCTTACAGCGGAAGAAATCGGCAAAATAAAAAACGGCGTCAAACTCGAAAGGGATTTAGCCGAAACGAAAAACGCAACAGTTTTGCGCCTGACAGACGAGCGGGAAAATTTGCTGGCAATCGCGCTTTACGATGAATCTGAGAAACTTATTCGTCCCAAGCTCGTTTTAGTGTAAAATGTTGCGGAAAATCTTTGAAAAATTTTGAGAAAAATGAAAGCTATGAACAAAAAAAATCTGGCGTTAGGACTCGGCGGCGCGGTCGGCGCGATTGTGGCTTGGAAATTTTTGACGCGGGCGGGCGAAGTCGATTGGGAAAAAGTCGCCGATCAAGTTCATCACAACGAGCATTCGCATTTCGCCGAAGTTGACGGCGCGACGATTCATTATCAGGAATTCGGCGAACAATCGAACCCGACGCTCATTTTGATTCACGGCTACACGGCTTCGACTTTCGCGTGGCATTCGGTCGCGCCGCGCTTTGCCGGCGAAAATTTTCACGTCATCGCCGTTGATTTACTCGGCTTCGGCTATTCTGACAAACCGGCGGCGTTTGAATACACCATCGAAGCGCAGGCGCGGATGATTACGCGCTTGATGAATCGGCTCGGCATCGGCACGGCGACGCTCGTCGGCAGTTCATACGGCGGCGCGGTCGCGCTGACCATCGCGCTCGATTACCCCGAACGCGTTGAAAAGCTCGTCGTTGTTGACGCGGTAATCAACGACGAAGTTAAAAACCATCCGATTCTGCGTCTCTCGGCAATTCCTGTCGTCGGCGAACTCGTCACTCCCTTCCTGGTTGATTCCAAACGATTTATGCGAATGCGTATGCGCAACACGCTCGCGCCGGAAAATCATCATTTGATTACCAAAGACCGCGTTGACTCGATTGTTCGCCCGCTCGCGGCAGCCGATGCGCACCGTTCGATTTTATTGACGAGCCGGCATTGGAACGCCGAACGCATCGAAAAGGATTTGCAATACGTCAAGCAACCGACTTTGATAATCTGGGGCGAAAACGACGAGGTAATTCCGATTCAGAATGCCGAAAAACTTTACGGCTCGATCTTAAATTCGCGTCTCGTCGTGCTGAAAAACTGCGGTCACGTTCCGCAGGAAGAAAAACCCGACCTTTTCGCCGAACTTGTTACGGGATTTTGCAGCAACCGCAAAGGTCAGCTCGGAGAAAAATCCGACGGCGAACAATTAAGAATGAATTAAATTACTGACAAATTAATTTCAAGACAAACAAAACAGCGGCGTAAAATAACGAATTATTTTACGCCGCTTGTCCGAATGACAACACAAACTGGTCATTCTAGGGTTGGCACCTGTTATTCAAAAGTATATTTTTTAGTTGATAAACACAAACTGAACCGATGCAAATTATTATTTAAGATAATTCGGACTGCAAAACTGTTTCTGTTTGATTTCGGCGAAATTCCTTTAGTTTTTCCCGCAGTTCGGGACGCGAATTTGCCAAAATAGAAACAGCCAAAAGAGCCGCATTTTTCGCGCCCGCCGCGCCAATCGCCAGCGTTCCGACCGGAATTCCGGCGGGCATCTGAACGATTGAAAGGAGTGAATCCATTCCCGATAACGCTTTGCTCTGAACGGGAACGCCCAAAACCGGCAAAACCGTCTGCGAAGCGCACATTCCGGGCAGATGAGCCGCGCCGCCCGCGCCCGCGATGATGACTTCGATGCCGCGCGATTCGGCGCTCTTGGCAAATTCAAACAATAAATCCGGCGTTCGGTGCGCGGAAACGACTTTGCATTCGTGCGCGACGCCGAATTCTTCCAAAATATCAGCCGCATTTTTCATCGTTTCCCAATCGGACGTGCTGCCCATAATTACCGAAACGAGCGGATTTTCATCATTTTTCATTGCTTACAAAATAAAAAAGATGAGCGGCGAAAGCAAATTCCGGCGCGCATCTTTTTTATTTTGCAGCGAACAAACACGAAATGTCGGCGGCTTTAATCGGAATACACGATAGCTCCGTTTCTCATTTCAATTCATATGAAAAATGAACGACGCTTTCCGCGATGCCGCTTATCGCTTGATAAAAATCCAGCGCGTGCCGGTCTTCCGCATATAGAGTTTTTAGAAGCTGAATGATCAAAATATAATTGTTTGGTAAATGTAAGTTTTTGTAAGTATGAAAATAAAAAAAAGACAAAGCCAAACTTCATCCTTCATAATTCAACCTTCAAAATTACGCCGAGTAGCATTTCGCGCCGTCGCGCTTTGTAGAGATTTTCGGTTTCGACAACGTCTAATCCTGCGTCGATGAAGCTAAACGACATGGTTTTTGTCAACCGTAATTTACGTTTTGACTCAAAGAATACTAGAATAGCGTTAAATACTTATTGTCCTTAACTGATCTTGTGTTTTAGCCACAAACTGTTGTTCGGGGATCAAAATTAATTTAACTTATATAATAAAATGTCAAAAATTTACTACACTTTAACCGACGAAGCGCCGCTGCTGGCAACGCATTCTTTTTTACCGATCGTAAAAGCTTTTACAAAATCCGCGGATATTGAAATTGAAGTTCCGGATATATCGCTCGCGGGAAGAATTCTAGCCAACTTCCCTGAATACTTAAAAGACGACCAAAAAGTTCCTGATGCACTTGCAGAATTGGGCGAATTGGCAACAAAACCCGAAGCCAACATTATCAAACTTCCGAACATTTCGGCTTCCGTTCCGCAGCTCGAAGAAGCGATTGCCGAACTGCAGAAACAAGGTTTCGCGCTGCCGAATTATCCGGCAGAGCCTAAAACGGACGAAGAAAAAGCCATCAACAAAAAATATGCGAAAGCTTTGGGAAGTTCGGTAAATCCCGTATTGAGAGAAGGAAATTCCGACAGACGCGCCCCGAAAGCCGTAAAAAATTATGCGAAAGCAAACCCTCATCGAATGGGCGTTTGGAGTGCGGATTCGGCAACGTCCGTCGCGCATATGAATTCCGGAGATTTTTACGGAACCGAAAACTCGGCGACCGTGGAAACAGAAGGAAAATTCAGAATCGTTTTCTATGGAAGTGACGGTTCTGAAAAGGTTTTGAAAGATTACGCTCCGTTGAAAGCAGGAGAAGTGATAGATTCTTCGGTGATGAATCTTTCCGCGCTGAAATCTTTCGTTCAGGAAGCGATTCGTGAAGCCAAAGAAAAGAACGTTCTTCTTTCCGCGCACTTAAAAGCGACGATGATGAAGGTTTCCGACCCGATTATTTTCGGGGCGATTGTTGAAACATACTTCAAAGACGTTTTTGAAAAATATAAAGACATTTTCGCTGAATTAGACATCAATCCGAATTACGGATTGGCAACGCTTGACGAAAAAATTGCCGGACATCCGCAAGAAGCGGAAATAAAAGCGGACATCGCGAAGACGATTGAAAACAGCGCAAGGATCGCGATGGTCAATTCGGATAAAGGAATTACGAATTTTCATGTTTCTTCGGACGTGATAATCGATGCTTCGATGGCGGCGCTTGTTCGCGGCGGCGGAAAAATGTGGAATAAAGACGGCAAGGAAGAAGACGCCGTTTGCATTATTCCGGACAGAACTTATGCCGGTTTCTACGATGCGATCATTCAGGATATGAAGCAAAACGGCGCGATTGACCCGAAAACTTTCGGTTCCGTTCCTAATGTCGGTTTGATGGCGCAAAAAGCTGAAGAATACGGTTCTCACGACAAGACCTTCCAAATTTCAGGAGAAGGAACAGTGAAAGTCGAAGACGAGAACGGAAATGTTTTGTTAGAACAAAATGTTCAGAACGAGGATATTTTCAGAATGTGCCAGACCAAAGACGCTGCAATTCAGGATTGGGTGAAATTGGCTGTCAATCGCGCAAAACTCTCCGACACGCCAGCCATTTTCTGGCTCGACAAAAACAGAGCGCACGACGCGCAGATCATCAAAAAAGTTGAAAAATATCTGCAAAATTATGATTTAACCAATCTCAACATTAGAATCATGGATGTGAAAGATGCGATGCTCGAAACTTTGAAACGCGCCAGGACGGGCAAAGACACGATTGCGGTTTCCGGAAATGTTTTGAGAGATTATCTAACGGATATGTTCCCGATTCTGGAGCTCGGCACTTCTGCGAAAATGCTTTCAATAGTTCCATTAATGAACGGCGGCGGTTTGTTTGAAACCGGAGCCGGCGGAAGCGCGCCGAAACACGTCGAACAATTCGTGCAGGAAGGCTATTTGCGCTGGGATTCACTCGGTGAATTTTTAGCTTTGCAGGCAAGTTTCGAGCATTTGGCTCAAACTCAAGACAACAAAAAAGCACAAATTTTGGCAGATGCTTTGGACGAAGCGAATGCGAAGTTTTTAGCAACCGACAAATCTCCGGCGAGAAAAGTCGGGCAAATCGATAATCGCGGTTCTCACTTTTATTTGGCAATGTATTGGGCGGAAAGTTTGGCAAGTCAAACATCGGATTCTGAAATTTCTGCAAAATTTGCACCGATTGCCAAAGCGATGCAGGAAAACGAATCTAAAATCAATGAGGAATTAATTGGCGCTCAAGGAAAATCACAAGATGTCGGTGGTTATTATCATCCAAGCTCTGAAAAGACTTATGCTGCGATGAGACCTTCTGCTACGTTGAATGCTATTGTGGACGGAATTTAAGACTATAAATTTAAAATTAATAAAAAACTCCCGGAATTCCGGGAGTTTTTTATTTTGTAAGGTTGTGGTAATTGTGTGTCTTAAAAATTAAAGTTATTTTTGACTGAAAAGCGAGTTAACTCCAATTTTTATCCGGTTCCGGCTTAAGTTTTTTAGCAGCATCAATAACATCCTGCAATTCTACCGGGTCGCTAAAAGGATCGGCATCCAATACCTCTATGCGATTCAGTTCTCTTTGCCAGCGACGCAATTCTTCGACATAAGGCTCGTGCGGCGCGCGCCTTAAATCGCCATCGCAATCTTCGAGATTGCAAATTCCGTTGCCAAGCCATTCGCCAGTGTGCCAATCCTGCATATCAACGGCGGGAAACAGGCAAATTCCCTGAAAATCCATGCCGTCGTTGACGGCGGCAAGCGATTCTTCCATTACGTCTTTGAACCAAGCCGCACGCCCGTCGTGCAGTCCGCTGGTTTCACTGATAATCATAGGTCGGCGGTATCGTTCCCAAACTCTTTCGAGTAACGTGTGAAGCGGTTTAATGCGGTCATCATCTGGTTCCAATGCTTCGTGCGGACCTTGTTCTCTGTATTCCATCTGCCCGAATGAGTAATTATTAGCGCCGACAATATCGAGAATTTCGGGGGAACCGCCGAGTTCGGGATGTTCCTTGCCGCAGAGAATATCCCACGCGACGTAAGTATCAACAAAAGTTTCGTGATGGGCGGCTTCAATCAAATCGGGGCGATCACGCGGCGCGACAACGTGAACGAGCGGCTCAATGTTAACCATTCGCGCTTCCGGCTCAACTTCACGAATCGCTTTGACGCCGGCAATTGCCGCTTTGCAGAGCGCGACACGTAATTTATAGCGGTCTTCTTTGGTATTTTTATAAGGTGCCGTCCAGCCCCATTCACCGCCGATGAACGAAAAGAAGGTAATTTCGTTGATTGGCGTAAAGAAATACGGTCCGTGAACACGCGGCACGACATATTCGGCGGCGGCACGACAGTAATCGGCAAAACGGACGGTAAATTCGTCTGAAAACGGGTCTAGATCGTCAGGATAGCCGTAATGACACAAATCCCATATCGGAATTATGCGCGCTTCGTTCATCGCTTCGATCATCGGGTCAATCGGCGAAAAATCGTATTCTCCGTTTTTATCCACGAATACCCAGGGAATTCCTTCGCGGGAAACAGCAATTCCGAGATCGCGCAAAATCTTGTAATCTTCGCGCACATATTTATCGTGCTGCGTTTCTTTAACGAGATTGCGCCGCCCCTGATCTTTCCAGAGAAAAGTCGAACATTCAAAACCTGAAATAAAAAACGTCGGAAAAATGCCCGGTTTTTTTGCCATTTGTCTATTCTAACTCAAACATTTCCGATGCCTAGCGTCGAGAATGAAAAAGTTAAATTCTTACTCCTGACGTTTCACGTATTAACTATTTCGTCGATCTCTTTTGCCAATTCAAAATCTCGCGCCGTGATGCCGCCCGCGTCGTGCGTCGTGATGAAAAATTCAGCGTAGCCCCAACCGAAATAAATGTCGGGATGATGATCCATTTTTTCGGCGACCGCGCCGACTTTGTTGACGAATTCGAGACTTTCAGCGAAGTTCTCAAACTCGAAATGCTTCTTTAAATTATTGTCTTCGACTTCCCATTCTTCCAGTTCAGCCAGACGGATTTCGATTTCCGCGTCGGTTAATTTTTTGCGTTCCACCGGTTTTTCCTGCGCTCCGTGTTTAAGTTATACTTGTGTCTTTAAAAAGTATCACGATTTAGATGGAATTAGGACAATAAGAATGCGTTTCGCTCTCAAAATTTTGATTTTTGCCGTCGCCGTTTTCAGTTTTTCGTGCGCCGAAGAGAACCCTTCGACGCCGTTTGAAACTTTTAAGACTTATACTAAAGCCGTCAAACGAAAAGATATCGAAGCAATGAAATCGCTGCTTTCCGACGCTTCGATCAAGATGCACGAACAGGAAGCCAAAGCGCAAAATTCCAATCTCGAGGAAATCGTCAAGCGTCAGACTTTATTCGGCGAAAATCAAACCGAGCTTAAATACCGCAACGAAAAAATCGAAGGCGACCGCGCCACTTTGGAAATCATGAACGCTTACTCGATGTGGCAAAAAGTTCCGTTCATCAAAGAAAATGGCGTCTGGAAAATTGATAATCAAGGCTTTGCCGATCAAATGATGCAGGAAATCGATCAGAAAAATAAAGAACTCGATAATATTATCAACCAGGGCAAACAGCCGTGAGTCAATTACAAATTACGTTTTTCACTTTCGATTGAGATTTACGGAGTTTTATGAAGATTTATAAATTGGCGGTTATTGTAATTGCGGCTTTTATTTTCGCGGCGTGCCAGCCCGCGGCAAATAATCAGCCTTTAAGTCCGACCGAGACGATGAAGGCTTTGAACGACGCGGCGAAAAAGAAGGACGCGGAAGCGATCAAAAAACTCATCTCGCAAGGCACGCTTGATTTACTCGAACAATCGGCAAAACAGCAAAACACGTCGGTTGACGAGCTTTTAAAACGCGATGAAGGCGCGCCGTTTCAGGAACTGCCGGAAACGCGCAACGAAAAAATCGCCGGCGACACGGCAACGATTGAAATCAAAAACAACGCGATCAACGATTGGGAAACGATGCCGTTTATCAAGGAAAACGGCGTCTGGAAAATCGCGCTCGACCAGTTTTTAGATGCGGCGATGAAAAGAATGAACGAGGAAATGAAAGAAATCCCGGTCAATTCGCCGCCCGCAAACGGAACTGAAAAACCAAAAACAAAGGGGACAGCGGCGAATAAATAATCCGAGCAATTCGCGTTTCCAAGAAAAAATAAAGGAGAAATTTTTTAAGTGTCAATTATCAAACCGTTTCGCGCTCTGCGTCCCGTTCCCGAAAAGGCTGAACTGACGGCGTGCGTGCCATATGACGTGGTTTACGACGACGAAGTGCGCGATTACATCCGAAAAAACCCGCTCAACTTTCTGCGCGTGACGCGACCGGAAGCCGAATTTCCAGCCGGCGCGAATCCGCCAATCGAAGACGTTTTCGCTAAAGCGCGGGAAAATCTGCAAAAGTTTATTGACGACGAAATTTTCGCTTATGAATTTGAGCCGTGTCTTTACGTTTACCGGCTCGAAACCGCCGAACATTCGCAAACCGGCATCGTCGCCTGCTGTTCGCTCGACGAATACGAACTCGGATTAATCAAAAAACACGAAAAAACGCGCCCCGATAAAGTCGAAGACCGCACAAATCATATGATTGCCGTGCGCGCGCAGACGGGTTTGATTTTTCTCGCTTTCCGCAACACGGATAAAATCCGAAACCTGATTTCGGAAATCAAAGAAACGCCCGCCATTTACGACTTTAAATGCGCGCGCGGCGTGCGGCAAACCGTCTGGCGCATTGCTCTCACGGACAATCTGACCGACGCGTTCGCAGAAGTTCCCGCGCTTTATATCGCCGACGGACATCACCGCGCCGAAAGCGCTAATCTCGCCCGCAAAAAACTCGCCGCCGAAAACCCGGAACACAGCGGCGCGGAAGATTATAATTTTGTCGTCGCCGGAATTTTCCCGTCCGAAGATTTACAGATACTTGCGTACAATCGCGTCGTCAAAGATTTGAACGATTTGAGCGACGAAGAATTTATCGAAAAACTCAGCGAAAAATTCGTTGTTTCGGAAACTGACGGGAAAGTGCCGAAAAAGCGCGGCGAATTTTCGATGTATCTCGGCGGAAAATGGTACGTGCTGCGTTTTGCCGATGACGATTTTATCAAGCAAGCGGACGCGATTGAAAAGTTAGATGTCAGCATTCTGCAAAATTATTTGTTATCGCCGATTCTCAACATCGGCGACCCGCGCACCGACGAACGAATCGCTTTTGTCGGCGGCGCTCGCGGCGCGGAAGAACTCGAAAAAATGGTCGACGAAAAAGCCGCGAGCGTCGCGTTTTCGCTGTTCCCGACAACAATGGACGATCTTTTCACCGTCTCCGATATGAACGAAATTATGCCGCCGAAATCTACCTGGTTCGAGCCGAAATTAAAGGACGGATTGCTGGTGCATTTGATTTGAGGTTTAAGATTCAAGATTCGAGGTTTAAGATTTGAGATCTACCACAAAGCTGCAAATAATAAAAGGAAAATAGTTTTTTCCGGTAATTATCTTTCTAATTCTAAATCTTGAATCTTAAATTTTTATGTTAGAAACCGAAAGACTCATTTTGCGTCGGCTCGAAGACGCGGACGCGGATGCGATTTACGCGATGCGGAGCGATGCGGAAGTAATGCGTTATATCCGCGAGCCGCAGAAGCGACGCGAAACCGAAAAATGGATTCGGCTGGTTTCGAGCCGTTGGGAAAAAGACAAGATGGGTTTTTGCGCGGTCATTGAAAAGAAATCGGAAAAATTGATCGGATGGTGCGGCGTCTGGAGTTTGGCGGAAACCGGCGAAGTCGAAATCGGTTACGCGATTGAGAAGGAATTCTGGAATCAGGGCTTGGCAACCGAAGCCGCGAAAGTGCTTCTCGAATACGCTTTCGCCAACATTAAAACTGATCGCATTACGGCGGTTGCCGACCCGGAAAATGTTTCTTCGCGCCGCGTGATGGAAAAACTCGGAATGAAATTCGTCCGCATAGACGATTTCTACGAACGCCAATTGGCGCAGTATGCAATCAGTTTGGAAGAATTTTTGACGCGGAAAAACGAGAAAGCGAACGTGCAGAGAAACACTTAGCTTTGAAACGGCACTCACGAATTTTCATTCGCCGAAAATTTTGAGTCGCTTATTAGGCAGTTATTTTAAACTTATGCTTGAAACCGAAAGATTAATTATTCGTCAGTTCACGCCGAACGATCTGGAGAAATTAATCGAGCTGCGCTCGGACGACGAAGTGATCAAATATTTGGGCGGCAGACGTTTGCAAAATCCGGAAGCAATCACCAAACGCCTCGATTTTTACATCGATTGTTACGAAAAATTAGGTTACGGCGTGTCCGCGATGATTTGGAAGGAAACTGACGAAATGATCGGTTGGTGCGGACTTTCGCCGCTCGAAGACACGGGCGAAACGGAAGTCGGTTACGGAATGCTCAAAGAATTCTGGGGCAAAGGCATCGGATATGAATGCGCGCTCGCGTGGCTTCGATTCGGTTTTGAAAAGACAGATTTGAAAAGTATTGTCGCCGTCGCTTCGCCGGAAAACGTTGGTTCCTGGCGAATTATGGAAAAACTCGGAATGCGGCGCGAAAAAACCGAAACTCATTACGGAATGGAGTGCTTGTTTTACCGGATCGATCGGGAAGATTTCAATCCGGCGTGATATAAAGTAATTTGCGCGGCAACAGCTTTACCGCTTGACGCGAATGAATAAATTTTATGAAAGCAACGCTTATCACGGGCGCGTCCGGCGGCATCGGCGAAGCGTTCGCGCGAGGGCTCGCGGCGGAAAAACATAACCTCGTTTTAGCCGCGCGTTCCGAAGCGAAGCTCCACGATTTGTGCGACGAATTAATGCTCAAACATCAAATCACGGCGCATTACGTCGTCGTTGATTTGAGTTTGCCGGAAGCCGACGCGCTTTTGTTCAATGAAACGGAGCGCCATAAAATGCAGATCGAATGGCTCATTAATAATGCCGGTTTCGGTTCGATGGGCGATTTTGCCGGTTTGGATTTGAAGCGCGAGATGGAAATGATTAATCTCAATATCTCGGCTTTAGTCGCATTAACGCATCGTTATTTGCAGGGAATGCGCGAGCGAAAAAGCGGCACGATCATCAACGTCGCATCGACCGCCGGTTTTCAGCCCGTTCCGTTTATGGCGACTTACGCGGCGACAAAAGCGTTCGTCCGCTCGTTTTCCGAAGCGATTGCCGAAGAAAATCGCCCGCACAACATTACGGTTACCGCGCTTTGTCCGGGACCGACGGACACGAATTTTTTTAACGTCGCCGACGCCAAACCGCTGCAGGTAAAAGGCGTTCAGTCGCCCGAAGAAGTCGTAGAAACAGCACTCAAAGCCGTCAAAAACAAAAAAGCGTCAGTTATTTCCGGCTGGACGAATTACGTCGGCTCGGTTTTCGGCTCATTAACGCCGAATTCAGTTGTCACGCGCGTCATCGGCAATGTTTTGCGTCCGAAAATCGAAGCGAAAAAATAATTGCGAGCGCGGAACGCAAAAAACGAATCAAATCGCATTAAATAAAACAAAATGCCGAATTTTTCGTCAATCATTTATCATTAAACAAAAAAGCAACAAATGAAATTTACCGTTCTGGGCAGCGGTTCGACCGGCAACGCCGTTTTAATCTGCACCGAAAAAACAAAAGTTCTGGTTGACTGCGGTTTGAGCGCGAAGGAAACTCTGCGCCGTCTCGCTCAAGTCGGCGTTGACTGCGCTGATTTGAACGCGATAATTATCACGCATGAACATTCCGATCACGCCTGCGGTCTGCGCGTTTTTTTGAAATCGGTCGCGTGTCAGGTTTACATCTCGGAAGCGACGGAAAATTCTTATTACACGACGCGCAAAGGCGTCAAAGACGTTGCCAGCGAAGCCGTCAAACGACGCGACGCGCTGAAAAACCGCATCGAAAAAATCGAATCGAGCATTGATTTTCGCATCGGCGACATTGATTTCGAGCCGTTCAGCGTTCCGCACGACGCGGCTGACAATTTCGGTTTCATCGCCAAAAACAACGGCGTGCGCGTCGCCACTTTAACTGATTTGGGCTGTATGACGACGCTCGTTAAAGACAAACTGCGCAACTGCGACGCCATCGTCATCGAATCTAATCACAGCCGCGATATGCTGCGCGCCTGCCCGCTTTACAGCTGGGATTTGAAACAAAGAATTATGTCGCGCACCGGACATTTATCGAACGAAGATTTGTCCGAATGGCTGACTCACGAGTTCGACGGAGCGGCGCGTCAAATCGTTCTCGCCCATCTTTCACAGCGCGCCAACGAACCGCATCTCGCCCGTTTAATGGCGGAAAGCGCTCTGCAAATGCGCCCGACTCTTTTCAAAGCGGAAACCAAAATCACGCTTTCGCATCACAAAAACCCGACAGAATGGATTGGATTTTAATCGAATTTATTTAACTAACCCCGCGAAAACTTTTGCGGTGAAGCGGACACGCGCCGTGCTGCTTGAGAGCTTCGTAATGCGCTTTCGTGCCGTAGCCGACGTGTTTGGCGAAACCGTATTCGGGATAAATTTTATCGAATTCGCGCATTAAATTGTCGCGGTAAGTTTTGGCGATGATCGAAGCGGCGGCGATGGAAGCCGAAATGGCGTCGCCTTTGATGATGGCTTTTTGCGGGAGATTCGTTTCTTTTAACTGAACGGCGTCAATCAGTAAAAAATCCGGTTTCGGTTCGAGATTTTCAATCGCCAAACGCATCGCTTTTTTCGTCGCCTGCAAAATGTTGATGTGGTCAATTTCGTCGGCTTCGATTTGCGCGATGGAAATGGCGATTGCCGTTTCGCGAATCTCCGCGTCAATTTCGAGGCGTTTTTTTTCCGAAAGTTTTTTTGAATCGTTTAAGCCTGCAGGCAAAGGTTTCGACAAATCGAGAATAACGGCGGCGGCAACGACCGCGCCCGCGAGACATCCGCGTCCGACTTCATCAACTCCCGCGACGAAACGAAAACCTTCGACGCGAGCCTGGTTTTCAAAATCAATTCCGATTGTCATAAAGAAATTTTATTAGGAAACGGAAAACAAAACGCGGACGAAACCGATTCGACGAATTTGCGCGGATAAATCCTTTATAAAATATAAAAATCAATCCGTGAAAATCTGTCGAATCCTCGCTCGCCCGCGTTTTATTGTAATTTAGAAAGCTATTATTTCTTAGCAGCCGCTCTCGCAGCGTCTTTGTTGCGCGTGTCGAGTTCTTTAATACGTGCCGCTTTTCCGCGCAAGTTGCGCAAATAATAAAGTTTCGCGCGGCGAACTTTACCGCGGCGAACCACGTCAATGTGGTCAATGACGGTCGCGTTGACCGGAAAAATGCGCTCGACGCCGACGCCGAAGCTCACTTTGCGGACGGTCATCGTTTCGCGCGCGCCGCCGTGTTTGCGGGCGATGACGATGCCTTCAAAAACTTGAAGGCGTTCTTTGTTGCCTTCCTTGATGCGGACGTGAACTTTAACGGTATCTCCCGATTGAAAAGCGGGGACATTTTCTCTAAGTTGTGTTTGTTCTATGTTATCTAAACGATTCATTTTATTTTTCAGCGAGAGGTGACACGTTCGAGAAAGTTTTATTTTTCTAAAAGTTTAAAACCTTGAACTATTCACTTCAGCTATTCTCCTTAATTAATAAGTCTTTTCTGTATTTCTGCGTTTTTTCCAAAGCCTTTTCGTGCCGCCATTTTTCGATTTCAGCGTGATTGCCGTTCAAAAGAACGTCCGGCACTTTCATTCCGCGAAATTCCGCCGGACGCGTGTAATGCGGATAATCCAGCAACCCGTTTGAAAACGAATCATTCTCGGCGGAAGTTTCGCTGCCTAAAGCGTTCGGCAAAAGTCGGACAATCGCGTCGGTCAAAACAATCGCCGCCGGTTCGCCGCCCGAAAGCACGTAATCGCCGATTGAAATTTCGTCGGTTACGAGCGCCTCGTTAACACGTTCGTCAACGCCTTCGTAACGTCCGCAAATCAAAACGATATGATTTGTTTGGTCGGCGTATTCTTTGGCAATCGCCTGTTTGAAAACGCGACCCTGCGGCGATAATAAAACAACACGCGTTTGCGGCGGGTAATTTTCTCGCTCGGTCGTTCCGAGCAGTTTTTCAATCGCGTTAAATATCGGTTCAGCCTTAAAAACCATTCCGTCGCCGCCGCCGAAAGGTCGGTCGTCGGTCATCCGGTGTTTGTCGGTCGTAAATTCACGAATATCGTGAACATTTATTTCGACGATTTCGGCGATGCGCGCGCGGCGGATAATTCCAAAATCAAAGACCTCTCGAAAAAATTCGGGGAAAATTGTTAAAACGTCAATTATCATTTTAGATTTCGGATTTTAGATTTGTTTCTCCAATCTAAAACCTAAAATTCAAGTAAGCCTTCAGGCGCGTCAACTTTAATCAATTTGTTTTCAACGTCAACTTCCGGGCAAATCGTTTCGGCAAACGGAATCAAATATTCCTTTTCTCCGTTTTTGACGACTAGAATTTCCGTTCCGCCCGTTCGCATCACTTCCGTTACGCGACCGATTTTTTCGCCCTCGACAGTTTCAACCGCGCAGTCAGTCAATTCCCAATCGAAAAACTCGCCATCATCGAGCGCGACCGCTTCGGATTCCGGAACGCAAATTTCTCTGCCGCGTAAAGTTTCCGCCGCTTCGATCGTGTCGAAATCAACGAACTTCAAAATGATTCTGCCGTTTTGAAACCAGAACTTTTCGAGTTTCAATTCCGTCCGCTCGCCGCTTTCGCCGACTGCAAAAACTTTTTCCAAATCATCAAAGCGCTCGGGAAAATCCGTCAAAATATCAGCCGATAACTCGCCGCGCAGTCCGCGAGGTTTAGCGATTTTGGCGATGGCAACCAAATCTTCCATAAAAAGTTGGCAGAAAGTTGCAGAAGTACCAGATAGTCCCAGTAAAGTTAAAAGACAGTTCTCCTTTTCTTCAAACTATCTGGTACTTTCTGTCAACTTCCCGTAACTTTCTATCAACTTTTTAATCTACAATATCGAGCGTATATCGCTTGCCGTGTTTTTGCCCGGCGTAGAAAAGCAGACTCCGAATCGCTTTGACCGTCCGACCTTCGCGCCCGATGATTCTGCCCATATCGCCTTCGCCGACACGCACTTCGATAACGGTTGCGCGACCGTCGGATTTCTCCGACACTTCGACGGCATCAGCATTGCCGACAAGGGCTTTGACGATTTTTTCAACGGCTTCTTTCATTTTTATAAGCACAAAAATTCGGCGAATATTTTGCGGATTCGCTGAATTTACTGTGATTAAGCGGCTGTTTCTTCCGTTTGAGCGGGATTGTTTTTAATTAAGCTCGCTACGGTTTCCGTCGGTTGCGCGCCGACAGAAATCCAGTATTGAACACGGTCGTGCTTCAAATTGACTTCCGCCGGATTCGTCATCGGATTGTATGTTCCGACATTTTCCAAATATTTTCCGTCGCGTTTGCTGCGTTTTTCCTTGACCACGAGGCGGTAAAAAGGTTTGCCCTTTGCGCCCATTCTCATTAAACTGATTGCTAACATAATTCTCCAGTAAGTTAGTATTTTGTGATTAGCGATTAGTAATTAGTAATTTTTAACTCGCCACTAATTATTTATCACTTTACTAACGTTTTTTCTTGTGTCTTTTCTTCTTCTTCAATTTTTTCGACAAAGAATCTCTTGCTTCGTCGTAATTGTTATCAAAATCTTCCACGCCGTCATCGCCGCCGAACATTCCGCCTAAGCCGCCCATTCCGCCGCCTAAAAGTCCGCCGAGTCCGCCGCCCATTCCGCCCATAGCTTTGCCCGCCAGTTTCGAGAAAAGTCCGCCGCGATTCATCTGCTGCATCATTTTCTTCATCTGTTCGTATTGGCGAATAAGCCCGTTGACATCGGAAATCGTCATTCCGGAACCTTTGGCAATACGTGTTTTGCGGCTCGCGTCAATGATTTTATGATTTTGCCTTTCGGCTTTGGTCATCGAATCAATGATCGCTTCGGTGCGTTTCATCTGCGCTTCGACTTCGACAGATTGCTCGTCGGTTATTTGCAGCCCGCCGGTCATTTGTTCCGGCAGCATTTTCATCAACTTCGACATCGAGCCGAGCTTCTTAAATTGTCCGAGCTGGTTGCGAAAATCTTCGAGCGTGAACTGATTGCTCGTCATCTTTTCGAGCTGTTTCTGCGCTTCGTCTTCGCTGATTTTGCCTTGAACTTCTTCGATGAGCGATAAAACGTCGCCCATTCCCAAAATTCTCTGCGCGATTCTATCGGGATAAAACGGCTCAATCGCGTCGTATTTTTCACCGACGCCGACAAATTTGACCGGCTGACCGATAACCTGTTTGATGGACAAAGCCGCGCCGCCGCGCGCGTCGCCGTCCATTTTCGTCAGAATAACGCCGGTGATTCCGACTCGGCGATGAAATTCTTCTGCCGACCGAACCGCGTCCTGTCCGGTCATCGCGTCAGCGACGAACAGAACTTCCATCGGTTTAGTTTCGGCTTTGATTTGTTCGAGCTCGACCATCAAGTCGTCGTCGATATGCAGGCGACCTGCCGTGTCAATCAAAAGCGTGTCGAATCCGGTTTCCTGGGCGTACCGCATCGCGCCGCGCACGAGCGCCATCGGATCGTTCGTTTCCTTGTCCTGATAAACCTGAACGCCAACCGCTCCGCCGACAACTCTTAATTGTTCGCGCGCCGCCGGACGATAAACGTCAACTGAAACAAGTAACGGCTTTCTTTCCTGATTATCTTTCAGCCAGCGCGAAATTTTCCCGGTCGAAGTCGTTTTACCCGAACCTTGCAGCCCGACAACCATGACGACGTTCGGAACGGCACGCGTAAAAACCAGTCGGGAACTCGTTCCGCCCATCAGTTCGACGAGTTCATCGTAAACGATTTTGACGACCTGTTCGTGCGGCTTCAAATCCTGCCAAACCGCCTGACCTTCTGCTTTTGCGCGAATTGAATCAACGAAATCGCGCGCGACTTTATAATTCACGTCGGCTTCGAGCAACGCACGCCGAATCTCGCGCAATGCCGCGTCAACGTGTTCGGGCGTAAGCGTGCCTTCACCGCGCAGGTTCTTAAGAGTGGATTTTAATTTGTCGGACAGCGACTCAAACATATAGATACACTTCTGGCAGTAAAGCCGAAACTATAAATACTAAAGGTTTGCGAAAAAAGTGTCAAGAAAGGGCGAGATGCTGCGCTAAAATTTTGCTGACGTTGTTGGTAACGTCTTCAACTGCAACGCATAGTATACATTTCGGATTTTCCGAACCTTTGCGAATTTCTTCTAATTCATGCTCACAAGATTTTTTCGCGTAAACAACCTCGTTCGGCGCGCTCGTCCAAGGTCGCCAGTGATTAATATTCGACGCGCCGAAAATGATAACGCTCGGCGTTTCGACTGCTGCTGCTATATGCGCGATGCCGGAATCATTGCCGATGAAAATTACCGCTTTTGATGCTAAAGCAGTAATTTCAGGTAAAGTTAAATTGTCAAAAGTTGAAATGGGAACACGCGAAAATTGTTTGAGGTTTTCCAAAATTTCGCGCTCGTTTTTCGTCGCAACAGCAATCGTTTGCAAACCTTTTTCGCTTAGATATTCCGCCGTTCGCGCGAATTTTTCCGTCGCCCATTGTTTGGTTGTGAAAGCCGCTGCCGGATGGAAAAGCGCGAATTTGGATTCGGGATTTTGAATTCGGGATTTCAGTTTCTCCTCGATTGAAATACGCGCTTCTTTTGTAACTGCCAAACGACTTTTCGGTTTATCTTCGACCGGAACGCCGACAAATCCTAAAAGCGCGAGCTGCTGCTCTGCGGAATGCGTATATTCTTTTTGCCAGAAATCGGAAGCTGCAACTAGTCGGTGATTGTAAAAGAATTTGTATTGATAATTTTCAAATCCGACGCGATGACGCGCGCCGCTTGCGCGAACGAAAAATGTTCCGGTCGTTCCGCCGTGCAGGTTAAACGCGACATCGTATTTCGTTTTCCTGATTCGCCGCGCCATGGTTAGACGTGACTTCAAATCGTTTTTTTTGAACGAAATAACATTATCAACCGCATCGAATCCGTCGAGAACCGGAGCCACCCAGTCTTCAAGCAAAATATCAATTTGCGCGTCGGGCAAAAATCTTTTCAGCATGATGAGCGAAGGTGTCGAGAGAACCGTATCACCAATTGAACGCAGGCGCACGACGAGAACACGTTTGACGTTTTTCCAATCAATTTGCATAACGGAAAAGAAAAAAAGAAAAGAGAAAACAGAAGAAAAACTAAAAAAGATTCTTCCTGAATTTTCCATTATCCATTTACCATTTTTCAATCCTCTGTCTTTGCTTCTTCGACAAGCATCACGGGAATTTCATCGCGAATCGGATAGACGAGCGCGCATTCGGCGTTCGTGCATTTTAAGCCGCTTTGGTCGGGTTTGATTTCAACTTTCGATTTGCATTTCGGACACCGCAAAATTTCAAGAAGTTCGGGACTGATTGCCATAAATGATTGCTCCAAATAGATTTAATAAAGTGAGATAAAACAAAAATAAATTTTAACGCGAAAGAAGCGAAGCGGCAAAGCAAAAGAGCAAGAGATCTAGTGTCTCTCGCCCTTTTGCTTTTTCTGTTTACTTTTACCTTAACTTCCGGCTTCTGTCTTCGTGCCGCATTCCGGGCAAAATTTCGCGCCTGGCGCGAGTTCAGCCTGACAATTCGCGCATTTCGCTTTTTCCTGCGATGCGCCGCAGTCGGAACAGAATTTCGCGCCTTCGCGCAGTTCCGCGCCGCATTTGACGCACGGCACTTTCGCCGTTTCCATTTTCGCGCCGCAATCACCGCAGAATTTGGTGCCCGCCGCGTTTTGCTTGCCGCAGCTCGGACAGGCTATAGTTTGCGACGATTGACCCCCGCCTTGCCCGCCTTGCTGTCCAGCGTTCCCGAAAGCATTCGCCATTTGTCCGCCAACGGCAAAGCCAGCGCCTAAGCCCGCGCCAAGTCCTGCGCCGCCGCCTTCATTCTGTGCCGCGTCACGCAGAGCATCCGCCGCCTGAAACTGCATATAGCGGTTAGCGTCGCCGAGCGCGCCCATTGAGCTGCGTTTGTCTAGTGCTTTTTCGACTTCTTCGGGCAGAGAGATGTTTTCGATGTAAAATTTAGTGACTTCCAAGCCATAGCCGCGAAAATCTTCGTTGATCTTCGCTCTGATAGCTTCGCCGAGTTCTTTATACTGCGCGGCTAAATCGAGCGCCGGAATTTTCATCTCGCCGAGCGCATCTGAAAATTCCGAAACGATTGCGCGTTTGAGCTGCGCGTCAATATCTTCAGTTTGAAAATGAGCGTTCGTTCCGGCAACTTCTTTGATAAATCCCGCCGGATCGGCGACGCGCATCGAATACGCGCCAAACGCACGAAGGCGGACAATGCCGAAATCGTTATCGCGCAGCATAATCGGGTTCGACGTTCCCCATTTCATATCGGTAAATTGCTTCGTATTAACGAAATATACTTCCGATTTGAAAGGCGAGTTAAAACCATATTTCCACGCACCGAGCTTTGACAGAATCGGCGTATTTCCGCCGTCAATCGTATAGCGTCCGGGCGTAAAAACGTCAGCGACCTGACCTTCAAAAACGAAAACCGCCGTCTGCGATTCGCGCACGATAAGTTGCGCGCCGTTTTTGATTTCCTGACCGTGAACCGGAAAGCGATAAAGAATTGTATCCTGCGAATCGTCGAGCCATTCGATGACCTCGATAAACTGACTCATTGCCGCGTCTTTAACCTTGTCGAAAAAACTCATTTTTATATAGTCTCCTTCTGGTTTTCTTAACGATAAAATATCTCACAAAGTTCCGGCAAAACAAAGCAAATCTCCGATGAGCGGCGGGAAATCGGCAATATTCGGTTGTTATTATTCATTAATACAAAGCAACTTTTAGCAACTGAACTCATCTAAAAATTACGCTTAAATTATTGTTTTATATAAGGTTTAGATTGTTTTGCTGAAGCTTTGTTTATGAAATTTAACTTTAAAAAAATCTACGTTCAGCGTTCGATTTACGATGATTTTATCTGGCGCGCCAACGCCGAAAATATTATCAAGCGCTTTCCAGAGGCGAAAATCATCGAGGTTGAATCGCACTGGAAAATTCCAGAACTTTACGCGGCAGACGCGGGCGATTGGATGAAAATCAAGCGCGAAACTTTAGTTTTAGGAATTAAATCCGGCTTGACGCATACAAAAAACGGTCGTTCCGCCGATTTTATCGCCGCTTCAAACTCAAACGGCTGTTTGAGTTCGTGCCAGTATTGTTACGTCGCACGTAGGAAAGGCGGCTCGAATCCGCTGACGATTTTCGTTAACATCGAAGAAATTGTCGGTTCGATTCATAAACATCAAACCAAGCTCGGAGCAAAGCCCGCGCCAAATCAGTGTGATCCGCGTTATTGGACTTATGATATAGGCTGCAATGCCGATTTATCGGCTGATTCGTTCGTCTGTGATAACCCCGGAATTCTCGTGCGCGAATTTGCCAGAATGGAAAACGCCAAAGCGTGTTTCGCTACGAAAACCGTTCACGACGATTACTGGACCGCGATTGATCCGAAAGGCAAAACGCGCATTCGTTACAGCTTGATGCCGCAAAATATTGCGCGATATGTTGACATCGGAACGAGTCCGGTTTCCGAGCGCATTCAGTCAGTCAATAAATTGGTTGATGCCGGTTATGAAGTGCATTTAAATTTTTCGCCGATTATTATTTATGGCGGCGATCAATGGAAAAGCGGTTGGACTGATTTATGGCGTGAGATTGACGATACTCTTTCTCAAAAAGCAAAAGCGCAAATGCAATGCGAAGTGTTTTTTTTGACGCATTCTGAAAATCTGCACGATGTAAACATGCAGTGGAACGCCAAAGGCGAAGAATTTTTGTGGTCGCCGGAAATTCAAGTGCCGAAAAAAACCGCGCCCGACACGCTCGTTTACGATTATGCGATGCGCCGCCGCGAACTCGTCGCGTTTGAAGAAAGATTATCGCAGGCTCTTCCGTATTGTCCGGTGCGTTATTCTTTCTAATCGCTCAAATTTTTATTTTTCTTTATCAGATAAATAATAAGAATTGCTGTTAAACCACCTGCGCAATCAAGTAAAACGTCGTAAATAGAACCTGTTCGCGTCACGTCAAAACTCTGGTTCGTTTCGTCAATCGATGCGATAAGCAAAACGAGCAGAAGCGAAAAAAGATATTTGTATTTTTGCAAAAGAATCTTCGATGAATCCTTTAATGCTCGCCAAGACCAAAAAGCCAGAACGGCGTAAAAGAAAAAATGCGCGAATTTACGTATGATGGCGTGATAATTCGCTAATAATTCTTTCGACGAGTTCGGGAAAAGAAATTCAAGCAGCGGACCGATAAAACGTGACGTTTGCGGCATCGAGGCTTGCCCGCTCGACAAATAAAAAATCACTGCAATCCACAAAAGCAAAGGCGCGTAACGATAAATTCGTTCGCGCCTTTTGCTTCTTAAATTAAAATCAGCCATTACAAACTTGAAAAAATTATCGTTCGTAATTCGTAATTTGAAATTCGTAATTGTTTACGCCGCTGCCGCCCCGGAAACGACTTCGATAATTTCTTTGGTAATCGCTGCCTGACGAATACGATTCATATTCAAAGTCAAACTATCAATCAATTCACCCGCATTCTTAGACGCCGAATCCATCGCCGTCATGCGCGCGCCTTGTTCGGAAGCAACCGACTCGAGCATCGCGCGGTAAATCTGCGTTTCCACTTGTTTCGGCAGCAAACGACCGAAAATTTCGGCTGGCGGCTGTTCGTAAATGTATTCTGCCTGCGCGGAATTCGCCGTTTCCTCTTCGTTTGCAATGCGCGGAATCGGCAAAAGTTGTTCAACGACCGGCTTTTGCGAAAGAACGGTTTTGAATTCAGTGAAAACGAGGAAAACTTTATCAATCGCCGTATCTTCGGTAAAAGCTCTGATGATGCGATTAGCGATTTCGACCGCTTCTTCGTGTTTGACACTGCCCGATCCGGTCAAGCCGACATATTCTTCAGAAAAACCCATTTCGCGGCGTTTGAAAAAATCGCGCCCTTTGCGTCCGACCGGAATCATTCGAGTTTGTTTCCCGGAATTTTCTTTGAGAAACCCTTGCGCTGCTTTGATAACATTAGCGTTAAACGCGCCCGCCAAACCTTTATCGGCGGTTACCAAAACCACCAGATAATTTTCGTCTCCGCGAGCGTCGAGCAGCGGATGAGAGAAATCATCGCCGATGCGCGCGCTCAAACCGCCGAGAACCTGCGTCATTTTCTGCGCGAACGGGCGCGCGGACGTTACACGATCCTGCGCTCGTTTGAGCTTCGCCGCCGCGACCATTTTCATCGCTTTGGTGATTTGCTGCGTATTTTTGACGGACTTAATCCGCCGCCGCATATCTAATAAACTTGCCATAAATATAAGTTCAAAGTTCAAGTTTCAAAGTTCAAGGTTTAAGTTATTGACTTTGAACCTTGAACTTTGAACCTTGAACTAATTTAAGCGTTTGCCGCAGTTGCCGCCGGACTTTCGATAACGACTGCGCCGCCTTGAGTTGAGTTGCTGTTCCAGCGCGTTGATTTGAAATCTTCGACCGCTTCGCGCATCGCCGCTTTCAAATCGTCGTCAATCGTTTTCTTGTCACGAATCGTGGATAAAACCGCCGGATGCGAGCCTTCGATGAATTTGAAAATGTCTTCTTCAAATCGTCTCAAATCCGCAACCTCGATGTCGTCAGCCAAACCGTTCGTTACAGTCCAGACCATAAAAACCTGATTTTCGACCGGCATCGGACGATATTGGGGCTGTTTCAGAATTTCGGTCAGACGCTTTCCGCGTTCGAGCTGCGATTGGGTTGATTTATCCAAATCGGAACCGAATTGAGCGAATGCTGCCAGCTCGCGGTATTGCGCGAGATCGATGCGCAAAGTCCCCGCAACCTGTTTCATTGCTTTAATTTGCGCCGCGCCGCCGACGCGTGAAACCGAGTTTCCGACGTTAATCGCCGGGCGAACGCCGGAGTTGAAAAGGTCGGATTCCAAAAAGATTTGACCGTCGGTGATCGAAATCACATTCGTCGGAATATACGCCGAAATATCACCCGCCTGCGTTTCGATAATCGGCAATGAAGTCAAACTTCCGCCGCCGCGTGCGTCCGACATTTTTGCCGCACGTTCCAAAAGGCGCGAGTGGAGATAAAAAACATCGCCCGGATACGCTTCGCGTCCCGGCGGTCTTCTCAAAAGCAGCGAAATTTCACGATACGCCGCCGCCTGTTTCGATAAATCATCGTAAATCGTCAGCGCGTGGCGACCATTATCGCGGAAAAATTCGCCGATAGCGACGCCCGCGTACGGAGCCAAAAACTGCATCGCTGCCGGATCGGATGCTGTTGCCGAAACAACGATGGTATAATCCATCGCGCCGAAATCATTAAGTTTTTGCACGACCTGTGCGACCGTCGAGGCTTTCTGACCGATAGCGACGTAAACGCAAATCACATCTTTGCCTTTCTGATTGATAATCGCGTCAATCGCCACGGCGGTTTTTCCGGTCTGGCGGTCGCCGATAATCAGTTCGCGCTGTCCGCGACCGATAGGAACCATCGCGTCAATCGCTTTCAAGCCTGTCTGCAGCGGTTCTTTCACCGGCTGACGGTCAATAATTCCCGGCGCGATTTTTTCAATCGGATTAAACTGCGTCGTAATGATTTCGCCTTTGCCGTCAATCGGATTGCCGAGCGCGTCAACCACGCGACCGATCATCGCGTCGCCGACCGGAACCGACATAATGCGTTTCGTGCGGCGCACCTCGTCGCCTTCTTTAATCGTCTGGAAATCGCCGAACAACACCGCGCCGACTTTATCTTCTTCGAGGTTGAGCGCGAGACCGCGAACTTCGTTTGGAAATTCGAGCAGTTCGCCCGCCATTACTTTATCGAGTCCGTGAATTTCGGCGATGCCGTCGCCGACCTTAATAACCGTTCCGACTTCATTAACGGTCATTCCGGCGTTGAAATTTTCAATCTGTGAACGAATAATTTCGTTAATTTCGTTGGCTTTGATACTTTCCATAATCTTATTTTTGATTAAAAACTATTCTATGATCTAACAAACTTAAAGGTGCGAAAATTTTCTTAAATTCCTATTAATTGTTGTTTTAGTTCTTCCAACTGCGTTTTCACCGAACCATCGTAAACAGTTGAACCGATTCTGGTAACGACGCCGCCGATCAGATTTTCATCAATGTCGAAAGATAAATTAACTTTTTTTCCGGTTAATTTTTCCAAATTCGTTTGCAATTCAGCTTTTTCAGTTTCGCCCAAAGGTCGCGCCGACGTAACGCGCGCCGAGACAAAACCGCTTCGTTCGGCTAAAACCGAGGCGAAACGCTCGTTGATCTCGCCGAGTTCGGTCAAACGACTGTTTTGCAGAAGGACGCGCAGAAAATTGGCGGTCGTCGGTGTCGGTTTCGTTTTTTCGAGCAGACTTTCAAGAATTTTTTCTTTATTTTGATGCTGAATCGCCGGATTGCTAAACGCGGTCTGCAAATCAGTGTTGGAGGTTATCAATTCCGCCCACGATTTCAATTCCGTTTGAACGGTACTTGTTTCGCCGGTTTTCAAAACGACATCGGCAAGCGCGGCGGCGTAACGACGGGCGACGGTTTCGTTGCTCATTTTAGTTCAAACCTCCGATTGATTGAATGTTGGCTCGAACGAGTTGCGCGTCTTTTTGCGCGTTGATTTGCTGCCGGATTTTTTCTTCCGCCAGCCGAATGCTTTCTTCGGCGGAAAACCGGCGAAGCTCGGCGCGCGTCTGTTGCGAAAGTCGTCCGATTTCGCTTTCCGATTGGCGACGAAGACGCTCAATATCTTCTTCGGTTTGCGTTAAAATTCGTGTTTTTTCCGCTTCGGCTTCAAGACGCGCTTTTTCCAAAATCTGATTCGCTTCGGTGTCGAGCGCGGCGAGTTTGGCTTCTGTTGCGGTTAACTGAGCGAGCGCCGCTTGACGTTCTTCTTCAGCGCGAATCAATTCCGCGCGAATCGCTTCGCGTCTCGCTTTAAAGGCATTGCTCAATGGCTTTCGCAAAAGGTAAATTATAATGGCGATAAAAATCGCGAGATTGATGAACTTCCACGCTTCAAATCCGGGATAATTCAAATACGGCTCAAGCTGTGAATACGCGCCGCCGCCTTGACTGCCTCCAGCAGCGAAAATAAAAATAAAGCTATAAATAAAAACTGACATATTAAAATTAGGCGAGAAGTTTTCTGTTTCTCCTCGTCTTTTACGCTCTTAAAATATTTGAACTGATTCTGTCCGCCAAGCGGTCGGCTTCGGCGGCGATAGCACGGCGAGCTTCAACGGTCTGCGTTTCGAGCTGCGCTTTTTCCTGCGCGAGACGGCGCTCGGTTTCTTCTTTCGTCGCGCCGATTTTCGCTTCACGGCTTGCGACAGCGGCAGAACGCTCGGCTTCGATCATTTCATAGCCTTTATGTCGAGCTTCGGTCATCGCTTGATTATATTTCGCCTGCTTATCCGAAACTTCGCGCAGAATGCTCTCCGCTTCGCCGAAACGCCCGCCTTTGTTGCGCTCGCGGGCGTCAATGACGCGGTTAATCGGACGGAAAAATGTCCGATTTAAAATCCAAATCATCAGAAGAATGAGCGCGATGTGGATGAAAACTGTGCCGTCGGGAACGAGTTGGACGGCGGCGGCTAGAAAATACATATCTTTCTATATTAAATTTTTATGTTAAATTGCTTGTTAAAATCTTTGTAAAATTGCGAACTTTTCAAAAGAGTTAAGGATACCACGCCGAATTTTAAGAATCAAGCAAGCCACGTTAATGAAAAAGCCGTAAATTTATACGGTTAGCCGATTCTCACGCGCATAGTTTCGGTAATCTCAGGCGAATGTGCTAAAGTTTTCCAAAATTCGCTATGTTCTCAACCAAAAAATCAATCAAACCACGCGCTCCGCGCAATCGCTCAATTGAACTAAGCGAAGCCGACGCAGATGTTTACCGTGAACGATTGATTTTTTTCGATGAGACAATTGATTTGATCGAAACGCACGACAAAACAATTTGCGGCGACGCTTTTCAAATCCTGAAAAAACTTCCCGCTGACAGTTTCGATTTATTGTTCGCCGACCCGCCGTATAATTTGACGAAAATTTTCGGCGAAAATCGTTTCCGCCGAACGTCGCTCGACGAATACGAAATCTGGCTCGATTCGTGGCTCAAAGACTGCGCTAAATTATTAAAAAAGACGGCTTCGGTTTATATCTGCGGCGATTGGCGTTCAGCTTCGGCGATTCAGCGCGTCGGAATGCGTTACTTCACATTGCGCAACCGCATTACTTGGGAACGCGAAAAGGGACGCGGAGCGCGCGCCAACTGGAAAAACGCGGCGGAAGACATCTGGTTTTTTACCGTTTCAGATGAATATGTCTTCAACCTAGAAAACGTCAAAATCAAGCGCAAAGTGCTCGCGCCGTATGTCGAAAACGGCACGCCGAAAGATTGGGAAAAATCGGACAACGGAAATTTCCGACTGACGCATCCGTCGAATTTATGGACGGATTTGACCGTTCCATTCTGGTCAATGCCGGAAAACACCGAACACCCGACGCAAAAACCCGAAAAACTTTTAGCCAAAATCATTCTGGCAAGCACCAATGAAAATGATTTTATCCTCGATCCGTTCGCCGGTTCGGGCACAACGGCGGTCGTCGCAAAAAAGCTAAATCGAAGTTTCATCGGAATCGAAGCGGACGAAAAATATTGTCTTTTGACGGAAAAGCGATTGGAGTCAGCGGAGAAAGACAAAACGATTCAAGGTTTCGCCGACGGCGTTTTTTACGAGAGAAATGCGCAAAAAGATGTTTCCCGCAAAGGTGCAAAGTAAAAACAAGGAAAACTCGCTCAAATGATTTACAGAATTTATTGATTTATCAATAAAATGTTTCTCTTACTTTGCGCTCTTTGCGTCTTTGCGGGAAAATTTCTTTAAATGAAAATCGCAACCTGGAACGTAAATTCAATCGCCATTCGCCTCGAACAAGTTTTGCAATGGCTCGCCGATACGCAAACCGATGTTTTGTGTTTGCAGGAAACCAAATGCGTTGACGAGAAATTTCCGCTCGAGGCGATCAACAGCGCCGGTTACAATGCCGCTTTCTTCGGGCAAAAATCGTACAACGGCGTGGCGATTCTTTCCAAACACGAAATCGTCGACGTGCAGAAAAATATGCCCGGCGACGAAGATGACGACGAACCGAAACGTTTGATTGCCGCGACAATTAATAATATTCGCGTCGTCAACACATACATTCCGAACGGCACGGAGCTCTGGTCGGACAAATTCACGTTTAAACTCGATTGGCTGCAAAAACTGCGTCGAATGTTTGACGAAACCGGCGATAAAAACGGCGACGTGCTTTTGTGCGGCGATTTTAACGTCGCGCCCGACGAGCGCGACGTTTGGAACGTCCCGTTTTGGGAAGGAAAGCTGCATTTTTCCAAATCGGAACGCGCCGCCATTCATCACGTCAAACAATGGGGCTTCGTTGACGTTTTCCGCCAGATCAACGGCGACGCGAAAGAATTTTCGTGGTGGAATTATCGCGAAGGCGCGTTTCCGAAAAATCAGGGCTTGCGCATTGACCATATCTGGACATCGAAAAATCTGGCGGAAAAATGCGTCAATTGCTGGATTGATAAAACGCCGCGCGGTTGGGAACGCCCGTCCGACCACACTCCTGTCGTCGCCGAATTTACAATTTAGAAACAATCAAAAAGAACAACTAAGATATTTTGTGAATATTAATCCGAAATCCGAAATCCGAAATCCGAAATCCCTCTGGCTTGTCCGTCACGGCGAAAGCACGGCGAATGTCGCGCGTCTGCGCGCCGAAACCGAAAAACTTTTGACGATAGATTTCGACGAGCGCGAAATGGACGTGCCGCTTTCGCCCGTCGGCGTCGAACAATCAATCGCCGTCGGTAAAAGTTTTCTCGCGCAGACGGAAAAACCGTCGGTCATTTTCTGCTCGCCGTTCATCCGCACGAGCGAAACCGCCAGATTAATCGCCGAAAGCGCCGGTTTGAACGATGTCAAAATTATTCACGACGAAAGACTGCGCGAACGGGAATTCGGCATTTTTGACCGTCTGACAACTGCCGGCGCAATGCAAAAACACGCCGAAGAAATGGCGAAACGCGAGAAACTCGGAAAATTTTATTATCGCCCTTCAGGCGGCGAAAGCTGGGCTGACGTGGCGCTGCGAGCGCGGAGTTTTCTGCACGATTTGCGATTTGATTACGCGGGCGAGAATGTTTTAATCGCGACGCACGAAGTTGTCATTCACGTTTTGAGATACATTTTGGAAAATTTGACCGAAGCGGAAATTTTGACGATTGACCGCGCCCGCAATATCGGAAATTGCAGCATTACTTACTATGAATCGGAAAACGGAAATTTGTTTTTGAAAAGCTGTAATTTCTCAACTTAAAAGTTTTCTAAATTGAGAAAAAGCCACAAAAAAGCACAATCATCACAAAATTACAAAGAATATTTTTTGCGATGTTTGTGCTTTTTTGTGGCTCTTTTTTGTTTATCTTTCTCGGATCGCGCTGTTTTTTAATTTTCCAACTGATTCTTCAGCGATTGCGCCCAAACGATTTCCAAATCCGCAATTGGAGCAGAAATTAAATGTTCGCCGTTTGCTTTGATGTTCAAATTCGTGCCGGAAACTTTTCCGACGACGGCAAACGGACAATCGTTTTCAGCTGTGAGGCTTTGAACTTTCTCCAAATTTTCCGCTGCGAAACTAACCACGATGCGCGACGGCGTCTCGCCGAAAAGCAGAGCTTCGATATTTAGATTTTCGTCGCTCAATTCAATTTCAGCGCCGATTGCTTCGCGATTGAGCGAAGAAAAGCAGCTTTCGACAATAGCGATCGCCAAGCCGCCGTCTGAACAATCGTGCGCCGATTTTAATAAAAATTTATCCGCCGCTTCGAGACAGGTTTTCTGCACGCGCTTTTCCAAATCCAAATCAATCGTTGGAACAATACCGTTGGCAATCAATTCGTCGGTCGAAACACCCAAAATCGTCTGCGCGTATTCGCTCGCCGCCAAATCGTCTTTCGTTTCGCCCAAAATCGCGATCAAATCGCCTTCGGATTTAAAGCCGTGCGTGATGATTTTGCGCGTGTCTTCGATCAAACCGACCATTCCAATCGTCGGCGTCGGCAAAATTCCGCGCCCTTCGGTTTCGTTGTAAAACGAGACGTTGCCGGAAATAATCGGCGTTTCAAACGCTTCGCACGCTTCGCTAATGCCGTCGATGGTTTCGGAAAAACTCCACATCACTTCCGGTCGTTCCGGCGAAGCGAAATTCAAACAATTCGTCACGGCAATCGGTTTCGCGCCGACGCAAACATTGTTGCGCGCGCTTTCCGCAACGATTAATTTCGCGCCCATTCTTGGGTTTATCGCGGCGAATTTTCCGTTTCCGTCCAAACACATCGAAATCGCGCGACGCGTTTCTTTAATACGAACAACCGCCGCATCCGCGCCCGGCAAAATCGCCGTGTTCGTCCGCACCATATGATCGTATTGCTCGTAAACCCAGCGTTTAGAACAAATATTCGGCGCGGCGAGAAGCATTTTTAACGCTTCGTTCAAATCTTCGGTCTTCGGTTTTCGATCAGTGTAATTAGTAATTCGTAATTCGTAGTTCGCTTTCGGCTCAGCCATCGGACGATTATATTTCGGCGCGGCGTCTGTTACAGTATCAACCGGAATATCAGCTTCAAGCTTTCCGCTGTGAAAAACCTTTAAACGATTACCATCTACGACTTTGCCGATGACAACCGCGTCCAAATCCCACTTTTTGAAAATATCAACGACCTGTTTTTCGCGCCCTGATTTCGCCACGATCAGCATTCGCTCCTGCGATTCCGACAGCATCATTTCATACGCCGTCATCCCGGTTTCGCGTTGCGGAACCAGCGTTAAATCGAGTTCCAAGCCTGTTCCGGCGCGCGCCGCCATTTCGACCGACGATGAAGTCAAACCCGCCGCGCCCATATCCTGAATGCCGGCAATCGCGCCCGAACGCATCGCTTCGAGACAGGCTTCGAGCAGAAGTTTTTCCAAAAACGGATCGCCGACCTGAACGGTCGGACGTTTTTCGAGCGCTTCTTCGTCAAATTCCGCGCTCGCCATCGTCGCGCCGTGAATTCCGTCGCGCCCGGTTTTCGCGCCGACGTATAAAACCGGATTGCCGACGCCTTCGGCTTTGCCGAAAAATATCTGGTCGCGGCGCACGATGCCGAGCGCAAACGCATTAACCAAAGGATTTAAGTTATACGCTTCGTCAAAAACGACTTCGCCGCCAATCGTTGGAACACCGAACGCGTTGCCGTAATGAGCGATGCCGTCAACGCAACCTTTCAAGATTGATTTGTTGCGGCTGCCGTGTTTTGCGTCGTCTAATTTGCCGAAACGCAAAGAATTCATCGCCGCAATCGGGCGCGCGCCCATCGTAAAAACGTCGCGCAAAATTCCGCCGACGCCGGTTGCCGCGCCTTGAAACGGTTCGATAAAAGACGGATGATTGTGCGATTCGACCTTGAACGCGACGCACCAATCGTCGCCGATGTCCACAACGCCCGCGTTTTCTCCGGGCGGCACGATGACGCGCTCGCCGGTGACCGGAAGCCGTGTTAAATGAACGCGCGACGATTTATAACTGCAATGTTCCGACCACATAACGGAAAAAATTCCGAGTTCGGTCATCGAAGGCTCGCGCTCCATTATTTCTAAAACTTTTTCGTATTCTTCAACGGTAAATCCGTGTTGCGCGACAATTTCCGGCGTGATTTGGTTCATTATTGATGCTCTCTGTTTAAAAATCCCGTCCAAAACAAAAAACAGAGTTTATGCCGTTCGGATTCGATTTTCAAATCCGAGCGATATATTCTCTGTTTGCTTCGTCAAATTTCCTTGTTTTTATTTAACGGTATTTTCTATCGGCGCTGGCAACAGTTTTTCAATTTCCGTCCGCAATATATCAATTTTTACTTTGCCCATTCGCGTATAAGCAGTTTTCCCCGTCGCGTCATATAAAATCGTGAACGGCAAACCGCCCTGCCAATCTTTGGAAACGAATGAAATCAGCGCGTCTTCGTCCTGCGTCGTTAAAAGATAAGCGGGCATTTCCGCTTTCATTTCGCTTAAAAATTTCGGAACGCCCGTATTTAATTCTTCAACATCATCTAAAGAAACGGTAATGAAATCAATTTTATTTTTGTAATCGGCGTCAATTTTCACCAGATCTGGAAATTCTTCGCGGCACGGTTCGCACCACGTCGCCCAGAAATTAACAAGCAAAGGCTTGCCGTTTCCCTTTAGAATATTTTTCAACTTTGCGTTGTCAACCTGATTAATTTTCGGCAATGCGGAAACCGGCGCGTTTTTCGTCGGCGGAGTTTTTCCGGTTTTCGTCTGCGAATAAATTTGCGCCGAGAAAAACTGGCAAAAAATGCCGATGAAAAAAATCGTTTTTGCCGTTTTCGTTCCGAAAAAATTTGAAAATGTCATAAATTAAAACGCCGCGAGCGCATATCAGAAAAATTTTTATCGTTCACTGGAAATCAAACTCGTCTGATGCGCGCCACGGCGAAAATAACTGCGCGTAAAAATCTGCGACTTTGTAAAAACTTGAAATTATTCGTCCGCCGGTTTATTTTCGACGCGCTTGATCGAACAGCCGAAAGCGTTCGATTTTGTTTTGGCAATCGCCTTTCCGCTCAATTTCGAGTCGAAAGCGGCGCGCAAAATGTGTTCGGAAACGTTTTTGCCCGAACGGTCGTTGTCAATCGCGCCGTGATACAGCAAAGCGTTTTTCTCGTCGAAAAAATAAACTTCCGGCGTCACGGTCGCGCCCAATTTATCAGCCCAGACATTTCCCTTATCAATCAAGACCGGAAATTTATAACCGACTTCCGCCGCGTCTGATTTAACCCAATCGAGCGATTCGGTCGCGTTAGAATTAATGCCGACGAAATTGATGCCTTTCGCCTGATAATCGGCGGCGATTTGGTTGATGCGTTCGTTGTAACCTTTGACGACCGGACATTGCGCCGAAAGAAAAATCAAAACCGTCCCGTTTTTCCCCTTCAAACTGTTGAAAGACTGCGATTTGCCGTTCGTATCCGACAAAGTAAAATCCGGCAGCGACGCGCCGACGGCGAAATTATTTTGCGCTTTGGCGGAAACAAAAGCGAAAACCACGAAAAGTGCGACGAATAAAACATTTGCTCGCTTCATATCTGAACAAAACTCCTTTATAAGATTTAGTTTTTATTAACCTGTAAAATTATACAATTTTTGAAAACAAACGTCGAAATTATTTATCAAAAACAGCTTTGACGCGCGTTTTCAATACTCGTAAATTAATTCGGTTTTTTTACCCGAAAAGACGCGGAAGACGACGTTGAATATTTTTCGGCAACAAAATTTCCATCGCGTCGTCGACCGTCACAATTCCGGCGATGTCACCTTCGTCGTCAATAATGGGCAATGCCAGAAGATTATATTCCGCAATAGTTTGCGCGACTTCTTCCGCCGAATCGGTCGGATGCGCCGATTGAAACTGCGCGCGCATAACCTGTTCGAGCGTGAAATTCGGGTCGGCTAAAATTAGGCTGCGAAGCGTAATCAAACCGACGATGCGCCACGAATTTTCCTGCTCGACAACGTAAAGGTAATAAATCATATTCGGCGTTTCCGCCATTTCGCGCAATCGCGAAATCGCCTGCGCGACTGTCAAATCTTTTGGAAAAGTAACAAATTCGGTCGTCATCAAGCCGCCCGCCGTGTCGTGCGCGTGCGGCATCAATTCGGCAACGTCCGCCTTTTCCTCGTCTTCCATCAAATTAAAAAGTTCCTGCGCCTTTTCTTCGTCCATCTCGCCGAGCACGTCAACCGCGTCGTCCGGCGACATTTCCTCAAGAATATCGGCGGCGCGTTCTTCGTTCATTTCTTCGAGAATGCGCGCCTGATTTTCCGTGGACATTTCTTCGAGCGTGTCGGCGGCGATTTCGTCGTCAAGCGATTCGACGATTTCGGTGCGGTGAATCGGCGAAAGCGTTTCGGCGAGCTGCGCGATCTCGACCGGATGCAGACGCGATAATTTATCTTTGGAAGATTTCAGCTGTACGGTCGCCGACGCCGAATCAGTGGCGAGATAACCGACGTCAGCCCAATCGATCACTTCGACCGGTCGGTCGCTGCCGTAAAAACCTTTCGGCATCAAGCGCCGGACAAATCCCTGTAAGCTAACGTCAGCGCCAGAGACGCGCCACGAACCGGCGGCTTTTATCAATTGCACGTCGTTGACGCGGACGACGCGCTTGCCGTCAACATCAATTAATTGGTTATCGAGAACGTCTTTGCCGAGCAGAACTTCGCCAGTGCGCCGCATGAACGGATTCAAATCGAGAACAGGCGAACGCATCTTCGCTCCCGTTTCTCCTAAATCGAAAATATCGCGGTTCGGAATAAAGAATAAACGTCGGTTAAAGCGAGCAACGATGCCGATAACCGGCGGATAATCCTCCTCGCCGTAACGCACAATCACATCTTTTATCGCGGCGATTTTATCGTCGCGCGCGTCGAAAATCGGACGACCCAAAATTTGCGACAGATACAGCATAAATCAAAGATAGCGGAAGACAGCCCTCAACGAAAAGCGCTGAAGACGAGGGGAAAGTTTATTATGCGGAAAATTAATGAACGCGGCGAAAATGACTTTAGAAAAGTCCGCCGAACAAAAATAAACAAAGCAAAAGAAGCCCGATGCCGACGAAAAGCGCGTCGCTCGTGCTTTCAAAACCATACGAATTCGTTTTTAAAACGGGAACTTTTTCCTCGCTTTTATTCATCGAGATTTCTCCTTTGCCGGATATTTATTTTCTTAAAAAGTTTAGTAGAAGAAAAATACATTCGTTCGCTGTTTTTATCAAGCACGCTTCATTATTTTATTTTATGTTTCATTAATTCTTTTAATTTTTTCAGAAAATCCATTTTGCAAAAAATTGTTTAAATATGTTAAATTTTCTGGAATTTGGATACCTTTCCTACTTTTCTATAAACAGGCGCCCGAAATATTCGATCGCCCCTGCAACAGTCATATTCAACCCGAAACATTCAAAACAACCCGACTGATTTCAGAATATAAGAATGAAACGTTTTTATTTTACAGCCCTTATTTGCGCGCTTTTCACCATTTCCGCCGCGGCGCAAAACCGCACGCGAGTTTTTGATAATTTCGACACCCCGCAAGGAGTTCAGATTAACGCGCCGACGGTTACGCCGATGCAGCAGCCGAAAACAAAGCAATTAGTAAAAAAAACCTCGCAAACGAAAATGAGCATTGCCGAAGGCGCGGCGTTCAAAGACAATAAAAAATCCAATGTTTACGGCAAATTCGTTATGGCTGCCGGGTCGAACTTGAAAGGTTTTACGACCGGCGATGCGGTGATTGATTCGTATATCGTCGATTCGTCGAAACGCTACAACATTGACCCGCTTTTGATTTACGCGCAGATGCACCAAGAATCGTCGTTCAAATTAAAAGCCACTTCTTACAAAGGCGCGAGCGGCTTGATGCAATTGATGCCCGCGACGGCGCGACGATTCGGCGTTACCGAAATTTACAATCCGCGCCAAAATATCGAAGCCGGCGTCAAATATATGCGCTGGCTGCTCAACACTTTTAATCAAGACATAGTTCTGGCGCTTGCTGGTTACAACGCGGGCGAAGGCGCGGTGATGAAATACGGATGGCAGGTTCCGCCGTATCGCGAAACGCAGGAATACGTGCGCCGCATTACGGGTCGCTATAATTCGATTTCCAGCCCGACACTTCTCGCCAGAACCGTCCACAAAGTGAGCACTGAAAAGGAAGCCGTCAGGCTTGAAGAAAAGGCGGCAAAGCCGCTCGAATTTGAAGCTGACGCGATGACTATTCGGCTGCCGGACGGCAGAATGCGGCTCGTTAATCAATAATATTAAGACGAATTTCAAATTTCCCGAGCTTTTTCTCTTCTTTTCCTTGTCTTTTGAAAAAGCTGAAACGGCTGGATTAAATCCAGCCGTTTTTTTGTGTCGAATCGGCAACTGCTGTATTATTAGTTCAAAATTTAATATTCAAATTTCAAAGTTTCAATTTTCAATTTTGAATATTAAATTCTGAACCGAACATTTATGTTTTGCACAAATTGCGGCGCGCAAAATTCGGACACGGCGGTTTTCTGCCAGAAATGCGGGAGAATGCTCGAAGCCGAGGAAGAAACGCGTATCGCTCGACCGGCGAAAATCGAACGTAAAACCGACGACGAACAGGAAATTTTCTCGCTTAGTCCGACGTTGATGTTCGTTAAAATCGGTTACGCCGCCGCCGCGCTCGGCGCGCTATTGCTCGTCGCCGTGCTGTTTTCCTTTGAATCGCTCGTCGGCATCAAAGTTCCGTGGTGGATTTCCGTTCTGCTCGGTCTTTCGATGCTTTTGATTCCGGCGTTTTATCATTTCCGGCAAAAGCTCGTTCGTTATACGATGACCGACGCGAAAATCGAAATCGATCAAGGCTTGATTTCGCGCACGACGCGCAACGTGCCCCTCAGAACGATTCAGGACGTAACTGTTTCGGCAACTATGACGCAAAGAATGCTCGGTTTCGGCGATTTGATAATTGACAACGCCAGCGACGAATCCGGAAAAATCGTTTTGAAAAATATTGATTCGCCAAAAAAATACGCCGACATTCTGCTCAAACAAATGCGGCGACTGAATAGGTAAATTACGAATTGCGAATTAAAAATCCGTGTTTTCTTTTTATTTTCAATCTTTTGACTTTGAAAAGGAAACTTGTTTTTCTAGTTCGACAATCGTAATTCTCTACTCGTAATTGAATTATGACTAAAATTTTTGTTACCGGCGGCGCAGGATTTATCGGCTCTGCTTTTATTCATCTGGTTTTGGAAGAAACTTCTGACGTTAAAATCATTAATCTCGACGCGCTGACTTACGCGGGAAACCCCGAAAACCTGAAAGGATTAGACGCGGCGCGGCATACGTTCGTCAAAGGCGATATTTGCGACAAAGCGGTGGTTTTGGACGCTTTGGCCGATGATTGCGACGCGATTTTCAATTTCGCCGCCGAATCGCACGTTGACCGTTCAATCAGTTCCGCAAGCGAATTCGTCACGACGAATGTCCTCGGAACGCAGGTTTTACTCGACGCGGCGCGGGCGAAAAATGCGCGCCGTTTCGTTCATATCTCGACCGACGAAGTGATGGGCAGTTTGCCCGAAGACGACACGGCTTTTTTCACCGAAAGCTCGCCGCTCGCGCCGAATTCGCCTTACGCCGCGTCGAAAGCCGCCGCCGAACATTTCGTTCGCGCCGCGCGGGAAACCTTCGGCGTTGACACGATTATCACGCGCTGCGGCAACAATTACGGTCAGCGGCAGTTTCCCGAAAAATTGATTCCGCTGATGATCGCCAACGCGATGAACGACGAACCGTTGCCGGTTTACGGCGACGGTCGCAACGTGCGCGACTGGATTTTCGTCGAAGATCACGCGCGGGCGATTTGGATGGCTTACGAAAATGGAAAAAGCGGAGAAATCTACAACGTCGGCGCTCGCAACGAGCGGCAAAACATCGAAGTCGTCAAATCAATTCTCGACATTTTAGGCAAACCGGACAGCTTGATAAAATTCGTCGGCGACCGTCTCGGACACGACCGCCGTTACGCGGTTGACGCGACGAAAACCGAAACCGAACTCGGCTGGAAGCCGCTGACAGCTTGGGAAGAAGGCTTACAAAAGACCGTTCGCTGGTATCAGGAAAATCAGGATTGGGTGAATCATATCCGAAGCGGCGCTTATCGTGATTATTACCAAAAAACATACGGCGCGAGTTTGAAATAAAACATTTATTAATCGCGAAAAAATCACAAAAGGAAATTATTAATTTTTGCGTGTTTTGTGATTTTTTGCGGCTATTTATCTTTCGCTTACTTTATGAAAATTTTAATTACCGGTGCAAACGGTATGGTTGCTCAAGCAACAGTTAAATTCTGCCGCTCAATCGGCGATGAAGTCATTGCCTATACACGTGAAGAATTAGATATTTCCGATAAAGCGCAGGTCGAAGAATCTTTCGAGCGAGAAAAATTTGATGCTGTTATCAATTGCGCGGCTTATACGAACGTTGACGGCGCGGAAACGAACGTCGAGAAATGTTATGCGGCGAACGCGTTCGGCATCGAAAATTTGGCGCTCGCAGCTAAAAAAATTGATTGCGGCTTCGTTATGATTTCGACGGATTTTGTCTTCGACGGCAAGAAAAACGATTTCTACACGCAGCGCGACACGCCGAGTCCGCTCGGCGTTTACGGAAAATCGAAGCTTGAAGGTGAAAACAAAGCGCGAAACGCTTATGCTCGTTCGATCATCGTGCGTTCGGGTTGGATTTACGGCGCGGACGGAACGAATTTTTTGAGCGTTGTGGACAAACTTCTGGCTGACGGAAAAAAAATAAAAGCTATTGAAGATTCATTCGGAACGCCGACGTTTGCAGATGATTTAGCGAGAAGACTGCGCGAACTCGTAACGCTCGATCTCCCGGCAATTTATCATGTCACCAACGCAGGCGAAGGCGCGAGCTACGCGGATTTTGCGCGCCAAGTGTGCGAATTGAAAAATTACGATTTAAATCTTCTGGAAAACGCTTCCGCCGACAGTTTGCAGCGTCCTGCACCGCGTCCGAAATCTTCAAAGCTCGCCTGTTTGTTCAGCGAAAAGTTCGGCTTGAAACCTTTGCCGAATTGGAAAGACGCGCTCGGAAAATTTTTAAACGCTGAAGATTGAAATGTGATAAAGGTCAGAACAATTCGATAAAATCAAAAAGGCAAAAGTTAAGAAAATTTATTTCCAACTTTTGCCTTTTCCTTTTGTGCTTTTGATGATTTAACCTTTGGTATCGTGAATCGAAGTAACTTCTTGAACTTCTTCCATCACGGGCGTCGAATCATCGTCGTGCGCCGCCGTGTAATAGCTGTAAGTGTAACCGTATCCGTAATAATCGTAATCAGCCGAGTTCGCTTTGATACCGTTGAGGACGACGCCGTAAATGCGCGCGCCGAGAGCGCCGAGACGCTGCTTGAAGCGGCGCATCAAGTGAATCGAGCTTTTGCCAGCCATTGCCACCAAAACCACGCCGTCAACCAAAGTCGCCAGAATCGCGGCATCGGTGAACGAAATCGCGGGCGGCGAATCTATAACAACGTGTTTGAAATTTCCGCGCAAAAACTGCAAAAGATTTTTCATTTCGTTCGAGCTTAAAAGTTCAGCCGGATTCGGCGGAATCGGACCACTCGTAATCACTTTCAAACGCGGCAAATCTTTATACGGTTTAAGCAGATGCTCGGTGTTTCTTTCGCCGGAAAGATAATTCGTCAAACCGTGCGTGTTTTCCAGCCCGAAATGACTGTGCAGGCGCGGACGCCGCAAATCGCAATCGATAATGACGACATCAACGTCCGATTGCGCCAGCGTAATCGCCGTATTGATCGCCGTCGTCGTTTTGCCTTCCGAAGGCTGCGAAGACGTTACCAGAATGGTTTGCGGCGGTTTTCCGGCGGACGAAAATAAAAGCGAAGTTCGCAAATGACGATAGGCTTCGGCAATCGGTGAACGCCGGTCTTTGAGCGTTATTAGAGCCATTGACGCACCGTTCCCATTGCCGTTTCCGTTACTTGCCACTAACGCCGCTGAGCGCTTGTCAACCGTGTTGTGGTGCGGAATCAAAGCGAGCGTCGGCAAACCGAGATGTCTGCCCACATCGTCCGACGTTCTGACCGAATCGTCAAGATAATCCATCAAAAACGCGAGACCGACGCCGGCGGCGAGAGAAATCAAAAACGCGACCATAATATTGCGTGTTCGCTGAGGTCCAATCGGGCTCGTCGGCGTCATAGCTGGACTAGAGGATTTGATGTTATCCGGACGACTACCGTCAATTGCCAATTCCTGCTCTTTCTGTTTTTGCGTGTAGTTATCTAGAAGACTGCGATTGGTTTCGATTTCTCGTTTGAGCGTTGTCAGTTGAGTTTCCGCTACGCCCTGAACGTTTGCAGTTGACATCTCGCTCATATAAGTGGCACGAAGTTGATTTTCCCGTCTTGTCGCTGCTTCAAGTTCAGAACGTAAGCCGACCAGCGCGCCGCCGATGGCTTCAGTTTTGATTTTTTTCTCCTCGCGCTCGATTAACTCAGTTACATCCTTTACTGTTTTTTCTTTTGTTTCATTGAGTTTGGCAATTTGTTCGTCCTTTTCTCTAACCTTAAAGTATTCCGGCGTATATTTAACTAATAATTGCGCTCTCTCATTTTCAGCCGCGCTTATTTGTTTATCAATATCCCGAATCGTATCTTGAAGATTAGATTTTCGCTGGGCATTCATTTCTACCATTTTCTGGTAAATCGGGCTTTCGGTAAGAGATTTGATGTTATCGCCTTCGCCGCGCGCGTTAGCTGTCACGGCTGCATTGTAATTAGCTTCTATTTTACGACGGTCATCAATTGCGCTAAGCCACTGTGTGCTTAAATTCTGTAAAATGCTGCCGGATAATTTACTGCCGTCTTCACCTAACGGTAAGTTACCATCACGCATCAATCTGATGAGTTCGACTTCCTGATTACCGATGGTTTCTCTCAAATCAACGATTGACCTCGAAAGTTCTTCAAACGCGTCTTTAGCGCCTTTTGTTTCGCGTTCTGTGTTCTGTTCTATAAAAGAATCTACTAGATTGTTGGCAACTTTTGCCGCCAGTTCAGGATTGGTGCTTTTGATTGAGACGGTGACGATATTCGTTCCCGGCAGCTGCGCGACGTTTATACCGCCTAGAAATCTTCCGGCATATTGCTGGGCGCGGTCTTTTTCTTCGGGGGTCAGCGTGATTGTTTGCGAATTAACGACCGTTGTGTCGGTATCAGTTAAAATCGGAAGAGAATTTTCATTGTTTTCAGCAGATTTGTCACTGGAGAAGATTGAGCGCACCGTCTCCATCATGCCTTTGTTTTGATTGCCGAAAAGATTCGGCTGACGGTGCAAACCGAGGTTAATCATTACTGTCTTCATCAGTTCCGGGTTTTGCAAAAGCTGAAGCTGAGTCTGGTAATAATTGGCGTCGCCGCCGAAATTGATGTTGATCGAATCCTTCGACTGAACTTTCGGGCGGCGCGGTTCGATGAGCATCGTCGTGCTCGCCATAAACTCCGACGGTTGCCGATACATATAAAACGCGGCGATAGCGGTCGTTATAATCGTCAGCGCGAGAATAATCGGCAGGCGCTTGTAAACGATATTAAAATAATGCCTTATCGAGCGTTTGTCGTCGAAATTTTCGTCATCGTAAATCGGCGCGTAACTCGCCGGATAATCCTGCGGAGCCGTCTGCAAATCTTTCACGCCGATGTTTGGTAATGGCGTCAGCCTTTGGTCTTTTTCCATACTGCTTTTTATAAAACCTATTTATTAAGAAATTTGTTTGGGTGCATTACAAAGCAAACTTGCTTTATAACATATTCATCTTATTTTTTCATTTAATACTATGAAAATATACGCTTTTTTCCTTCTTTAATCAATAATTTTCACGTTCGCGCCGATTCGCAGCTTTTGGTTTAAGACGGCGGCAGGTGATATATTTTCCTTTTACACGAATTTATAAAAACTTTATTTTTTTATCCGATAAACAGATATGACGGGAATTTCCGAAAAAGAACAGAACATTTCTAATCACGATTCGAACTACGATTTCGCGCTCGGCGTCGCTGGATTTCATTATTCAGACCTTTTCGATGCCGTTCGGTTGGCAGAGTTGGCTGAAAATTTTTACGCCGAACTAGACGAAACCGAGCCGATTCTCGGCGAAGCGCTGAGAAAATATATCGCCGCGCACGGAAACGGATACGAAAAGCGTGTCGAATCGAAAATATTAACCGACGCTGCGCCGCATCTTTCCGAATTCGTCGCGCGCCTTTTTCACATTTCGCGAGAGCGCGACGATCTGCAAAAGGAAATCACGAAACAAAATCCGATCTGGACATATAAATTTTTTGTCCAGCGCCGCGCCGTCAAAAAATTCAGCGCGGAACAATCCGCCGAATTAAACGAAACGGAATTGACGCGAGCGATCAGCGAATTAAAATTCGAGGCTTTCGACGAAACGCTGATTTTTGATGAAGAATTGGCGACAGCGACCGTTACGGCGAAACTGCTCGAAGCCGAAGAAATTTTAACGAAAAATCAGGAAATGACCGTTTCCGCACAGGACACGATTAACAAAATCCGCGACGCTTACGATAAATTGAAAGATAAAACCTTCGGCGCGGTTTTCGCGCGTTTCGCCGCCGAACTCGATGGAACCGGCGAACTGCTGCAAGTCAAGGCTGCGCTTGCTTTGCTCGAAGCTTGGTCGGCGATTCAATTTCACGGCAAAAAGAAAAAGTGGCACAGCTTTAAAGTTCCGCACGCGCTCGATTATCAAAATCTTGTTCATTTAATTCATCCTGAACCGAAACTGCACAACATTATGCGCGGCGAAGACGCCGGAATGCGTCGCCGCGTCGGTTTCAAATTAACCGATGACCGCGGCACGATGCGCGACGCGCTGTACGAAGTTGATTACTGCCTGATTTGCCACGAGCGCGAAAAAGACAGCTGCTCGACCGGCTTGCGCGAAAAAGACGGCACGCCGAAACGCAATCCGCTCGGAATTAAAGCCGAAGGTTGTCCGCTCGACGAAAAAATTTCGGAAATGCACTTGATGAAACGCCAAGGCGACTCAATCGCGTCGCTCGCGCTTGTCACGATTGACAATCCGATGTGCGCCGGTACCGGACACCGCATCTGCAACGATTGTATGAAAGGCTGCATTTTCCAGAAACAAGAGCCGGTCAATATTCCGCTCGCCGAAACTGCGACGCTGACCGACGTTTTGAATCTGCCTTACGGCTTTGAAATTTATCATCTTTTAACGCGTTGGAACCCGCTTAACGCGCAACATCCTTACGCGCTCCCATATAATGGAAAAAATGTTTTAGTTGTCGGTCTAGGTCCGGCGGGTTATACGCTCGCGCATTATCTTTTGAACGAGGGATTCGGCGTCGTCGGAATGGACGGCTTAAAAATCGAGCCGCTCGCCGACGAATGGACGGGTGCAAACGGAAAATCCTGTCCGCGTCCGGTCGAAGACATCGCCCAAATTACGAGCGAGCTTGACGAGCGCATTTTGTCGGGCTTCGGCGGCGTTTCCGAATACGGCATCACGGTTCGCTGGGACAAAAACTTTCTGACTATGATGCAGCTCATGCTCACGCGCCGCAAGCGTTTTCGCGCTTACGGCGGCATTCGCTTCGGCGGAACATTAACGATTGAAGACGCGTGGGATTTCGGTTTTGACCACATCGCCATCGCGACCGGCGCGGGACGACCGACAATCGTGCCGATGAAAAACAATTTGATTCGCGGTATTCGTCAAGCGTCGGATTTTCTGATGTCATTGCAATTGACCGGCGCGTTCAAAAACGAAACGCTGGCGAATCTGCAAGTGCGGCTTCCTGCTGTTGTCATCGGCGGCGGCTTGACCGGCGTTGATACGGCGACGGAAATTTTCGCTTATTATCCGGTTCAGGTCGAGAAAATGCTCGGCAAGTTTGAAACCATTGCGGCAGACATCGGCGAAGCGGCGGCTTGGGCGGCTTTCGACGACGAAGAGAAAAAGGTGTTCGGAGAATTTCTCGTTCACGGCAAAGCGATCCGCGAAGAACGCCGCCGGGCTGCGGAAGCGGGTGAAGAGCCGAATTTCGTGCCGCTCATTCAATCCTGGGGCGGAGTTTCGCTCGTTTATCGAAAAAGAATGCAGGATTCGCCTGCTTATCGCTTAAATCATGAAGAAGTGCAAAAAGCACTCGAAGAAGGCATCAATTTCGTCGAATTGATGTCGCCGACCGAAGCCGTTCCCGACGAAGACGGCGCGGTCAAAGCATTAGTTTTTGAAAAGCAAAATTACAATGAGGAAACCGGAAAATTCTCGAATACAGGCGAATTCGTCGAACTCGGGGCACGAACCGTCTGTGTTGCGGCGGGAACGAGTCCAAATGTCATTTACGAAAAGGAAAAACCCGGAACATTCCAGCTCGACGAATGGCGGCAGTTTTTCAAACCGTTCAAAGTCGAGCGCAACGGTGACGGCAAGCTTCACGTCGCCGAAACCGTGAAAGGGGAAACAGGATTTTTCACGTCTTACGAAAATGACGGAAAATTCATCTCGTATTACGGCGATAACCACCCGCAATACGCCGGAAACGTCGTCAAAGCGATGGCATCGGCGAAAAACGGCTACTCGAAAGTCGTCGAAATTTTCGCCGAGGAATTGGCAACGCGCGGCGATTTACCGCAAACAGAACGTGACCGGATTTTTGATAGTCTCGAAGCTAACTTGGACGAACAGCTTCGCGCTTACGTCGTTAAAGTTGAACGCTTGACGCCGACGATTGTCGACGTCATTGTCAAAGCGCCGCTGCAGGCGAAAAAATTTGAGCCGGGACAATTTTACCGTTTGCAAAATTTTGAAACAGGCGCTCCCGTTGTCGGCGGCAAACGTTTGATGATGGAAGGTTTGGCGCTCACGGGCGCATGGGTTGACCGCGAAAAAGGCTTGCTTTCGATGATCGTTCTCGAAATGGGAACGAGTTCGCGAATGATTTCGCTGCTCAAAGAAGGCGAAGAAGTCGTCGTTATGGGACCGACCGGAACGCCGACCGAAATTCCGGAAAACGAAACGGTTCTACTCGCAGGCGGCGGTCTTGGCAACGCGGTTTTGTTCTCGATTGCCAAGGCTCTGCGCGAAAATAACAACAAAGTCATTTATTTTGCCGGTTACCGAAACGGCGCGGATTTATTCAAACGTGAAGAAATCGAAAACGCGACCGATCAAATTATCTGGGCGACCGACGCGGGCGTCGAAATTCAGCCGAATCGCCCACAGGACGCGCATTTTCGCGGCAATATCGTGCAGGCGATGATAGCTTACGCCGAAGGACGTCTGGGCGAGCAAACCGTTAATTTGAAGCAAGTTGACCGCATCATCGCCATCGGCTCCGACCGAATGATGAACGGAGTCAGAGAGGCACGGCACACCTCTCTGCTTCCTTATCTGAAACCGCAGCACACTGCAATCGGCTCAATCAACAGCCCGATGCAATGTATGATGAAAGAGGTTTGCGCTCAATGTCTGCAGCGCCACGTCAATCCGCACACAGGCGAAGAATTTTTCGTTTTCTCGTGTTTCAATCAAGATCAGCATCTCGATTTCGTTGATTTCAAGAATTTGAACGACCGTCTGCGGGCAAATTCAATTCAGGAAAAATTATCGAATATGTGGCTCGATAAAATTTTCAAAACCGACGTTGTGAGAAATTTTTAAGAAAAATTTATAGCCTCGAATAGACACAAAAAAGCACGGATAAGAAAAGTTAAATAGACATTTCTTTATTCGTGCTTTTTTGTGTTTACACGTAGTCTTTTGGTTTTTATATCGTGTTTTCTTGGTGGTTGTTCGCGGCTAAAAAATCTTAACTTTTGATTCTACTTTTCCCACAACATCACTGCGCCGATTTTTTATCGCGAGCGGTGAATATTCGAGCAAATCTTCCGCGCTAAAAATTTCTAGCTGTCGCAGAATTTCGATTGAAACGACGGCGCGGGCACGTTTATCGTCGCCATCTTCGATTTTGAGCGCGATTCCCAAGCCTTTTTTCCATTGTTCCGACGGCAAAACGCCGCACAGCCAAACGCCTTCCGCGCCGATTTTCGAGATGATTTTTCCTTTTGCGGCTCGCATCATCAGCGTATCGAGCCGTTCGCTGCCGCCGATTAATTCCGGATGATTAATCATTGCGGAAACGATTTGCGAACATGCTTTTCGATATTTTTCATCGAAATTTTCCGGCGGCAAAATCAATTTCGCAAAACTTTTCGCCATCGCACGCAAACTAACGGCGAAATTCGGCGCGGCGCAGCCGTCAATCCCTATTTTTATTTCGCTTTCCGGCGTTTCGGTGAAAACGGAAAACGCGTGCAGAATCGCTTTCTGCACCGGATTTTCCAATTGTTCATAACTCTTTGTGTCCGCGCCGACGTGTTTTGCCAAACCGAGCATCGCCGCGTGTTTGCCCGAACAATTGTTGTGCAGCTGCGTCGGTTCTTCACCGCTCCGAATCATCGCTTCAGCGCGTTTTTCATTAAACGGAGCGTGAGCGCCGCAGCGCAAATCCGCTTCGCCGAAGCCGACTTTTTCGAGCATTTCAGCAGCGATTTGGACATGAATTTCCTCGCCTGAATGCGAACCGCAGGCGAGCGCGATTTCGGCTTCGGAAAATCCGAATCTGTCTGCCGCGCCGCTCGTTAACACCGGAAAAACCTGCAAAGGCTTGCCGGACGAGCGAATAAACGTCACGATTTCAGGATTTCCGATAGCGGCAATCGTTTCGCCATCACCGTCTAAAATAATCAAATGCCCGCGATGCACTGATTCCAGGGTTTCGCCGCGATCGACCTCGGCTAAAATTTCAGATTGCATAAAAATATTTTTCAACGCAGAGACGCAAAGACGCGGAAAAAGAATATAAACTGATGAAAAGAAAGATTTTCTTTCTCATCTGTCAAAACCCTGCGTGTTTGCGTTTCTGCCTTTCAATCTCTTATTGCGGCAATCATTTCTTTCGCGTGCTGCCGCGCCGTTTCGGTGATTTTTTCGCCTGCCAGCATTCGGGCGATTTCCCCGATTTGCTCGGTTTCGTTTAATAATTTCACGCCGACTCGGGTTTTATCTTTCTCCGTCGCTTTTTCAACCAGAAAATGACGATCAGCTAGCGAAGCGACTTGCGGCTGGTGCGTTACGCATAAAACTTGCTGAGTTTTCGCTAATTCTTTCAACTTCAAACCGACAGCTTCGGCGACGCGCCCGCCGATTCCGGTGTCTATTTCGTCGAAAACGACTGATTTTTCAGCGTCGTTCGATTTTGCCGTCGTTTTTAAAATCAACATCAGGCGCGACGCTTCGCCGCCCGAAGCGACTTTGGCGAGCGGTTTCGGCGATTCGCCGACGTTTGCGGAAAAGTAAAATTCGAGCGCGTCGAAACCTTTTGCAGTAAATGATTTATCGGCGTTTTCGCTGCTTAGTTCCGCTTCGTCCGGCGCGTTAATTCGGACTTCAAAACGCGCTTTTTCGAGCGCGACGGCTTTTAGGTTAGCTTCGGTTTCCTTTTCAAATTTCCGCGCCGCTTTTTCGCGTTTAACGTGTAAGTCCGACGCGATTTGAACATATTCTTGACGCGCGGTTTTCAACTCGCGCCGCAATTCTTCTTCGCGCAAATCAGCGGTTTCAATGTTTTTGAGGCGTTCTTCCGATTCTTTGTAATGCTGCAAAACCGTTTCAATCGAGCCGCCGTATTTGCGTTTCAACCGCGCGATTTCCGCCAGACGATTTTCGATTTCTTCCAGACGTTCCGGCGAATATTCGAGCGAGCCGCGAAAATCTCTGACAGCAAACGCCAGATCCTCCAAAACCGCCTGCGCGCTTGCCAAACTTTCCGCGTATTCGCCGAAAGAAGATTCGTATTCGGCGAGTTCATTCACCCTTTTAACGACTTTTTCAAGCGTCGTGATGGTCGCTTCTTCGTTTTCATACAAAAGCAAATAACTTTCGTCGCTCAACGTCGAGAGTTTTTCGACGTTATTTAATCGCCGTTTTTCTTCTTCCAAACTTTCATCTTCGCCGATTGCGAGTTTCGCTTTGCCGATTTCGTCAACCTGAAACTGCAAAATATCGAGCAGCTGCAATTTTTGCGCTTCGTCTTCGCGCAGATTTTCGATTTCGCTTTTGATGCTTGCCATTCGCCGAAACTTTTCCGCGAGTTTTCCGCGCTCGGTTTTCAAATTGGCGTATTCGTCCAGAATTTCCAGATGATTGGCAGGCGAAAAAAGCGTCGTTTGCTCGCCCTGACCGTGAATATCAACCAAAAACGCGCCGATTTTTTTCAGTAAATTAACGGTAACTAATTGATTATTAACGAAAATGCGGTTGCGCCCGCTCGCTGCTAATTCGCGCCGGACGATAACGTCAATTTCGCTTGCGTCTTCGATTTCGATGCCGCTTTCGTAAAAAATTTCGTGCAGATCGGCATTCGCCTTGAACGTAAAAAGCCCTTCAATCTGCGCCGCGCTCGCGCCTTCTTTAATCAAATCCGATGAAACCCGCTCGCCGGTCAACGCGCCTAAACTATCGACTATAATGGATTTCCCCGAACCAGTTTCGCCTGTCAGCAAATTTAAGCCTTTGCCGAATTCGAGCTGAAGTTCATCAATCAAAGCGATGTTTTTTATTTTGAGAAGCGATAACATAAAAACTTAATTTACAATCGAAATTAATTTTTCATTTCTTTCTTGCCAAAAAGAAATTGCAGAATTCATTGTAAATCTGAAAAATGCGGCAGGAATCACAGCCAACAAAAAGAACGTTAAAAACACTGAAGAATATTCTAGGGGAAATTCGCTTTGTTCTGAAGATTTTGTAAAATTTAAGATATTAATAATAAAATATGTATTTCCAATACTTCCCAAAGCTATAACAAACAGCCACATTACATCTACCGGCAATTTTGAAAAAAAAAAGGGTTTTGCTGGTTTCAAAACTAAGTACGAAAGAGCATAAGACAGGACTGAGCAAATAAATAAAACTTTATAAACTTTATCCATCTTTTCTGGACTAAGCATAGTTGCAAAGGCAGCTAAAAAAACGCACGAGCTAAAAATTGCTACTAGAATAGTAAGAAAATCTAAGGTCGAAATATTTTCGAGGATTTGTTTTATTTTCTTCATAAATCTATTTCAGCTTTTTCAATAGATTATCATTTTTAGTCCATTTTCCGTTGGCGAAAACCGCGTCGGGCGCGAATTGTTTTTCTAAATCTTTTGTTTTCCAATCGATCGCGCGCGTTTTTTTATAAAATAAAAATTCGCCGCGATCTCCCAATTTAAGCAAGCCATTTTTCGGAACTAAAAAATAATCGCTCGCGTCGTATTCTTCCAAACCTGTGTAAATTGATAAATCGCCGATTTCCTGAACGAAAACAGGCGCGTTGGCGACTTCGGCGCGGCGGCGCTGAGCATTAACGGCGATGTCGCCGACAAAAGGTTTATCGGTTTCGTTGAAATTGACGATGTTAGCACGGCGGAAAATGAAATTGTAAAGACTTCCTGAATCATTGAACGGCGTGTTTTCGTAGATTTTCGCGTCGGCGCGTTGTTCGCTTCCGTCAACCAGCGATTGCAGCGCGGTCAGATTCGCGATGAAATTCATTTTGACGAGAAACATTTCGTCTTTGCCGTGCAGCGCGCCGGTTTCGATTAAAATCACCGGCGTTCCCCATTCGGAAATGCGGTCGCCGAACGCGCGCGGGTTATATTCATCGTCGTAACGTCCGATATATCCGGGAATGAATTTGTTGAGCGCCGTAATCATCAGCGAACAAATGCGTTTGTTGCGTTCGTGTCCCGGTGAAGTTTCGCCTTTCGGACTTCCCGAAACCGCCAGAAGCGAAATCGCCGCCTGTTTCGGCGTTTTCCCGACGGTCGTCAGAGGATTTTGATTGTGCAGGTTGAAACCGATTTCAGGCTGCCATTCATCGCGCAGTTTTTTTAACAATCTGCCTTCGGGCGTCGCCAGATTGCGCGCGTCGCGATTGATGTCGATTCCCTGTAAATTGCGTCTTTGGTAAAGTTCTGCCCCGTCGGGATTGAGCATCGGCACGGCGCGAATCGTCAAAGTTTCTTCCAGTTTTTTGACCCAAGCAATTTTATCGCGGTTCGTTTGCAGAAACGTGAACATATCGATCAAACCAGGAGTGGCCGTCGGCTCGTCGCCGTGCATCTGCGACCACATAAAAACTTTGGTTTTTCCTTTGCCCCACTCGATTTGATAAATCTCGCGATTGGCATAACTGCGACCTACTTCTTCGACTTTGACGCCGAGTTTTTTCAAGTTTTCGAGATAATTTTGTAAATCCTTATGCCTAACATTCGACGGCAAAATATTGGAAACGTAATGTTTATCCCAAGCGGCGGCAAACTCTTCGGTCGTTTGTGCCTTTATTTCGATGTTCATTAAAAATATGGAAAGCGTCAACAGAATCAAAGCGGCAATCTTCATACGAATAAGATAAACCGCTTTTCGGTTCGACTTCAAATTAAATGGTGAAAATCTGTGTTTAATTTCTCCTGCTTTTCAGCTTTCAGTTTGTATTTTCAACACTCGCAAAACTTCTGCGACGCTCCATGCCTGCGCCGGACAGCCGCGCGGGCGATGAGGCGCGTCGCCGTCGAAGATTTCGGAAATCTGTCCGGTTCCAGACTGCTCGAAATGATTTTTGAATCCGCCGAGAATTTCCGCGACGCGAGTTTCTTCATCGGGAAAAACTTTCCGGCGCGCGTCAACGAAAGCCCCGATGAGCCACGCCCAAACCGTGCCTTGATGATAAGCCGAATCTCTGGCGAACGGCGAGCCCGTATAAATCGGGCGGTAACTTATATCATTCGGCGAAAGCGAGCGCAGACCGAACGGCGTCAACAATTCGTTTTCGACTTTTTCGACGACTTTCCGGCATCGCTCCGCATCATTCAAAATTGCGTTTTTCAAACTGACGGCGAAAATTTGATTCGGTCGAACGCTGGCGTCCTTTTGTCCGTTGATGATGACGTCGAAAAGACAATTTTCCGCCTCGTTCCAAAACAAAGCGTTAAAGCTGTGTTTCGCCAGTTCCGCCGTCGCCGCAAATTTTTTGGCGTTTTCCGCATCGTCGAATTTTTCGGCGAATTCCGTCATAATTTTCAAAGCGTTATACCACAAAGCCTGAATTTCGACGGGTTTACCAATGCGCGGCGTGAAAACTTCGTTCTCGTATTTGGCGTCCATCCATGTCAATTGCGTTCCGGTTTCGCCCGCGAAAAGCAATCCGTCGGTGTCTACGTGAATGTTGTAACGCGTTCCGCGCAAATGCCATTCGACGACGTTGGCGAGCTTTTCATAAAGATTTTCGCGCACGAATTCGTCGTCTCCTGTTTTTTCGACGTAAGCGCGCACGGCTTCAAAATACCAGAGCGTCGCGTCAACCGTGTTGTATTCGGGAATTTCGCCTGCGTCAGGAAAACGATTCGGCAGCATTCCTTCGGAAATGTGGCAGGAAAACTCAAGCAAAATTTGCTTGGCGATTTCCACGCGATTCGTCGCCAGAGTGAGACCGTTCAGAGCGATCATCGTGTCGCGTCCCCAATCAGAAAACCATGGATAACCGGCAACGACGGTTTTTCCCGCGCCGCGCGAGACGATGAATTGATCGGCGGCTAAAACCAGTTGTTCGACGAAATCGGTTTCGACATTCGCTGTTTTTATCAAATTTTCGCGGCGCTCGATTTCGGTTTTTTCTAAATTTTCGGCGTCCGAGTAATCGCGTTTTTCGGTCGAAACGATGACAACGGCTTTTTCCGTCAAATCAAACTTCAAAACGAACGACTGAAACAAATCTTCCGCGAAATTGAAACCTCTTTCTTTTTCAATCGCGTATTCAAAATGGCGATACCAATACCCGCTTTTTTCAATCGAAATTCCGTTGTGAGCGAAAAAAAGCGCGGGTAAATTCTCGTCGGGCTTTATCTCGACCGAATTTTCAGAAATCGTAAAATCAACCGTAAGCTCAACGGTTTCGTGCTGCAAATGATGGTAATCAACGAATGAAATCAACGGTCTTAATTCAAGTTGGATTTTCGGTATTTGATTTTCACCAGCCTTTGAATCTTCGTTGTTTTTTCCAGTTTCTTCGCTATTTTCTTTTATTCGATACTGCACGATTGTCGAATTTTCGCCGTTAACCATAAAAACGCTTTTCTCGATTTCGATTCCCTTGATCGCGAAAGCCCAAACGGGAAACGGCGCGAGTTGAAAACTTTTCAGATATTGAAAACCCTGCGGATAAACGGCACTCGGATACTGATTGGCGGAAAGTTCGAAACGCTCGTTATCAACGATTAAAGTCTCCTCGAATTTGGAAAGCATCGTTATGCGTCCGAGCGGCGGGCGCGTCGCCGCCGTTAAAAGCCCGTGATAACGGCGCGTGTTCGCGCCCGAAACCGTTCCCGAAGCGAAACCGCCAATGCCGTTCGTTTCCAGCCATTCGCGCGAACTCGCCGCGTCAAAATCCGTGCAGATTTGTTCATCGAAATTTATCATTCGTTTTCTAAGTTACAGTTGTTCGCAGAAATTCCAAAATGTTTGAACATGAAGCGCATTTTCTCCTGATTCGTAATGTGTAATTTGTCTTTCGTAATTGATTTTACGCGACTGTTCCGCCGCACGAAGAACCCGCGCCTGCCGTGCAGCCGAAACAGTGATTCGCCGTTGCAATTCGCCGTTCGCGCAGTAATTCCAAATCAAAATCGAAAATCGTCTGCGGGAGTTTTTTATCAACGGAAAGTTCGAGCATTTGATTGAAATCGCAGTCATACAAAAATCCGCGCCAGTCAACGCTGATTAAATTCCGGCACATTAAACCGGAAACTGTCGAGAAATTAAACGCGCCGACAAGCTTTCGCATATACGCGTCTTCGTTGCCGCTGCGCCGCAGCCAATCGAGATAACGAGCAATCGGCATATTAGTAATCGTGAACAAATTGTTAAAAGAAATATCGTAACGCATCTTCAATTCGCGCCGAAAATCCGCTTCGATTGCCGTTTGCGACGGCGGCAAAAACGCGCCGACCGGATTATAAACCAGATTTAAAGCGAGTTTTTCGCTTATGCCGTAACCAACTGCGTTTAATCTTCTGAGCGCCTCGATAGATTTGTCGAAAACGCCCGCGCCGCGCTGCGCGTCGGTTTGCGTTTGCAGAAAATACGGCAGACTGCAAACGATTTCAGCCTCGTTGGCAGCGAAAAACTCCGGCAAATCTGTTTGTTTTTCCTCAAACATCACCGTCAAATTATGACGCACGATAACTTTCGCGCCGGTTTTTCTCGCTTCAACGACGAAACGACGAAAATCAGGAATCATTTCCGGCGCGCCGCCGGTGATGTCGAGCGTCGGAATTCGGTATTTCCGCAAAACATTCAAACACGCTTCGACCACTTCCGGCAGCATTATTTCCGTCCGCTTCGGACTGGCGTCAACGTGACAGTGTTTGCACGCCTGATTGCAGAGTTTTCCGACGTTGACCTGCAAAGTATCAATTGTCTGCGAGGTTAGAGTCTCACCGTTTAATTTTTCGGTAAAACTAACGGGCGAATCAGGCAAAGCTGATTTGCCGCCGCGTGTAATTTGAACGGCTTGCATATTTTCAGCTCATGTCCAGAATTTCGATTATTTTACCGTTGGCAAAACGAAATTTCGATTTTCCTTTGAGATTGATTTTCTCGCCTGCCCGCAATCCGTTCGGCAAATCTGCCGCGAGTTTTGCCTGATAATCAATATCAATTTCGCATCCGGCTTCGGTAAAAACGATTTTTTCGATTGTCTGTTCTCTTTCGGAAAACAAAGTCGCGGCGAATTCCGCCTGTTTTCTGAAAGCGTCGAGTCCTTCGAGTTCGAGCGTCGTTTCGCCGTTCGAGATATTTTTGAAAACTACATTGTCAGACAAATCCGCCGTCATTCCTTCGACGTCGAAACGGTTATACGCCCGAATATAATTTTCCACCAAAGTTCTCCTTTCCGATTCAGTCATACTTTAAAAAAATTACATCGAAACTTTGTCGTGCGCGTTGTGCGATTGAACGCCGTGAATCAAGCTCGCGCCGCCGCGAATCGCCGAAGCCAAGTGCATCGCTTCGGTCATCTGTTCCATATTCGAGCCGTTTTCGAGACACGAATTTGTGTATGCGTCAATGCAGTACGGACACTGCACGACGATTGAAACCGCCAGACCGATCAAGGCTTTTTCGCGTTTCGACAGCGCGCCGTCTTCCTGACAGGCTTGATACCAAGCCATAAATTTCTCGAAAAGCTCCGGTTTGTGTTTGCCGATGTCGCCGAAACGCGCTAAATCTTCTTCGTTATAATAATGCATAAGTTATTTATTCTACCTATATTTACCAAGTGTTATACAGTGTTATGTGTTGAATATCTAAAAGTAATTTACCATTCAGTAGCATTGTATCTAAACAGATAACAGATACATTTTTAGATACAGGTAATTTGCGAACGTCTAAAATTTTGTTTAGACTGCTTTTGCTAAATAGCTTATTCAGTTATCAAATATCGAAGCCTTTGGTTGAGTAAAAACCAGAGGCTTTATTTTTTTGGAAATACATAGATACGCTAAGTATCAAAAGTATCAAAAGATTGATTCAGCTTTATCTAATACCGGTCTTTGATTACCTTGAACAATCTCTAAAGCAATTCGTTTGCTTTAGCCATCATCGTTGCGGCTGAATGCTTACTTGCTCCATAAACAGCAGAACCCTTTTTGCTGCCAATTCCGCTCACATGGATTATTTGTCGTAAATCTCTTTTACCTATTACCTCATGCTTGCACTGGTAAACCTGTCCTTCATTTTCAAAAGTGAATTTTTCAATCATTTCTCTAAAATCTTTAATACCGAGCTTGGTTAAAAGATAACCTCGGGAGGATAACTAGGTATTGGTTTCGGCGGTCCCGGAAATGTCGGTTCGGTTGGCGGAATTGGCTCCGGATTCGGAAACGGATCCGGATTCGGCGTTGGAAACGGTGCCGGGTCAGGCAAAGGCTCCGCCGGCGGATCAACAACCGGGTATGGATCAACCGGCTCATTCGGTTCTTGCATTTTAATCGTGTTATTTAATAAGCCATTCATTGAATTATTCACTCCTTAATCATGTGCCGCTTCTTTTTTCGGTCTGCCAACCTTCCCGTAGGTTTTAACGCTCTCCAATTCGCTTTCTTCGATTACATAATCACGTCCCAGTTTTTTTGCTTTTATTTTTCCTTCCTGTATTAGTTGGCGAATACGAATAGCCGAAACCCCTAACTTCTCCGCTGCTTCCGATGTACTTAGCAATTCCATGCAATAGATTATTACCCAAAAATTAATCTATCGCAAGTGATACTTTAAGTTGACATTAATCTATCGTATGCGATGAATTATTAAAGATTGATGATTCCCATTTATTTTCTGGTTCTCAGACAGAAGACAAAGTAAACTTGCAAATGATTCGGGTTATCAAAAAAGGGTAGCCGCTCAAAGCAACTAAAATCGGCGATCGGTCTCGAATTAGGAGACAGGATTTAGATGAATTCATCAACAATCTATAAACCGTGTCATAAACAACCTTTTCGAAACGGTTTTTATTAGTTTGCACAGTATGTAGCTAAAGATTGCTAGTTAATAGCAAAACATAAACGTATAATCAAAAATATAGATTAAGATTCGACATTTAATAGGATCCGTCCTGATTATCTGGTTTTACCTTAACTAGGAGCAGATAATTATGGACATTAATAAATTTATTGTAATGGCAGAACAAGCAGGGTGGAGCAAAGAGCTTCTTTATCAATTGGTTGAAAGCGTCAAAGATTACGCTATTTTTGTTTCTGATTTAGAAGGAGAAATTGTCAGTTGGAATATCGGAGCTGAAAAGATATTCGGTTATACGCCGGAAGAAGCCATCGGTCAAAACTGCCGGATGCTTTTTACAAAAGAAGATCAAGCCGAGCACGTGCCGGAACAAGAAAAAGAAACTGCGCGGAAAGAAGGATGTGCCGAAGATGAGCGGTGGCATCTACGTAAAAACGGTTCACAATTCTTTGCCAGCGGCGTACAGACTCCGCTTTATGATGAGCACGGAAAACATACCGGATACGCTAAAATCGCCAGAGACTTAACCGAGCGAATAGAGTTTCAAGATGAACTTCAAGACGCTAAGGATAATCTGGAAGTTAAGGTTACTCAGCGAACCAAGCAATTAAGCGAGTCGAACGAATCATTACGTTTAGAAGTTAAAGAACGCACACAATCAGAGAAACTAAGAGTTGCCTTGCTGCGAAAGATTGTCAAAACGCAGGAAGACGAAAGAAAACGCATTGCTCGTGAAATTCACGATCACATCGGTCAGCAAATGACTGGATTAAAACTGAAACTCGGTCATTTGTTGGAGCAACACAAAGACAATTCAGAAGTAAGTAAACAAATAATCGAGTTAAAATCCATAATCAATCAAATTGATTCGGATGTTGATTTTCTGGCGTGGGAACTTCGCCCTTCTGTGCTTGATGATTTGGGACTGCCGGCAGCGATGAAGAAGTATGTTGAGGATTGGTCAAAGCAATTCAATATTCCTGCTGAATTTCATCAAATCGGATTAGACGGCAAACATTTATTGCCGGAAATAGAAATCAATCTTTACCGCATCGGACAGGAAGCCTTAAACAACACTTGCAAATATGCCAAAGCAAGTAATGCATCGGTTTTGCTGGAAAGGCGAGACGGAACCGTCAGGCTTATTATTGAAGACGATGGGATTGGATTTGAGCCGGACAAATGCGAAAAATTGACAGAAGATGATAGAGGAATGGGACTGCTCGGAATGAAAGAGCGAGCCGAACTGGTTGGTGGCAGCATCGAGATTGAATCATCCATTGGAAATGGAACCACAATTTATGCGCGCGTTCCAGCACATTTTGAAGAGAGAACATAAACTCCTCTTTTTGAGACGTTTACTCGTTAAATGGGACTATTTCATACGCCGTAAGTTAGATACAGTGCCTTAGTTCCTGACTATTCATTAAGTAAATTTTATCAAATCTTTATTCACTGGAAGTGCGATAACGCACTGACATTTTAATTTCTCTTTTTTACTATTAGAAATAGAAGCGGACAAAGCTCGGGTAGCATCCAACTTTAATTAGCTAGGTAAAACGTCCCAACTGCGTCCTGCTTCAATCAAACAAGTCCACAATCTTTACTTCCAAACTGAACCCACTAATTTATTTTTCTTCTGCTGAAAATCAGTTCGGTCTTTGATCGCTTACTTTTCGGTATGATTCCGAGAATGTTTTCCGATTCAAGTCGGTAGACGATCCGTTTCACAGTCTCGATTGATAGCCTGGTATTGCCGGCGATTTCCTCGAATGTATTAGCCTGGCTTTTCTCAATCGAATGCAGGATAAGACTCTCTTTCTGCGCGGCTAAATAATTTACTTCAGCGCGAGCCGCATTGATAGCGTCATTGAGCAAGTGAGTAAACACGCCGCTTCTAGCGGCTTCAAGCTGCTGACGAGCAATCAACAATCGTTGAACAACGCGCTTTCCCGCTTTTATTCTGGCTTGCTCGTCAACAGGTTTTGTTTCAGGCTGATAAAACAAATTCGGCTGCATAGATATTCTTTTATTAGTTTTGAGTTTTAATCTTCGGTAATTGAATTTTAGAGCATTTCTTCGCCTTTGATTTACGAGTGGATGTATGCCGATCGGCAACAAGCTAAATTATGCATTGAGTAATCGTCAAAACTTACAACTCTTATCTTTTACAGCAATTTACATTGCTTTGTAATTTCTATTACAAAATAATGCTTTTGCATCCTTTTCGTATAAATACAACCTTTTGGTATCAAGTTCAAATAGTCATTTTATAAGTTATTTTTAATATCCAGTTATTACTAATTAATAGTGTAAATCAGGCGATTGGCATAGCAATCGCATAGTCATAAACATACATTGCTTTTTCACGATTGGAAAAGGTTACCGAAAGGCTGCCGGGGTTGTTTATTGCTTGTTGTCCTTAAAAACAATCCCGGTTTTTTCAACTGGTTATAATATGTTTGATTCTCACTTATCTATCACTTGTGTGTTTGGATAGATTTTGGAACTTTTTACTTTTGCTAGCGTGAAGTTTATTAGAAGCATTTTGAGATTCTTCAAAAAAATTTATGTCCAAAAAAAGTCTGTGCCAGACCGCACAGGCTTTTTTCTTTTCAGCTGAGAATAAAAAATACGATTACAAATACTAAATCCAAATGAAGCTGCCGGAATTTGAACGCTTAGAGCGGCAAAAGGCAATTATCGAATCTCAAAAGATGCCGGACAAATCACCCGTGCGCGAGTGTTTTGCCGTTTACGTCAAAGAATGGGATAAACCTTCAAAACTCTATTCTCTCTGCACCGAATGTATAAACTCAATCGAGCCGCCGACAAAGCGCAGGAAGGACGGCACTTCATTTGTTCGGAGATGCGATTGGTGTTATGCCCGGAATGTTCTGAAGTAAAGCGGCGGCGTGAGTTTGCGGCTTTTTTGAATTTCCTTTCTTTGAATATACATTTGGATATACAATAGTGCGTTGTCCAAGCATTGCAGAGTTTGTCTTATCAATAATAAGGAGAAGGAAAAATGAGTAATCTAAAAATAATAGGTTTTACAATCATTATTTTAGTTGTCATTGTGTTTTGGGGAGACGTCAAAACGGCTCGTGCCCAAATGGCTTCGATGGAATGGAGTGGGACGGTCGACGATGTTGTACTTATCAGAATTCGGAATCGAAATTCCCAAACAAGAACAATCAGCGGTCGACCTTATAATGATGAAAATGTGATTTTCGACCGCCGCGCCCCGCGTCGAAATGCTACCGCAACTGTGAAAAAGAAAGATGGTCGCGGGCAAGTTTTTATCCTACAACAACCGAACAGTCGTAACAATTACACTACTTTTGTTCAAATTGTTGATAAAAAGGGCGGACCTGATCGTTATAGGTTCATACTTGATTGGAATTAATAACGTTGCTTTATGTAATAGAAATCTAAGATTAAACCGCGCAAAAAAGCCGTGACAACCTATCGCTCACGGCTTTGCTCTTGCTAACGAATTCCCGAACGAGGCTTTTATAGCGAAGTTTTTTGGAAATCTTTTTAGGTTAAACATTTTTTATCATTAGTGGTGAAATCTGGAAGAGTTTCTTCACTATTCACTGTTAGTCGTAACGCAAAAGGAAAAGGCTTTGTGATTCATAGGCGCAAAGCCTTTTCCTTTTTTATTTCGAAGCTGGAATTTTGAAGGTTTTACTCATTTACACAAGCATCTTATTTTGAGCCGGCAACAATGGTCAGATAAGAGCAGATAAACGCTTTGCGATTTGTGATGGATCAAGTCGCAAAGCGTTTTCCTTTTTTATTTCAAAGATGGAACTTCCTGACGAAATTTGTCGTTTAACTAAATGTCTTTATTAAACTCCTCCAAAGTTGAATAAGATTGAGAAACAGTAAATGCCTTGTAGTTATCTGAAAGTATCTGCGAGGCATTTACTGTTTGACTAGCTTTTATTTCGACTAACTCCGCTATATCCTGAGCCATTTCAATATCATTATTTGAAATAGGCTTTTTGCATTTATCGCAATATCCTTTCTCGAAATCTGGCTTAGGATAAATTTCTACTTCAGTGTCGCCAAACCACGTTAGAATGTTTTTATTGATAAAGGATTCTTAAAAGTTGTTAAAGGTAAAACACGATCTCCAGTCAGACAAATTTATTTAAGCGAACCGGCAAAACGAATACTTGCCAACCGGATTAAAAAATTTGAGAGAGATTACCTTTTCCCGCATCAAGATGTTGACGGCAATAAACCGATTGAAAATTTGAACGTCATGCACCGCTCAGTAATCAAAAAACTAGGATTTGATTTTCGTCTTTATGATTGCCGCCACACATTTGCAACCAGGGCGATTGAAAGCGGAGTGAAACTTCTGGTGTTAGCTTCGCTGCTCGGTCACGCGAATCTGCAAATGGTAATGCGATACGCTCATCCGAGAATCTTAAAACCGAGGCGATCAAGAAAATGTCGATAGCAAGAGCAGTTTAAATCTGTAAATTTACAACAAACGGCTGCATTTTTAGATACATATGATTTTTCAATCAATCTAAAACAACAAGTAATTACTATAATCAAACAACTTACACTTACACAGGATTTATTCATTTATCCCATAATAATGCATAATTTAGTTACGAATGTCGGATGATTAATCATCCGACAGGTAAAATTGCCTGTTTGAATTTATGAAAAGAGCGATTATTATTATGACAAAGGTTCCGCTCGCGGGAATCGTCAAAACGCGTTTGCAGCCTTTTCTTTCGCCAAACGAATGCGCCGCGCTCGCCGATGCGTTTTTACGCGATGCGGTGAACAAAGCCGAAACAATCTGCGAAAATATAATCATCGCTTTTCATCCGCCGTCCGAAGTTGAAAAATTAAAACAAATGTTACCAGACCGATTCGTTTTTACCGCTCAAACGGGCGATGATTTGGGCACTCGAATGTTCAACGCTTTTGATTTTGCTTTTAGAAATAATTCGGACTCGGTCGTCATGATCGGCACGGACAGCCCGACGTTTCCGCCTGATTTTATCGAACAGGCTTTTGATTTTTTGGAAGCAAATTCCGACGCCGTTCTCGGCAGAACTGCGGACGGCGGTTTTTATCTGATCGGTTTGCGCGTTTTGCACGAGGAAATCTTCGCTGATGTTTGCTGGAGTTCGCCGCATACATTCGAGCAGACGCGCGAAAATATTATCAATCTCAATCTGCATCTGAGCGAAACGCACGATTGGTATGACGTTGATACGCCGTCTGATTTCGAGCAACTGCAAAAAGAGTTTTCAACCGATGAAAAAGCTCGACGATTCGCTCGGAAAACTTTTGAATTTCTAAACTCTATGAAAAAATTTTAGAAACCGAACGATTGCTTTTGCGCTGTGGGAATCACGCCGACGCGCTTTTTGAAATCTGCCGACATCCCGCCGTGATGCTTCACATCGGAACGCGCCAACCTTATAAAAGCGTTGACGAGGCGAAACAATTTCTCGATTGGGCGGTCGCTTATCAAACGGAAAATAATTTTTGCCGTTTGGCAGTCGTCGAAAATCAAAGCGGAAAAATCATCGGAAACTGCGGTTTTGCCCGGCTGAAACGAGAAGATGTCGAACTCGGTTATCTTTTTGCGCGCGAAGTTTGGGGAAACAGTTTTGCTGTGGAAGCGGCGCGTGCGTGTCTTGGTTACGGCTTTCAAACGCTCGGTTTCACAGAGATAATCGCGCCGACCGATGTTGATCATTTCGCTTCGCAAAAAGTTTTGGAAAAAATCGGTTTTCGGCGACGTGGAATCGAGAAATATGAAGATGACGAAGATATGGTTTTTGAAATCGAAAAAGCATCAACCGCGAAAAATGCGTAAAAGTTTAAAGAGAAGATAAATGCGGATTTTGCTTTTATTTTTAGTGTGTTTCGCGTCCTTCGCGGTTAAATTTTTCGCCTTTCGTTAAATCTCTCGATAAATCCTTTCGGTTTCGTCAATCATCCGCTGCAAACCGAATTTTTCGCGTGCGGTCTTTTGCGCGTTGTTTCCGAGTTTTTTACGCAGATTTTCGTCGTCGAGAACTGCGCCGACGGCTTCGGATAAGCGAAAAGCGTCCTTGACCGGAACGATCCGCGCCGAAACGTCGTCAATTAAAAGCTCGCGCGCGCCTTCGGTTTCGGCGGCGACAATCGCTTTGCCGCTCGCCATCGCTTCGAGAATCGCCAAGCCGAAACTTTCCGAATGTGAAGCCGAGACGTAAACATCAAGCGCGTGAAAAAACTCCGCAGTGTCTTCAACCCAATCGAGAAAAAGAAAGCGATCTTCGAGTCCGAAAACTTTGACGAGCCGTTTCAATTCGCGGCGAAACTCCTTTTTATACGAATTATCCTTGCCGACAATAATAAAATAAGCGGTCGGATATTTCGCGGCGATTTCGCGCGCCGCCAGCACGAATTCGCGTTGCCCTTTGAGTTCGACTAGCTCGCCGACAATACCGACGACGAGCGCTTCGGGCGAAATATCGTGCGAAAGTCGAAACACTTCACGCAATTTCGCGCCGTCGGCATTCGCCCACCGCTCAATTTCGATGCCGTTTGGAACGAGAGCGATTTTTTGCGGCGGAAATATTTTTTTCAGATTAACTTCAACTGCCGAAGAAACAGCAATGGCTTTTGATAGATTTGACAATGCGAAACGATGAAACGGCTTGAGCGGAAAAAGAACGTGGCGCGTTAAAACGAATTTCGATGTTTTCGACATCCAGCATGCCAGACTCGCGGGAATATAATCGCGCGCCGCGTGCGCGTGAACGATTTCAATCCTATTTTCATTAATGAATTCGCCGATTCTTTGCGCGCTGAGAACGCCAAACGAATTTCGCAGCGAAACGTGCAGAATATTCTCCGCCGGCAAGAACTGCAATCGCGTCTGCCAATTATTCGTCGGTCGCAACGCCATAAAAATTTCATGACCGCGCAATTGCAGCCCGCGGCTCAAATCAACCAAATGTTTCTCGCCGCCGCCGTAATCTCTTGCCGATGAAATATGAAGAATCCGCACGAGTTGATGTTAAATGGTAAACGGTGAATGGTAAATGACGAAAATTAAAAAAGGCGTGTTTCTATGAAAAGAAACACGCCATGGAAGGTTTTTCCTCGGTGAGGAAAAACTAAAATTAATATGAATTAAAACTGGAAACGCGCGGCAAATTGAATTTGACGTTCGCGGAAAATACTGTTTCCGGCTTCACCTGGAACACCAAAAGTAGTTGTATTATAAGTTAAAGTAGGTGCTGCTGGAGTGCCGCCTGTGCTGTATGCACTTGAGCTGACAATACCCGTAACATTAAGACGATTAAAGATGTTAAATCCTTCAGCAAAAATCTCTAAATTCGCTGTTTCTGTCAGGCGAAAACGCCTAGAAATTCTTAAATCAACGTTAAAAACGTATGGAAGACGGTAGATATTACGCTCCAAATTCGGGAGCCTATTGGCACCACCGGCTCCAAGAATTCCTGTACTTGTACCTGGGAGGAAAGTAATACCTCCTGTAGTTCCAGAAATCACATTACCTGTTATACCTGCTGAGTAAGGCGTACCGGATTGAATGGTTACAATCGGGGCAATTGTAAATCCACCGAAAATCGCTCTGCCCAAATTTGAATTACGTCCGACACCAAACAAGGTTCCCGGTGCATAAACTGCGCTGGCGACAAAGCGGTGCGGAATATCAAGATTTGAGGTTCCATATTCGAGATCTAAATCAAATGGATTGAGCGGAACATTTGGCGACGTGAATGTTTGCGAGGTCTGCCCATTATCTCTAGCTTTAGAAAGTGTATAACTTGCCTGAAACTGCAATCCGTCAGTTAGGCGGCGATTTGCCTGCAAAACTAATCCGTAATATTCAGACCCGATAGTATCTCTAATTTCGGTAATGCGCCCGAAGTTGGTGTTTGGTCGAGGACCTGTAAATCGCGGAGTAGTTATCGTTTGCCCATCCAAAGGTCCGCCGATTACTGTATAACTCGTTGAAGAGGTCGGAAAATTCAAGTTTGTGTCAACAAAAGTCGGAAGATTTCTGCCGATGCTTAGCAACCCCGAAACCGAAACGACAGTATTTTTTGCAATCTGTTGCTCGAAGATAACATCCATCTGATGAATCATCGGGTTTTCCATTCCGCCGCTAAAAACAACAATATCCCCGGCGCTGCCAGCCGCAGTCGGCGGCGCTGTTAACACATTCGGATAAGTCGGTGAACCAACTTGGTTAGGTGTTAAGCTAACTTGTCTCTGACCAGCTGCAACGCCAGTATTAGTAATAGCATTGGAAATTGTTGAGTTAATGATTCTTCCGTAATAAATACCATAACCGCCACGAATCGAACTGGTACCGTCGCCACTTGCATCAATAGCGAAACCAATACGCGGTCCGAAGTTATTTTTGTCACTCGGAAATTCCGACGTGCGCGGTTCTAACGGATTTGGTATCTGCGGCTCAGGCATTGTTTGTAATTCGTAGCGCAAGCCGAAATTTAATGTCAAACGCGGAGTGATTCGAAAATCATCTTGAAAGAAGAGATTATAGTCATTGGTTGAAAACTTGAAGGCTGTCGGACCAAACCCTTGATTGAAACTTGTATAGCATTTCGTTCTGGTTGTAGTCGTTCCTACAAAACATCCTCCAGTAGTAGGAAACGCATAGTCAGATAAAAAGTCCGTTAAGTTTGAATAATTGTATGCACCGGCATTTTGGAAAAGATTATCAAGCAAATCGGAAACATAATTGACGTCGCCGCCAAATTTAAGCGTATGTCTGCCGCGAATAAGCGTCATCGTGTCCGCAAACTGAGTTCTTCTCTCATCAGGATACGCCGTTCTGTCAAGAAAATTAGGTTTACCGAAAGTAAAACCGCCCGTTCCAATTGCTACCGATGGTGAAAAACCATTTGCTGTCGTAGGTTCACCCGGTGCCGCAGGTTGTCCGAACTGCTGTTCGAGGTCACGTGAATACTGGAATCTGGCTTCGTTAATTAGTGATGTGCTGATAGTCGAGTTCAAACGAAGATTAAGCGTATCAAGTGTTACCTTATCATCGCCGAAGCTTGCGATTCCTCTTGAGACAACCGCCTGTGACTGAACTCCTGCAGGAGAATCTGAGCGGAGACGATTGTAAACGGCGGAGAAGGTATTTTTTGAATTAATAACCCAATCGATTTTAGGCAGTAACAAAAGTTGATCTGCTTTACGCGGAACTTCTCCATTTAAACTTTGCAGAAAACTGATGCCTGCATTGATTTGCGCTTGCGTTACGCCGCGAACAGTTGTCAATGTATTGATGTTTGCCGGAGTGAGATTGTAAAAAGTAAGTGAGCTAGGAGCGGAAACAGCCGGAAAATTTCGTTTCTGCTGATCATAGCTGAAAAAGAAAAACAGTTTGTCTTTAACAATCGGTCCACCGAGTGAACCGCCGAATTGGTGTCTGACATCATCCGGTTTCAAACCGACTATCTGATTTCCGGTCGGAGTAGCAATTGTCTGAAAACTGAAAGCGTTACGCGCGCCGAAACGGTTGTCGCGCAGATAGTAAAAAGCTGAACCGTGAAATTCGTTTGTTCCGCTCTTTGTAACAGTATTGACTACGCCACCGGCGGCGCGTCCGAATTCCGCCGAGTAATTTGAAGTATTAACTTGAAACTCGCGAACTGCATCTTGACTGATTGACGAGCTGATGCGGGTTCTTCCTCGTTCTTCTGAAAAGAACGCCTGATTGTTGTCGCCGCCGTCAACCGTGCTGTTGTTAAGCAAACCGGAGATGCCGCGAAAACTGATTAGACCGAAGCCGCCGTCAGGAACGACGCCTGGCGTCAGCAAAACAAAATTTGAAGCGCGACGACCATTGATCGGCAATTCGTTGATGGAAGTTTGGTTAATATTGGTTGAATTTGAATTGTCGTTAATATTGATAACCGGAGCCTCAGCGGTTACTTCAACGGTAGCTGTTTGTCCGGCAATACCCAAAGGTACATCAACGGCGGTGACCTGTCCGACTTCGACAACCACTCTTTCCAGAGCAAAATTTGCGAATCCCGAAGCGGCAATTCCGAGAGAATATGTTCCTGGCTGAAGATTGCTGAATCTGTAACCTCCGTCTTCGTCCGTGACGGCAGTATCTATTTTGTTCGTTCCGACGTTGGTTACCGTTACAGTCGCGTTCGGCACGATAGCGCCTTGCGGATCGGTGACTTTGCCGCGAATACCGCCGGTAACGGTTGATTGAGCAAATATTTGTCCCGCACTTAAGAGCAGGCAGAAAATCGCTGTTGCTAAAAATTTATTTGAAAACATTTTAGTCATCTGAAAATTGACCTCTTTTTTTTATTATGTAAAAACTAATTTTTCAATATTGCTTTTTGATTAATTTGTCGAAGATATTTTAGAATTTTGGATTTTTATTTGATTTTTCGGATGTAAAAATCCAAAAAATTCATTTTTCTGTACTTTTTTCAATGGCAGAAAAATTCCATTTCAAAATTTAACTACTTAATCTACACACTTTTACCAAAATTATTGCTGTTCTCGCGATGATTTTTTCGTTTTGTTTAGAAGGAAAAAGTGCCGACGTTTTATGATTCAAGCAAATTGAGTTCCTTATCATCAGATTTGAATATCGCCTCTGAAACCGAAAATTATCTTACGTTCGTATTAATTTTGTGTTAAAAATTCGCCGCCGCGAAAAATTATTTTTGTTGTGTCTGAATCAATCAAGATCAGACGAAATCTTCGGCGATTGATAGGCGAGCAGTTGTTAAATGTTTCGAGCAACCAGTTTTGGAAATTACTAATCATAGTCGGACTTTTGCTAGAAGTTGGTGCGCGAAAATCAGTGCAAAATAGGTGCAGGAAAATTTTATGAATCGGGTATTTTTTTGAAACTATTTGAACGGTTTGAGCGAATAATGTTTTGATTGCTCTTAGAATTGAATGCTTCTTAGTTTTTTGAAGCAATTTAATTTTATTTCATAAAGTATATTAAGCAAAAAGCTAATGAGCGATTTGAGCGGTTTACTTGGACTTGACAATTTCTGAACATTAGTTTACATTACTGGGCAAATATTTGACGGGCGCCGTCCGGTATTTTGGTTGTTAATTAAGGCAAGAAAAAAGGCAAACGAGAAAGGGGAAGATCATATATGGCACATTTAGGATATTCGACAACATCATTTAGAACGCCGCTGCATCAGCGCATTATGGCGAGTATGCCGGTTCAGGCGAGTTGGGTTGACGCCGAAAGCGGAGACGCGGTTTTGGTTGACGGAATGACGGAAAATCTGGGCGAAACGAGCACTTTGGTCAATTTGGAAGTGCTGCCGCCGGTCGGAAGCGAAGTCACACTGCGACTTTTCGATGAAGAAAAAACCATTATCGAAGTTTCCACGCATGTTATCAGAGTCGAACGTGACCCGAGCAAACCGCTCGCCGCGCTTTCGATCGTAGAAAACGCAAATACCTGGAAAACTACGGCTTTGACTGCCGCGCAAGAATGGGCGACACGGCATTGGCAATTAAACTACGAAGAAGAATGGGTTAATTAAAAAATTTATTTTTATTCGTTTTATCCGAAAGCGGAGATTTTCGTCGAGAATGTCTCCGCTTTTTCTTTTATCACCGTTCGGCAAAAGCCAACGAAAAAAACCGCCAGCGCATCTTTTTAGCAGATGAAAAAAACACTTTCCGTCATTTTAATTTTGTTCGCAGTTTCGTTCGCATTTCAAACAACGTTCGCGCAGGAGAAACCGCTTTCTCAAGCTGAATACGTACGAATGCTTTATGCTTTAGGGAAAAATCCGACTGCAAAACAACAGCTTGCCGATACGATTCGCAAGCGCGGCATCGGTTTTGAATTGACTGACGGTTTGCGCGGATTGACACGTTCGAAAAGCGCTAATGACGAAGATTTGAAACGAGCGCTCGAAGAAGCCGAACGTCGTCGCCAGAATCCGACAACGACGAAATTGCCCAGCGGAAAAGAAGCGACTGAAATCTTAGAAAAAACGCGTCAAAACACGCTCACGGCGGTAGAAGAAATGCCGGATTTCGTCGTTAAACAACAGATTCAGCGTTCCGCCGCTTATGCCGGAACAAACAATTTTCGTAATCTCGATAAATTAATAGTTGCCGTCAGCTATCGCGCCAGCGGTCAGGAAGAATACAGAGTTTTATCGCTGAACGGCGTTGTTCAAGAAAACGCTAAATCTAAACAGAGCTACGCGGAAACCGGCGGAACAAGTTCGACCGGCGAATTTGTCAGCGTTTTGGCGAAAATCTTTAAACCGGAAAGCAACACCGAATTCGTTTTAGTTGATACCGATACGATTCGTGGGCGACGCGCGATTGTTTTTGATTACAAAATCGAGCGTGACAAGGCGCGACAACAGATAACTTCTTTCGGTTATTACGAAGACTCGGCGATTACCGGGATGCAGGGGAAAATCTGGATTGACCAAACGGATTTTCGCGTTTTACGCGTTGAAAGCGCGGCGACGGAAATTCCGACCGACTTTCCGATTCGTTCGGCAAAACGCACGATTGATTATGATTGGACGAGCATCAACAACGAAAAATATCTGTTGCCCTCGCTTTCCGACGTGCGCTTGACTTTCCGCGAAAACAGCCGCGTTTTTGAAACGCGCAACTTAATTCGTTTCAAAGATTACCAGAAATTCGGAACTGATGTGATTATTTTAGACGACGATACTGAACCTATCGAGGAAGAAAAACCGTAAGAAAGTGAAAAGTAATAAACGGTCAGCGGTAAGTGAAGGCAAACACTTACCGCTTTTTATTTATCAGTATTTTCACCAAGCAAAATAAGCGATGACAGCAGGAATTATTATTAAAGCAAGCCTTTGATAAAGAAAAACATAAAGCCCGGAAATCCGAAGCGTTTAGGAAGATAAGCGGCGGAATATTTACTTTTGACCGGCGCTTCCCGCATACTTTCATATAATAGACTTTTCGCGACGGCTTTTCGATTTTTCGCGGTAAATATAAGCAAAATGAAAAAATATTTCCGGCAATTTACGTTAATCGCTTTTTGTTTTATCCTTTTTACTTCCGTAACTGGCGCGCAAACAGCGCCGCCGCAGGAAAAAAACAAACGCGAGGCTCACTTGGTCGAACTGATAACGCTCGATAAAACGATAAAACTGGACGTTCGATACGCGACGGAAAACAATTTCGTCGGCAAAATCGTTTATTCCGAAGCGCGCGCCTTTTTGCAAAAGCCCGCTGCCAAAGCAGTTTTGCGCGTTCATAAAACTCTGAAAAAACAAGGTTTAGGTTTGGTAATTTTCGACGGTTACCGTCCGTGGGCGGTAACGAAACTTTTCTGGGAAGTAACGCCCGAAGATAAACGGAAATTCGTGGCGAATCCGGCAAAAGGCTCGAAACACAATCGCGGCTGCGCGGTTGATTTGAGCATTTACGATTTGAAAACCGGCGTGACTTTGCCGATGCCTTCCGGTTACGACGAATTTTCCGAACGCGCCGCGCCGGATTATTCGGGCGGAACCGCGGAAGAACGCGCCAATCGCGACTTGCTGAGAAAATTAATGGAAGCCGAGGGTTTCACCGTCAACGCTAACGAATGGTGGCATTTCGATTATAAAGATTGGGAAAAATACGCGATTTACGATATTTCATTTGCCGAAGCAAGCGAAAAATAAAAAACATTTAAGGCGAATTGTAAAACGAAATAAAAGGGAGAGTTGAAAATGCGATTTTCAACTCTCCCTTTTATTTTAGTCTTTTATTCTATTACTGTACTTTCTGTTTGGCGGCTTCAATGTTCAAAACGACTTTAATATCGTCGGACAAAACCGCGACGCCGCTCGGCAAATTCGAGCCGTAATTAACGCCGAAATCGCGGCGATTAATTGTAGTTTCGGCAACAGCACCCATTTTCGTACCGCGCTGATCGGTAGCAAATCCGGCAACTGTAAACGGAAGAGTTACTTGCTTGGTTACGCCTTTAATCGTCAAATCGCCGGTCAGCAAATAATTTTTGCCTTTCTTTTCGATCTTCGTGCTTTTGAAAGTCATTTCCGGGTATTTTTCGACTTCAAAAAAATCGGCGTTTCGCAAATGTTTATCGCGTCCGGCAACGCCCGTATCAACGCTTTCCATTTTCGCCGTAAACTCGACCGTTGATTTCGTCGCGTCTTTGCCGTCATATTTGACCGTTCCGGTAAAATCGCGAAAATATCCGGGAACGTCAACCAATCCCATATGTTTAACGCGAAATCCGATTGAGCTGTGCGCTTTGTCAAAATTGTAGGTTCCGGTCGCGTCTTCTTTTGAAATCTTGTCCAGAACTGAAAACTTTTCGACGATGCCGACGTTTTCCGCGCTCGTCGCGAAATTCGACGCGATGAACAAACCGATTAATAAAATTCCGGTTAAAAACGAAATTCTTTTCATTTACTTTCTCCTTCTTCTACTTTTTTACTTAATTTAATGGTTAATAAAATGTGGTGAATTATTTGATGCAAGAATATTATAAATAGTAAACGGATAATTGACAAATTTTCGTCAATTATCCGCAACTTTTTTTGATTTGTCGGAATTTTATTTTTTCCCATTCAGAAATTGCGCCGCGACTTCCGCCACTCGTTTGCCTTGAAAGCGGGCGGCGGCGAGAACGTTTTCATCCGGATCAAGCTGACCGTTATTCGACGTAAACGAAGCGCCGTAAGGATTTCCCGCCTGAAACTGAATCGGGTCGGCGTAACCGGGCGAAACGATCAGCATATTCCAGTGATAAAACGCTGTATTTATCGCCAGAATCGTCGCTTCCTGACCGCCGTGCGACGTCGCCGTCGTTGTAAATGAAGAACCGATTTTATTGGTCAAAGCGCCACGCGCCCAGAGCGAGCCGGTTTGATCCATAAAATTTTTGAGCTGTGCCGAAGGCAAACCGTAACGCGTCGGCGTTCCGAAAATAATCGCGTCTGCCCATTCCAAATCATCATTCGTTGCTTCTTTAATGTCTGCCGTCTCGTCCTGCTGTTTTTTCCAGCCTTCGTTTTTCTCGATAACTTCGTCGGGAGCCGTTTCCTTAACTTTAAGCAAACGCGTTTCCGCCCCGGCTTCGCGCGCGCCTTGTTCGACGGCTTGCGCCAGCGAATACGTTGTTCCGGTTTGACTGTAATAAATAACTGCAACTTTTGCCATTTTGTTTCCTCACTTGTTTTTGAATTTAAGTATCGATGATAAATCTTTTTCGAGCCAAACGACAATTTTCCCGGAGAAATAAGCTAACATAAATGACGGTTAAAGGGTTTACGGACACATATATTATCAACCGCAAACTTTTAACATTTAGTATTATTTGATTTTTGTTATGTTACTTTCCGATTTTGAATTCGATTTGCCCGACCATTTAATCGCGCAAACCCCGCTTGAAAAACGCGATAATTCTCGAATGCTCGTCGTTAATCGCGCCGAGCATTCATATAGAGACGCCGGATTTTCCGAGTTTTCCGAATTTCTCGGCATCGGCGACGTTTTGGTTTTGAACAACACGAAAGTATTTCCCGCGCGACTCGCCGGAGCGACGGAAACCGGCGCGAATGTGGAAATTTTCCTGGTTAAAGAATGTGAAAATAATGTCTGGGAAACGCTTGCGCGTCCGGCGCGGCGATTAAAAATCGGCAAAAGGATTATTTTTGCTGAAGATTTAACAGCGCAAGTTCTTGAAAAATCCGAAACCGGTCGCGTTTTCGTCCGTTTTGAAAGCGACGGCGATTTCGAGCGCGTCTTGGATCGCGTCGGCAAAACCCCTTTGCCGCCGTATATCAAACGCGACGACGAAACCGCTAATGCCGACCGCGAGCGTTATCAAACCGTTTTCGCCAAACAGCGCGGAGCCGTTGCCGCTCCGACCGCCGGACTGCATTTCACGCCGGAAATTCTCGGAGAAATTGCCAGTCGCGGCGTGATTATAACTGAAATCACTCTTCACGTCGGTTACGGAACTTTCGAACCAGTGCGCGTTTCCGATTTATCGGAACACAAAGTTTTGCCGGAAAATTACGAAATTTCGACGGAAACAGCGGAAATTTTGAATCGCGCCCAAGCGGAAAATCGTCGTATCATCGCCGTCGGAACAACGACAACGCGAGCTTTAGAATCGGCATTCGCTCAAAACCGGAAATTTATCTCCGGGAAATTTACAGCTGAATTGACGATTACACCCTGTTACAAATTTCAGGTTATTAACGGACTTTTGACAAATTTTCACTTGCCGCAGTCGTCCTTGCTTGTTTTGGTTTCAACTTTCGGCGGCTACAATCTTATAATGAATTCTTATCGGCACGCCGTCGCAGAAAAATACCGTTTTTACAGTTACGGCGATTGTATGCTGGTGATTTGAAGTTAATTGAGGTTATCAGGAAGTTCCAGAAAGTTAACAGGAAGTTTCAGATAGTAAATAGCATTTTGGGCAAAACGTGTCTTTACTTTTACTATCTGTCAACTTTCTGGAACTTCCCAGAACTTCCTGTTAACTCTACTTTTATGGCTGTTTTACAGACAATTCGTAATTTTTTCATACCCGATCAGGCGGAAGAATCAGAAGTTATCGTTCCCGCATTGCCGACGGTCTACGAAATTCGCCCGCTTACCGACCGTCACCAAATTGAAGTGACGGCGCTTAATTTGCGCTGCTTTAAAGACGGCGAAAATTACACGAAACATACTTTCGCCTATTTGCTCGGCGACGCCAGCACTTTAAGTTATCGTGCCGTTACGCCTGAAGGCGAAATGGTCGGCTTTGTTTTTGTCATGCTGAACGAGGACGGCGCAGGACATTTGACGACAATCGGCGTTGCGCCCGAACATCGGCGTCGCAGAGTTGCGGAAAAACTTTTAACACACATCGAAAATGCGATGCGGCAGCGCAATGTTAGTACAGTAATGCTCGAGGTGCGCGTCAGCAACATCGCCGCCCAGAATCTTTATCATAATTACGGTTATTCAATCGTGCAGCGAATAAATCATTATTACAATAACGGCGAAGATTGTTTTTTAATGGTCAAATCGCTGCAATAATTCAGGATGCAGAATGGACAATTCTAAACTTCGAATCTTAAATTTTGAATCTTAATTTACCTAAAATTTATCCGATTACCGACGCGCGTTTATCAAAAATTTCCCACCCCGAACAGGTTGAAAGATTGATCGGCGGCGGCGCTCGATTCATTCAGTTACGCGAAAAATACGCCGCGCCGCAGGAATTTTACGAATCAGCCCGCGAAGCGATGCAAATCGCCCGAAAGCACGACGCGAAAATTATCATCAACGACCGCGTTGACATCGCGCTCTCGCTCGCAGCCGACGGCATTCATCTCGGTCAGGACGATTTGCCTCCCGCCGAAGCTAGAAAAATTTTGGGCGAGAAAGCGATTATCGGTTTTTCAACGCACAATATCGAGCAGGCTATAGAAGCCGTAAAAATGCCGATTGATTACGTCGCCGTCGGACCGATTTTTGCGACTACAACCAAGGAAAATGCTGATGAAATCGTCGGTCTCGGCGGATTGGAAAAAGTTCGCGTCGCAATCGGCGATTTTCCGCTTGTCGCTATCGGCGGAATAAATTCGTCAAATCTGCATTTGGTTTTAAACAGCGGCGCGGATTCGGCGGCAATTATCAGCGGTTTGCTTTCGCCGTTCGAACAAATCAGCCGAAATTTCGAGTTTTACACATCACTTTAGTTTTTCTTTGATAAATTTTGTTTATCAATCTTAAAAAATAGCTTGCTTTTCTCGCTCGTCTTGCGTAAAAATAGAATAGCTGGACAATTCAGCTTGTGCATTCTCTCATTTTCTCAACCTGCCTGTTTATTTTCTTGAGGAGTAAATCCATTCAATGAGCCTGCTTGATGTAGCCCCGATAATAGAACAAATGCTGCTGATTTCCGATAACGTCAGCGATTTGAATTTTTCGACCGGACAAAAACCGCAAGTCGAAATCAGCGGAAGTTTATACGGCGCGTCGCCGCTCGGACTCGGCAAACTTTCCGGTTATCAAACCGAAATGATTGCGATGGCGATTCTGCGCGACAATTCTGAAGCGGCAAATCAACTGGCGAAATCCGGCACGGCGGATTTGAGTTATGCCTTGACCGGTCGCTGTCGTTTTCGCGTCAATATTTTTCAGCAGCGCGGATCGTATTCAATCGTCATGCGCGTTATTCCGCACGAAGTTCCGAACTTTGATTCGCTCGGCATTCCCGAACAATTAACCGAAATTTGTAATATTCGCAACGGCATCGTGCTTGTTACCGGTCCGACCGGCTCTGGGAAAAGCTCGACACTTGCAGCCGTAATTGATCGAATTAACGAAACGAAAAGTTACCACATCGTTACCATCGAAGACCCGATCGAATTCCTGCACAGCCATAAAAAGTGCACGATCAACCAGCGCGAAGTCGGTTCCGACACTAAGGATTTCGCGTCGGCTCTGCGTGCCGCATTGCGCCAGGCTCCGAAAGTCATTCTCGTCGGCGAAATGCGCGATTTGGAAACAGCTGAAATTGCGCTCGAAGCCGCCGAAACCGGACATCTTGTTTTATCGACTCTGCACACGATTGACGCCGCCAAAACCGTTGATCGCATCATCGGTTTGTATCCGAAAAACGAAGAAAAAACCATTCGGACGCGGCTTGCGCAAACTTTCCGTCATATCGTTTCGCAGCGCCTGATTCCGCGCGCCGACGGGAAAGGACGCGTTGCCGCAGTCGAAATTTTGAAATCGAATCCGCGCACGCGTGAATACATCGAACGGGGCGAATCAGACGGCAAAACTTTGCTCGACGCGATGCGCGACGGTGAGATTGACGGAATGCAGGACTTCGATTCGGTGATTAAAAAGTTGATTGACAAAGAAATCATCACGCTCGAAGACGGACTTTCGTTTGCGACCAATCAGAACAATCTTCTTCTGCAATTAAAAGGCTTGTCTTCGACCGAAGAATACGCCAACGCCAATCTGCCGAAAAAACCCGCGACGCCGATGCCGTCCATCGTCATTCCGCCGCCAACGCCGAGAAATTCGGTTCTCGATATGATTGAATAAAAAACAGTGGAAAGTGGTAAACGGTAAATGGTAAGTGAAGAGTATTTGCTTTCCCACTTTCCACTTTCCACTTTCCACTTTCCACTAAATTATTATGATTATTCGCTGTGATAACTGCTCTGTTTCTCTGCAATTAGACGAATCGAAAATTCCCGGCGGGAATTTCACGGTTCGGTGTCCGCGCTGCCAAAATATGATTCGCGTGCAGAAAGGCGCGAAAGGGCACGGTTCAGCAACCGCTCAACAATTAGAAGCGAACAAACCGGCGGCGGCAGTCGAAGACGGCGCGCAGCAATTTGCCGCCAAAGAATCGGAATTTCAAATCAATTCCGCCTTGCGCTCGCTGTTGTCGGCACTGAAAACCGAAACCAATGTTTTAGCGGCGGACGACGAAAAAATTGAAAAACCGCGCCGCGTTCTTTTGTGTCTCGGCGCAAAAAGAGAAGAAGTAGCGAAAAAATTGTCCGAATCCGGTTACAAAGTTTACATCGCGCAAACTCCGGCGCAGGCGAATGAGCGTCTCCGTGAAGGTAAAACTGAAGTCGTTGTCTTTTCGCCGGATTTCGCGGCTGAATTCGGCGGCGCGGCGATTTTGCAGCAAAAAGCCAACGCGATGTATTCGTCAGAACGCAGGCGATTGTTTCTAGTTTCGCTCGAAGATGCGGGAACGACGATGAACGCGCATGAAGCTTTTCTGCGAAACTTAAATTTAATCGTCAACACAAACGACATTCCGCAGCTTCCGCTTATCTTAAATCGCGCTTTGCGTGATTTCAACGATCTTTATCATTATTTTAATAAATCTCTCGGTTTGGAAGCGATATAAGAAATAGCAAATTAAAAAAAGGCGGAAATTGGAAAGATTTGTTTCCAATTTCCGCCTTTTCAGTTTTGCCTAAACCCTTACTTTTATTTCACAGCCGCGCGTTTTCTGATTTCTTCTAAATTATCATCAAGCAAAATTTTGCCGTTTTCGTAAACCGTTTTAAGCTCAGAATTTTCTGCTATCAATGATGCGGCGTTTTCTAGCTTAACGGTCTTGTAAGCGCCGTTTTCGTCTCTGATTAGATCAAGCCGTCCTCGCTTACTGTTTTTTCCAGCGTCGGTGATCGGCTGTTTATAAACTTCGACGAGTTTTCCGCTTGTCGTAATCGCCGAGCATTTGTAAGCGAATTTCATAGTGTCGCGGCTGATTTTCTGCAAAAGCGAACCCCCTATGCCGAACGCGATGTTCGACGCGGAAAAACCTTCGTTTTTCAAATGCTGCAAAATATCTTTAATCGAATCTTGATTGACACCGTCGCCTTGAATAATTCGCACGTTTTTCAAAACTTTGTAACCTTTTGAATTCGTTTCAGTGCCGAATTTTTCGCCCAAGATCTGCGCGACTTTTGAGACGACTTCAACCGGTTCGCCCGAATCGGGACGAATGACGACGGTCGCGCCCGAATCAACAACTTGCTGCCGCAATTGCTCGCCCCAGATTTTTTCGACCGCTTCGTAAATATTCCACGAATCGGAAACAACGGCGACGGTTTTTCCCGGTTTCGCAAAATTATCCAGCATATTACGATACGCATCGGCTTCGTTTTCACGCCCCCAACTCGTAATCGTCGAATGTTCCGCCGCCGGAATCGAAAAACCAGCCATTTCAGCGTGATAAAATTTGCGATGCAAAAGCAGAGCCGACATCGTATCGGTCCCCATAAAATTAACCAGATGAGCCGCGCCGCCGATCGCCGCCGTTTCCTGACTTGAAACGCCGCGCGAACCGAAATCGTGAACCTTAAAACTGATTTCCGCGTCCGCGTCGTCCGCGGTTTCCTGCAAAAATCGGTAAACGTCGCGTTTGATGTAATAACTTTGCGTCGCAACAGTTACCGGATACCAAATCCGCATCAACTGCGTTTCAAACCAACTTCCGAGCCAGTAAAATTCGTCATCAGTCGTCTCAACCGTCATCAAAACATTTCTGACTGGCACGACCGAACCTTCGGCAACAGCACGAATCCGCAGCGGAAGTTTCCCGCCGCACTTTTCGATAAGGCGCGTCCAACCCGCGTAATTAAACGGCAAACCGTGAGCCGTAACGACTTCGCGCGCTTCTTCCACCATCGCCTGCGTAAATTTCTCGCAAAAATATCGCTTCAAAATATACTGCAAACCGAAAAAAACCGTCGCCGCATAATCTCGTTCCGAGCCGCGCGATTCAAGATAAAAAAACGCTCCGGTCGTTTCCGGCGGATACTGCAAAAAATGACTCGCTTTATACGAATCCGTGTCAATTATTCTGTTGATTTCAAACATTTTATTCTCCTTTTCAGCTTTCTACCCGAAAGCCTAGTTTTATTTATTTATTCGTTTTTTAATTCTTCACGAAGTTCCATCAAAAGTTTTCCGAGCATGTTTTTTCCGCTTCCGTCGCCGCCGTCAGCCCAATAAAAATCGTTGTGCGTATGTTCGATCAAAATTGCGTCATCGGTTTCAAGCAGAATCCTTTTTAATTCTTTGTTCTGTGTGAATTTTGCTCGCAGGGCTTCGCGCATAATATCGTCTTTGGATTCTTCCCAATCTTTACGCAGCGGAAACTTTCGATTTCTGCCGAGATTTGCCGCTTCCATCGGTGTAGGCGCTTGGCGAACTTTTTCCTCAAATTCTGTTCCGGCAAATTTTTGCGCCTGAAAATAATGTTCGCTTGTTTTCCAAATTTTATCTTTCAGAAAAATGTGATGACGAGAAAAATTTGAAAAACAACCGTAATCTCCGATTGTTGAATAAAATTTGATAATTTGCTTTTCCATAATCTCTCCTTTTTCAGCTTTCTACGCGAAAGCCTACAAACCTAAAAAATAACGAATTATATGAATATGATCTTCAAAAAATTCGTCTTCTTTTTCGCCGAGCGCGGAAAGCGGAAGCCAGAAGGCTTTTGCCGCGTCGTCGCCGCCTTTTACTTTTGGTAAGCCGTCCTTCAAGCTCGGTTCGAGTTCGATGAAATAAGCGAATGTTATGGTTCGACCACGCTGCGAGCGTTCCGGGTAATCGAAAACGTGGGAATTTTTGATGCTGCCGCGCAAAACCGGCGCGGGAATTTTGATGTTGGTTTCTTCCTTTAATTCCCGAATCGCGTTGTCTTCGAGCGTCGAATTTTCCTGTAAAAATCCGCCGGGAAGCGCGAGCAAACCTTTTCCCGGCTGATGTCCGCGCCGGACGACTAAAACGTGTCCGCTTTGGACGACAACCGCGTCGGTCGTGAGAAATGTCGGCGCGAAATTGACGCCGACAAAACGCGTGTCGGCTTTGTATTTTCGCAGGTATTCGTATTCTTTTTGGAGATGCGGGAAAAATTCGGTTTGGCGGAAAACGTCGAGGTATTTTTCGACTGTTGCGGGAACTTGAGCGCGCCAATCATCGGTCGCGGCGAAAAAACTTTCGCGGATTTTTGTGCCGTTGAGGCTCAAAAATTTTTTGTCGGCGACGTAAAACTCCTCGAAACTCCATTGCGGGAAAAGATTTAAATAATAAGAACTGCGGTCTTTGAAAAATCCGACGAGCGCGATTTTCGGTTCTTCCGTTTTGTCCGTTTCGCTTTCTTCCGTCACTTCGTTGACCAGATTTTGAACTTCAGTCGTCCAAACATGATCGTTATACGGGTAATCTCGGACGGCTCGAAAAACCAGACGTTTTTCCTCTTGTGGAAAACTCGCGCGGATGATTTCTTCACGCATTGCAGGCGTGAACGGATTTTTAACGTCGGGCGCGCTTCGCGCCGAGCCGAGAATGATCACGACTTTTTCGGCGAGCGATAAACTGTGTTTGATTAAATCTTGATGAGCTAAATGGAGAGGCTGGAAACGTCCGATGACGATTCCGAAATCATATTTCTTATTCATTTGTCTGCAACACTCCTCGTGTTATAAATTTTCATCGTCCAATCCGAACGACTACCTTTTCAACATAACGCTTTACGATTTTTTTCGCAAATTCGTTGCGTTATTTGTTATAAAAATCAACCAACTTTTTCCAAAATCAGCGCCGAGTTTTTCGAGCCGAAACCGATGCAGTTGCAAAGAGCGGTTTTTACTTCAACTTTACGCGCAATATTTGGCGTGTAATCCAAATCGCAATTTTCGTCCGCTTCGTCAAGATTGATCGTCGGTGCGACAATATTTTCATTCAAAGCCAGCAAAGCCGCGCCGATTCCCGCCGCGCCGGACGCACCTTGCGGATGTCCGATTTGCGATTTTGTCGCCGACATTTTCAAATCGTAGGCGTGTTTTCCGAAAGCGTTTTTAATGCTTTGTGTCTCGATGCGGTCGTTGAGCAGCGTCGAAGTTCCGTGCAGATTGACGTATTCAACAGTTTCCGGCGAGATTCCAGCGTCACTCATCGCCAAAATCATCGCTCGCGCCGGTTCTATGCCGTTTTCTTCGAGACGCACGCGATGATAAGCGTCGCAAGTCGAGCCGTAACCGGAAATCTCGGCGTAAATTTTCGCGTCGCGTTTAACCGCGCTTTCCAGAGTTTCAAGAACGAAAATCCAAGCGCCTTCGCCGACAACGATGCCCGAACGATTTTTATCGAACGGTCGGGAAGCCTTTTCCGGCGCATCCGTAAAGTTTTTCGCTAAAACCGTCATCAAATTGAATCCTTCGAGAATTCCGCGCGCAATCGGCGCATCAACGCCGCCCGCAAGCATCTTTTCCTGACGTCCTAAAGCGATGTGCTGCGCCGCGTAGCCGATGGCGTCAGTCGAACTTGTGCAGCCGGTCGAAACGACGTGAGAAAGCCCGTGCAGACCGAAAACCATCGAAAGCTCACTCGAAAGTCCGCCGTGAGTCGAAGCCGGAATTGTGTAAACGCTGGCTTTATTAGCTTCACCGGTCAACCAGTAAACGTATTGTTTTTCGGTAAATGCAAGACCGCCGCCGCCGGTTCCGAGAACGACGCCAAAATTTTGTCTTTCAGTTGTTAAGAGTTTATCGGTTTTAATTCCCGAATCTAAAACTGCTTCACGCGCTGCCGCTAGTGCGAGCGGAACTGTGCGCGGAACGTGTTTTCTGTCTTTCGCGTTGAGTTCGGATTCCCAATCGAAACCTTTTACTTCGGCAGCGATCTTGACATTGGAATTTGCCGTATCAAAACTTTCTATTTTTCCGACACCGCTCTTTCCGCTTTCCAAGGATTTCCAGAAATTCTTGCGTCCAATGCCGATTGGCGTTACGCATCCGAAACCCGTAATCACAACACGGCGAGGCTTTATAAATTCTTTAAACATAAAAAATGCTATGTTTCGAGCATAGCATTTTGATTAAAACTAAGGCTAATTTTAATTGAGAATGATCGTTTAATAATTCATTCGACAAAATCAATTCTTATATCCGCAAAGGCATCACGATATATTTGTAAGTATAATTTTTGTCGCCCGCAATGCTCATTTGCGTTTGCGCGTTGCCGTCTTTGAATTCAAAGGCAATGCGCGGTTTGCCGCCCGATTCTTTGACTTTTACTTTTTCGCCGTCGGTCTCCTGTTCGGTTTCGTTTGACGATTCGCCTGCGCCGATGACATTGAGAAAATCCTGTAAATATTGAGAATTAAAACCGATGTTGACTTCTTCGCCGGAATAATCAGCCGAAATTTTTTCGCTTGCTTCGCCTTCTTCCGAGCTTTGCGCGCCGATTTCGATTTCGTTTGGTCTGATCGTCAAACGAACCGAGCGCGTTCGTTCATCAGCCATCAGTGCGACGCGGCGAATGGCGGTTTTCATTTCGTCGGCGTCGAATGTAACTATTTTGTCATTGTCTTTCGGAATGACCATTTCGTAATTCGGAAACGTGCCGGAAAGTTTGCGCGTGATTAATAATCGCCCGCCGACTTCAAAATAAATATGATTCGGGTCTTCGCCGAAACTGACTTCGCCGTTTGCGTCGCGGGCAATTTTAACGAGTTCGAGCAAAGCCTTTTTCGGAATCAGTGCGTCCATCGCTTCGGTCGTTGCCGTGTCGGTCAGTTGTCTTTCGATATATGCGAGCCGATGACCATCGGTCGTCACCATTTTCGCTGAAGCGCCGTCAATGACGAATTTCGCCCCGGAAAGCGTAAAGCGCGATTGTTCGTTAGTAATGGCGAAAGCCGTGTTGTGAATAAAATGGTTGAAAATTTCCGCTGAAAGTTTCATCGGCGCGCTTTTGAACGAAGGAACTTCCGGGAAAGTGTCGCGCGAAACGCCGGCGAGACGAAAATTCGATTTGCCGCTGTTTAATCTGACCCATTCGTTTTCGTCTTTAGTGAAATGAACGTCTCCGCCGTCAAGCAGACGCACGATGTCGAAAAGTTTTCTCGCCTGAACGCAGATCGAACCGCCTTGTTTGATGTCGGCTTCCGCTTCGCAGCGAATCGTGACGTCCAAATCTGTGCCGACGATACGAATATTATTATCGCCGACCGATTCAATCAAAATATTCGATAAAACCGGAATCGTTGATTTCTTTTCGACGATTCCCTGCACGAATCCGAGTTCGTCTTTGAGAACGCTTTGCTTGATGACAAATTCCATAATTATTGCTCCTGATTTTTAACGCTTAAATTTGGATAAGATTTTGTTCGAGTATTTTAGATTTTATTTTCTTTCAAAACAATCTCGAATTTTGAATATAAATAGTTGTTTATTTCCTGATGTTTTACCTTCAAAATTATCTTCCCTTTTTACTAATTCTAATACTTTAAAATCTATGTTTTTAAATAGTATTAGTAGTAGAGCCTGTGGAAAAGTGGAAAACCGACTTTATTCAAGCAATGATTAAACTTATACGTCCACAGGCTCTGTGGATAACTTGTGGATAAACTCGCTGCCTGTGGAAAAAAACAGACATAAAAATACTTTTCCTCATTTTCCACAGGCAGTTTTTCGCGTTGCCTGTGGAAATGTGGAAAACTTTGTTTAAGTATTGCAGTTAAATGTAATATCTAAACGGATATAATATTTGCCTGTGGATAACCTCCGCTCTAATTTTGCGTTAAATCTTTGTTAACTAACTGCAAAGATTGTCTATAAGCTCGCTGACAGCCTTGTGGAAATTCCTATCTTCTTTAATTACGCCGCCGATTTTCTCAACCGAGTGCATAACAGTCGTGTGATGCTTGCCGCCGAATTCGCGCCCGATTTCCGGAAAGCTGTGTTTTGTCAGGCGTTTGCACAGATACATCGCGACCTGACGCGGAACCGCGATTTGGCGCGCGTTATTTTTCGATTTCAATTCTTCGACCGATAATTTGAAGTGCGACGCGACCGTTTTGGCGATTCTTTCCATTGACAAACCTTCCGGCTGATCGTTGTCAACGATGTTGCGCATCGCGTCCTGCGCGAGCATTTTTGAAATCGGCATTCCTCGGAGCGACGAAATTGCGACCAAACGGACAAGCGATCCTTCGAGTTCGCGGATATTGCTGCGAACTTTTCCGGCGATAAAAAATGCGATCTCGTCCGGCAAATGAACACCGTCTAAATCAGCTTTGCGCTTGAGAATGGCGACTTTGGTTTCCAAATCAGGCGGCTCGATGTCGGCGATCAAACCCCATTCAAAACGCGAATGCAGACGTTCTTCCAAAGTCGGAATCTCGCGCGGCGGACAATCCGAAGTAATGACTATCTGCTTCTGGTCATTGTGCAGAGCATTAAACGTGTGGAAAAATTCTTCCTGCGTGCGCTCTTTTCCAGCCATAAACTGCACGTCGTCCATTAAAAGCACGTCAATCGAACGATATTTTTCCCGGAAAGTCTGCGTTTTATCGTAACGAATCGCGTTAATTAATTCGTTCATAAATTTTTCGGACGTAATATATGCGACGCGCAAATGCCGGTTTCTTTCTTTAATAGAATGTCCGATGGCGTGCATCAGATGAGTTTTTCCCATTCCGACACCGCCGTAGATAAACAAAGGATTGTAAGTTTTCCCCGGCGTTTCCGCTGCTCCGAGACTGGCGGCGTGCGCGAATTGATTACACGAACCGACGACGAATTTATTAAACGTGTATTTCGGGTTGAGCGAATTTTCTATCGGTTCGATGTCAACAAAATTGGGCGAGCTGTTTTTCAATAAAACTTCAGGCTTTGGTTTATCTATAAAGTTAAATCCGTTCTGTTTTGGCACGTTATTCGTGAAATTTCTCTGTTTCTCAAAGAAAAATTCCGCGTCGTCATCGTCTTTAAAAACCTCCTCGTCCATTTCCGATTCTTCAACTTCCCAATCGAGACGATAATTGGTCAGGTTCAATTCTTTTAATGTTTGGTTGATAACTTCGGAGTAATAGGTGCTCACCCAGTCTTTAGTTACTTGTCCGGCACGAAGGCGCAGGATTTTTTCCTGTTCGTCGCAGCCGTTAAACTGAATCGGGCGAAACCACGAATCGAAAATTTGTTTATTTAAACGTTTTTCGACCGATTGAAGAATATTGTTCCAAACATTTCTGTTTTCCGTTGAAGAGTCCATATTTTTTCTCCGAAATTTTTGTTAAATCTCTGGTGAAACTTTTAAGCGAATTTTTCTAAAATTATCTTTTTCCGTCTCCCTCATTTTCCGCTTGAGCAATTGCGAATAAATCCTTTTTATTTCGGTAACTTGAAGGCCTTTTTTACAGTCCTCGGATTAAACTTTTCCACAGGGTTTTCCACAGGTTTGTGGAAACTTGCTTAAAGGTTAAAGTAAAACTTTAAGTGTATTATTTTCAATAAGTTACGGGTAATAATATTGTTGGAAACGGGTCAAAGACTAACACATAAAAAACCCGAATGCAAGAAGAAATCCACAGGTTTTTTGAAAATAATATTAAGCGCCGTAAAGTCTTTTTCCGACACTGACTTGGCAGGATTTTTGATTGTGTTAGACTTGTTTCAATTCGGCATTTGACAAAAAAATATGTCTAGAAAAAGAAAAAAAATGATGGACGTAAGCGATGTGATTTCTGGTAAAAATTCATTGGCGGAAGATCTGAAACAGGCAACGAAAAATTTATATTATATCAGCGAAACAGATGCGGAAATCTCTCCGTTTATCGGGCATTCCGCCGCGTCCGTTACAAAGGATGAGGTTTTGCGTCAAACGAAGAAATCGCCCGATGAGAATGTCGAGGAACGCGACTTCGAGCAAATTTTTGAAAGACTGACAAAAATTCAGGATTGGTTCGGCGACGAGGAAACAGCGACGGCGAAAAAATTTGCAGTTCTCAGAGATTTACTTACGGAAAATTTAAGGGATTTGAAGGTATTTAAAGTCGGCGAAATCGAACTGGATGTTTACTTTGTTGGTCTTGACGAACAAGGAAAATTGGTCGGTGTCAAGACAAAGGCGGTTGAAACGTAAAAAAAGCGAAGATTATTATTCAAAACATTAATCTTCACCTTTTTAATTGTTCCCGGTTTAAATTACTTCTGCTGGACGGAACTCGCGCCTGATGTTTTCTTAATCAAGTTTGTTGGATTTCCCTGATAAACGATATTGCTTGCGCCGGAAGCGTCGGTTTTAAGCTCATTTGCAGCGAACACTTCGACGTTGCTTGCGCCGCTGGCGTCAACCGCAACGTTCTCTGATTTTAAATTCTCAGCGCCGATTTTACTCGCGCCGCTGGCATCAATTACCAGATTTGCTGATTCACCGGCAACGATAATTTTTGAAGCGCCGCTCGCGTCAATAATTAAATTTTCGTTGCTGATGTTGTGGAGCGACACTTTCGACGCGCCGGAAACGTCAAGATTTTCGATGTCAGGCGCGGTAATGCGGACGCGAATCGGATTTTTGCTGGAAAGTCTTTCTTCTGTTTCAATGCGAAGAGTGCCGCCGCGAACTTCGGTTTTAATTAACGACAGCAAATTGTCGTCGGCTTCGACTTCGACGCTGAAATCTTTGCCCGCCGTCGCTTCCACTTGAAAAACGCCGCCGACATTTACACCTCTAAAGTCCGACACATCGCGTTTTTCGCTTGCCATGTTGCCTGTACCGGCGACGCCGCTGTTAATGGAAAAACTAAAAATTCTCCCAGTCATTTTTCCGAAAGAAAATATATTTGCCAAGCTTACGCCAACGATTAACGCTATAATAAAAATTATAAATCCGATTTTTTTCATCTGATGCCTCCGTAAAATTTCAAATAATCGTAAAGGTAACGAAGAAGTTTCGCAGCGAGTTCCAATTTTTTATTGTCGAATGTGAGTATTAAAGCTAAAATATTGCAAATTAAACGGTTTAAGGAGACAAAATGCGCTTTTTTCGTGATAACGGTCTTTCGATAGTGTTGTTCGGTTTATTTTTTCTTTCTCTCATCGGGCAGTATTTAACCGGCTGGAAAGAATACAACGACGACCAGAAGGCTCATCAACAGCCGGCGGTCGGCGCGGTCGAATATCTGGGCGAAGGACATTTTATCGAGGCGACCTTTGAAAATTGGGAAAGCGAGTTTTTGCAGATGGGAATGTATGTCGTTTTGACGGTTTTCCTTTATCAGAAAGGCTCGTCCGAATCGAAAACGCCGGGCACGATTGATCGAGTAGATGTAATTCCAGAAAAAAATATGCTCGATGAAAACGCGCCCTGGGCGGTAAAGCGCGGCGGATGGATTTTAAAGATTTATCAAAATTCGTTGAGCATCGTGCTTTTTCTGTTGTTTTTCGCTTCTTTCGTCCTGCACGGCTACGGCGGCGCGAAAGAATATAATCAACAGCAAATCGAGCATCAGCAACCGACCGTTACGACTATGGAATTTATGATGACTTCAGAGTTTTGGTTCCAATCGTTTCAAAACTGGCAAAGCGAATTTCTTTCAATCGGCGTGATGGTCGTTTTTTCTATTTTTCTGCGGCAGAAAGGCTCGCCTGAATCAAAACCGGTTGACGCGCCGCATTTTGATACGGGAAATAATTGAACGCGGTTAATGTCGGGCGAAAAAATAAAACTGAACGGCTTGCAAAATGCCGATTAGCAAACCGAAAAGCGCGCCGAATAGTTCGATTTTGTGCAGATGTTCCTTAGCGACCGACAAAACCAGATTTTCGAGCTTTTCGACCGGATAATTATTGATTTTTTCGCGCACGACGCTGCCGATGTCGAATTCCTTGATGGCGACCGGCAATTTTTCGCGCGCGGCGGCGATAATCGTTTCCGTCAAATTTTTACCGGCTTCTTCGACTTTTTCGTCGGAAATATAATCCGAAAGTTTACCGATCGGCGCGGCTAAAACGCGCTCGATTTGGCGAGAAAGAACCGCATTGATGACGTTTGAAGTTTCATCGCGCGATAAAACGTTGAGCAATCCTTTGGAAAGCATCTTTTTGAGCTTCGCTTCGGATTCCGGGTGAAGCGTTTCCATAATCGCGTCAATGCTGTGCGGGCGCAGCTTCTGCAAAGTATCGGTCAGATAAGCGGAAATTGATTTCTGCATTTCTTCGCCCTGCAAAATCGAAAGAGCGCCTTTTGTGATTTGCGCTTTGAGCTGTTCAAGCTGCACGGGCGCAATCGCGCCGATAACTTCCGGCAGCGGTCGCGCCATCGCGTTATCAATCGTCGAATTCAAAAAATTTCTCGCTTCTTCAGCGAAAAAGTCGCCGCGCAAAGTTTCTTCGATTCGTTTCGGCACTTTTTCATTGACCAGATCGTCAACTTCTTTGAGCAGAGTTTCGCGCGAGACGAAGATTTTTTTGATAAACGGCAATTGTTCGTAATACGTGTGAACTTCGCGTTTGATAAGCGTGGAAATTTGATTGCGCGTGCGTTCGGCGGTGGCGATCTGCGCGAGTTGATGAACAATCGGCTCGATTTGCTCGTTCGCTTTTTCCTTCAAAAGCGCGATTGTATCTTCCTTGAAAATTTCACCGAGCGGCGTTTCCGTTCGTGCTAAATCGTCAACGCGGCGATTAATAAAATCTTTTATTTTAAGCGCGAACGCTGGCTGCTGAACAGCGCTGCGAATTCTGCTTTCGAGAAAACCGAGAATTTTATTAAAAGTTTCATCGTCAATCACATCGGAAACGCGACGCGACAACGTTTCGTCAACTCGTCGTTCGACAAACGAGCGAATCGTTTCCGAAGTTTCCTCGCTGCGCAAAACCGTTTCGATGTGTTCGGCGACTTTTAATTGCAGCGAAGAAATCGCGTCCAAAACCGGCGCGCGGACTCCGGCGGGCAAAGCCTCGATCAGCGACGGGTAATTTTGCGACAGAATTTCCTGCGAATAAGAATCAATTACGCTTTGAATTTTCCGGCGCAGAAAATCTTTTTTGAAAAGCTCGTCGGTAATCGTTTCCTGCGAAACGAGTTCTTCGCCGACCGCTTTGCCGATAGCTTCGGCGAGACGCTCGCGGTGACGCGGAATCATTCCCTGCGGAAAGACGGTGATGCCTAGAACTTTGATCGGGTTTCGCGGTCGAAAAAGCATTCTGACGGCTAACCACGCGCCGAGATAACCGTGAACTGTTGCAAATAAAATCAAAGAAGCTATCTGAACCCAGATGTTTCCGATAAAGGTTGAAAAATCCATAAAAGTTCAAGATTTAAGGTTCAAGACTCTAGATTTGGTTTTCAATTTTGAACCTTAAATCTTAAATTAAATTAGAAAACCTGAAAGCCTTTCGACTTCAAACAAAATTCGGAAAAATCCTTCAGCCAATCATGATTTGCCGAATAATTTTTCCATTGTTCGTCTTCGTCTTTATACAAAGTTCCATCGTCGGGCGCGTCCGTCACGCTCAAATCCATAAAAATTCTTTTGTTCGGCGTTAATCTTGGCAATATTTCGTCGCGAATTCTTTCGCCGATCAAATGCGCGTCTTCGCGTTCGATTTTTACGCCCGTCGCATTGTAATTCATTTGTTTGATTTTGCCTTCGCTCAAAACATCGAAACTTTTGATGATTTCGAGCGCCGTTTTCCAATTCCACACATTGGCGTTGAACTCAAAATTTTCCGCGCCTAAATCCAATAATGTAAAGCTCATAAATTTTCTCCAACAAAATGCTAAACGCGACGTTAAAGTAAGTCAATAAGAATAAGTCGCGGACTGCTGCAAAACTTGAGAAATAAAAATAGATAAACATCTGTTTTTATTTCGCTTTTCTCTTTTCGCTCCGTTCGTTTTCGCATTCCTCGATAGCTAAATTTTTCTTAGCGGTTTATAATTTAGCTACTTCAGACTGTTCAAAATATTCAAACTATATGTCTAAATCAATTTCATATTCGGACGCGGGCGTTTCTATTGACAAAGCGAACGAAGCGCTGGAAAAAATCAAAGGTTTTGCCAAAAGCACTTTTAATCAGAGAACTTTAACGGAAATCGGCAGCTTCGGCGGAATGTTCTCCGGCGCTTTTCCCGAAATGAAAGAACCGATTCTCGTCGCGTCGGCGGACGGCGTGGGAACAAAACTAAAAATCGCTTTTATGACCGGAATTCATGAGACAATCGGTCAGGATTTAGTCAATCACTGCGTCAACGACATTTTAGTGCAGGGCGCGCGCCCGCTTTTTTTCCTTGATTATTTTGCGACCGGCAAACTTCAGCCCGAAGTCGCGGCGTCGGTCGTCGAAGGAATCGCAGCGGCTTGCCGCGAAAATAAATGCGTTCTGCTCGGGGGCGAAACGGCGGAAATGCCCGGATTTTATGTGGAAAACGAATACGATTTGGCTGGTTTTATCGTCGGCGTCGTTGATAAATCGAAAGTTATAGACGGCAAAAACATCAAAGCGGGCGATGTCGTTTTAGGTCTTGCTTCAAACGGTTTGCACACGAATGGATATTCGCTGGCGCGCAAACTGCTTTTTTATGTCGGTCGCTACAAAATAGACGCTTTGCTCGCCGAGACCGGGGAAACGGTCGGCGAAACGCTGCTCAAACCGCATAAAAGTTATTTGCCGGTGCTTAATGATTTACTCGAATCGGGAAAAATAAAAGGTTTGGCGCACATCACCGGCGGCGGATTGTTGGAAAACATTCCGCGCATTTTGCCCGACAATGTTTCGGTCGAAATAAATCGCGGAACGTGGGACGAATTGCCGATTTTCGGCAAGATGCAAAAACTCGGCAACGTTGCCGACGCGGAAATGTTTCGCACGTTTAATATGGGCGTTGGAATGGTAATCGTTTGCGCGGAAAAGGATAAAGAATTTATGAAAAACAAGCTCGGCGAATGTTTTGAAATCGGGCAAATCAGCGAAGGAAACAAGGAAGTTACAATTCATTAAGATTATTAAAAATATAGATTACTTGCAGCGATTGAAAAATACGCTTTTATAGAATTTTGCCTTTAATAAAATAATAAAAGATATTTTATGTCTTCGGAAAACCTTTTTTACACGCAAAATCAAAACTCGTCGAGTCGAAACATGTTTCTCATCGGAATCGTCGTTTTGATTCTCGTATTCGTTTCAGTTTACGGACTTTACGTATTTAGCAAACCCGTTGAAAAAAGCAGAGAAACGATTCTCGCGGAACAGATTCGCGATTCAGCCGTCATGATGCTTGCGCAGCCGAGATTTTCCGGCAAAGAATTCAGTGCGCAAATTCTCGAAAAAGGCGAAATGCACGGTTTCGACTGGAAAAAAAAGGAAGGCTATTTTTCTTATCCGCAAACCGATCAACAGGAATTCGACGAATATTTGAACGAGCACTTCGCAGATCAAGCGAAAATTGAAATGGGAACGGATATTCGAGGCAAAATAAAGCTCGACGATTACACCTTAACCGTTTCGCCCGAATATTTTTATTTTTTCAAATCCTCTTTGGAAAATATCAAAGTTGATGCCGACGAGACGCTAAATTTTCCTTTCAAAAATGTCGATTACACGCTCAGCCTCGATGAATTGAGAAATTTCGCCAATAATTCGCAGGTTTACGGCGGAAAATTGATTGCGGAAACTTTGCGCAGAAAAGAAGATCCATTAATCGTTTTTGCCAATCACGGAATAATGGTCGCCAAACCGAACGAACCTTCTTTGCAAAGGCTGACGAACGAACTGCTAAAAGACGAAGCAATCGGGAACGATAGAGAGAAAAAAATTCAAAAATTGGTTGATTTCGTTTCAAACGAGATTGAATACAGTTACACTGAAGCGGTCGGCAGAAGTGAAACTTTGAAACGCGCCAACGAAGTTCTAATGACGCGCACGGCTGATTGCAGCAACAAAACGATTCTGCTCGCGTCTTTGCTCGAACAAATCGGCGAAGAATATATTTTGCTTTATTCGCCGCAGCACATTACCGTTGCCGTCCCGCAGGGAAACTTTCCGAACGAAAACAAATTGGATTTCGAATGGAACGGCAAACCGTGGATGATTGCCGAAACGACTCTGCCGGATTTTCAAATCGGCAAGACGCGTGTGCAGGAATTCACGAAACTGGCGACTGTCGAATACGTCCAAGTTCCGCGCCAAACGGATATAATTTTCGACGCACATTCTTACAATCTTTTGAAGTTTTATTGATTTGGAAAATCCATGAACTTTTAGTAAAAGGTTTTTCCGACCGAATTGAAATAAATGAAAATCGGCATTTTAATTTCCGGGCGCGGTTCGAATATGAGGGCGATTGCTGACGCTGTTCAGAGCGGCGTAATTCCCGGTTCGGAAATCGCAATCGTCATTAGCGATAAATCAAGCGCGAAGGGATTGGAAAAAGCGCGGGAACGCGGAATTGAAACGCTTATCGTTGCGCGAAATCGGCGGACGCGTGAAGAACACGATGCGGAAATCATCGCCGAATTGAAAAAGTGCGGAGTTGAATTAGTCTGCCTTGCCGGTTATATGCGTCTTTTATCGAAAGATTTTATTCGGGCTTTTCCCGATAAAATAATTAATATTCATCCGAGTTTGCTGCCCGCTTTTCCCGGTTTGGACGCGCAGCGGCAGGCGTTTGAATACGGCGCGAAAATTTCCGGCTGCACCGTGCATTTCGTTGACGAAGATTTGGATCACGGCGCGATAATTATGCAAAAAGCCGTTGAAGTTGCGGAAAGTGATACGGAGGAAAGTTTGTCGGCGAAAATTTTGGAACACGAACACGCGCTTTATATTGAAGCACTGAAAAGTATTGTAACGGAAAATTACAAAATAATCGGCAGACGAGTTATCTTTGGCGAAACTTAAAACATTTTTTTGAAAAAGCCGCGCATCAATTCGCCGAATTTCAATTTAGAATCGCGTTCTCTTAATCCTAAGGTGAAAACGAGCAGAAAAACGAACGCCGGAAAAGCGCAGTGAACAATGCAAAAAGATAAAAGTTGGTGAATAATTGATCTTAAATTCATCGAATTTTGCACTGCTATAAATGAAAAAAGTTTCAAAACATTTTTCGCCCATCTCTCGGACGTTTTGACATCAAACGTTTTTTTCCATAAACTTTAGGTTTTCACTTTCAGTGAGGAGATGAACAGTAATTATGCCAAAGAGAACTTATCAACCAAACAATCGTCGTCGTGCCAAGAAACACGGCTTTCGGGCGCGTATGGCGACCAAGAACGGACGCGCCGTGATCAAACGCCGCCGCGCGAAAGGACGCAAAGTATTGACCGTCAAACATTATTAAATTTCCGACTTCCGAAAACGGAGCGACTGCTTAAACCGGCGGAATTTCGCCGCGTTTATGCGGAGGGCAAGCGTTTTGACGGGCGTTTCGTCACGGTTTTTATTACACCGTCGGCGACGCCGTTTCAGCGTTTCGGCGCGACGGCTTCAAAAAAGATCAGCACCAAAGCGCACGACCGCAATCGGGCAAAGCGTCTGCTGCGCGAAGCGTTTCGTTTGAGCCGCGCCGAACTCGGCGAGCTGGCGACAAAATTCGATTGGGTATTAAACGCGCGGAGAAGTCTTTTGCGCGTTAAACTCGACGAACCGTTTCGGGAATTTCGAGAAATCATCGAAAAAGTTAAAATTTACGAATCGCGCCAAGGCGAAAATACGTCAAAGTAAAGTAATGAAGTATTTAGTTTTAGATTTTTTAAAACTTTACAAGACGTTTCTTTCGCCTTTTTTGCCGCCCGCGTGCCGTTTTACGCCGACCTGTTCGGAATACGCGATGCAGGCGGTCGAAAAACACGGCGCGATTCGCGGAACTTGGGCGGCTGTTAAGCGTATTTTACGCTGTCAGCCGTTTTGCGAAGGCGGGCACGATCCGGTGAAATGATTCAGGATTTGTAATTTAGGATCTAGGATTGATAATCGAAATCGAATCCTGAATTCTAAATCTTAAATCCTATATCCAAATAATGGACAATTCTAAACAGCAAAATCAATCGCGTTTTTTAATCGCCGCCGTTCTCTCGATGGCGTTCTTATTCGTTTGGAGTTATTTTTTCGCACCGCAGAAACCGACGACGGACAATGCGAATACGGCGCAGGTCGTCAGCACGACAAACACGCCCACGCCCGAAGTTCAGCAAACGAATCAACAAACGCAGCCGAACGAAGCGACGCCGGACAACATTCCCGGTCGTCAAATTACAATAAAATCTCCTCTTTATGAAGTAAAACTCGATTCAAAAGGCGCGCTCGCGACAAGCTGGGTTTTGTTGAAAGACGCTTCCCCGAAAGGCGAAAGACCGCTTTACGCCGACGGTTCGACAGAAAACGAACAGATACCGCTTCAACTGATTTCGCAGAAAGCTGTTAACGAAAAAGAATTTCCGTTTCGTCTCAAAACCGACGATCAAAATTTAACCAATTTACTAAACACGCGCAATTATCAAACTTCAGCCACAGAAGAAACGATTACGCTCGGCGAAGGACAGGAAAGGCAGATTGATTTTACGCTGACCGACGGAAACGGCGTCGAAGTAACAAAAAGTTTTCTTTTCCGCGCCGACAGTTATATCGCCGATTTGGGCATTAAGTTAACGCGCAACGGTCAACCCGTTCCGAATACAAAACTTCTCATCGGCGCGAGCATTGGCGATCACGCAATCAACAATCACAATTTGTATCACATCGAATCGGAAGCCGTCGCTTTCGCCGACGGTGATATTTTCCGGCAGCAAGGCGCGGGTTTTACTTTTAACGCTCAAAAACAAAGCTCGGTCGCCGTGCCGGGAAATGTAGATTGGGCGGGCGTCGGCGACGCTTATTTTGCGATGGCGGCGATTCCGGCATCGCAAACGCAGGGCTTGGAATATCACGCATCGCAGTATGACGTGGATACGAAGCCTTTTTATTACAGTATTTTCAGCTGGATTCTGCGCAATCCGACAACCACCGAAACGCGCCATTTAGTTACCGCGCATCTGCCGATAAACGCTGACGGTTCGGTGACAAAAGTTTATACTGGAACAAAAGATTATTTTACTTTAAATGATTATAACCAAGCGGTTTCGGCGAGTGTCGGCAGACCGATTGATTTGGTGGACACGATAAATTTCAGCAACTACTGGTTTTTCCGCTGGCTGACAAAACCGTTATCAATCCCGATTCTTTACGCGCTCGATTTTATCAATAACTTCACGCACAATTACGGCGTCGCCATTATTGTTTTCACGCTTTTGTTTTATTCTCTCCTGTTTCCGCTGCGCTGGTCGCAATCGCGTTCGTTCAAAAAGGCTTCGGCGAACGCGCCGAAAATGAAGGAAATTCAGGATCGGCTCAAAGATTTTCAGAAAAAAGGCATTCCGATGGACGACCCGCGAATGCGTGAGCTGCAGATGGAACAGCTGCGGATGACGAAAGCCGCGCTGCCTATCGGCGGCTGTTTGCCGATGCTTTTGCAGTTTCCTCTGCTCATCGCTTTTTACACGGCAGTCACGGTTTCGCTCGCTATTCGGCAGGCTGATTTTATGTGGCTGCCCGATCTTTCCGCCGGCGACCCTTATCACTTGCTCGAATTCGCGTTTGCCGGTTCGATGATTCTTTCGATGAAGTTTACGCCGATGACGGCAACTGTCACACCCGAACAGCAGATGCAGCAGAAAATGATGACATATTTTATGCCGGTGATGATGCTCTGGGTGATGTGGAGCGCGCCCGCAGGTCTTCTGCTTTACTGGTTTTTCGGTAACGTCGTCAGTTTCGGTCAGCAAATGATTATTAATAAAATGAACAAAACGAACGAGCCGCCGAAAGAAGAAATCGTTGATTCGATACCCGGCGATGTCAAAAAGGTGAAAAAAGTGAAACCGAAACTTTCTACGTCTTAAAGAGTGAAAAGGTGAAAAGTAGAAAAATGTTCTGACGAATCAGTATTTTCGAATGGAGAAAAAACTTTTACAGCTTTTCATTTTTACACTTTTTCACTTTAATATATTTTTATGAACGAAATTTGCTCGCAAGCCGAAACTTTTTTAACTGAAATTATCGCCGATTTGCGCTTTGATTTGAGCGTTTCATCCGAATGGACAGACGAAGGCTGCGCGTTGAATTTGAGCGGTGGAGATGCTTCTTTTGTGCTCGCGGAAAACGGTGAAATGCTCGACGCATTCGAGACTTTGCTTTTTCAAGTTTATGGTCGCAATCTCGACCGCGAGCATCGTTTCGTCTGCGACGCCGAAGGTTTTCGCCGCACGCGCAAAGCCGAATTGCAGGCGATGGCGCGTTTTGCCGCCGATCACGTCAGAAAAAATTCCAGACCGTTCACTTTCGGTGTTTTAAATTCGACCGAGCGCCGCATTATCCATCTCGTTCTGCAAAAAGAACCCGATTTATTTACCGAATCAATCGGCGATGGTCGTGAACGCCGTCTGCAGGTTCGCTTGAAATAGTTCCAAGTTTCAGATTTCAAATATTTATTTGAAATCTGAAACAGGAAATTATGAAAGATACAATCGTCGCATTGATAACACCTTTTGGTCGAAGCGGAATCGGAGTCATCCGTCTCAGCGGCGAACAATCACTTTCCATCGTCTGCAAATTAACGAATGACGAATTGTTTAATCCGAAACCCAGATTCGCGCATTTAAAAAAACTTTACGCGCCGGAAACCGCAGAGATTCTTGATGAATCAATTATCACTTTTTATCAATCGCCAAATTCTTTTACAGGCGAAGACGTAATCGAAATCGGCTGTCACGGCTCGCCCGTCATTTTGCGGCAAATTCTCGATTTATGTTTAAGTTTAGGCGCGAGAATGGCTGAAGCCGGCGAATTTTCGCTGCGCGCGCTGTCGAACGGGCGAATGAATTTGAGTCAGGCGGAAGCGATTCGCGATTTGATTGACGCGCAAACGATGGCTTCCGCCCGTCAGTCAATTCGCCAGCTGCGCGGTGAATTTTCCAATCAATTGCAGCCGCTCAAAGACGATTTGTTAAACGTTATCGTAGTTCTTGAATCAACTCTCGAATTTGTCGAAGACGATTTGCCCGACGTTCAAGTTGAAAATATCAAAGCGAAACTTTACGACGTCGCGGAAAATATCGGAAAAATCGCCGGAACATTTCGCGCCGGAAAACTTCTCCGCGAAGGCTTAAAAGTCGCTTTAATCGGTCGCCCGAATGTTGGTAAATCAAGTATTTTCAACAGCCTGCTCGGTCAGGAAAGAGCGATTGTCACGGACATTGCCGGCACGACGCGCGATCAGTTATACGAAAAAATCGTCATCAACAACATTCCCGTCTCATTAATTGATACCGCTGGTTTGCGCGAAACGACCGATACGGTTGAAAGTATCGGCGTCGAACGCTCGCGCCGCATCATGGCTGACGCGGATTTAGTCGTTCTCCTTTTCGACGGGTCGCAGAAATTAATCGCCGAGGACAAGGATTTATTAAGCCAGATTGCGGAATATCCAGCGCTGATAGTTTTCAATAAATCGGATTTAGGATTTTTTGCCGAAAACTCATCGCGTTCAATCGAATCTGAAATTGACTTGTCACGATTCCGAAAATTGTTTGTTTCCGCCAAAACCGGCGAAGGTTTACAAGAATTGCAAAACGCTATCGTCGAACCGTTTTTGCCGCAGGAAATGGAACAATCCGGCTTTCTTGTTTCCGACGCCAGACATTACGATCTTCTGCTCCGGGCGAGAACCGAAATAGAGACTTCACTCAATTTGCTAGAACGAAAAATGAGCGAAGAAATAGTTTTAATCGGCTTGCACAATTCTCTGCGTTATCTCGGTCAAATCACCGGTGAAACTACGACAGAAGATATGCTCACCAAAATATTTTCAACATTCTGCATCGGAAAGTAAGTTATAATAACTAACAAAAACAAACCAAATAATAAATCAATGGAAAGCTCGTAATAACGAGCTTTTTCTTTTGCTGGAAATTATTCTTTCTCATCATTGTTTCGTCTTAGTTTGTTTTTTATTGTATCTATATTGTATTCTCAGATACACAATTAATCGTGCAGATACAAGCAAGGCGAAATCTTGCTACATAAAACAACATTAACAGCTCGAAATATTTATAAGCATAAAAATTTATGAGTTCAAACATACAAATACTGCGACTCTGCCAATCTTGTCATAACAAATTTACGGCTCGTACAACTGTTACTAAATACTGCGGACATCCTTGCGCTTCACGCGCTTATAAAGCTCGGAAGCGCGGTGAGAAAATCGAAGCGAGCAATCAGGAAACAGCGCACTTTGTTCCTAAAGGGTTTTCCGAGTTACAAGCGAAAGAATTCTTGAGTGTCGCTGAGACCTCCCGACTTCTTGGCATCAGTCGTTGGACGTTGACCCGCGCCATCTCTGACGGGCGACTTTCTGCTGTTCGTTTCGGCAGACGCATTGTTATTAAGCGAACTGATATTGACCGAATGTTTTTGGGATTGGAGTAAATATGAGTAAAGTTTTTTTACGAGAGAAAAAATTGATGAACGGACGGCAGGGGCTGTATTTAGATTTCTATCCGCCGATTCCGCATCCAGAAACTGGTAAACCGACAAGGCGCGAACACCTACGGCTTTTCGTATATGTTCGCCCGAAACTGGAAACCGAAAAGAATCATAATAAGGAAACGCGCCTTTTAGCCGAAAACATTCGCGCTCAACGCCAACTCGAATTTCAGGCGGGCAATTATGGTTTTGTAGCTCGAAGCAGTAAGCAAAAGAGCTTTATCAGTTTCTTTCAAAAAGTCGCCGACGATAAAAAGCAAACTTCCAAAAGTAACTATGAAAGCTATCTTTCAGTAATCAAACATTTGAAATGTTTTGCTGGTGAAATCTGCTTATTCAGCAACATAACCGAAAATTTTTGCCGTGACTTTAGGAACTATTTGTTGACGAAGGTGAAAATTTCAAATAATACGGCAGCTGCTTACTTCGATAAATTCAAGTATGTTGTCCGCCTTGCCTTTGAACAAAATATGCTCAAGGAAAATTCAGCTCGGCTGATTAAATCAATCAAACCGGAGGAAGTGCAGCGCGAATTTCTTACACTTGATGAACTGCAAAAACTAGCGGCGACCCCATTTGCTGAATACGACGACTTACGTCGTGCAGCACTTTTTTCCGCATTAACCGGATTGCGCTATTCGGACATCGAAAAATTGATTTGGTCTGAAATTAAATACAGTTCTGAACTTGGCGATTACATTCGTTTTAGGCAAAAAAAAACCAAAGACACGGAAACTTTACAAATAAACGAAGACGCGCGACAACTTCTCGGTGCACGGACGGCGTTAAACGAAAGGGTTTTTCCCAATCTGAATTACTCCCAATGCGTTTACTTACCTGTTTGGACAAAGCGCTCGGGCATCGAACGACGCATTACGTTTCACGCCTTTCGCCATACTCACGCAACAATTCAGCTTTCGCTTGGAACAGATATTTACACAGTGTCGAAGTTGCTCGGACACCGAAACATAAAAACAACGGAGATTTACGCTCATATTATTGACGAAACAAAACGAAGGGCAGTTAACAAAATTAGTTTGAAATTAAGGTAAGTATGAGTAATTTAATTAAAGAGTTTGAAGAAATACAAAACAAATTATTGGTTGAGAAAGAAAAAAATAACAAAATCCCGTCAGATTCAGAAATTTTATTAATAGAAGAGCTAGTTGGAAATATTACAAATATTTTATTAACAGACTGGGTTGATGAAGTATGTTTACTATCGTTAAACCAGCTAAACACTGACATTTACATTAAATGCAGGGTTTATGTCAAATTATACGAAATCAAGGCTCCTCCCCGTAAATTTGCTACAGCCTTTCACGCTCATACGCAAGTTCGGTGTTTGGCTGAGCATTTAGATGTTCGTTTTGCCTTGTTAATGGAATCGTTCTTTAACGAAAAAACCGAAAATTTTGACGACCCAGCTAAACTTCGTTATATCGAAAAATTATTTGCGGAAGAAAAGGAAATGGCTTTTTTAGGTTTTTCGTTGGATTCTGAAAGTGACTTCGGAGAATTGGCTGAAAAGTTCTGGACTTCTATGAGAATAATTAAAAAAGAATTAGAGGAAAAGATTTTTAATGAAAAAAAAGATGTCCTCGATTTAACCGATGAGTTTCAGGATATGGACGAAGTAAATAACGGAGACTTACCAAAATTCAAGGAATTTACATTGCGTCAAAAAGTTCTATTTTTACTGCTTGTAACCTTTAACAGATTAGATATACCTGACGGTTTGCCAAAACAAAGAGTTGTGGAATTTTTTTATGCTATTACAGGGGGCAGTATAAAAAACCTACAAAACATACTAAAAGAGCCAACTAGTCACAAAGGAAATGAAAAATCAATCAAAAGACTTATTAATGATTTGAATATTGTCCGTGATTACCTTGGAAAAATTAATTTGTCAGACAATGTTTCAAAAGCGATTAATGAGATTGATTTCTTAATCGAAGAATTACCGGACAAAAACTAAAAAAAAATCAAAAAAAACACTTTAGAGTTACTCCAAGAGTAACTCTAAAGAACAAAGTATCAATAATAATTACTTCAGCAGACAAAATTTTGCGAGGTAATTATGGATTTAACAGTAACAAATTTAACTCTTGCCGATATTACTCGAGCAATGAGAAGCGAACTCGAAACATTTTTTGCGGAACGCCTGCTCGCAGAAAATTCAAAAAATGATGAAATTGGCGGAATTGAATTAGCGATAGCGATAACAGGCTTGGCAAAAGCAACTATTTATGGTTTGGTTGCGGCACGCCAAATTCCTCACTCCAAGCGAGGGAAGAAACTATATTTCTCGCGCGGCGAATTGCTCGAATGGATAGGGTCTGGCAAACGTCGGACGCAGTCAGAGATTGCCGTCGCTGCAACACATTTTGGACAAAAAGAAAGAGGAACGATTGACCCGACCAAGAGACATCGTTCCCCAAAGGTTAATTAGTCTTGAACCGCTATATATTTGCGGCTACAAGCCCAAAAACACTATGCAAACGCGGCTTTAACCGCATTAACACTATGTATAAAAATACGACAGAACAGCAAAAACTGCAACGAAACCTAAGCGATTTACTCGCTTCGACTAGGCTTTCAACTAGACCTGATTTCCGATTATCAAAGGCATCTGCTGATGTCTGCATCGGATGTGACGGTCGGCTTGAAACTGATAACGATTTTCAAATATCGATTAAAATTTGTCGCGATTGCCTTTCGCATTACGTCAAAATTGACCGCGCTTTGGAGGAACAAGAAAAACACCGCCGCCGCGAAATGCTCGAAAAACTTACAGGAGGTGTGAAATGAACAATTTGACGGAAAATGACTATAAAAATTTTGCTGATTCATTTATCACTCCAGAGATTATCGAAGCAGCTAAAATTCAGAGGGTTAATGACTTAGAAGGCGCAGAGCGTATGGGTAGACAGCGTAATGCCTCAACTGATTACTCAGGTGTTGTCTTTGGATATTTCTTGCCTGAACAGATGTCTCCGCGCGAATATCGGTTGCGGCGCGACACGCCGGATTTACAACGAAAGGCAGACGGAACAACGAAAATTGCCGGGAAATATCTTTCGCCCCCGGGTGCCGCTAATATGATTTATTTTCCGCCTAATTGTCTTAAAGTTTGGCTGACAGATACTTCGATTCCGATTGTTTTCACTGAAGGCGAAAAAAAGGAATTAGCGCTTCACCGCGTTGCTTTGCACAATCTAAGCGACGCACTGGAAAAGCCACGATTCATCGCACTCGGGCTAGGCGGTGTTTGGAATTTTAGCGGAATAATCGGGAAAACGGTCAATGCCGATGGCACGCGCCAGAACGAAAAAGGATTGATAACGGATTTTCATTTGATTGAATGGAAGGGGCGTGAAGTCAAGATTCTTTTTGACGCGAATGTATCAACAAATAAAAGCGTATATATTGCTCGGCAAAACTTAGCCAGAAAACTAAAAGAACTTGGAGCAGAGGTTTACTTAGCCGATTGCCCTGAACTGCCAGGTTGTAATGGAATCGACGATGTTTTAGGTAACATTGAACGTGAACAAAACACAGATGCGGCAGTCCAAAAGTGCCTGGAAATTATCGATGGCGCTTCAGCCTTCAAAATCGAAAAAGTATCGCAGGCAAATACGATTTTAAGTCTAGTTGAAGGCGTCGAGCTTTTTCACACGCCTGACGGCGAAGCCTTCGCTTCAATCGATGCGGGTGGACATATCGAACATCATCGTCTTAACTCGAAACATTTTCGGCAATGGTTGTCATATCAATTTTACAAAAGCGACGGAAAATCGCCTTCATCACAAGCTATTCAAGACGCTATCGGAACTTTAAGCGGTCAAGCCCTTTTCGATGGAGAAACACGAGAAACTTTTATCAGGCTCGCTGCTTTCGGCGGAAAAATTTATCTTGATTTATGCAATGAAGCGTGGCAAATAATTGAAATCAGCTGTGAATCTTGGCGGGTAATCGAAGCACAAGATGCGCCCGTTAAATTTAGGCGAACAAAAGGGATGGGAGCCCTTCCCACGCCGAACGGCGACGGCGACATCTCGAAATTAAGAAAATTCCTGAATGTTGACGACCGTAATTATACTTTGCTTTTAGCGTGGTTGATAAATTGTTTTCGCCCGGATTACCCGTTTCCGATACTGATTGTAAACGGCGAGCAAGGCACCGCGAAAAGCACAACATCCAAACTTTTGCGTGAATTGGTTGACCCGAGTTTACCGCCATTCCGTTCAAGTCCGCGCGACGAACGCAATTTGATTATCGCAGCTAGTAATTCTTGGATTTGTGCTTTCGATAATTTGTCTGATGTCCCGAACTGGTTGTCAGATGCGCTATGTCGAATATCAACTGGCGGCGGGTTCGCTGCTCGAACTCTCTATGAAAATGACGAAGAAACGATATTCAGCGCAAAGCGTCCGATTATTCTCAACGGCATTGGGGACATTGCCAGCCGTCCCGACCTACTCGACCGCTCATTGCGCACTAAACTTGAAGTCATTCCGAAAAATAATCGAAAACCGGAGCGTGAATTTTGGGCAGAGTTTGAAGAGGAAAAATCGGCTATATTTACCGCTCTCCTAGAAGCCGTAAGCATCGCCTTAAGTAAAATTGAATCAACATCTCTCTCTGAGCTTCCGAGAATGGCAGACTTTGCGCTTTGGGCGACGGCAGCGGAGACGGGGTTAGAACTCGCTGCTGGCACCTTTATGAACACTTACACGCAAAATCGTGAGGACGCGCACGCTATTGTTTTAGAAGACTCAATTATCGCCGATGTTCTCCAAGAGTTTTGCGAGAGAAAAGGCAATGGCGGCGATTTCAGTAACGACAACATTCTTCTCAAGCATTTTCTTGTCGAATTGGAAGTAATAGCAGGCGACAAACGGAGTAAAGATAAAAATTTTCCCAAATCGTCAAAAGGGCTGCGAAATGCGCTTGAGCGAATTAATCCAAATTTGCGAGAAATAGGTATTCGCATCATTTTTAACGGCAAACACGGTTCTCAGGCGAGAGAAGGTGCGTCACTGTCATTGGAATATACGTGTAAACAAACGTCACTTTCGTCACAAACGTCACTAACTCTGCAAAATAAAGGTGACCTAGGTGATGAAAGTAGTGATGCTGCTAATGATACACAAGTAAGTAACGTCACAAACATCACTAATGAAACAAGTAACATCACTGCTATTAAGTCTAATGATAGTAACAGTTTAGCGCAAAACAGTGACGTTAGTGACGAAAGTGACGTTCATTCACAGTCTTATTCTAATGATAACGGAGATGCCGAGTATGTAGATACGGAGATTTGAAAAATGGAAATCGCGGAAAAACTTCAAATCGAAGGGGAGCGCATTTTATCGGAAATGCGCTCTGCCGGTATAAGCTTGGAAATTACAAAAAATTACACATTAAGAATCAAGGGGAAAGCGACGCCGGCTCAAATTAAAATTATTCGCAGATATAAGGCACAGATTATTGAAGCGCTTTCACCGAAATGTTCAAACTGCACGCTCGCCTTGAAGCTTATCGAAGGCGGCAAACTTTGGTTTTGTCCAGTCGGTTGTCAGTCGAAAAAGGCATAGTTTCACTATGTCTTTTTTAATAATTTAGTTAATCGAGATTTTATTAAACGCTTCAATCATTTCATTCTGAATGTTGTTAATCGTCTCTGCGCTTAATCTGTTTTTTTCTCCGACAAATCGAACTGTTTCAACGGCTATTTTGCCGGTTTCAATTAGCCGCGACCGCCAGCGTTTTTGCGCCGCTTTTTGTTTGAGCAGAAAGATAAGTAAAGTGTCGGATTTTCTGTTGGAAACTTCGCCGGTTTTCCCCGATATAATTTCCACGCCTTCGACCGCTCGGCGTCGTGCTTCGTCGTAAAGCTCATCAATTGATTCTTCAACTGCTTCCTGCCACGCTTTGGCGAATGTTTCGTCATTACTGAAATGAACGTAAGCGGTTTTGCGGGCGAGCCCCGACGCAATCAACGCATTACTGACATTGCCGCCGTTGGTGCGAAGCGTAGCGATGAACCGTTGCTTCTGAGCCGCGACAAGAGCAGCCTTCGGCATATTAGGTCTTTCGGTTGGCAGCGGTGTTAATTCTTTTTCCATTACAATTCCAATATATTTAACCGTGCTGATTAAAATCAAGCTCTGGGTCGTGATGAAGTTGTTATTAACTAAAATGGAAACAAAGACTTTCTTAAATAAAAAAATAATTTAGCCACTGTTTACGTCGTTCAAATTGATAACCTAGGGGGGCGCCCCAAAAAGACGGCGGGGGTGTTTCATTAAGTCGAGTGCGTCAAAAATCCTATATAATTTTTTACTTTTTCGGCAATATCGGTTGGTCTGCTTCATCACATAGCTCGTTATGTAATGCGCTTGCTACTCAAATAAATCTAATTTGTTTCTGATAAATAAACCGAAAAATAGCCTGTTTTTCGGCAATTATTCAAAGCTAATAAACTTCATTACATAACAAGCTATGTGATGAAGCATTTTGAACTGTGATAAAGATGTATTTATTGAAATAGAACAATTTACTCAACAACTTGAGAGATGTTTTTTAAGCAAACACCAACCTATAATGCTATTTCAAACTGGGCTTGGCGGCAGATGCCGAAAAAGGACTCAATCTACACAAAGGAAACACTCCAATAAAAGAAAAAATTCTAATAAAAGGAAAGTCAGATGTGATTCAGTCGAATTGAAGTCATATCCATTCCTACGATAGCCTTTAATTTGTTATCGAGGTTTTTAAGAAATGATTAAGTGAAATTCTTTGATTTAATTAACTAATAATTTAAGTTAATGGCGATGCTAAAAGATTCTTTATTAAATAAATAGATTTGCAGAACCCCTACCTCTTAACCAAAAATTCTGCAAACATCTCTGCTTGCTTGAGCACCGTATCAATTGCTTTTTGTTGTTTGTCTGGCGGATAGCCATATTTTGAAAGAGTTCTTCTAACTAACACCATCAATTTTGCTCGCGCGCTTTCGCGGATAGTCCAATCAATTGTCGCATTTCTTTTTACTTTATCGGCAATCTCTCTTGCGATGTCACGCAATGTATCGTCGCTAAGAACTTTGACGGCGCTATCGTTTACCTCCAAAGCATTATAAAAAGCAACTTCATCTTCAGTGAGATTGAGTTTCTCGCCCTGCTTATCGCTTTCTCTAATTTCGCGGGCAATTTCAATTAACTCTTGAATAATCTCGGCTGTTGAAAGCAGATTGTTTTGGTATTTTTTAATAGCTGTTTCCAGCATTTCCAAAAGTGCTTTGCTCTTGACGAGATTGGTTTTTGTTCGGCTGCTGATTTCGTTGTTCAGTAATCTTTTAAGTAACTCGAATGCTAAATTTTTGTGCTTCATTTCTTTTACTTCTAAAAGAAATGTGTCAGATAAAATGGATACTTCCGGCTTGTCAATTCCGGCGGCGTCAAAGATGTCTACCACTTTATCTGAAGATAAAGATTTGTCTATTATCTGCTTGATAGCGGTTTCGATTTCATAATCCGTGTTGCCTTTACCGTTTCCGGTATTCTCAAATTTAATTAATCTCGCTTTGACTGCTTGGAAGAATGCAACTTGTTCAGTTACTTCGACGGCTTGTTCGTGAGGCATTGAAAGAGCAAAAGCTTGGCTGAGTCCCGTTACCTCACGCGCGAAGCGATTTTTGCCATCTTGTAATCCTAAAATATGTTCCTCGGCTTGCAAAATGATTTGCATTTTCTCGCGGGCGTCCGCAGTGAAAAATCTTTCGTAATTAAATCGAAAGCTATCTGAAAAATATGAATTGGTGTCCTCAATTAGGATGTCTTTCTGAGATTTGCTTTCTTCCTTGAACATCTGCTCAACAATTTCCAGTTTTTCCAGCATTAGTTCGACTGCTTTATCAATATCTTCGGTTGGGTCTCCTTTGCCGCCTGCGTTGGAATAAAAAGAGAGTGCTTCCTTAAGACTGGTACCGAGCCCAAGATAATCAACCACCAAACCACCCGGTTTATCCTTAAAAACTCGGTTAACGCGGGCAATTGCTTGCATCAAATTGTGTCCGACCATCTTTTTATCGACATAGAGCGTATGAAGTGATGGGGCATCAAAACCTGTCAGCCACATATCGCGAACAATGACTAATTTTAGTGAGTCATTTTCGTCCTTCATCCTGTCGGACAGCATTTTGCGCTCGGTTTTAGTTGTATGATGTTTCGCCATTCGCACACCATCAGAACTCGCGGCAGTCATAATAACCTTTATTGTGCCTTTGGTTTTGTCATCATTGTGCCATTCTGGTTTTAGCGCGATAATTTCATCGTAAAGGTCAACAGCAATGCGACGGCTCATTGCGACAATCATCGCTTTTCCCTCAAACACTTTTTGGCGCTCCTCGAAATGAGTCACAATGTCTTTCGCCAAATTTTTGAGACGCTGCGGATTCCCGATAATAGCTTCAACTTTCGCCCATTTCGCTTTTGCTTTTTGTTTCTCGGGGATTTCTTCGCTTTCAGCAATATCTTCGTCGAGTTGTTTTATTAACCTCCGCCCTTCTTCATCAAGCTTTACTTTAGCAAGCCGACTCTCGTAGTAGATTTTGACAGTCGCACCGTCTGTAACAGCGTCTTTGATGTCATAGCGGTCAACGTAATTACCAAACACTTGCGGCGTATTGATGTCAGTGCCTTCAATCGGTGTTCCGGTAAATCCGATGTATGTTGCGTTTGGTAGAGCATCACGTAAATATTTAGCGAACCCGTAAGCGATGCGCTGTCCGACGACTTCTTTTGTTTCTTTATCAACTACGTCTCTGACTTCTGCCTCAAATCCGTATTGTGTTCGATGCGCTTCGTCTGCGATGACTACGATATTTGTCCGGTCGGAAAGCTCGTCATACCGGTAACTTCCAGTTTCGGGCATAAACTTCTGAATAGTTGTAAAAACGATTCCGCCGCTGGCAACCTTTAATAACTCTTTGAGATGCTCTCGGTCTTTAGCCTGCACAGGCTCCTGCCGCAAAAGCTGTTTTGAGCCTGCAAAGGTGCCGAATAACTGCTCATCTAAATCATTACGGTCTGTAATGACAACAACGGTTGGGTTATTAAGACGAACAACCAATTTTCCTGTAAAGAAAACCATCGAAAGTGATTTGCCACTTCCTTGTGTATGCCAAACAACTCCTCCCTTACGGTCGCCGGTTTCTGATGCTGCTTGCAGAGTGCTCTTTAACGCTTCATTGACTGCGTGGTATTGATGGTAAGCGGCAAGTTTCTTCTCGGTTTCAATGGTAATAATTCCGGTTTTTGAATCCTCCTTTTTAGACTTTTCAAAAACAATAAAATTACGAACCAAATCTAACAGCGTAGCTCGGTTGAGCATTCCCTTTATTAGTGTTTCAAGCTGTGGAACAAAGCGTGATGCTTCCTTTTTTCCGTCAATTGTTTTCCAAGCCATAAAGCGTGAAAATCCCGCTGAAAGGCTTCCGGCTTTGCCTTCCATCCCGTCTGAAATGACACACACGGCGTTGTAATTAAAAAGACTCGGAATAATTGCTTTGTAAGTTTGAATCTGCTCAAACGCGCTTTTAATAGTCGCCTTTTCGTCAGCAGCGTTCTTTAGTTCAATGACAACCAGAGGAATGCCGTTAACGAAAAGTAAAATATCCGGGCGTTTGTTTTGATTGTTTTCAACGATAGTAAATTGATTAACAACGAGAAATTCGTTGTTTTCGATATTGTCAAAATCAATCAAGGCTATTTCGTGGCTTCGCTGATAGCCATTCTGTTGATATGGAATTTTCACTTTCTCGATGAGGAATTGGTGAAATTCTTCGTTGTTGGTAATCAAATCGGGAGAGTAAAGGCGAACGATTTTATTTATTGCTTGTTCCTGTGCATCTTGGGGAATATCGGAATTGATAATTGCGAGTTGTTTTCGCAAGCGTCCTGTTAAAATGATTTGTTCAAAATTTCCCCGCTCCGCAAATTCTGCACTCGGGGCAATCTGTAAGCCGTGAATGTATTCCCATCCGAGAGATTCAAGAGTTTCGATAGCAAAAGTCTCAATATTGCTTTCCGTAATCGGTTTCATTGTTTTGTAATAGTTTTTCTATGAGTAAAATAATGAGCCTTCTTCCCCGTGAATAAAATGATTTATCTGTTTATTTGACCATCTCCGTGCTTTCTCAAAAACATACTCTTCGGCAATGTAATCTACTAGTTGATAGGTCGCAATTTCCATTTCTTCTCCTTCTTCATAGTCCCAACTTTCTTCAATTTGCAGCCAGATTGCCTGTTGAATATGCTCCGGCAATTTTTCTACTTCCGGTTCAATTAGATTTTCGACTTCTAAAACAAAATAACTCCAATAAGCGGAAAATTCAGCTTCAATTTGCTGAACGCATATTTCATCCCAGATATTTTTCAATCCTGATTCGCTACGCGGCGTAAAGCAGTAATAATTACCAACTTCTAAAGAATCGGTTCTTTTCTGCAAAGCGATAATAACTTTGCGACTTATTCGCTCGCCTTCAAAATCAACAAATTTCTTTATTATTTTGTCTTTATAACCCATAAATATCTATAAACCGCTAATGCTTATGTAGTTTGAAATATCTTCTATTTCATTACCGAGAATGAATCTTTTGCCTTGCTCATAATTGAAATCTTCGCTGAAGTCATTTAGTAATTTGTCTTGTAAATGCGCCTTTTCAGCAATGATAAAAACATACCCTTGATGGGACTCAGCACAATTTATCCAAAGTTCCGCACATAATTCTAAATCACCAAATTCATCTGTAAGGCATTTTTTTACTCTAAAAATCAATTCTTCATCTTTTTCTAAATCACGCAAAAACTCACGCTTAAATTCTTTAACGACTGACTCGTCCCAATATCGGAAATTTTCGTATTCGTGAAACGCCGCTCTATGGCAATATTCGTAATAAATTAGGGATAAGGCGACCGCGTAAGACCTAGCTTTTAATTCTTCTTCGTCATTGTTAAAAACTGTCAGTCCGCATTTGTGAAGCGTTTGCCAGGTTAAACTCGCCCAATTCATTGAGATGTGGTTTGACCAGACTGATAAGTAATACTTAAAAATCGGTTCAACTTCTTCCCACTCCAAAATTCTTGCAGGTGAATTTCGTATCATATTAAGCGACAACCAAACCTAATTTCAGGTTCAGCTTTTCCTTGAAATCAATCGGTATATCGTCCCAATGCTCAACTAATAAATCCACTAATTGGTGTCCATTAATTAACCCGATACGCGGAAATCCAACTTCAAGAGCCACTTCTTTGGCTGCCTCCTGAAAATCACACGTTGTAATGAATGCTCCTTGTCCGTTCGCGGGTATGTTCTGGCGTAACGCTTTTACATCTTTAGCAGCAATTTTTGCTTTTAGATTGTATCTTTTCGCTTGGACGAACAATTTTATTTTGGCAAGATTTGAAACGTCTAATTCGCCGATTGCATCAACGCCCCCATCGCCCGATTTACCCGTGTGTTCAGCGCCTTCAAAACCAAGAGCCGTGAGTAAATGCGTTAGCAGAATTTCAAACTCTTTCGGGTCTAATTCAAGAATTCTATTAAGAACAGTCGTATAATAATCAAATTCGACATTCAAAACGCTTTCGGAAATTAAATCTTTTCTGCCGATTGTTTCAAAAAAATTTCTCTCGTGATTGACCTTAAAAACCGTTAGAGATGAGCGAATCGTATTTTGAAATGGAACTGAAAAGGCGTTTCGCTCAATTGGTTTAGCATTCCACTTGATTTTTCGGCGGTGCGAGTAAGGGCAACCGTCTTTTCCGGTAAAGTAATAATAAGAATCAGGTTCAATTGTCCCGTAATGAATAACCTCGGTATTGCTGCTCGGTGTGATGATGTAATCACCCGTTTTTATTTCGAGCAGGAAGCGCGCGATTTGCCCTACTTGCTGACCAATGACGAGGTTGCTCGTGTCTTCGGGATGCTGCTTACTGTAAATCGGGCGTAATTCATCGCGGTTTTTGATGTCTGACAAATCTACATCGTGCATCCAACCAATAGCTGCATACCCGCCTTTCAGAAAATCTTCAGTATATCTGCCAAACTCAGCGCGCACAACGTAAACTTCGGGCATAACTTTTTATCTCGTTTCTCTTGAATTATGATACTTCATCAAATAACCATCAAATAAAAACTCTTGTAGGCACAACAACTTACCCTGGTAGAGGGACAATTAAGCAAATAATTGTCAAATAAGACCCCTTGTGGGACAACAAGTTTTCTTTCCCTGTGGGACAGGTAAATCAAATAACCATCAAATAAGAAGTCGTTGTTTTACAACAGCTTACCCTGGTAGAGGGACAATTATGTATACTCGCATCAAATAAGATTAAGCCCAAAAAGGGATATAGCTTGGGAATTTTCTTGATTTGTTACTTGGGTCTTCATCTTTTATCCATTCTGCATCTTTAGTGTCTTTAATAATACGGGAGGCTATTGCTGCATTTTGCTCTTCAATTTTGAATCTGTCTCTCAGAGTTTGATTTGTCATTTTTTGGTTTGAAACGTATTTCAAGCAACAATGCTGATAGCAAGCCCGCATTTTATCCTCTTTACTCATTTCATTAAGTGTTTGGTGAGCATACATTATAACTTTTGTATGTCTTTCTTGAGTTAGGATTTTTGGAGCCGGAAGCTGATATAGTTCGCAGTATCCAATAACTTTATCGAATCCGCTTCCTTTTTCTTCGCAAACTCCAACGCGGCGCATTATATCAGCGATAATTTCATTGCGGCTTTGATATTCATCAATAAATCTAGTCGGAGTGATGACGGGCAATCCAGGATTAGTAAATTCGATGCGGTCAGAATAGATTTCAAAAACCGGACTTCCTTTCTCTTGAAAATCTTGATGGACTAATGCATTTGCAACAAGTTCTCTAACTGCAATTTCAGGATACATCTTGACGGCTTCGCGCAGAACTTTACTGATTTCTTCATTTTGCGGAAGTTGGTCATTAATATAGTCAACCAATCTTTTGAATCCAATAACATAACCCTTTCCGCCGAAAATATCTTTTATTGTATCGAGTTTGTCTTTGCTTTTATAAACAATTACTCTGGCGGCTTTTCTAGTTAAAGTTGGAAAATCCTTTAACTCTTTTGCAAATAACAGGGCACCGAGATTGGTAATGTCATAATTTGCGTTTTTGTTACGAATGAATTTTTCGGAAACCAATTTTTCCAAAACTGATTCACGATTGCTTGGATAAGGTAGGTTCACCAAATCGAAATAACCTTGTGTGTCTAATAATCTCACTACATCCGCTGCCGATGCCTTTTCTAAAGCAATTTCTTTTTCAAAAGGTTTTTCTCTGTCCTGCCTCCAAATTTTACGCTCCTTTTCAGGGAATTCTCGTATTTTGCGGGTGATACTTGCAACGCGAATATATGCTTCTTTACTAAATTCAGTTGGCTGTCTTATTGCGGCAGGTATTTCAAACAGCGAGATGTGTTTGCCGTCATAATCAAATTCGTGAATCTTAAAGTCAATGCGCGGTGTTAGCCTCTGCGCTAACCAATGCTCAAGGTCATCCTCCTTAACTTTTTTTGTTTTGGCTTTGAAGGTCGTGCCTTCTATAGTTTGATTATCATTCTTTACGCCGAAAACCAGATAACCATTTGGTTGATTTTCCAAACACGCGCCATTGGATAAAGCAGAAATTCGCTCGCCGATTTCGTGCTCGCTATGAAAATTTAATTTGAACTCGACCCATTCGCTTTCTTTATTCTGTTTGACGAGATTTTCCAAAAGCGTAGTTAATTCTTGTTCGTTCATCTTTATTCTTCTACTTCATCCTCCAGTAAATTGTAGGCATTTATTTCTGTTTCATAAGCTAAGCGGTCAACGCTATACAAAACTTGACTAGCTGGAAATGAATAATCACCCATTTCAAATTCGCCATATATTTCATCCCAAAATTCATTGAACGATTCATTCTCTTCATAAATTATTTCAGATTCTTCCGAATCTATTTTGATATTTTCAGTTTCAAATAATTGTATTAAGAAACTACAAACCAATTCAGTTGATAGAATCAGAAATTGTGCTGTTAAATCATTAAAATTTTCATTTCGCCTTTGTAATTCTTCGGCAGTTTTGCCGTGAGAAGTAGCGCCTTTTTCGTTTCTTAAATCGTTGATTTTCGCACCAATGTTACTGATTGAGCCACCGATTTGTTTTAACGGGTCGTCTTTTGAATAACCTAAACTTTCAAAAGCGGTTTTTAGAAGTTTAGTAACGGAATCATCTTTTGAATAAAGCACCCCGTTCAAATCACATATATTTCTCGAAACGCCTTCTAATAATGCCTTTGCGTTTTCGATACAAACCGAAAAATCATCTTTTTGAAAACCGTTGATTCGGTCAACATATACTTGATACGGTTGCCATCGAGGATATGTATCAATTATGAGTTTGAGTTTTTCCATAGACTAAAAATTTACTCTTACCTCATCGCCGCTCATCAATTTCGGCAAAAGCGTGTCGCGTAAGGCTGTAAGCGAACGAATTTGAATTTCATTTGAAAACATTTTTTCAAAATATGGTTTAACTTTTTCCTCGAAAATTTGAATTTCTTTTTCTGTCGGAATCTTAATTTGATGTTCTTTGAAAGTGCTAGTTGTGATTGTGTCAAACACGCTTCCGTAGGCTGCCGATTGCAATTCTTCAACCGCGTTAGCAATCAAAAGATACGTGAAAAAGTAACAATCTTTGAATTTTGGCTTAATGCCGTAATTTGATTGGCTGAATGTCATACTTTCGGAAAGTATGCAGTAATTCCCGACAGTTCCTCTGGCTGAAATTACCGTTGCGTATTTTGGTAGAAGTCTTGCCGAACTGTTTTTTAATCCTTTCTCGGTTATTCTTTTTTCCGTGTCAACAATGAACTTTTTATGATTAGGGGTAATGTCTTTTGCAGAAATCCATTTAATATCGCCGTCCCAGTAATCCGCAACTTCTGTTTTCGGCGTTCCGCCGCCGATTAGTTCGACAATATTAAATAGGTTTGTCGTTTCCCAATCCTCTTCCGCTTCCTCGACAAACCACTGGCGAAAAAGTGTTTCAGCCAGTGCTTCTAAGGTTTTGTTTTGGCTGTGAAGCAAATCTATTTTAGCGTCTAAACTGCTGAGAATTTCGGTGATGGCTCGTTGTTCATCAAGCGGCGGCACTTTTATTTCAAAACCAAGTAAGGCATTTATCTGCATATTTGGTTGAGTTGAAGTTCCACCAGAAATTGATTCAATAAAACTTTTGTAGATTGAAGATTGAAAGTGATACGAGAGATATTCTGGAATAATATAACTAGAATTAACTCTTATTCTTATTAGACCATTATTGAAAACTGAATTTAGGTCTTCTTTTATTATCGTATTTACTCCAATTGTTGCTCCGGTTCTTGCAAGTATTATATCGCCCTTTTTTAATTGAAATTTCTTAAAATTATTATCTGTTACATCGCAAAAGCCCCAATTTTGAAAAGACTTGCTCTGTGAAATATCCTGTATTCGCAAACATTTAATACCTGAATCATAAGAAACAATTGGAGCACGTTTAATAGCATCCAAACCTGTGTTGGCTGTTCTTACCAACTCGCCAATTTTATATTCTTTCCAATCAGCCATAAATTTTTTTCTTCATTTGATATGTTAAAGAAACGAGATTTTTTTAACACGTCTTTTTTAATATAGGTAAATTTTCCGATTTTTAACCCATTTGCCCTACAAAAAAGGGCTATTCAGATAGAAATTGTTCGTTCCAATTTCAACTAGCTTAAGATAACCGTTATCGCTCAGTTGTTTTAGATATTGTGAAACTGTTGTGCGCGCAACGTGCAGTTCATTTGGAATCGTGCGTGGCACCTTTTAGTTCTGCCAATAGACGGTGAGTGGCAACAACGCGCGTCAATACAGGCTTAGTTTCAACGTCCCATCTGAGCGGCAAAGTGGTTTTGTAATTACCGGACATTTATCAAGTAAGAATCGGCATAGTGACAAATTGTCACTATGCCGATGAAGTTATAAATTTTATATTTGCTGCGTATTTATAACCGTTATCTTGCCTAAATTTTCCATAATTTGGGTGTTTAGTGCTTGTTCCTTATTCATCTGGCTTTCAAGTTCAGCTTTTAGTGACATAAAACGCTCGTTAAAATCAAACTCATCTTCATCATCGGCTAATCCGACATACCTGCCAGGCGTGAGAACATAATTCTTATTACTTACTTCTTCGATAGTTTCACTTTTACAAAATGCGGGAACATCAATGTATTCGTCTTCGCCCGTGCGCCAGTTATGATAGATTCGAGCAATTGTCAGAATGTCGTCCTCGGACAAATCCCTGTTTTTGCGATTGAGCAGAAAACCGTGATTTCGAGCATCAATAAATAAAATTTCGCCCTTTCGATGTTGCTTGTTGCGCCGCAAAAACCATAAACAAGCCGGAATCTGCGTATTAAGAAACAGTTTTGTTGGCAGATTGACTATGCAATCAACTAAATCTTTCTCAATTAGTTCTTTTCGGATTTCACCTTCGTTGTTAGTTTTGGAAGTCAGCGAGCCTTTAGCTAAAACAAAACCTGCTAAACCGTTCGGTGCTAAATGGAAAAGAAAATGCTGAATCCAAGCATAATTAGCGTTGTTTGTTGGCGGAATTAATTTCTTTCCTAAAACACTCCAACGTGCATCGCCTTGCAACAGTTCGCCGCTCCAATCGCTATCATTAAACGGTGGATTAGCAATCACGAAATCAGCTTTCAAATCCTTGTGCGCGTCGTTTAGGAAAGAGCCTTCGTTATTCCATCGGACATTACTACTGTCAATACCGCGAATTGCCAAATTCATCTTTGCCAGCCGCCAAGTCGTTTGGTTACTTTCCTGACCGAAAATAGAAATACGGTCAGCGGGATTCAATGCTAACCCATTGTTGCCATTTTGTTTGTGGAGGTCACTATGGGCTGCAACAAATTTCTCGCTTTGCACGAACATCCCACCGCTGCCGCAACACGGGTCAAAAACTCTACCTTCATAAGGTTCAAGCATTTCCACCAATAATCTGACGACGCTTCCGGGCGTGTAAAACTGCCCACCCTTTTTACCTTCGGCTAATGCAAATTCTCCTAAGAAATACTCATAAACTTTACCGAGCAAATCTTTGCTCTGCGCTTCCTTCGTGCCGAGCGTCGCCGTGCTGAATTGGTTGATAAGTCCACCTAAACTTGCTTTATCAAGTTTTTCTTGTGCATAACCTTTTGGCAGCACGCCCCGTAATGACGGATTATCACGCTCAATGGCTTCCATTGCATCGTCAATGTCTTTCCCTATTGTTGGAAGCGTCGCTCTGCCCTGAATCCATTTCCAGCGTGCCGACGGCGGGACGTAAAAAACCTTTTCAGCAATATACTCATTTTTATCTTCAGGGTCAGCACCTTCAAATTCACCTTCGCCCGCCGCTAGGTTTTGGTAAAGCTCCTCGAAAGCGTCTGAAATGTATTTGAGAAAGATTAAACCTAAAACTATGTGTTTATATTCGGCAGCATCAATGTTTTTTCGGAGTCTATCCGCAGCTTTCCAAAGGTTTCTTTCTAATGATTCTTCTTGAATTTGTTTTATAGTTTTAGCCATTATGGGTGTATTTTATAATACTTCGTTTAGGTGTCGAGATAGTTAATTCAACCTATATAGGATAAATTGGGATTTATAAATGAAGTATTTTATGTCTGGAGAAGTTTAGCCTATAAGTATAATTTTGGCTAGAATAAACATTGATTCAATAGAGAAAAAATTTGGATAGTAATTCAAACTTTTGCGCTTCTATATAATTACAAAAAATCACTTTTATACATTTTTGTATTCTATTTGTATCTTTTGAGGTGTTTGATTACTACAATTGCTCTATATAAATCAGTTATGCAATACATCTACTTTCTGTATCGGAAAGTAAGCCGTAATAACTAACAAAAACAACCCAACGTGTGAGTGTCGCTGTCAGTTGCTGCAAGACGCACAACCGAACTAGGCGGACGCATGGAAAGTTTTCGTGCGCCGGAAAGTTTCGTCGGCAGCGCGTCAGCCAAGCCGAGTGCTAAAAAATTGTCCGAATCCTTCGAATCGCTTATTTCGGAATTTTCAATAGTCAAAATCTGAAACGGAGCTACGGATAGCGAAACGCTCGTGCCGTCCGAATCGTTCGTTGCTTTTTCAAAAAAAGAGACTCACTTGATCGGTCGAAATCGGCAAATTAGCCAAAAATCGTTCGATATCGCGGTCAAGAGCGGCGACGGAGAGATAATGCTTCGACGGTTTTTCCGGAGCGTTTCAAAATCGCGTCCAATATGTTAAACGCTCCGTTGCTGTAATAATCGTCTTGGTAACTGCTTTAAAACCTGGCTGTAAGTAATATTAATACTGCCTCTAATCTTTGTTCACTTATTCGCTATTTACGATTTCTGAGCGGCTGCTTTTCCAGCTTGCGCCGTCAGCCATTCGAACAGCATTTGTTCCTGCAAATGAAGAGCATGTTCGGGTTTTCGATTAGTTTCGTCAATAGTTTGCGGCAGCTTAAAAAATACTGAAAGCTGTTCCTGAACGCCCGCTTCCCTGCAAATTTGCGCGTAATCCAAAAGGCGAGCAATCTCGATGACGAGCGGCGCGGCTAAAATCGAATCCTTGCACAAAAAGTTGATTTTAAGCTGCATCGCCTGACCTAAAAACCCAATGATGTCAATATTATCCCACGCCTCCTTGTTGTCGCCGCGCGGGCGATAATAACGAATATCAACTATATGATCTTCGACTGCGTAACCTAAAATGTCGTCTAGAACCGACCCTTTTGTCGTTATTTTAGATTTAAGAGAATCAGGATGCGCCAGCGCCAAACCGTCGCGATTGCCTAAAATGTTCGTCGAAAACCAACCGTCAACTTTCAATGCCCGCGCCTTCAGTCCGGGCGCAATAACGGTTTTGATAAAAGTCTGTCCGGTTTTACCGTCTTTTCCTGCAATCGGAACTCCGTTTTGGTTGGCGTATTCGACAATGGCGGGAATATCCGCTGCGACCGACGGCGTGAAATTTCCGTAACTGACGCCTGCACCGACGGCGGCGTAAGCGTAGATCATTGCCGGGCTGATTTCCGCCGAATTTTCGCCGAGCGCTTTTTCAAAATTTTCGAGCGTCGCAAATGTTTCCGAATCTTTGTCAATGAAACTTTCGGTCGAAGCCAGATTTATCATCACGACGCGCTCGACGTTTTGCTCGTCTTTAAAGCGGCGAATGTCTTCACGCACCTGTTCGATTGAATGAAAATGATTGTCGGCGACGATGACATTCTTGCCCTCGATATTATGACAAAATGCTGAATTGCAAACGGCGGCGAGCGGTTTCGTCGCTTGCAATTGTTCGCTCACTTCATGAAATTGTTGCAAAGTTAAAACATTGTGCGTCGTCGCCGCAGTCGCCAGATCATCGGCGTTCATATCCCAGCCGCCGAAAACAAGATTTTCGTAGTCGGTTAAATTGCCAATTAAATTTTCGGGCAAAACGGCGAGCGGCAAGCCTTCCGTGCCGATTTTTTTGCGTTTTAAAAGTTCAACTCCGGCAACGGCGGTTGACGCGACCGCGCCGCCGAAACCGACGATCATTATTCCCAATTTGTTTCGATTTTTACTCATTTATAAAAAATATTGCTACTCTAATAATCCCGCAAAAAACCCTTGAACAGAAGCATCCGGTGCTTTTGCCAAGGGTCTGTTTTTATCCTTTAAAGACTTCTTTTACTAAAGACTTCTTTTACTGACGTCAGCCGAGTGAAATTTTGTAAACTTTACTCTTGAACCGTATTTGCCGATTATACAACACATTTTATTATCACCAAACAACCTGTAAATATTTGCTGTATAATTTCATAAAATCTACTCAAACACAGTAACAATTCGCATGAACAAAATCATTTTATTTTTCGTCGTCCTGCTTGCCTCGCAAATTTCATTGGCGCAGAATAATTTCAAGGCGACAATTCAAAACGAAGAAACCAAACAAGCGATTGGCGGCGCAAAAGTTTCCGTGAGAAACACGGAAATTTCCGCGACGACTGACGCGGGCGGAAAAGTTGAATTAACGGAAATTCCCGACGGCGAACAAAATATCGAAATTTTTGCCGAAGGTTATGAAATAAAAGAAATAAAATTTACTTTTCCGCTCGGCAACCAAAACGAAAAACTCATTTTTCTCGAAATTAATGAAGTCGGCGAAGTTATCATTAATACGACGCGCACGGGACGCGAAATTGACGACGTTCCGACGCGCGTCGAAGCGATTGACGAGGAGGAGATTGACGAAAAAAGCAGTATGCGATCGTCGAATGTTTCGATGATTCTCAACGAAAGCACGGGCATCAAAGTGCAGCAAACGTCGGCGACTTCATTTACGCAAAGCATAAGAATTCAGGGACTCGACGGCAGATACACGCAAATTTTGAAGGACGGTTTTCCCGCGTTCGGCGGCTTTTCCGGCAGTTTGAGCCTTTTGGATATTCCGCCGCTCGATTTAAAGCAGGTCGAAATCATCAAAGGCTCGTCGTCAACTTTTTATGGCGGGGGCGCTATTGCCGGAGTCGTCAATTTTATCAGCAAAGAACCTGAAGAAAAGCCTGTCACTTCGATGATTTTCAATCAAACATCAGCGCTCGGAACGGACTTTTCGATTTTCAATTCGCGGAAGTTTGAGCGTCTCGGTTATACGTTTCTCGGTTCGGTCAATTATCAGAAAGAATACGACGTTGATGATGACGATTTTACGGAACTGCCGAGAACGAATTCGTTTAATTTTAATCCTCGACTGTTCTTTTACCCGGACGGTAAAACCCGTTTAATGATCGGAAATTCGACGACGTATCAAAACCGCAAGGGCGGCGATATTTATGTTATACGCAATGCGGCGGATGATTTGCACCAGTATTTCGAGAAAAATAATTCGCTTCGCAACATTACGACTGTGCAGTTTGATCGTGATTTTTCCGAAGGCAGAAAAATTATCGCCAAACAAAGCGTCGCCTTTTTCAATCGAGAAATCGAAATTCCCGATTATTCGTTCAAAGGTCGGCAATTCAATTCCTACACCGATGTTTCATATTTTCATCCGATAAAAAATCACGCTCTCGTTTTCGGTTTCAATGCGGTTTATGACCAATTTAAGGAAAATACGAACGGCACGAATGCGATTCGTCGAAACGAAACGCGCACGACTTTCGGCGGTTACATTCAAGACAGTTTCGATCTGACTGAAAAATTATCGCTCGAAGCCGGTTTTCGTCTCGATGCGGTCAAAGATTACGGCGTCTTTGCATTGCCGCGTATATCTCTGCTTTACCGGTTTACTGACAATTTGAGCAGTCGCGCGAGCTTCGGTCTAGGTTATAAAACGCCGAGCATTTTCACCGAAGAAGCAGAAACCTTGCTTTTCCAAAACGTCTTGTCGGTTGGAAATACATTAAAAGCCGAGCGCAGCTACGGAGGAACCTTCGACATTAACTATCGAAATACTGTCGGCGAAAAGTTTTCATATTCGCTTAACCAAATGTTTTTCTATACCGAAATAGACAGCCCGCTTTTTCTGATGCCGAATACGAATGGTCTTTTTAGTTTTACGAACGCAGATCAGCCGGTCAAAAGTTCGGGCTTTGAAACAAACGCGCGCTTCTCTTACGACATCGTTAAATTGTTTGCCGGTTATACTTACACACAAGCAAAAGCCGAATATCTCGCGGGCGATCAATTCTTGCCGCTAACTCCGAAAAGTAAATTGAATTCAGCTTTGTTGTTTGAAAAAGAAGAAGATTTCAAAGCCGGATTTGAAGCGTATTATACGAGCAGTCAATTTTTGAGCAATCGTTTCAAAACAAAACCGTATTGGGTTTTAGGAATTTTTGCGGAGAAAAACTTCGGCAAATACAGTCTTTTCATAAATGCCGAAAATATTACGGACACGCGCCAGAGCCGTTTGGGAACAGTTGTTTTTCCGCCGCATCAAAGACCGACATTTGCCGAAATTTATACACATACGGAAGGGCGAATATTTAACGGCGGAATCAAAATCAGGCTTTAATCAAAAATACGTTGATGTTTTGATACTTCCAAAATTCATTTCCTTTTTGTTATTGCGACTATTTAACGGTCGCCTTTCTCGTCAAACAACAAATTGTTAAGCTGATAACCAAGCAATTTTATTTACATAGAAAGTGTTTATGAATGATTTTCCCCGACAGATGCTTCGCCAAATCGTCGCTAAATACGGCAAAGAAATATGCAGTGACGCTCGTCGTTGCGAAAATTTGTTGAAAGATTTGTGCGGCTCTTACAATCGGGAAATAAATGTATTGGTAACCGCGGTTGAAGAACACGTGCCGCTCGATTTATTGGCGACAAACGGCTCAATGCCTTTGGAATTGCTTTTAACGCGCCTTGAAAAACGGTTAGCGGAACAAACGGCTTTGACCTCGGACGCCGCTCGCTGGGCGGTTGAATCTTGGGCTTTGGCTCTAAATCTGACAACTGAAAACGAAATTGAGGCGAGGCAAAAACAAATCGAATCCATCGCGTCCCAAGTTACGAAAACAAAGACAATTCCGCCGAATCAATCTTCTCCCAGTGAAATGCCGGACAAGAATCGAAATGATTCGACTCGAAAACCGACAATCACGCCGTCCGCTCCGCATCAGCGAACCGTTCCGCCAGTAATACAGCAACCGGCGCCAATGCCGAAATCTTCCCCGCCAGCCATTTCTCCGAAAAATAATCCTCCGGTCGCGCCGCCGTTTCAAAAGCCGACGGTAAATCAACCGACGCCGGTTCGAAAAGGTTTCGGAATATTTCGCGGCTGTTTGATAATAGTTTTTCTTCTTGCGATAACTTCGGTCGCGCTTCTTTTCGGCGTTCCATACGCGATTGAAGTGATGCGCGAAACGCAGCGCGAAAGAAACGACGAATCGCCGCGCTTCCCTTCCCGCTGACGGTTGTCATTGATATTCAATGCGTTCAACGCATAAATTTCATACACAATTTAATGTAAATCTCGAATAAAACCGCGAAAAATAAAGGTTTTATTTGTGGCAAAGCGATTGCATCAAATAAAAAAATTGGTTTATTTAAAAAGTAAAAAAGGAGAAAGTTTATATGATTAAACGACCGGGCGGCGAGCTTGCCTCGAGACCGCTGCATTTTATATGGATTGCCGACAGTTCCGGCTCGATGGAGCAGGACGGAAAAATCCAATCGCTCAATACGGCGATTCGCGAAGCCATTCCGCATATGAAAAAAGTGGCGGAAGACAATCCGAACGCGCAGGTTCTGGTGCGTGCCGTCAAATTTTCCAACGGCGCGCAGTGGCATATTTCGCAGCCGACACCGGTTGCCGATTTCGGCTGGACGGATTTAACCGCTGAAGGCGAAACCGATATGGGCAAAGCGCTCGAACTCGTCGCCGAGCAATTAAAAATGCCGCCGATGTCGGATCGCGCGCTGCCGCCGGTTTTGGTTTTAGTATCTGACGGTCAGCCGACCGACGATTTCGATGCCGGATTAACAGCTTTGATGGATCAGCCGTGGGGCAAAAAATCCGTGCGTATCGCCATTTCAATCGGTAAAGATGTAGATAATGATGTTTTGCAGAAATTTATCGGTAATTCCGAACTGAAACCGCTCGCGGCAAACAGCCCCGAAGCGCTTGTCAGGCACATCAAATGGGCTTCGACCGCCGTTTTGAAATCGACTTCATCGCCCGCCGCCGGAGCGGAAGTTCCCGCCGGAACCGATACGGCAAACGTGCCGATTCCGACCGCAGCACCCGCTGATGCCAGTGCGAGCGCGACAAGCGGGACGACATCCGCTACCGGCGCACAAATCGGAACGCCTGCCGTTTCGCCGGGTGATCCGAATGACCAGAATGCGATTGACGATGTTTGGTAAGGAGCGCGAATGACAGACGAAAAAACTCCGATTGAATGGCGCGTCATCGGCGAAACCGTTCCCGGCGCGTCGCATCTGCGCGCCGGGATTCCGAATCAGGATTCCCTTTTACTCGTGCGAGAATCGAGTCGTGGTTTGCCGATTGTGCTTTCGATGTCCGACGGACACGGCAGCGCGAAGTGCTTTCGCAGTGACCGCGGCTCGCGCTTCGCCGTGAAAAAAGCGGCGTATCTGGTGACTGAATTTCTTGACGAACAACGCGGCAAATTCGATTTGGCGGAAATCGAAAACGGCAAAGATTATCTGGCGAAAGAATTTGTCAGGCGTTGGCGCGAAGCGGTTGAAGCCGATTTAAAGAAACAGCCCTTTACCGAGGCTGAATTTGAAACTTTAGAGAAAAAATCCGGCGTGGAAGCAAAAAGGCTCGTCGAAGAAAATCCGCTGCTCGCTTACGGAGCGACGTCCCTGACTGCCGCCATTGAAAAAGATTTTGCGATTTACCTGCAACTTGGGGACGGCGACATTCTGAATGTTTCGGTGGCGGGCGAAGTGACAAAACCGCTTTCTGAAGACCCGCGTCTGCTCGCTAACGAAACCACTTCGCTGTGTTTGCCGAAGGCTGAAAAAGATTTCCGATTTTTCGTCCAGAAAATTTCCGCCGACGAACCGCCGGCGATGATTTTGCTTTCGACCGACGGATATTTGAATTCTTTTTCGAGCGAAGCCGGATTTTTTCAAGCTGCAACCGATATTCTGCAAATGCTCGCGACTGAAACCGGATTCGATGATGTCAACGACAATTTAAAGGCGTGGCTTGAAGAAGCGACGCAGATGGGCAGCGGCGACGATTGCACCGTCGCCGTCATTTATCGCCCTGATTTGCTGAAGAGCCAGGAAAAAGCTGAATCTGCGGAAAGACTGGAAACGACAACGGTTGAAACGCCGCCGTCGAAAGAAACTTCGCAGGCGATTGCCGCATTGACCGATGCGGAAACGGTTAAGCCCGAAGATTTAGAAGACGTAACCGTGACGATCACCATTAAGAAAGATAAAAATAAGAAAAATGCCGTGGCTGTTCAAGAAACAAATTCACAGGTGGAATCGAAAGACAATAAAAACAATCTTCTGGAAACTCAATGAACGAATTGCCGCGCCGGAAACTTTTAGAAATCGTTGTTAAGCACGGGCGTTCGATAATCGAAAATCCGCGTCGCTGCGAAAATCTGCTGCGCGATTACTGCGGCGAATTTCGGCGCGAGATTTCCGTTTTGACGATGGCGGTTGAAGATCATGCGGTTGCCGATATGCTTGCGCCATCCGCTCTTCCGCGCAAGGTTACGTTGGCGCGGTTAGCGCAAAGATTGTGCGACCATCTTGCTTTATCAGAAGCGGCGGCGCACTGGGCAATCGATTCTTGGGCTTTAGCGCTTGGCATAATTTCAGAAGAGGAACTTGTATCGAACGATACGAAAAGTTCAGCGAATCAAAACAAAATTGAATCGTCGCAAAATAATTTTTCTTTGCAACCACCGCTGCAAGCAATTAGAGAAAATCAAACGGCGCACGCAAGACAAACCATTTCGCGGCAAACCACAAAGGTTACACCTTTAAATTCTGTTTACGTCGTTGCCTTAAACGGCAGCGGGCATTTCACGAGCATCGGTGAAGCCGTGCGAAACGTTTCTCCGAATTCGCGGCTTTTAATTCGCGAAGGTTTGTATAATGAATCTGTTCTGCTTGATAAAAATATTGAAATCGTCGGCGACGGCGCGGCTGCAAATATCGTCGTCCGCAGCTCAAATCAAAGCTGCGTTTCAATGCAAACTGAGCGGGCGACAATTCGTAATTTGACCTTGCAGGGACGCGGTAAATCTCACGGCAAAGCGTTTTTTGCCGTTGATGTGCCGTTCGGCGAATTGGCTTTGGAAAGCTGCGATGTCAGTTCCGACTCGCTTTCGTGCGTGGCGATTCACGGCGCGAACGCGAAACCGTTTTTGAAAAATTGCTTGTTTCACGACAGTGCGGATTCTGGGATTTACATTTTTGACAACGCCCGCGCTTCAATCGAAAACTGCGATGTTTTTCGCAATGCCAACGTCAATCTGGCAATTACGCAGGGAGCAAATCCGTCAGTAAAAAACTGCAGAATTTACGAAGGCGGAAACGGCGGCATTGTCGTTTGGGGAAACGGCGCGACGGCAACCGTTGAAAATTGCGAAATCATGAATCATCGCCTGGCAAATGTCGGCATCAGACAATCAGCCAATCCAGTTTTTCGTCGCTGCACAATTTATGGCAGTCAGGATTCAGGCATTTTCGTCCAGCAAAAAGGGTATGGCGTGTTTGAAGAATGCGACGTTTACGGCAGCCGCAAAGCCGAAGTCGCCGTTACTGACGGCAGCAACACGACTTTGCGCCGCTGCTCCATTCATAACGGACGCGAATCAGGCGTTTATATCTTAAATCTGGCGCGCGCGCTTGTTGATAGCTGTAATATTTATGACAACGCGGACGCCGGAGTTTACGTTTACGGAGAAAGCTCCGTCGCCGTTCGACGCTCGAACATTCACCGCAACGGAAAAGTTGCGGTGCGCGTAAAAGAAAAGAGCCGGGCGAGCATCGAAGATTCGGATTTACGAGGAAACCGCATCGCGGCATGGGAAACTGAACACGGTGTAGTTGTCGAGCGGAAGAATAATCGGGAATAAGGAATGAATTTGGATTTAAAAAATGGAGAATCAATAAATGAGCGACATCTTAAAACCCGGACAAACGATTCAGTGCGAGCCTTCGGGAATGCCGTGTACAATCGAAGTTTTGCTCGGCGCGGGCGGGCAGGGTGAAGTTTATAAAGCCGAACTCGCCGGTGAAGCGGTTGCCGTTAAATGGTTTTTCCCGCATATGGCGACACCGGAACAACGGGCTTCGATGGAATTGTTGATTAGAAAAGGCGCGCCGAGCGAGCATTTCCTTTACCCGATGGAGATTACGACGGCGACTGGTGTTCCGGGGTTCGGTTATATTATGCCGCTGCGCCCGAAGCGTTTTAAGAATATCGTTGATTTGATGACGCGCCGCATCGAGCCGACTTTTCGCGCGCTGGCGACTGCCGGTTTTAATCTCGCGCATAATTACCTCCTGCTTCATTCACAGGGCTTGTGTTACCGCGACATTTCTTTCGGCAACGCTTTTTTCGATCCCGATAACGGCGATATTTTGATCGCTGATAATGATAACGTTTCGGTTGACGGCGCGGGCGTTCTCGGCGTTTTGGGAACGCCGCGTTTTATGGCGCCGGAAATCGTTAGAGGCGAAGCCGTTCCGAGCACTCAGACCGATTTGTTTTCATTGTCGGTGCTGATTTTTTATATGCTGATGGTCGCGCATCCGCTCGAAGGCGCCCAAGAAGCTGCGATCAAAGCGCTCGATTTGCCGGCGATGACGAAAATCTATGGCAAAGAACCGATTTTTATTTTCGATCCGAACAACGATTCAAATCGCCCCGTTCCCGGCATTCACGACAACGCTCTCGCTTTCTGGCGCATTTATCCGCAATTTTTACGCGATATTTTTATTCGCGCCTTTACCTTGGGCATTAGTGACCCCAAGAACGGACGCGTTCGCGAAAGCGAATGGCGCGGCGAAATGGTCAAACTTCGAGACTCAATTTTTTATTGCCCGCATTGCTCGCTCGAAAATTTTTACGATTCGCAGGCTTTAAAATCGAGCGGCGGAAATGCCGGTCTTTGTTGGGCGTGCGCCGCACATCTGCAATTGCCGCCGCGGGTTCGCATAGGAAATTCGGTCGTAATGCTCAATCACGACACGCGGTTGTTTCCGCATCATGTCGACGACGACAGGATGTATGATTTTTCCGCACCCGTTGCTAGCGTCGGCGTTCACCCGACAAATTCGAATATTTGGGGATTGAGAAATCTTTCTCAGAGTAAATGGTTTATTACCTCTGCCAACGGTAGCGTGAAAGATGTGGAACCGCAGCAAAGTGTTACTTTAGCTGTTGGCACAAAAATTCAATTCGGAAAATTGGAAGGCGAAATAAGATTGTAAAAATCCGGCTACTATAAATCAATATTATTTGTTGTAGAATTGTATTTTAAGGTAATTGTGAATGTAATCTGCTTTAGCCTTTATTTTCTACAAATTTGCTTCAGAACTAACTGTTATTATATGCGATTGTGCATATAATAACAGTTAGTTCTTCTTTTTCGGCTTTTGAAGTTTTGAGCAAAGTTTTTACTGCCACTATTTATATAACCATTTTACCGCTTTAAGGGTTTCAGTTGCTGTTTTGTAATTTTTTTGCATCTTATAGTTTATTAATCAATTTTTGAATTAAAACATTGTTTTCTTAAAATAAAGGTTTTACTAAATAACAGATATGATTTTCGATGAATTTTTCGACGTAATTGTAATCGGAGCCGGACATGCGGGATGCGAAGCCGCCTCGGCATCAGCTCGTTTAGGCGCAGAGACCGCGCTTGTCACTATAAATCTGGATTTGATTGGTCAAATGTCGTGCAATCCGGCTATCGGAGGAATTGCTAAAGGACATATTGTTCGTGAAATTGATGCTTTAGGCGGCATTATGGGGAAAATTATTGATAGAACCGGTATTCAATTTCGCCTCTTAAACCGTTCACGCGGTCCTGCCGTCCAATCCCCACGCGCTCAAGCTGATCGGAGTTTATATCGCACAGAAATGCGTAGCTTGCTTGAAGCAACCCCAAACCTTCATCTGAGGCAAGGTGTTGTGATTAAGTTAATTGTTGAAAGCAATATAGTTAAGGGGATAGAATTACAAGATTCCAGGAGAATCGGAGCTTTAACAGTTGTATTAGCAACCGGGACGTTTTTAAATGGAACTATTCACACAGGCTCTAAAACTTTTTCTGCTGGAAGAGCTGGTGAGCCGGCATCAATTGAATTAGCAGAATGCTTGCGAACTCTGAATTTTCCGGTCGGTCGTTTGAAAACAGGAACCCCGCCTCGTTTGGACGGTAGAACTATTGACTGGGATGCTTTCGAGCCACAATCAGCTGATGACAAACCTGTCCCTTTTTCTTTTGCTACCGAAAAAATCGAACAAGAACAAATTAAATGCTTTATAGGATTTACAACAGATCGTTTACACAATGTAATTCGTCAAAACTTACATCAATCGCCTTTGTATTCCGGGAAAATCAAAGGAATCGGTCCACGTTATTGTCCTTCAATCGAAGATAAAGTAGTTAAATTTGCTGACAAGGATCGGCATCAATTATTTCTTGAACCTGAAGGTCATAATACTAACGAAGTCTATTTAAATGGCTTTTCCACTTCCCTTCCCGCTGATATTCAAAAGGAATTATTGCAAATGATACCCGGTTTCGAAAATGTCAAAATTATTCGCCCGGGCTATGCTATTGAATATGATTTTGTTGATCCCAGACAATTGAAGCCTTCTATGGAAACTATAAGAGTGGACGGTTTATATTTTGCAGGTCAGATAAATGGAACTACCGGTTATGAAGAGGCGGCTTGTCAAGGATTAATGGCAGGCATAAATGCTGCTTTAAAGGTTCAAAAAAGAAATTCTTTTCAATTGTTAAGGTCTGAAGCCTATATCGGGGTTTTGATTGACGATTTAATACAGCATGGTGTCGATGAGCCTTACCGTATTTTTACTTCTCGCGCCGAGGCTCGTTTGACTTTAAGGCATGATAATGCTGATCAAAGGCTTTCCTCAAAAGGACATGAAATAGGATTGCTGGGAAATGCAGAGTGGGAGAGGTTTAATAGAAAAAGAGACAGAATGTCGCTTTTAAAAAAATCTTTAGAACAGACTCGTTTTAAAAGATCTTCAGTAGAGTATTCTTCTCTTTCGCAAATACTTGGTCAAGATTTGGGCGATTCTATATCTTTGTCACAGTTAGCTATGCGTCAAGGTGTGAATTCTGAAGTAATCTTTAAGTATTTGCCTGAGCATATAAGCTCGAATATTCTTTTTACGGATTTGGAAACTACCTTAGCTGATTTTTTGTATCGAGGATATATTGAATCCCATCGCCAATCTTCCGAAAGGGTCAATAATTATGATTATCTTAAAATTCCTGAAGGGTTTTACTTTAAACATGTTAGTGGTTTGTCAAATGAAATGGTCGAGCGTTTAGAGAGAGCTAATCCAAAAACTTTCGGGCAAGTTAGGAAGATTCCTGGCTTAACTCCTGCTGCTTTATCAACTGTTTTAGTTAGTATTTCCACCTCTAAAAAATGAGCTTTTATAATGATTTGAGAGATTGTTAATATGTAGCACGTGACACAATTTAAGTTTGATTGTGTCACGTGCTACATATTAATTTAGTAAGAGGGTTTTGTTATTTGCCATTAAATTAAAACGTGATAAATTAAGACACTAAATAACTAAATAAGAGCAAAAAGTAAATGGGGAAAATTATAGCAGTTGCTAATCAAAAGGGCGGAGTAGGTAAAACTACATCTGCGGTAAACCTGGCAGCCGGACTAGCTGTGGAAGAAAAGAAAGTTTTACTGGTTGATGCGGATCCGCAGGGAAATGCTACATCAGGAGCAGGAATTTCAAAGTTGAGTTCAAGGAAAACGCTTTATCATGCAATAGTTATGAAAGAGCCGCTTGCTAATATTATTTTGCCGACAGAATTGCCGTTGTTTTATGTTTTACCCGCTGATAAAAATCTCGCTGGTGCGGAAATAGAATTAGTTGATACGGAAAATCGCGAATATGTATTAAAAAAGTTATTGAAGACTATTGTCGATGATTATGATTATATTATTATAGATTGTCCTCCTTCATTGGGATTGTTAACTATTAATGGATTGACGGCAGCCGATTCGTTATTAGTTCCAATACAATGCGAATATTTTGCTTTAGAGGGAGTTACTGAATTATTTGATACATTGGCACGGTTGAGAAGAGGCTTAAATCCGCAATTAACAATAGAAGGGTTGTTGCTGACTATGTATGATGAAAGAACAAATCTTTCGAGAGCAGTAACACAAGATTTAAGGGACTTTTATGGGACGCAGGTGCTAAAGACAGTTATACCGAGAAATGTTCGTTTAGCGGAGGCGCCGAGCTACGGAAAGCCGATAATTTTGTATGATATCCGGTCTCGCGGGGCAGAAAGTTATATTCAATTAGCAAAGGAGATATTAAGTCATGAGTAGAAAAGTTTTAGGCAGAGGTTTAAGTGCCTTGATTGGCGAGGATGATTCCAATACGATCAACGAAGGTTTTCTTGAAATTGATTTAGACTTAATCGAGCCTAATTCAGAACAGCCGCGGACGAGATTTACAGAAAGCAATTTGGAAGAATTAACTCAATCAATCCTTGCTAACGGAATAGTTCAACCGATTGTGGTTAGAAAATTAGGTGGAAAATATCAGATTGTAGCCGGAGAGCGCCGTTGGCGAGCATCACAGAAAGCTGGGTTAAAAAAAATTCCGGCTGTAATTAAAAATGTATCTGATGAAAAGTTATTGGAACTGGCATTGATAGAAAATATACAGAGACAGGAATTAAATCCGATAGAGGAAGCAAAAGCATATAAAAATTTAGTTGAAACAATCGGCATGACGCAAGAGATGGTTGCTGAACGAGTGGGTAAGAACAGAACTGTCATAACTACTGCGCTAAGGTTATTGAAATTGCCAGTTGACCTTCAAAAATTAGTGGAGGAAGAAAAGATATCTGCCGGGCATGCGAGAGCTTTGCTAATGACAGAAGAGGAAGACTTGCAACGGCAACTAGCTAAATCAATTGTAGAAATGTCTTTATCAGTGAGAGAAACAGAAAAAGCTGTTAAAAGGTTAAATAGAGGAGATAGGCAACCTGTTGATAATAAAGCAGTTAGTATAAAGTTAGACGCAAATGTAAAAGCTGCGGAAACAAAGTTGCGAAGATATTTAGGAACAAATGTTCAAATATTGCCAGACGGTAAGGGAACCGGAGGTAAAATAGAAATAGAATATTACGGAGAAGTTGATTTAGATAGATTATATAATTTAATGATGGGAAAACAGGTCAGCTAAGGATTCAAAATGGAGCAAAAACGTTTAACGGAAATGGTTTCGTGCGCTGGTTGAGTAGCTAAACTCGCGCCGAGCGACCTTGCTCAAGTTTTGAGCAAACTTCCTGCACAAAATAATAAAAATGTAATCGTCGGTTTTGAAACGTCTGACGACGCAGGAGTTTTTCGTCTAGACGAAAAAAAAGCGTTAGTGCAAACGGTTGATTTTTTTACTCCAATTGCTGATGAACCGGAAATCTATGGGAAGATTGCTGCAATTAATTCATTAAACGACGTTTATGCAATGGGCGGAACACCGATTTCAGCTCTTTCGATTGTTTGTTACCCGCAAAAAGGGAATTGGGACGTATTAGGCGAAATTTTATTGGGCGGACAAAAAGCCTTAAATGCTGAAAACGTAGCGGTTATAGGTGGTCACTCAGTTGATGATCAAGAGATCAAGTTCGGCTATGCAGTGACCGGAATTGTTGAAATAGAACAAGTTAAAAGAAATTCAGGGGCAGTAGCGGGAGATGTCTTAATATTGACGAAGCCGATAGGAACGGGTGTAATCAGTACGGGAATCAAGTTTCAAAGGGCGAGCGAAGAAGCAAAACAAGCAGCATTGAAAACAATGACCACTTCCGCGCGGGATGCATCGAAAATGATGTTAAAACTAAATGCCAACGGCTGCACTGATATAACGGGTTTCGGTTTGCTCGGGCACGCTTTTGAAATGGCAAAAGGAAGTCAGGTTTGTCTAAAGTTAAAATCAAATGATGTTCCGCTTTTGCCTGAAGTTTTAGAATTGATCGAACAAAAAATGCTAACGCGTGGGGATAAAAACAATCGGGAATATGTGGGCGGTACAATAAAAATAAACGCAACCGTGACATCTACGATGCAGAGCGCATTGTATGATCCTCAAACAGCAGGTGGTTTATTAATAAGCTTAAGCGAAGAAAATGCAGCGGATTTTATAAATCAGATTCCGGATTCGCGTATAATCGGAAGAGTGGAAAAATTAAAGGATTTTTTAATTGAAGTAGAATAGGAAAAAATAGGATTTGAGCTGGGATTTTATTGTAAAATAAACACAGTTTTTGATTGTGTCATAAAGAGGGAAAGAAGTTGTATTTATTTATATTTGAATCTATTGGCACGTCGGAACTGATTCTAATCGGAGTTATCGCTTTAATTGTATTCGGACCGCGAAAGCTGCCGCAAATGGCGAAAACAATCGGTAAGACAATGGCGGATTTTCGGAAAACTACGAATGAATTCAAATCAACGTGGGAAAAAGAAGCCGAATTTTATAAAGAAGAAAATATAATTGATACGAAAATTATTACGACGTCGGAAACAGTTGGCGATGGGGAAATTAAAATAACGCAAACGACGGTCGAAGAAAAAATTCAAATAAGTTCACCGGAAATAAAGGAATTGGACGATGAAAAAATCAAACAAGTTTTTTCATCGTTAAAAACAAAAAAAACTGAAGGAACAAAAAACGAAGTAAATGACGCCGAGTCTGAATCTTCTGGAAAACGCGACTGGCTCTAAAAAAGCGAAACTTCTGCGAAAATGGAATTTGGAGAATCGAATCAGGAAGAATTAAACGGTCAGATGTCTTTTTTAGAACATCTCGACGAACTGCGAAAAAGACTGGTTAGAAGTTTATTAATCGTCGGAGCTGCATTTATTTTCTGCTTTTACTTTTCACAAAGCATCTACAATTTTCTCGAAGTGCCAATTCTAAGAGCGATGAGTGAAGCTCAAAGTCAGCAAATTCCGATGGCAGGAAAAACAGGCGACGAGAAAGTGCTGCCGTTAAGTAGTTTGCTGGAAGGAGATAAAGGTCAATATATCTTTGCTAAATCAACAAAATTAGGTGTTATAACAATTGCGGCGGGAACATTTGTTAATGCTGTAGTTTCAACAGACAGCGCCGGAAATTTAGGGATTTACACTGATGAGGCGATTTATACAAATAATGCTGTAATTCCAAAAGGTATAAAACTTCCGGTCGAAAATTTTCAACAGTCTGCCGTGACGAATTCAAATGATTCGGGAATAAGTGAAAGAATGACGGTGACAACAGCGATGGAACCGTTCACTCTTTATATGACGGTTTCGCTTTATTCAGCGATTGCGCTGTCTTTGCCGCTACTTCTGTTTCAGGTCTGGGGATTTATTTCGCCCGCCCTTTATAAACACGAGCGCGCATACGTCACGCCGTTCATTCTTCTTTCATCAATTTCTTTTATTGTCGGGGTCGCATTCGCTTACTATATAATTTTCCCGCCTGCCGTGAAATATTTGCTGGGACTCGGCTCTGATTTTCACTTGATGTTGAGAGCGACTGATTATTTTGATTTTATAACCTTGATTATGTTTGCCATGGGATTGATTTTTCAAATGCCGGCAATTACATATGTGTTAGCGCGGATCGGCATCGTTTCAGCAGAGTTTTTAATTAAAAGTTGGAAGATTGCAATTATAGTTATTCTTATCGTAGCTGCAATAGTTTCACCTACAGCCGACATTCTGAATATGATGCTTTTTGCCACTCCGATGATGGTTTTATATGTTATTTCGATTTTCATCGCCTGGTTTTTCGGCAGAAAGCGACAAACCGAATCAGAAATTTGATGAAATGTGCAACCAAACTGCCGCCGAATTGCATCTTGAACAAATAAGAGTTACCGTCTAAAATCTTTTAAGCAAAAATATATTCCCTAAAAATTGAAGAGCAATATTTACTAAAGTAAGTATCAGGAGTTTAATCAGATATGTCGAAAGTAAAATCCATTGGTAAGTTAGCACTCGGCGCGTCTCTGCTGGCAGCGAGTGTAACCTTCGGTCTGGCACAAACGCCGAAAGAAACGCCGACTCAGGACATTAATGACAAAGCGCGCAATGTCGGAAAAGAAGTAAAGGAAGTTTACAAAAAATGGATCAATAATGATGTGGCTTACATCATTACCAAAGACGAGAAAAAAGCGTTTAATCAGTTAAAAAGCGACGAAGAAAGAGAAAATTTTATTGAAAATTTTTGGCGTCGGCGCGATCCAAATCCTGATACCGAAGAAAACGAATATCGAGAAGAATATTACGAGCGAATTGCATACGCCAACGAACATTTTGCTTCGGGCATTCCTGGCTGGAAAACCGACCGCGGGCGCACTTATATAGCATGGGGAAAACCCGATTCTATCGAATCGCACCCGTCGGGCGGATCATATGACCGTCCTTCGTATGAAGGTGGCGGCTCGACGACGACATATCCGTTTGAAGTTTGGTTTTATCGTCATTTAGATGGGGTCGGCGACGGACTTGAAATCGAGTTCGTTGACCCAACGGGAACCGGAGAATATCGGCTCGCGCGCAACGCGTTTGAAAAGGACGCGCTTTTAATGGTTCCCGGTGCGGGATTAACTACAGCAGAACAACTTGGACTTGGCAGCAAAGCCGAACGAATCGCAGGAATTAGTGATTCAAATCGTTTTTATGGTCGCGCACAAGACCAGCCATTTGAAAGATTGCGCGTGCTTACGGATTTGCAGAGACCGCCGCAGGTAAAATTCAGCGACTTGCAGGATTTGGCGGGCGGCAGTTCGGGAACGATTGATAATAATCCGCTTAACTTCGATCTGCGCGTGGATTATTTCCGTCAATCGGACGACCGCGTGATTGCGACGTTTACCGTTCAAACTGATAACAAAGAACTTGTTTTTGATAACGTAGGCGGACTTCCGACGGCGAAAATGAATGTTTTCGGTCGCATTACAGCCGTTTCCGGCAAGCGCTCGGGCATTTTCGAAGATTCTGTAACGGCAAGTGCGACCGGCGAAGAACTTGCCGAGGCGAAAGACCGCAAATCGGTTTATCAAAAAGCCATTGCTTTGACACCGGGAACATATAAAGTTGATGTTGTCGTCCGCGACGTTGTTTCAGGAAACAAAGGCGTAGTCAGTCAGGGATTTACCGTCCCGAAATATGACGGAAAGAAACTTTCGACTTCGACTTTAGTGCTCGCCTCAAAACTGCGCTCGACAACCGAACGCGATATCGGCGGAATGTTCATTATCGGCAATGCAAAAGTCATCCCGAATCTTTCGGGAGTTTACAAGAAAGGTCAGGAACTCGGAGTTTATTTGCAGGTTTACAACGCCGAAATTGACCAGACAACACTTCGTCCGGCGGTAGATGTCGAATATGTTTTAACGAAAAATGGTAAGGAAGTTCTCCGTCAGCCGGAAAATTGGGAAGGCTTGAGCGATGCCGGACAGCGTTTAACACTGGCGCGTCTTTTGCCGACCGATCAGATGCCGACAGGCGATTATGAACTCAAAATCAAAATCAAAGACCGTGTTGCCGGCGGGCAGGTTATCGAACAATCCGGGAAATTCAGCATCATTCAATAAATTTCCGGGTAGATTATAATCTTTGCCGGCGCGTGAAAATGCGTCGGCTTTTTTATTTTTTGAAAAATGTTAAAAACTGAAAGACTCTTTTTCAAATTATACGAAAATGCGGACAAACAAGATTTCATCGCGTTATTCACTGATGAGGCGGTGATGAAGCACGTCGGCGACGGCGTGTTGACTGAAGATCAAGCTGAAGCTTTTTGGAGAAAACTTTTTGAGCAGCTTTACCCGCAAAATTTCAATATATGGGCGATATACGCTAAAGAAAATTCCGAGTATGTCGGTCATGCAGGAATCTACGAACGTCCGTCGATAAAGGAAGATTGGAAATTCGTTTATTTTCTAAAACAAAGCGCTTGGGGCAAAGGTTACGCAACGGAAATTGCCCGGGCGGTTATCGAATACGGTTTTAACAAACTCGATTTATGGGAAATTTTCGCCTCAGTTGATGACGAGCATTCGGCTTCAATTCGCGTGATGGAAAAAGCAGGAATGAAATTTGAACGTTATGAATTCGACGATGAAGGCAGATATTCAGTGTATTCAATACAAAAATAACTGAAATGCTGAGTCGCTGAGAGTCATTAAACGGCGCGGCAACACTTTATTTCTTTAAAAAATTATCGAGCCAAAGCTGAAAAACTAGTAACGTCCAAAGCTGTTTATGATGCGAAGCCGCGCCGGTTTCGTGTTCATTGATCAATTTCTGCACGTGATTTTCTTCAAACAATCCCTGATTTTTCAATCTAGTTGAGTCGAGCAAATCGCGCATCAGCGGATTCAGACGACCTTTCAGCCATTCGGCGATAGGCACGCCGAAGCCTTTTTTCGGTCGGTGCAGAATATTCTTCGGCAGCAGCTTTTCCATCGCTTTTTTCAAAACGTATTTGCCTTGATTTCCTTTCAGCTTGTAACGCAGCGGCAGGGAAGCGGCGAATTCGGCGACGCGCGGATCGAGAAACGGCGCGCGAACTTCCAGAGAAACCGCCATCGAAGCGCGGTCAACTTTCGTCAAAATGTCTTCCGCCATATAAAAATTCATGTCGAGAAACTGCATCTGCTCAATTTCATTTTTAGCATCAGTGATTTTTAACAAATCCTTCGCGCCGCGATAAATATCGCCGGAACTGTTTGCCAAAACGTCTTTCGTCAATAAATCGTTTTGCTCGTCAATCGAAAACGAGCCGAACCACGAATGATGGCGCGTTACCGTATCGTATTTGGAAGCAGCAACGAATCGTTTAGCTTTGTAATCGAACGACAGATTTTTCGTCGAAACCGGCAGATTGTTGACAATCGGCTCTATCAAATTATTTCTCAAAAACTGCGGAATTCTCGTGTAAATATTGGCTACTTTATGCCCGAAATACATCGGATAACCGGCAAAAATTTCGTCGCCGCCGTCGCCGCCGAGCGCAACTGTAACGTGTTTTTTGACGAATCTCGATAACAAAAGCGTCGGAATCAAAGAGCCGTCCGACAGCGGTTCGTCGAGCCACGTTCCGATCTCCGAAATCAAATCCGCCGCCTTTTCAACGCTTAATTTATCTTCGTAATGTTCTGTTCCGAAATGCACCGCGACTTGCCGCGCGAATTTCGATTCGTCGAACGAGTCTTCCTCAAAACCGATGGAAAATGTCTTTACTTTTTCAGTCGAAAACTGCGTCGCAAACGCCGCAACTGTCGAAGAATCAACGCCGCCCGATAAAAGAATGCCGAGTGGCACGTCCGACACTAATCGCATCCGTACGGCGTCGGCGAGAATCTCGCGCAATTGCCCGGCGGCTTTTTCGATTGTCGGCGCGTTACCGTTTTTCTGAAAACTCAAATTCCAGTAACGCCTGGTTCGAACTTCGCCGTTTTCAGCAATCAAAAGGTGCGCGGCGGGCAGTTTGTAAATGTTTTTGTAAATCGAAGCGGGCGCGGGAACGTAATCGAACGAAAGATATTGGCGCAAAGCGTCAAGGTTGATTTCGGTCTTGACCGAGGGATTTTCCAGCAAAACCTTCGGCTCGGAAGCGAAAATTAGGTTACCGTCGAACACGCTGTAATAAAGCGGTTTCTCGCCGAAACGGTCGCGTGCAATCAAAAGTTTCTGCTTTCGTTTGTCCCACAAAGCAAACGCAAACATTCCGTTAATGTGTTCGAGCATTGCCTCGCCATATTCCTCGTAAAGATGCGGCAATATCTCAGTGTCAGTCTGCGTTTCAAAACAATGCCCGCGCTTTTCCAAATCGCTGCGAACCTCGCGGAAATTATAAAGCTCGCCGTTCATCACGACGACGATTGATTTATCTTCCGAAAAAACCGGCTGCTCGCCCGTGTGCAAATCAATAATCGAAAGCCGCCGCATACCGAGCGCGACCGATTCATCCGTCCACAAACCTTCCGAATCCGGTCCGCGATGCTTCATCCGTTCGCACATCTGATGCAAAACGGCTTCGCTGTTATTATGCGAAGTTTTATTTTCTAAATTTATCCAACCGGCAATTCCGCACATTTATTTCTTTTTCTGAGGATAAATAGGCAGAAACAGTCGTTGGTTAGGAACTCGGTTTTTAATGTAAAAATTGCCTAACATTATCCACAAGCTGTTAAAACTCCAAATTCCCCAAGCCTTTCCGTCATCATAGAAGAAGTTTATATATTTTGAATATTTACGATATTCAATCATCAAATAGCCTGAAAATATAAGTTTAATTATATTTACTGTTTCATCTTTTTTCTCAATTAAATCCTGCTTTGAAAATTCGCAAGACTCAGGAATTCCGTCAATATCAATCCTTATGCCTTCATCCAGCATTATGTAAAGAGAAACACAATTTGTTTTTTCTAATGTTAAAGATAAAACAGATTCAAATGTAAATCCTTCGTAAACTTTGAAGTCGGAGTTTTCAAGTAAACCTGTTACGTTCAGTTTAGCAAGGACTGAATTAAATAACTTGATTGTATCAATTACATATTCTTCAAATTCAATATCTTTCCACTTATATTCAGACATTTTCTTTATTAAATCCTATTTTTTCGCGCACGGCGTAAATCGCTTTGTCCTGCGATTCGTGATAAGTGCGGACGAGCATTTCGGCTAACAAACCCATTAAGATAAATTGAACTGAAATAGCGAGCATCACAATCGCGATTATCGGCAAAGGCGTCTGCACGAAATCGGCTTGGTAGTGCGGAAGTCCGAGACGTCCGGCGAGTTTGAGGAAAAGCGCGTAAATTCCTGAAATAATCGAAAGAAAGAACGCGATCATTCCGAATGTGCCGAAAACGTAAATCGGTTTCGTTTGATACGAAGCCATAAATTTGATCGTCATCAAATCGAAGACGACTTTGAGCGTGCGCGAAATGCCGTATTTCGATTTGCCCATCGTGCGAGCGTGATGGTCAACCGGAATTTCCGTCACGCGCGCGCCCGCCCAACTCGCGTAAATCGGGATAAAACGATGCATTTCGCCGTAAAGTTTGACATCCTGAATCACATCGCGGCGATACGCTTTCAATGAACAGCCGTAATCGTGAAGCGGAACGCCGCCGATTTTTGAAATCACCGAGTTGGCAATCCAAGACGGAATTTTCCGCATAATCAATTTATCTTTGCGGTTTTTGCGCCAGCCGGAAACGACGTCGTAGCCTTCGTTTAATTTCTGCAAAAGCCGGGCAATATCCTTCGGATCGTTTTGCAAATCGGCGTCCATCGGAATCAAAATGTCGCCTTTCGCCGCGTCAATTCCCGCGCTCATCGCCGCCGTCTGCCCGTAATTGCGGCGCAGAGAAATAACGCGAACGCGCGAATCTTCGGCGGCAATTTCCCGCAGAATTTCGAGAGATTTGTCGGTAGAGCCGTCGTCAACGTAAATTACTTCCGCCGTTTTTCCCAATTCGCCGAGCGCTTCGGAAATTTTTGCATGCATCGGGCGTAAGTTTTCTTCTTCGTCTAAAACCGGCAAAAATAAAGACAATTCTGGCGCGATTTGTGTTGTTTTGTTTAAAGATTGTGTTTGTGGTGAATTCATTTCAAAAGGCAAATAAGAAATGTAAGGCTTTTCAGCAAAAAAATACAGTTTGCGAAGGAAAGTTTCCCGCAAAGGCGCGAAGGCGCATAAGAAAAAACAGGTTTCTGCGAGCGCAAAATCAATTTCGGCGAAAAGAGAGTTTTACTGTCAGAATTCACTTGTAAAAGTTAGTCATTCTTCGCGACTTTGCGCCTTTGCGGGAAATCGAATTAAAATTTAATCAGCGATGAACATCTGGGAAATAATTTTGCGGCTCGCGCCGTTTGTCAAACCTTACAAATCTCTCGTCGTTATTTCGCTTTTTCTGACCTTGATCGGCGCGCTCACAGCTCAAATCAATCCGCTCGTTTTGCGTTACACGGTCGACACGATTCAGCAATTATTGAATGAAGGCGGAACCGCTGCCGGAAACTCTTCGCTGCTTGTGTTTATCAGCGCGATTTTGTTCGGCAAGGAACTCGTCAACATTGCCGTCAAATATGGTCAAAGTATGATCGGCGAGCGCATTCGCGTCAATCTTTCAAGTCAGTTGTCGCAATACGCCGTCGAGCGAATTTTGGCTTACAGATACGCGTTTTTCGGCGCGGACGAAAACGCGACCGGAAAGCTGCAAACCCGAATTGATCGCGGCGCGGAAAGTTTGACGCGCTTTGTGCAGCGGATTTTTATTGATTTGCTGCCGCTGTTCGCCAACGCGGTTTTCGCGCTTATATTGATGTTTTCCGCTAACGCCTATGTCGGTTTGATTGCGTCAATCATTATGCCGATTTATTTTCTGCTCAGTTGGCGGCAAGCCGGAATGTTAAAAGGCGTGCGGCGCGGTTTGCGCTCCCTACGCGAAACGAAAACGAACGGGCTTTTTAATATCATCGAATCAATTATCGTCATTAAATCTTTCGTCCGGGAAGAGTACGAGCGTGAAAAACAAGCCAAATTGCAGCGGGATTTGATTGATGCGCAGCTTAAACAGCGCAAAACGAATTACGTTTTCGACGCGCTCAAAACTTTCGCCGAACAGGTCGGCGTTACTTTTATTATCATTCTCACGGCGTATCTCGTGCTCGACGGGCAAATGACAATCGGCGCGATTATGTTTCACATTTTATTGTTCAACAACGTCAGCGCGCCGATTCGCCAGCTGCATCGCATTTACGACGAAATTAACGAAGCTTTGACTTATGCTGAAGGATTTTTCGAGGTTTTGGATGCCAATGAAGCCATCGAGGAATCAGGCGCGATTACGACGGCTAACTTAAAAGGCGGATTTGAACTGCGAAACGTAAATTTCACGTATCCGAACGGAACGCAGGCGCTTTTCGATGTCAATATGACGATTCCCGCCGGAAGCACTGTCGCTTTTGTCGGGCTTTCCGGTGCGGGCAAATCAACGTTGCTTAATCTTTTGTGCAAGTTTTATCAGCCGACAAGCGGCGAAATTCTGCTCGACGGTAAGAATCTGCACGAATACGATACTCATCTTTTGCGGCGAAAAATCGGTCTGGTTTTGCAGAAAAATCATATCTTCAAAGGCTCGATCGAGGAAAATATTCGCTATGGAGATATGAACGCGAAGTTTGAAGAAATTGAAAGAGCTGCACGTAATGCGTATCTTCACGACCAAATCGTGCAATTGCCGCACCGATACAAATCCGAAGCACAGCAGCTTTCAGGCGGACAACAACAAAGAATTGCCATCGCAAGGCTTTTCTTAAAAGATCCGCCGGTTATTTTCCTTGACGAACCAACCGCCAGTTTGGACGCAATTGCGACCGAACAAATCAAAAACAGCCTCGACGCCATCAAAGAAAATCGCACGACTGTCGTTATTTCGCACAGCATTTCGCAGATCATTGACTCGGACGTGATTTTTGTTTTAAAGGAAGGACGAGTCGTCGAAAGCGGGACACACGACCAACTTTATCAGCAAACGGGAACTTACAGCGAAATATTCAATGCTTCGGCGCGCAGTTTAAATCTGGATAGAATCTCGAAAACATTAAATTCCTAAACGAAGCAATCGCAAAACTTCGTTTTAATGTAAAAAAGCCGCGTTTTCAAACGCGGCTTTTTTACTTTTTATACTAAAAAATTAGTATCTGACTACGTAACGGCGACCGTTGCGATAATAAACTCGGGTTCTTGACTGCGGATAAGCGCGGCGACTGCTGCTGACGACATAGCCGCGATTACTTCTGCTGACGATATAACCACGATTGTTTCTTCTCACGTTATACCCGCGATTGATTCGGCGACCCGTTTCGTCGCGGTATTCACGCCTGGCTTCGCGTCTTTCGTCGCGGAATTCACGATTGGCTTCGCGGCGGCTCTCGCCGTTTCTGATGTCCCTGCGGCGATCCTGACGCGCATCTCGAATTTCATCTCTGTATTCACGCCGTGCTTCTCTACGGTTCTGACGATCTTGCGCGTTCACCGTATCTGTGCCGATAAAGATTAAACCGAATGCGAATGCTATAAATCCTAATTTAACTAAATTTTTCATAACTACTCCTTGATGTTTTTTGTTATGCGCTATTTATTAAAGGAGAGTGTGCGCATTTACTACACAAACGAAACATATTTCCATCTGTATGCGGTCATAACCGCAACTGTTATGCCAATGTGGAATAGAAAATGTAAAGAATTGTCAGAAGCGACAAAATTCAAAAGGTGCTCAGAAGGAAGCTTATAAAATTGCTAACATCATATTTATCGTTTAGCATGCGATTTTTTGGCTACAATGACAATCGAAACGCCGAAGGGAAAATCGAAGTTTCTGAGCCACAAACGTTCCGCGCCGAAAAGTTTGCCGAAAACACCATTAAGAGCAGAAATATTGACGTTGTTTTCCGATTCGGGTTTGATTCCGGTAATTTTCATCAAAGTTCTGCCCGCCAGAATCGGCGCGAAAAACGTCCAGTTCGCATAAGTCGCGCGTTCGATTTCAAAACCGACTTTTTGCAGTCTTTCGATAATCTGTTTTTTCGTGTATCGAATCCGGTGGTTGGAAACATCGTCCTGCACGCCCCACAGCCACATAAACGCCGGAACGAAAATCAAGGTTTTGCCGCCGGTTTTCAAAACGCGAAACATTTCCTTTAATCCGGCAACGTCATCGTCGAGATGTTCAACCACATCAAGCGCCGTCACGACATCGAAACTTTCGTCCGGGAAAGGCAGTTCTTCCGCCAAACCTTTATGCGCCTTTAAGCCTTTCGATTTGCAGAATTCAAGCGCCTCGTCTGAAACGTCAACGCCTTCCGCCGCGCCGAACTTTTCGAGCATTTCCAGATTTCCGCCGGTTCCGCATCCGACATCAAGGATTTTTGGATTTTGGATTTTGGATTTTGGATTTTGGATTATTTGCTGCAAAAAACTCTCTAAAATCGCGCGCCGCCCGATATACCACCAGTGCGAATCTTCGACGCGATTCATAATCGCGTAAGTGTGCCGCTGCATTTCCTGCGGTAAAGCTGAACTCATATTTTTTCGTCGGTAATTCGTCAGTAAATAATTTAAAGCCTGATTTTAATAATTCTACCGTGGTAAATCAGCATTATAATTCTATTTTCAGTTTCCCGCTAAAAATTCTATCTCAGACGCATTAATCTGTTTAAGATTTTAGCTTGTGCCGGATCAATTGTTTTCAGCACTTCGTAATACTGTTTTGCTAATTCGAGATTTCCGGTTTTGGCGTATAAAGCGGAAAGATTATAAATGACAGGCGCGTTGGTCGGTTCGACCGCGATGGCGCGTTTATACATTTCGAGTGCTTGCTGCCGTTTACCTTCGTCGCGCAGAAAATCAGCGTATGATTTCAAAACGTGAATCGAATCAAGTTTAATTTCCAATGCTTTTTGATACGCTTCCGAAACCTCCGTGGTTCGTCCGAGTTTTCTCAAACTGTTTGCCAAACTCAAATAAATAACGTGATGCGATTTTAGTTCGGCGGCTTTTCGGTAATATTCGACAGCTTTTTCGTTTTGGTTCATATCCGAATATGAAACCGCGATGTTGTTGTAAAATTCGCCGGTCGGCTTGGATATTTTTAATAATTCTTCGATATACGGTTCGGCTTCCTGCGGACGACGCAGGGCGATCAGCATTTTCGATAAACTGTCGCGCACGGCAGCGTCTTTCGGATTCTTTGCCGCAATGCTTTTCATTAATTCAATCTGAGTCGAGCCTTCCTTTCGCGCACCGGCAACGCTGAGAATCATATTTATAATTTGATTGCCGGGACGCAGACGGTCGGCGTCGCGCAAAACATTGATGGCTTCGTCAAATTTCGCCGCGCCGACCAGCGCAAATCCGAGCGTAGCTTTGGTTTCCAAATGTTTGGAGTTAAGCCGGTCGGCTTTTTGCAGAAAGGAAATTGCTTCGTCAAACAAACCTGCATCGTTCAGTGCTTTGCCGAGTTCAAAATTAAAGTCGAAATTATCAGGCGCAATATTAACCGCCTGCCGCAGTGCGGGGATTGCCTTTTCGGGTTGACTGCGCCGCATTTGTGAAATGCCGAGATTATAAAAGGCTTCAGCGCGTTTTGGATCAATTTCCGCAGCATTTTGAAAACTCTGTGCGGCTTCTTCGTGTTGTCCGAGTTCGAAATAAACTCTGCCCAGATAAAAATGCGCCAGCGGATGTTTCGGCTCTGATTCCATTGCCTTTCGCGCCGCCGTAATCGCTTCCGCGTCGCGCTCGAACCGCAGATAATTTTCCGCCAGTTTGACCTGATAGACGGCTGAGTTCGGGCGCAGACGCGCTAATATCTCATAATTTTCAAGAGCGCGGCTGTAGCTTCCCGCAGCTTCATTTTCTTCGGCTGAAATGTTAAGCAAAATTTCGTTATCGGCAAATTTCTGCAAAGCGTTGGCGGTTTTCAGAAATGCTTCATCGTTTCGTTTGGCAGTTCGCAGAGCTGTAATTAAAGCGATGTGTGTTTCGGGTGCCTCGCCTTTCAAACGAACCGCTTCTTCGCATTGCGCAATAGCTTCGGCGTGATTTTTGGTTAAACTTAGCGATTGACACAAAGCGAGACGAAAAGATGCTTCGTTCGGGACGAGCCGCGCCGCTTCACGAAACGGCGCAATTGATTCGTCAATCCGATTCAGCGCAAACAAAACCGCGCCCATATTCGCCTGTGTCGCAGGCTGCGCCGCGTCGAGCCTCGCACTTTGACGAAAAGCATTGAGAGCTTCGTCGAACTTTTGTTCCTTCATTAGCTGCAATCCTTTGTCGAAAAAAGCTTTAGCCGAATGCGGTTGATTTTGCGCTGAAATCTGAATTGATTGAGCCGTCAGAAAAAGTAAAAGGAAAATGAGTTTTTTAAGCATTATTTACCTCACGAAATTAATTTTTGAGAAAAAATACGGGTATCGGTTAAGGCGAATTTATTTTGTCGTTCCGAATCCACACCAGCTATTTTGATTATGCCAGATTATCTCGACATTTTGCGCGTTAATTTCCTGCCACCAATCGGCAAATTCTTCTTTTGAAATATAAAAAGCCGTCGGCGCAACTAAATGATCGAAAACGATGTTGTGCTGTTCGCGCCAGCCGAATGTGCTGAGATGGTTGAGGTAATCGTTGTAGAAAAGATGTTTGGCAAGCGGTTTAACGACGGCGTTTGCCGGTTTGTAGATCAGTTTCGACGCGAGAAAAACGCCGAGCGTCGGAAGTTTCGAGAGTTGATAAAGCGTCGGCTGATTTATTTTCGACGTAAAGCCGGTGCGAATCGGATTGACGTAGCGCGTGATCCATTCGTTGTTTTCCGCGCCGTAAATCCACGCCGAAATCGCGCCGCCTTTTTTTACTTTCGATGTTAAGGATAAAAACGCTTTTTTCGGGTCGGGCGTATGATGCAGAACGCCGACCGAAAACGCGTAATCGAACGCTTTTTTGAACGGCAGTTTGAAAATATCGGCTTGTACGATGTGCGCGTTCGGTAAATGGCGCGTCGCCGCAAAAGCCGATTCGACCGCCGCGCTCAAATCAACGCCGACGATTTCTTTCGCGCCCCATTCCGCCGCCAAACTCGTATGACGACCTTTGCCGCAGCCGCCTTCGAGAATGATTTTACCGGCGAAAAATTCCGGTTTGACCGGCTGCAGCCAGCCTAAAAACTGCTCGGCGTATTTTTTATCAGCCTGCGTGAAATGCGTCCACTGCCAACCGAAATTTTCGGCGGTTTCGGCTTTGTCGTGTTCAATTTTGTCGAGATCGGCGAAACGCGGAACGCCGCGCGTGACTTTGTATTCGCGCTCGCATTTGCGGCACGACAAAACGCCTTCGACGATTTCCTTTTCTTCGTATTTGCCTGCGTAGGAAAGCAGAATATCGCCGCCGCACGACGGGCAAGCCAGAAGGTCTAACAGTTTTTCTTTCATTAATTAGGAGTGCGCCAATGCCAGAGCCGAACAAAAAACTTCGATTGTTGCGCGTTGTTTAATCGTCCAATTCGCGTTTGTCGGTCGCCGCCTTGCTCTTAAATTCTTCGTATTCAAGCAATGGAAACGGCTGACGCCAGTTGAATTCAAATTCGTCGGTTTCGCGGTCGGCGTAAAGCTGATTAAACGTTTCGGCGAAAGAACGGCAGACGTCTCTGACATTTCCCGCATGCGAAAAAACAAGCTCGCGCTCATTGCCGAAACGCGCTTCGGTCGGATATTGATAAATTGACAGCGCAACATCTTCGCCGTTTTTGACAAATTCAAAGTCGAATTCTTCCGGGTTGCGGTTCCAGTGAAGCAGATATTCGTTTTGCGCCGAATCAGCGTTTAATAAATCCGTCAAAATCCGCAGCAGTTCCGGCAGCGCGTTTTCGTGTGGCGCGTGCGCCGTCGTCGTATGAAATTCGCTGCTTCCGTCGTCAAAACCGATTGACATCCAACCGCACTGCGGTGAATTAAAACTGACTTCCAATTTATTTGACATATCTTTTATCGTTGGCTGAAACTCAAACGAATATGGTAACTTTAAGAAGAAAATTCTACAAATTAAAAGAACCTGCGATGAAACAGTATCAAGAACTTTTGCGCCACGTTTTGCAAAACGGAATGCGCCACGAGGACCGCACCGGCGTCGGCACGATTTCGGTTTTCGGCTATCAAACTCGTTTTGATTTGCGCGAAGGATTTCCGATTGTGACGACAAAAAAAGTTCCGTTTCGCTGGATTGCCGAAGAGCTTTTTTGGTTTTTGTCGGGCGATACGAACGAAAAAAATCTGCGCGCTCGCGGCGTTGATATTTGGGCGGAATGGGCGGACGAAGCGCACACTTCAAGATTCGGCAGAAACGAAGGCGATTTAGGTCCGGTTTACGGTTATTTGTGGCGCAGTTTCGGCGGCAATTATCCGCAACGAAATGGTTTCGACCAAATCAAATCGCTGATCGAAGAAATCGAAAAAAATCCGAATTCGCGCCGTTTGATCGTTTCCGGCTGGAATCCCGAAACAGCGACGCAGGTTGATTTGCCGCCGTGTCACACGCTTTTCCAGTTCAAAATTGAAAACGAAAAAACTTTGCATTGCCAACTATATCAACGGAGCGCCGATGCTTTTCTCGGCGTTCCGTTCAATATTTCGAGCTACGCGCTTTTGACTGAAATGATTGCCCGCGTTTGCGATTTGCAGGTTGGCGAATTTGTCCACACCTTCGGCGACTTGCACATTTATTCAAATCATTTAAATCAAGTCGAAGAACTTCTGAAACGCGAACCTTTGCCGTTGCCGAAACTTGAATTCGTCAACACTGAAAATTTGAAAGGATTAAACGGTCTGCTGGACTTTAAATACGAAAATTTAAACCTGATTGGCTATCAATCGCACGGCAAAATCGCCGCGCCGGTTGCGGTTTAAGCTTAAAAGCAAATCAAACGAGATAAACGTCGCAAGATAAAAATTCTCAAAACTTAGAAAAGTTAATTCAACATATCAAAACAAAATCGTAATAAGTTGTTATTCTGCTACTTTGTAATATAAAGTTCTTGACAAACAAAACAACTTGGTTTAATTTCAATAACAATATGGCGAAGATTTTAGCGATACGAAATGAACAAAGCGATGAGAGTGCGCCGCCGCGACTTGGCGACCGGGCATTTGATAATTTGCAGTTTATCCGCGAAACGATGGAACGCTCGACGCATTTTACGGCTGTGCCGGGTTACGGCGGAATGCTAATGGGCGCGACGGCAATCGGCGCGGCATTTATCGCAAACTCTCAGACATATCTGCGGAACTGGCTGCTTGTTTGGCTGATTGAAGCGCTTCTCGCTTTTTTAATCGGCATTCTGGCGATGTGGCAAAAATCCAAATTAATTAAAACTCCGCTGACATCCGCGCCGGCACGAAAGTTCGCCAAAAGTTTTCTGCCGCCTTTGATTTGCGGCATCGTTCTCACTCTCGGATTGTGGCGGTTTGAGTTTTACGAAGCGATGGTTGCCGGCTGGCTTCTGTCGTATGGCGCGGCAATCGTCTGCGGCGGCGCTTTTTCGGTGAAAATCGTTCCGGTGATGGGCTGGCTCTTTATCGCGCTTGGCGCAGTCGTTTTTTTGCTGCCGAAAGGTTTTGGCGACGAAGTGATGGCGGCAAGCTTCGGCGTTTTGCACATTGTGTTCGGATTCGTTATCGCCAGAAAATACGGCGGTTAATAATTTTATGGGAAGAAAAAATTTAGCAATTGCTAACAACAATGAGTCGGAAGAAACGTCAAAACCGTCGGCTTTGAAAGTCGAAAAAGCGGCTGGAAAAGTTTCCGGCGAACTCGATAAAGTTATTCACGAACGAATGCGGCTCGGAATAATTTCCGCGCTGGCGGCGAACGAGAGTTTGTCTTTTACTGATTTGAAAAATCTTTTGAACACGACCGACGGCAACATCAGCGTTCACGCTCGCAAACTCGAAGAAGCAGGATATTTAACGTGCGAAAAATCGTTTAAAGGACGTGTTCCGCTAACCGAATATCGCATCACAGCGGAAGGAAGAAAAGCGCTCGAAAGATATTTGAATCATATGGAAGCGTTGATAAACGCGATGAAAGCGCACAGTTAAAGGCGTCGGGAAGATTTTTAGCAATGTTTTCGCAGTATTTCACGGTCAAAGGAAAGTCGAAAAGAAATTATGAAAAACTACGATGTTGTCATTATCGGTGCCGGACTTGCCGGACTGCAATGTGCCAGATTGCTCGCTGAAAAAGAATGTAAAATTCTACTCGTTGACTGCAAAACCGATTTAACTCGCGGCATTCACACGACCGGAATTTTCGTGCGGAAAACTTTTGAAGATTTCGATTTTCCTGCCGGAACATTGGGAAAACCGATCAGTAACGTCACGCTTTATTCGCCGAAACTGAAGGTCATTGATCTAAAAAGCGAAAAGGACGAATTTCGGGTCGGTAAAATGGGGTTGATTTACCGAGAGTTTTTGCAGGAATGTTTGGAAAAGGGCGTTGAATTCAAATTCGGTACGCGTTACGTTTCAGCCGAAATGTTCAGCGGCGAAACCGTTGTCAAACTCGAAAAAAAGGGAAGTGAACTTGAAGTTAGAACAAAGGTTTTAATCGGGGCTGACGGTGCTAACTCAGGCGTAGCGAAAGATTTGGGTCTTGATGAAAATACGGAATTTATCGTCGGTTACGAAGAAGTTTTTCGTAACGTGCCGTTCGGTGGCGAACCGCGTTTGCATTGTCTTCTCGACGCGCGTCTTTCGCCCGGTTATTTAGCTTGGGTGACGAACGACGGCGAAGAAGTTCATGTCGGTGTTGGCGGTTACGCGAAAAATTTCAATCCGCGCGAAGCGTTAAAAGAATTTCGGGAAAAAATCGCTGCGAAATTCGTTGATTTGACGACAGCAGAATTAACGGAAACACGCGGCGGGCGAATTCCGGTCGGCGGCGTTTTGCGAAGAATCGCGAGCGAAAATGGATTGCTGATTGGAGATGCGGCAGGCGCGGTTTCGCCGCTGACCGCCGGCGGACTCGATCCGTGTATGCGCTTGTCGGCGATGGCGGCAAATGTTATCGAGCAAAGATTAAAAAGCGGCGATGCGAAAATTTTACTCGATTACTCCGGCGAGCTTTTCCGTGCCAGATTCATTTCCCGCGTTTGGATGCGGCGAATCGTTTCGCTTTTCACCAATCAAATGTTTTTGGAACTCGGTTTCACGTTTCTGCGCGGAAAACTCGGTCGCAAATTGGCAAAACACATCTTTTTCGGGCGTGGTTCGTTTCCGGATATCGAAATTCAAAGCGCTCAGCAGCGAGTCAAAACTATTTAACGAAAGAAGTTTAACGAGAAAATAAACAAGGAAATAAAGAAATGAACGAAAAAACCAAAACGGGTTTGGAGATTTTACAGGCGGCGGTTCTACTCGGCGTTTTGGGCGACGTTCTATTGCGAGCGACGCCGTGGGGATTAAATGTTTTTCTTTTTGTCGGTGCGTTTGCGGCGGCGATGGTAATGCTCGTTTTGCGGCGCAAAAGCGAGTTTTTGAATCGACAAACGATTTTTTTGCAAGCGGCGCTTGTTTTCTTTGCCGCGATGTTCGTCTGGCGCGATTCGATTGAGCTGAAAATTTACGATTCGCTCGCTATTTTAACGATTTTAGCCGTTTTGAGCTTGCCCGCGCTGAAAATAAAAACGCATCTGGCTGGTGTTTTTCATTATCTCGTTGGGTTTATCTGGTCGGGTATTAACGCGGCATTCGCGCCGTTTGCGCTTGTTTTTAATGATATAAAATGGAAAACGATTCCGCAGACAGGTTGGTCGAAACATTTGATTTCGGTGTTGCGAGGGTTGGCGATTGCCGCGCCGCTCGTTTTAATTTTCGGCGCGCTTTTTGTCGCTGCCGACGCGGTTTTTCAGGGAATCGTCGAGAATTCTTTAAATATAGACGGTGAAAAGCTTTTCCTGCACATCTTTTTCATCGGGTTTTTCTCGTGGTTGACGGCTGGATATTTGCGCGGCGCCATTTCAGGTAATTTAGTTCAGGAAGCGCAAACGGAACTTTTCGCGTCGAAAACCGACGAAATAAAAACGCCGAATTTGAGCATTACAGAAATTAAGGAAGATGATGCTCCGCAAACCGAAGCGAAACCGATTGAAGAAAAACAGGAAAACAAAAGCCGCGATTGGCAGAGTTTTGATAATTCGGTTTTGCCGCCGAGTTTCACGCTCGGCGCGATTGAAATTTCGATAGTTCTCGGTTTGATCAATCTTTTATTTTTAAGTTTCGTCATCGTCCAAATTCCGTATCTTTTCGGAGGAATGGAACTCGTGCAGAACACGCCGGATTTTAAGCTCGCCGAATATGCGCGGCGCGGTTTCGGCGAACTTGTCACGGTCGCCGCGCTCGTTTTACCGATTTTGTTGATTTCGCACTGGCTTTTGCGAAAAGACAACGCGCTGAATGAAAAAATCTATCGCGTTTTGGCAGGCGTTCAAATCGTTTTGCTGTTTGTCATAATGATTTCAGCGGCGCAAAGATTGTTTCTTTTGACCGGAAATTTGGGTTACGGTTTGACGACCGTGCGATTTTATCCGATGGTCGTGATGATTTGGCTCGCGCTCGTCTTCGTCTGGTTCGCGCTGACGGTTTTGCGCGGCGCGCGCGAACAATTTGCCTGGGGCGCTTTGTGGCTGGCGTTGTTCGTTCTCGGAACTTTGCACGTTTTCAATCCCGACGAATTCATCGTGCGCACGAACGTTCGATTAATGAACGAAGGTCGGAGTTTCGACGCTTTTTATAATTCAGATTTAAGCGATGACGCTGTTCCGGTTTTAATCGAAAATTTATTTTCGGTTGATTTCGCCGGGCAATGCGCGATCAAAGACAAACTCGCGCAAAGACTGCAAAAAGCCGAAACGGAAACCGATTTTCGCAGTTGGAACATTTCGCGCCGTCGCGCCCGAATGCAAATGAATGCCATTAGTGGAGATTTAGACACGACGAATTGCCCGCAGGAAACGAAAAGACATTATTATCACGACGATTTTTAAGGCTGATTTTCCTTGCGTTCTCAAAGTCGAATCTTTTATTATGGAAGCACAAGTTGTAATGCTTGCGCTTCCATATTTTTTGTTCTCAATTCCAAAATAACTTCCGAGAAATTTAACAATAAATGCCTGATGAATTTTCTAAGAAACGTGATTATCTCTGTGAGTATCTCGCGTATCTGCAAGTCGAAAAAGGTTTGGCGAAAAACTCGGTCGAAAGTTACGAAAGAGATTTGAGCAAATTGAAAAACTGGGCGGAAAAAAACAATTTTGATTTGCTGCAAATAACGCGAAATGATCTGCGCGAATGGCTGATTGATTTGGCTGGCGCGAATTTGTCGGAAAATTCGAAGCGGCGAACAATCAGCGCGCTGCGCGGATTTTATAAATTTTTGCAGTTCGACGGACACATCAAAAAAAATCCGGCGGAAGATTTAATCGCGCCGCAAAAAGGCGTTTATCTGCCGAAATTTTTGAACCGAACGGACATCGAAAATTTGTTGCTGGTGCCTGATGTCTCTCTGGAAATCGGTTTACGCGACCGAGCGATTTTAGAATTGATGTATGCGTGCGGCTTGCGAGTATCCGAAGCGGTTGATTTGAAACTCGGCGACGTTGATGTTGATGCGGGAATCTTGACCTGCACGGGCAAAGGCAATAAAACTCGTAAAGTTCCCGTGGGAAATTCGGCTGTGGAATGGCTTAAAAGTTACTTGATTTTACGGCGAAAAAAAGAGAACATTGAAATCAGCAATATTTTTGTAAGCGCCGCGGGAAAGCCGATTAACCGGCAGACGATATTTCTTTTTATTAAGGAATACGCGGCAAAAATCGGACTTGAAGACGTTTCGCCGCATACTTTAAGGCATAGTTTTGCTACTCATTTAGTACAAAACAGTGCCGACATTCGCTCGGTTCAGCAAATGCTTGGGCATGCGGATATTTCAACAACGCAGATTTATACGCATATTACCGACGCGCACTTACGGAAAACTTACGAAAAGTTTCATCCGCGCGCCCATGATAATTCAAAATTGAAGAAAACGGACTGAGACTTTATCTATCGACTTGCATGTTCGTCGAATCTTCGATAATATGTGAAATTTGCTATTCGGCTCAAAAAGTTGGTATTTGCAATCATAAACTAAACGCATGGGTGGTCGAGCGGTCAAAGGCATCGGGCTGTAAACCCGACGGATTAATTTCCTACGTAGGTTCAAATCCTACCCCATGCACCAAAAGCGGGAGTAGCTCAGTTGGTAGAGCGTCAGCCTTCCAAGCTGAATGTCGCGAGTTCGAGTCTCGTCTCCCGCTCCAAAATTTTTCGAGAGATTTTGTTATAGTAAAGAAAAAGCCCGAGTAGCTCAGGGGTAGAGCGCTTCCTTGGTAAGGAAGAGGTCACGAGTTCAAATCTCGTCTTGGGCTCCATATTTTTTATAATTTTATAGTTCGACTGGAGAATAGACCTAAAATGAGTAAAGAGAAGTTTGACAGAAGCAAACCGCACGTCAATATCGGCACGATCGGGCACGTCGATCACGGGAAAACGACTTTGACGGCGGCGATCACGAAAGTGATGAGTAAGCATAATCCGA
>JAESGR010000112.1_pt1 | contig 164730 bp, 164 predicted proteins | sample 9269771 | NCBI WGS metagenome assembly JAESGR01 (sample SAMN15739572, study PRJNA653492) | algae metagenome | isolation source: Chroococcus sp. CMT-3BRIN-NPC107 and co-occurring heterotrophs from well... | place: USA: Clark Mountains Wilderness, California | collected 2010-04-18
TCCTGGTCGCGGTCGAGACGGGACAACTCGAGGCGACCGCGTTGGGCACTGCGTAGGTGCGGCGGAGCCGGGACGGGGTGAGTGTCGCCTCACGGGGGACGTCCTGACCACGGAAAACGGCATGCTGTTGCAGCCGGACGGGGTCGTGGCGCTGCGCACGGGTGAGCAGCATCCTGCCCAGGTGCTGGTGGTGACGATCCAGCAGAAGGGCCCTGAAGGAGGCTCATGACCCTTCCATCTACGAAAGGAGGCGACCACCAATGAAGCTACCGGTAGTCACGATGCGGGTCGCTTATCCCCTGGACAATCGGCGTGCCGTATCCGAGCAAGGCCACTTCTGGCTCAAACCGGGTGGGGGCAACCTGCTGGAAACCCTTGCGGTGTTTCTGCACCTCCGAGCGCCGCCAGAACGAGCCAGTAACCTCAAACTCCTATCACACACCAGGTAGCCCCTGGGGCTACCACGTCATGACTGCACTCAAGACGACTTCGCCAATTCGACGGGTAATCAAACGAATGTCTGTTACTGTTTCGCATCATGGAAACGTCAGTCTCCTCTGTCACGGAGAGAGCACTCCCGCTTCCCCGGACCACCCTGATTGGCCGGGAGACTGACCGTGCAGCGGCTCGCACCTACCTCTTGACCGACGCTGTCCCCCTGCTGACCCTCCTCGGTCCAGGTGGCGTTGGCAAGACGCGCCTGGCTCTCGCCGTCGCCGGTGACGTTGCCGAATCCTTCGCAGATGGTGTCATCTGGGTCGACTTGGCTCCGCTCCAGGATCCCGAGTTGGTGCTGGCCACCATCGCAACGGCGCTCGGCGTCGTGCCCGCCGCCAACATCCCGGTGATCCAGTCGTTGACCGTTGCTCTACGTCCCCGGCAAACCCTCCTCCTCCTCGACAACTGCGAGCACGTGCTGGACGTAGCAGCGACCGCTGTCGCCGTACTGCTTGCGACCTGTCCTGCTGTGCAGATCCTCGCCACCAGTCGCGCGCCGCTGCATGTACGTGGCGAGCAGCAGTTCCCGGTCGACCCCTTGCCCCTGCCACCGTTCGACGATGCCTCCCTGGCGGCCATCACCGAGAACGAGGCGGTACGCCTCTTCGCGGTGCGCGCCCGTGCCGTGCAATTCGTGTTTCAGGTGGATGAGACCAACGCCACAACGGTTGCCGCTCTCTGTCGACGCCTCGAAGGCGTGCCCCTGGCCATCGAGCTGGCCGCGGCCCACAGCAAGGTGCTGCCCCCCGACGTCCTCCTCGCACAGATGAGCGATCGCCTGCGTCTGCTCAGCGGTGGGGCGCGGGACCTGCCGGCGCGACAGCAAACGATGACGGCCACGATCCGCTGGAGCTACGACCTGCTTGCTCCCGATGCCCAGGCACTCTTCCGCAGGTTGTCGGTCTTTGTCGGCGGCTGGACGCTCGCCGCTGCACAGGCAGTCGCTGATGCCTCCCCCAAGGTCCCGGCAGCGCACGAGATGCTCACGACGCTGGTCGACCAGAGCCTGGTGCGGCGAGTCGATCAGGTGACGGAGCCGCGCTTTGCAATGCTGGAGACGCTGCGTATCTACGGGTTGGAGCAATTGGCGCAGAGCGACGAAGAGCCAGCTGCCCGCTAAGCGCACGCTGCCTGGGTCGTTTCCCTGGTGGAGGCGTCGTTTGCCCCGCTCTACGCGCGCGTGGATCTCCTGTGGCTTGACCGGCTCGATGCCGACCAAGACAACGTGCGTGCCGCCCTAACCTGGTTTGAGCACAGTGGTGATGCAGAGGGTCTGCTCCGGCTTGCTGGTGCAGCCTGTCAGAACTGGCTCATCCGTAGCCAGCGGGTCGAGGGACTGCGTTGGCTCCACCGTGCGCTCGAACTGGCGCAAGGCGCGACCGTATCGGCGCCGGTTCGTATCCGGGCCCTGTGGGCGGCCGCGACGTTCGCCCGCAATCAGGGACACCTTGCCGACGCCAAGGGGTTTGCCGCCTCCTGCCTGACACTTGCCCGCGCCGCAGACGATCGGCTGGGCATGTCCATGGCGCTCGAAAAGCTTGGGTCAGTCGCCTTATCCGAGGGTGAGTACGCCCTCGCGGCAACCTATCTGGAAGAAACGGTAGCGCTGTGCCAGGACCTCGACGCCTGGGAGCTGGTAGCGCTGCACCTCTGGAAGCTCGGTCAGGCGCACGTTGGCAGTGGCGACCAGGATCGTGCGCGAGTACTGCTGGAGGAAGCGCTGACCCGGTCACGCGACGGAGATGACACGTGGGGCGCCGCGCTGGCACTCAACACGCTGGGGGTGGTCGAATGCGCCCGCGGTGATCTCGTCCGAGCCGCCGAGCAGTTCTCGGCGGGCCTGCTCTTGTGGCGAGAGATCGGCAACCGGGAGAATCTCGTCGAATGGCTCGCTGGCGTGGCTACCCTGGCAGCGGCATCGCAGTCGCCACACCTTGCTGCGCGTTTGTTTGCGGCAGTGCACAGCGAGTGCACTGAACTCGGTCATACCATCAGCCTGCCGGAACGCGACCACTATGAGGCAGTCGAGCAATCGGTACGGCTGGCGTTGGGAGCGGCGGTCCTCGAGGCGACGGCCGCCGAGGCCGGCACGCAGTCGTTCGACCGCGCAGTGCGCGAGGCTGAGGATTTCCTGGCCGGGAAGTCTCCCGCAGTTGCGCGTGCAGTCGCACCCGCCTCCTCCGTGCACGAAGAAGCGGTTGCCGAGCACGGACTGACCCGGCGCGAGCGGGAGGTCCTCGCACTCCTCTGCCAACGCCTCACCGATCCGGAGATCGCCACGCAGCTCTTCATTAGTCCCCGCACCGCCTCGTCCCACGTCGCGAGTGTGATCGGGAAACTGGGGGCAGCCAACCGTCGCGAGGCTGCCCGCATCGCCGTCCGGGACCACCTGGTCTAGGCCGTTCCTGCTGATCCGCGTCTGATCCTCAAGAACTCCGTAGGTTTCTCGGTAACTCCTACCGATGGCCGAGCGCCACGCGGCGCGCATGCTAGGCGTGTGCCCAAAACCAGCCGAACGGCTTGCCGAGTGGGTGCCGCTCCCGGAGCGAAGCAGGACAGAAAGGACCGCAGGATGTCTACGATCCGTCGTTTCCGAACCGCGACGCTCGGTATCGCCGCCGTCTGCAGTGTCGTGCTGGTTGGGCCGGTCCGTGCCCACGAGACGGACCATGCCCTGACCCTGGCGCCAGTGTCGGCTCTCGACCGCCAGGTCGTGGCTGCTCAGCAGGCCTTGCGGGCAGGTGATCTCGGCAGCATGCAGGAGGAGGCGTTGCTCTCCGTGGTGACCGCGAGTACGTCGTGGGAGAGGACACATGGCGATGACGCGGTCACGGCGAGGCGTGTGCTCACTGCGCAACACGCCCTGGAGTCCGCTGATCTCGGCAGCATGCAGGAGGAGGCCTTGAGCGCCATGGTGGCTGCGGTGAGCACCGAGGATGAGGCGGAGGTTGACCGCGAAGCCCTCATCGATGCCCTGCGTGGATGAGCGCGGAGAGGTTGACCACGATGCGTGGGTATCCGGACGTTCAACAGGTGCGTACACGCGAGTCGCGACGTGACGACCTGTTGGTGGAGTCGCGAGCGCACAGGTTCGTTGCTGGCGCAGTCCGGCGCGTGTTCCCACGACACGGTATGGGGTTTCTTCGCGCCATCGCGGCAGCCGTTCCGTCTCGGTGCCTGTTGCGGAGACGCCCTGGACGACCGGGCTCTGCCCACAGAGGCGGAATGCACTCCGTGCACTTCGTGATCATGGTCCGTCTCACCTGGCCTGAGGTGCACGCTCCAGGGTTGCGGACTTCCTGGCAGCGTTTTCAGCAAGAGGGCCACAGCGGTCACGGACGATAACCGAGGTCGTTGAATTCGTCATCTTGAATGTATGCCCAGTCCTTCCACCTCGGACCGGAAGTGTGCGAACCCGTTGAGCCGCGCCTTCTGGGCTCGCCAGTCGGAGTCGTCCGCCTAGTACTCTACGAGATCTCGCAGATACCCCTGGTCGATGCCGTAGTCCCAGCCAGGCCCGATGACATCCGGCCAGCGCGTTCGCACCAGGCGCTCACGCAGGTCCTCCAGCGTGGCCTCGGGAATGTCGATGACAAAGGTTGTGTGCTCACCCGCGTTCCTCCAGATCTCGCCCAGTGAAGAGGGCCTTGTCACGGACAGTTTGCGGTTGGCAACTCCCGGCGCGTCCCCCGTTCACCCGGCGATGACGGGCAGGGAGGCTGGCCCCCGGATCGCGGAGTCATTCCGGCGCGGCACGTCCTCCTGCGCCAGCGTCAAGCCTGGGAAGCGGGAGCGCAGCACGGTGAGCGCTGTCTGCATTTCCAACCTCGCCAGGGCCGCTCCCAGGCAGAAATGGGTGCCCAGGCCAAAAGTGAGGTGCCGGTTTTCGCGGCGGCCGAGATCGAGGCGATCCGGGTCGGCAAAGCGTGCCGGATCGCGGTTCGCGGCGCCGATCCAGAGCTGGACATGCTGCCCGGAGCGAATCTGCGCCCCGCCAAGTTCCAGGTCGCTGGCGGCCACCCGCCCCAGAGCCTGGAAGGGCGCGTCATAGCGCAGCAGCTCTTCAACCACGGGCTCGATCGGCAGCTCGGGCAGCGCCTCCCAGGCCTCCGGGTGACGCAGGAGATGGAGCACCGCGCTGCCCAGCGCGTAGGTGGTGGTCTCGTGCCCCGCCACCAGGAGCAGCGTGAGCTGGCCGATCAGCTCGTCGTCCGAGAAGACGTCGCCGCTATCCCGCGCGGTGATGAGCGCGCTGATGAGGTCGTCACGCGGCGCGACGCGGCGGTCGGCAATCAGGGCCCGCCAGTACTCGTGGAGCTCGTAGAGGTTGTCGAAGTTGCGCTGCTGGGGGAAGAAGGTGATGAGCCCATCCGAGAGCGTCTTGACCCGCTGCCAGTCTTCGGGCGGGAGTCCGAGCAATGCCGCGATGATGATGGTCGGCAGCGGGTAGGCCAGGTCACGCACAACATCGAACGACGGCCCACGAGCTATGGCCACATCGAGCAGATCATCGACGCAGGTGGTGATCGTGGCGCGCATCGGGGTCACCACGCGCGGCATGAACGCGGCGGCCACGATGCGGCGCAGGCGCGTGTGATCCGGCGGATCGGTGGTCAGCATGGTCGGCTCGGCCAGCGCCCGCCAGAAGTAGCCCCGCGCGCGGCGCTGCTGCTCGGTCAGCCCCTCTGGCTCGGGCGCTGCCGGAGGTGGGGTCGCCAGCGGCTGCCGTGAGGAGAGGCGTGCGTCCCGTAGCGCATCTGCTACGTCGGAGTACCCGAACAGGTGCCAGGTGTTGTGCCAGCGTGGGCCCCCTTCCCTGCCACCCAGCCAGTGCGTGGGCCCTGACTCCCGCAGCGAGTGGTAGAGCGGGTTCGGGTCCGCCTGGACGGCGGCATCGCGGTAAAAGAGGCGGTCAATCGTTTCCGCGGTGGCGTTGGTCATGGCCTCACCTTCATGCGTGTGGTTCTGGTTCTGATCGTGGCTGATGCGCGCCTGGATGGGCCTCAAGCTGCCTGGCTGCCGGCCTCCATCGCTCCGGCGCCTTCCACCATGCGGTCCGCGTCCGGGTGTGTGGCGAAGACAGGGTCCGGGTTGTGCAGCGCCTGGTAGCCGGACACAGGCACCGCCAGGGACAACCAGGCAAATTTGGTTGCCTGGGACTTCACGATATCACCCTGCCCGTGCTTCGCCGCAATGGCGACGGTCGCCGTGGTCAACACCCAGTCGCTGGCCGTCCAGGTGGCGGCCAGGATCGGGCTCCGCTTGCGGAAGTAGACGAAGGCGAAGGTTGAGAAGAGCGCCCAACTCGCCCCCTGCAGCGCCAGCATCTCGCGCCGCCCGGGTGTCCCAGGGTGTTGATTCAGCAGCCGCAGGTTCCCCCACAGGGTAAAGGCGTTGTTGATCGCCCAGACCGGCGGGAAGAGCCACCCCGGCGGCGCATAGCGCGGCAGCTTCATGGCCTTGTAGAACTCGCGGTCCTCGGCTCGACGACCGATACTCAGGCCAGAGATGGCGTTCACCGCCAGCCCAAACGCCGCCGCATGCCACCACCGCCACCGGCGTCCCTCGGAATCCGCGGAGTTTCCTGGCGCAACAACATGCCCAGTCACGGTGTACCTCCCTGGGCTCACGCGGGCAAGCCACACAGCCGGCCTATTCATTCATCTAGTAATTAGATAATCTAATTACTAGATAGTGGTATGATATGAGCATGGGAGACGAGCGTCAAGAGGCCGTTGAAACACTTTCCCCGGACGACCTTTCAGAGCGGGTCCGGGCGCTGGCGCGCACGCTGGGGACCTTCACCACGACGACTGCCCGCATCCTTGGCCTTGCGCCGAGCGACGTCCTGGCGCTGGAGCATCTCTTCGCCGAAGGGCCTTTGGGACCAGCGGACATCGCCAACCGTCTCGGGATGACCACTCCAGCCGCGACCGCGCTCGTCGATCGACTGGAACGGGCCGGCCACGTGGAGCGCCGCCCGCACCCCACTGACCGCCGCCGCCTTGAGATTGTCCCGACCGCGCAGGCCGAGGCCGCCGCCTACGCCGCCATCGCGGAAATGATCGAGAGCATGGCGGAGGTTGGCGCAGGGCTGACCCCCGCCGAACGCGCCGTCGTCGCCCGCTACCTCGACGGCGCCACCGCCGTGCTCCTGGGCTTTCGTGGCCGGCGGTGACGGCACGATGCTGCCGGGGTCGTTGAGAAGGATGGCGTGCAGGACACGCGGAGATTAACCTGTCTCTGGGGGACGCGACGCGAATACGTCGTCAGCTATCCCGTTTGGAATGTTCGGTTGCTCTTGCGTTGATCTGCTCGGCAGCAGCCCTAGCCTCGGCAACGGCCTGCGCGAACGTCAGGATCCGTCCCGCTTCTCGTAAGGCAGCAAGGCGATCCTTACCCAGCAAGTCAGTCATTGAGGCGAGTGCGCGGTTACGAGCAGGTTGATCCCTCGGGAAACTCGGCGTGCCGAGGAGGGCAATAAGCCCCTCGGCAGCGCCAAAGAGCCGTGCACCCTGTTCAGGGGCTCCCGACTCGGCGATTACTCCGGCTAGGCCAAGTAGTGGGCCAATGGCGAGCACCGAAATCCCGAATTGCCATGCTCGTTCGAGGCTCGCTCCATAGTGAGCCAAAGCACTGGTCAGGTCTCCCCGAGCAAAGTGGACACCACCGAGACCGGCGCTCCCGTCCACTAATCCCCACGACCAGTCAGTCGCCTGGAAATACTCCAGGACGATCTCATAGTGCATCGCGGCCCGCTCCAAGTCTCCCTGGACGAGGGCCATGTCACCGACCCAGAGTTGGGACCACCGCTCCAACTCCATGTGGCCAATTGCACGCGCGAGGTGCTCTGCCTCGACGAAAAACGCTTCTGCCTGACCGAACTCCCCAGACCGGGAGGCCAACAAACCGGCGTTATTCAACGTGCTGCCAACAATGACGAGATCCCCATGTTCCTGCGCCAGGAGGCGTTCTTCGGCTGAGTATGTCGCTGCCCGGGGATAATCACCATAGAGCAGGGACATAGTCACTGCGGCGTTCAGAGCGTCGAGGCGTGCGAGTGATGCCTCCGGCCTAGAGCGCTCCAGCGCTTGCTCGACGAGTGCAAGCCCCTCATGAAAATGGCCACTAACTTGCCACAGCACCCAGAAGACGCTGATCAACTGCAAGAGCGTCCCATGTTCACCATGCTGTTCACACCAGGCGACGGCCAACCGCATGTTGTCCAGTTCACTAGTCATACGTTCCAGTCGTGTCCGGTGTTGAAGCCACGTGGAGTTTCCAGGCGCAAGTTGATCGGCGATTGGTACATAGTGGCTGACGTGCCGCTGCCGCGCTCCATCCTCCTCTCCCGCCAGCGCCAATTGCTCGAGCCCGAACTCGCGCACCGTCTCCAGCATCAGGTAGCGCGGCTCATCGTCGCTGCCTGTGGTCTGGCGGAGCAGGCTGTGCTCTACCAATGACACCACCCCATCAAAGGCCGTCAGGTTCTCATTGGGTTCCTCCATGGCCTCGGCGGCATCGAGGGTGAACCCGCCGACAAAGATGGCCAGCCGCCGGAACAGCGCTTGCTCCTCCGGGGTGAGCAAGTCGTAACTCCAGGCGATCGCGTCACGCATGGTGCGCTGTCTGGCCGGGAGCGTACGGGCTCCTCCGGTCAGCAGGGCCAGCCGAGTCTCGAGTCGGGCCAACAAGGCCGCGGGAGGCAGCACACGGACCCGCGCCGCAGCGAGCTCGATGGCGAGCGGCAAGCCATCCACCCGCTGGCAGATGGCGGCGATCGCGGGCGCGTTGGTGGCAGTCAGCGCAAAGTCGGGCTGAATCGCCTGAGCCCGCTCCACGAAGAGCCGCACCGCTGGAAAGTGCTCTATGGCTTCCTGCGAGGCCAGGGAACTTGAGTCAGGGACGGACAAGGGAGACAGGGGGTATTCCTGCTCACCCTGCACATGCAGCGGGATGCGACTGGTGGCAAGCACCCGCACCCCTGGCGCATGCGGCAGGATCCTGGCGACATCCGGCGCCGCGACAACCACGCGCTCGAAATTATCGAGGACGAGCAAGGCGCGCTTGCCGCGCAGGAACCCGTGCAGGCGCGTCGCCAGATCGTCACGCCCGTCAGGGACGCCCAGGGTCACGGAGACCGTGGGCAAGACCAGGTCCGCGTCGGTGAGCGGAGAGAGATCCACAAACCACACGCCATCAGGGAATTGGGGTGTTGACCTGGCCGCCACCTCATGCGCGAGGCGAGTCTTGCCCGTGCCACCGGGGCCGGTCAGCGTCACCAGTTGGAGGTCATCCCGCACCAGCAGGTCCGTCAGCGCGATAAGTTCACGCACCCGGCCAATCAGGCGTTCTGGCGGGCGTGGCAGCATGGAGTGTGGTGATGGCTCGGGCTCAGATAGCGCAGGCTCGTCCAGCACGGCCGGTCTGGCAGCGGTGAGCAACGCTCCCCGGTCCTGCGCATCCAGATTCAGCGCATCAGCCAGGAGACGCACCGTCTCCAGGCGCGGCGCGTGATGTACCCCTCGTTCCAGATCACCGACGGCTCGCGCGCTGATCCCCGCACGCTCCGCCAACGCCTCTTGCGACAGCGCGGACGCCGTGCGCAGGCGGCGGAGAATGACTCCAAAGGGCACTGGCTCAGGTCCAGGCATATCACGCTCTGCTTGAGATAGACCCGCCGGTACAGAGGCCCCGTACCCCGGAATCCATCCTATCACCTGATCACACCAGGAATGTTCCGGTGAACTGCCGGAGAAAGGGAGGCCAACGGCCGGTGCTGGGCATGGGATGACTGCGGTTTCGCTGGCAACCTGTCCTCAGGTCGCGATGGGGCGCGGCAGGAAGCGCGAAGACCAATAGGTTGCCGCAGCGAGTCAGCAGGGAGGACTGAAATGAAGACAGGAATAATCGAGGGCGTGATCGTGATGATTGGGATGGTGGGAAGCCTGGCGCACGTGGCGCTGGCGCCCCCGGTCGACGTTCCAGGACCTGCAGTCACCAGCGCGTCGATCTCGGCTCCGGACGGGTTCGCTGTGGGTGATCGCTACTTGGTGCCGCATCTGCCAGCAAGCACCGTGGACCAGTTGCCAGCCCCAGAGCAGGCGGAGGATCGTTACCTGGCGGAGCGGGTGGCCCTGGCAGATCTGGTCATTGGTGAGCGCATCCTGGCGGCCGAGGATCTGGCGAACGTCTATGCCAAGCAGTTGCCCGGCTTCACCAAGGTGTTGCTGGCCGATGGCTTTCACCAGGACACCGACGGCACCTGGTTCTACGACCCCTTCAGTTCCTGGATGCGGTTTGCGCTGAACCAATAACGGCTGCCGACGTCCGTCTCTCTGCCTAGAGGCCTTGGACGAAAGGAACGCGCCATGCTGCTTCTCCATTTGCACACGTCGTATCTCCTCCACCGCCGGCATCGGGAACAGTTAGTCATGCGCCCAGAGGACGCGCGGGCGACTCCCGATAAGCCTGGGGAACATCGCATCAACCGCGAACATCTCTTCATCCGCGATAGGCTGGACTGGCTCAACCGGTATGCACTGGCACTCCTCAGGCGCTGATGTTGGGCAAGTGCCGTCGTCGCCCGATACCTCCACGCCACCGCCGTGCTCCGTGGCTTTCGCGGCCGGCGGAGACAGCCTGGAAGATAGCTTCCCATTGCGCTCCGTTCACAATCGTCAAAGGTCCGGTCTGTGACGAGGCGTGACGCTGCTGGAGTCACCGATTCAGAGACCACCCAGCCGGAAAACAGCATCCGCCAGCGCAGGATGGTCCATACTGCGCCCACGCACAAGATGTATCAAAGCTGGGCGGCAAGCAGGCATCCGGCTGATCGCACCGCCGTTTCGTGGGAGGAACTCTGTGACGACTCCTCGTTTGAACCGGCGAGCGTTCCTTGCAACGAGCGGCGCCGTCGCGGCGTCCCCGCTTCTTGGCCCCAGTGCCCACGCCCAGGCAACGCCTGAGGCCTCAGCAGGTCCGCTGCACGGCATGAACGTGGTGCTGTTCATGACCGATCAGCAACGCCACACTCAGCACTTTCCCGACGGGTGGGAGGAAGCGAACCTGCCCGGCCTGCGCCGCCTCAAGGCGCACGGGATCAGTTTCGAGCAGGCCACCTGCAACACCTGCATGTGCTCGCCCAGCCGCGCCACCATGATGACCGGCCTCTTCCCGGCACAGCACGGGGTGAAGTACTGCCTGGAAGCCAACATGCCCGCGCCGAAGTACCCGCAGGTGGAGCTGACCACCGATCTGCCCAACATCGGGAACGTCATGGGCGCGGCTGGCTACGCCACGCCCTACAAGGGCAAGTGGCATTGCAGCAAGGCGGCTGATGTCAACACCGCTCCCGCCCAGTCACCGCCCTGCACCCCCGACGAAGGCTGGGTGCCCGAGGATGTCAACAAGTTCGGGTTTGAGCGCTGGAACCCGCAGGATGCCGGCGCCAACCAGTTTATCTGCCAGTCTGGCGGCGGGACCGTTAACAACGACGATCGCTTCATGACGGACAATGGCGACGTGGATGCCGGCCAGGAGGGCGCCCTCCCCTACCTGCGCTCGGTGGCGGCCGGGCAGCAGCCCTTCTTCCTGACCGTCTCGCTGGTCAACCCGCATGACGTGCTGGCGTACCCGGCGGGGTTCAAGCAGTTCGGCTACGACGATTCGTGGCTGGCCAGCACCGGCATCGAACTGCCCGCCACGGTTGACGAGGACCTCTCCACCAAGCCGAGCGCCCAGGGCCAGTTGCAGAAGATCTCCGCCCCCTTGCGCCCGCAAAACGCGGAGCAGCAGCAGAACTATCTCAATTTTTACGGCAACCTGATCAAGTCCTCTGACGCCTACCTCGTCCAGATCCTTGATACCCTCGAAGAGCAGGGGCTGCTGGAAAACACCCTCATCATTTACACCTCCGATCATGGCGAGATGGGAATGACCCACGGCGGCATGATCCAGAAGAACTTCAACGCCTACGAGGAGACGCTGCGGGTGCCGCTCGTCTACTCCAACCCCAAGCTCTTCTCCGGTGCAATGCAGAGCAACGCCCTGGTCTCGCACGTCGATTTCGTGCCCACCATGGCCAGCCTGTTCGGCTCCCCGGAGGTGCATGACACCTGGCAGGGGATCGACTACGCCTCGCTCGTGCTGGATCCCGGGGCTCGTGGCGTCCAGGACTACCAGGTCTTCACTTACGACGACTGGCAGGCTGCCCAGGTGCTGGGACCGTACGTGAGCGGCGCCAACCACATCATCGCCGTCCGCGACGATCGCTATACCCTTGCCCGCTACTACGCACCGGACGGCAGCGCCCCGGACGAATGGGAGATGTACGACCGCGAAGCAGACCCCATCCAGGCAACCAATCTTGCCTGGACCGGCTACGACCGCGACCACAAGCAGGAAGTGGCGTACAGGCGGCTGCTGGCGCTGATGGAGGACGTGGAACAGACGCGTCTGCAACCCCCCGTGTAAGGCAGGAACTGAGCGCCTCGCGCGTCGTCGCACGACGGGGGGAGCCACTGGCGTTTCGCTCTCTCGTGAGGTGTCGTGTGCAGCATGTCTGGCAACGGGATGATCACCGGGAGCCGTCCATCTTCGTTCCCGAAAGCCTGTTGCGGGAAGCGCGCCGGCAGCGGAACCTGCCCGACGCCTCTCTGCCAGAGGTCTGTCTCCTTGACCCGGATGGCGACATCGTCCGGTACCTCCAGGCCACGTCCCGTGGCCGGCGCTCCGGGACATGGGCCTGCTATCACACCGAGCTCTGGGAGACCGAGGTTGAGGGCCACACCGTCGGCGTGATCGGCAACGCCGTGGGAGCGCCCTTTGCGGTGCTGGTCGCCGAGGAGGTCTTTGCGTCAGGGGGCAAGCTGCTCGTCAGCGTCACCTCTGCCGGCCAACTGGACCCCACCCTGCCGCTCCCCTGCACCATCCTCGTACATCATGCGCTCCGGGGAGAAGGCACGAGCTTCGCCTACCTCCCGCCGGCTGACCGCGTGACGGGCGATAGCCTCCTCCTGTCAGCGGTGTCCGCCGAACTCCAGCGAACAGGGATTGCCGCGATCAACGGCAGCACCTGGACCACGGACGCGCCGTTCCGGGAAACCCGGTCCGCGATCGCGTCCGCCCAGGCCGCGGGCGCGCAGGCGGTCGAGATGGAGATCGCCGGGCTCTACGCCTTCGCCCAGGCCCGACAGAAATCCGTGGTCTGTTTCGCGCTCGTCACCAATCAGATGGCGCAGTCGGGAGATGACTTCGAGAAAGGGGCGGACAACGGGGCCAGCCATGCGCTGGCTCTCGTCGCGGCGGCATCCCGTGCCTGGTCTTCATTCGCGCAGGGCGGCCACCAACGGGAGTGAGACGTACCATGACAAGCCACAGCACGAGCGCACCTCCAGGGGCTCCACTCATCGATCCTGTCCTCTTTGCAAGCGGGATGGCGGTGATCCGCATCTTTTTCGGCGTGATCCTCCTCGCGAACGGGCTGGCCAAGCTCGAGCCGTCGCTCGCGCGCATCGATATCGGTCCCTACCACGCCAACCTAGTCACCAGCGACGGTGCCCGCGGCATCCTTGACTTTGAGGTCAACGAGCGGCGCATCCGCGAAGGGGCTCCACAGGGAACCCAAGTTCCGGGTCTCAAGTGGATCGTCAACACCGTCGTGCTAGCCAACTGGGGATTCTTTCAATGGCTGGTCGTCCTGGTCGAGGTCGGCGCCGGTCTGCTGCTCATCCTTGGGCTTGCCACCCGTGGGGCGTCCCTCGTCGCTCTCGGTCAGTAGCTCTTTCTGGCGCTTGTGTACCTCTCCAGCAATCGCTGGATGTTTGAGCAGCCCCACGAGTATGTCCCCCTGATCGTTTTGGCGATCGTGCCGGCTGGCCGCATCTGGGGCCTGGATGCCTGGCTCCTGCGCCGGTATCCCCGGCTCCAGCGTTGGCCCTTCTGAGCCGTTGCTCCCAGAGCGGCGCTCAGACTGGGACTGTTCTGGCGCACCGCCCCTGAGAGCATGGTCGGGCTTACACGATTCCCAGGCGCTCGGCTTCCCTGGCCGCTTCCCGCCGGTTCGTGACTCCCAGTTTGGCCAGGATATGGGTCACGTGTGACTGGATAGTCCGGTGGCCAAGGAAGAGCGACTCGGCAATCTCCTTATCGGTCTGACGTTGCATCAACAGGCGGAGCACGTCCAGTTCCCGTTGGGTCAATCCGGCGGACACGCTTGTGGATGACAACCCAGTGGAGTGGCGCCCAGCCAGCGTGGCCGCGCGGTCGAGCGTGGGGGTGGCCTCCAGGGCAGCACAACGGATCTGGACGTCGTTAATCAGGCTTGCCGCCTCGCTGATTGCCCCTTGCGCACCGCGAAGTTCTGCCAGGGCAAGGAGCGCCAGGGCAAGCTCAAATGGCACCTCGCACCGATTTGCCAGCTCTCGGGCAGCCTTCAGATGGCTGGCGGCTGTGCCGAAGTCGCCCTCAGCCGTGGCGAGCTCGCCCAGGAGCCGCAGGGCCGCCATGCGAGCCAGGGGCTGCAATCGGGCGCCTGCCTGGGCTTCCAGGGCCATCGCCTTCGCCGCGGCAGGATCGTGATCCAGGGCCGCGAAGCGAGCCTGCACCAGAAGACCGTCGGCACGCCCCAGGACACTTCCGCTCCAGGCCAGCCAACGCTCATGCGCCGCCAGCCAGCGCCCGGCGCCTGGCAGATCACCTGTGTCGAGACAGAGCTCAGCCGCCAGGCGCAGCAGGGCGAGGCCCTCCTGGTGGATGATGTCCCCTGGTGCAGTCTCGGAGCCCTGGGGCAGGAGCGCGGTGATCTGTTCCCACGCGAGGTCAGGTTCTCCCCGGTACCGGGCCAGGAGCACCGTGGCGCTGGTGACTTCCCGCCGCAGAAACGCGTTCCCGGGAGTGGGGAGGTCACACAGGATCTGCAAGGCTTCGTCCCACCGGCCGTCGAGGACCAGGCAACTTAGCCAGGCCACTTTCGGTGACAGCCCGGGACGAAGCGCACCCCCGGCGCGGGCGAGCGCGGCCTCCGCTTCCCCAGCTACATGCCGCCTTGTCGCCGGCACGTCAGTCGCAAAGGGGAGCACCACGTCGCGGAGCTCGAGGAGCCACGTGAATGCTTCCAGCGTGTGATGATCGATATCCCGGAAGCGCTCTCGTGCCAGGCTGAATGCCTGTGTGGCCCTCGCCGGGTCACCCCGGGACGCGGCCACGGTCCCCAGGCCGACATTGCAGAACCCGGCGACCGTCCCAATCCCCTTGCGCGATCCCGGCGCCGTGGCGAGGACGTCAAGGATCCGGGTGCCGATGACTTGGGCCTCCTCGAGCTGCCCTGCGGTGGCCAGAAAATAGGGATACGCACCGCGGCGATAGTGCAGGCCCGCCAGGTGTAACTCGGCGGCGGCTGCATCATCGCTCGTGCTGTCACCGGCCGTCATCGATGGCAGAGCATCGGCGAGCCAGGGCTCGGTCAGGGGAAAGGCACGGGTAGCGGCCAGCGGCATGGCTTCCAGCGCCGCGATGCCCGCCGCCATCTCAACCAGACCGCTGGCAAAGTGATCCGCGTAGCAACGCACCGTGCCGCGATGGTACGCCGCTTCGGCCGCGAGAATGGCATCGTCGGACTGGATCGCAATGCGACTGCACTCGTCCACCGAGGTGATCGCGGAGACCGAATCGGAGAAGCGTTGCAAGCGGGCCAGACGATACAGCAGTTGCCCTCGGGTCCGTTCCCGCCCCGGAACACGAGCAAGCAGGTCTGCCGCGAGCTGGAGGCGCTCGGCTGCGGTCAGCCAGGCGTACGCCCGCTGCGCCCGGTCCGCCGCCTGTACCAACCACTCCCAGGCACGCGGGTCCCCCGCGTGGTGGAGATGGGCGGCCACCGCCTCAACATCTGGCGGCTCCGCGGTCATGAGGATCTCCGCGATCTGGCGATGCCATCGCCGGCGGCGTGGGGCCACGATGCCGTCATACAACGCATCGCGCGTCAACGCATGGACAAAGCGCACGTGCGTCCCCGCGCGCTCGGCCACCAGGAGATGGACTTCCACTGCCCGCTCGACGATGGTCAGGACCGCCTCCTCGTCGAGGCCGGCCAGCTTGACCCAGAGTTCGAGCGGGACATCTTGCCCGATCACCGCCGCGAGCTCCAATGGCTGGCGGAGCGTTTCGCCAAGGCGCGCCACGCGCGCGTCGATGACCTGGCGGAGGAACGTGGGCACGATGACGCGGTCGAGCGCGCCCAGCCACCAGACGTTCCCATCCTGCTGCAGGAATGTTTCGTCTTCAAGGGCCCTGAGAAGTTCCGTGGCGAAGAAGGGATTGCCCTCGGCGTGCCGGTCGAGATAGGTCACCAGACGAGTTTCGTCACTGGCTGACAGCGTGTATCGGTCTCGGATGAGGCGTTGCAGCGCCGCGGGATCAAGTCGCCGCAACGCGATACGGACACCGTCCGTCTCTCGCACCAGGGCTGGCAACTGGTGGGCCAGGGGATGGCGGCGAGTGAGCGCCTCTTCGCGATAGGTGAGCAGGAAGCAGATCGGGCGATGCATCAGATGGGGCGCGACCTGTCGGAGCAGATCGACGCTGGCTGCATCGGCCCAGTGAAGATCTTCAAGGAGCACCAGCGCCGGTTGCACCGCGCACAAGCTGGTGAAAAAGCTCCGCACCTGTCCGACCAGCGCGGCCTGATCCGTGATGTCCGCCAGGATGCCGTTCGCCAAGGCGGGAGGTGGTTCCGGGTGCCTGGCGCTGGGGGTGTAAGTGGCAAAGAGGTCAAGCCATGGCCCGTAGGGTGGCGCCTGGTTCAGGTCGTACCCATGGCCAAGCAGGACCTGGACGTTGTGATGACGCGCCTCCTGGGCCAGGGAGCGGGCGAGCGAGGTCTTGCCCATTCCTGCTTCGCCACCCAGCACGACCAGCCGTCCATGACCGGCGCGGATGGCCGCAAGTTCCTCATGGAGAATGATCTGCTCGCGCGCACGGCCAACGAGCGACGCGGTGTGTCGCGGAGCTGAAAAGGCAGAGGGGGCCACCGGCGTACCAGCAGCAACATCGGTGCGGTCCATAGGCGCCAGAGAGTGTTCGCGATTTGTGCGACAGAGTGTAGCGGTTAAGAGACTCTTCCGGCAGGGAGAGCTCAAGATGGGGGGAGAGGCGGTATGCGTCAGGAGATTCCAGAGGCAGATCTGGACAACGGGAGCGATCCCCGCCAGCGTTCCAAGCGCCCTGGACGCGTTCCGTGTTGATTACGGAGAACGTCATGCAAACAGGCCAACCGCAATTCCGTCATCACGACGGATGCGTTGTTCGAAGCTGGAGCGCATGCTGGGAGCGTGCCAGTCAGCCTGGCGTTGGCTTCTTGAAGAGCCAGGATTCGCAGATCACCCGGAAGGAGTCAGCCAGGTCACGGTTTACCTCCCTCGGTCGTACTGTCAAGCCACCACGCATTGACGCTGCATCATCCACACCCCTCGTCCCACGCATCGGATCAAGGAGTTGAAGCATGGCCACCACGACGATCAGTACCAACCCCATCCTCGACCCCTCGGCGCTCTCGACCCTTGTCACCGCCGCACGTGGCGAGGTGGTGCTTCCTGGGGATCCTGCCTATGACGATGCCCGGACGGTCTACAACGCCATGATCGACAAGCATCCAGCCGTCATCGCCCGGTGCGCTGATGTCGCGGATGTCATCGCCGCCGTCACCTTCGCCCGGGAGCAGGGCCTCCCCTTGGCCGTCCGTGGCGGCGGGCATAGTGGCGCCGGCCTCGGCACGATTGACGGCGGACTCGTGCTCGACCTCTCTCCAATGAACGGAGTGCGCGTCGATCCTGTGGCCCGCACGGCTCGCGTGGAAGGGGGCGCCACGTTAGGCGATCTGCATCACGCCACGGAGCCCTTTGGACTCGCGACGCCCAGCGGCATCATTTCCACAACCGGGGTGGGCGGAATCACCCTTGGCGGTGGCCTAGGCTACCTCACCCGCCAGTTTGGCCTGGCCATCGACAACCTGCTCGAAGCCGACGTAGTCCTGGCGGACGGGAGTTTCGTGACGGCCAGCGAGTCGGTTCACCCCGACCTCTTCTGGGCGCTCCGGGGCGGTGGGGGCAACTTCGGCGTGGTGACGTCCTTCCTCTTCCGGTTGCACCCCCTGCCGCATCTCACGGCCGGGCCCATGCTCTGGTCACTGGAACGCTCAGCCGAGGTGCTGCGCTGGTATCGCGACTTCATCCTCCAGGCGCCGGAAGACCTCAATGGCTTCTTCGCCTTTCTGACGGTGCCGGCCGTGGCGCCGTTCCCGGAGCACCTCTGGAATCAGAAGATGTGCGGCATCGTCTGGGCCTATATCGGGGACGATGCCGAAGCGACCTTCGCCCCGATTCGCGCGCAGTTTGGTCCTCCGGCCCTTGACTGGGTGGCGCCCATCACGCACCCGGCCCTCAACAGCATGTTTGACGGGCTCTACACAGCGGGAGACCAGTGGTACTGGAAGGCCGACTTTGTCACCGAGATTCCGGACGAAGCGGTCGACATCCATGTTCAGTTTGGCGAGACGCTGCCGACCTGGAAGTCAACCATGCACCTCTACCCCATCAACGGCGCGGCTGGCCGCGTGGCACAGGGGGCCACAGCCTGGAACTATCGCGAGGCGAGGTGGGGCATGGTCATGGTCGGGGTCAGTCCTGACCCGGCCGACAACGCACACATGATCGCCTGGGCCCGGGACTACTGGTCCGCGTTGCATCCCTTCTCCGCCGGTGGAGCCTACGTCAACATGATGATGGAAGAAGGGCAGGATCGGGTCCGGGCTGCCTACGGCGACCACTATCCGCGCCTGGCGCAGATCAAGCGGCAGTACGACCCCGGGAACCTCTTCCGCATCAACCAGAATATCGCACCGGCCTGACGCGCACCGGTGGGGACATGCCCACCGGTACACCTGAGCCAGTACTCAGCCGCATCGAATAGCAATCCCGATCCCGGCCTACCACGCGTGTCCGCAGGAGCCCGGTATGACCCCGTTGTGCCCGGCGCCTGGCCACCAGCCCCGCGTCCCTCCGGTGGGCATTGCGAACTGACGAAGGAAGACCGCAACTCCTCAACGCGAGAAAGGAGTCGCGATCACCCGTCCACATCTGTCTGCACGCGAACCGTCATCTCTCCGACCCGACAGACGTCCACTACCTGAGAGGACACCACCACCATGACCGTGAAGCGCACACGAAACCTCGTTCTGCTGCTGGGACTGGGGATCGGCACCGTCACCTTCGGGTTAGCCTGCACGAATGCCATTGGCCAGGACGACGCGGACGCCGAGGCGAAGATCGCGATGGCCATGAGCGCCGCCCCCTCGACGGTCTCCGCCGACGCGACCATCTACGATCTGGTCGTGGATGATGCGGGGGACTTCATCGTGCTGCGCGAGGGCAGCAACGGCTGGTCCTGCTTCCCTGATGCTCCCGCCACCCCCAGCACCGATCCCATGTGCCTGGACGAGACGTGGATGAACTGGCTGGGAGCGCTCGGCGCGGGTGAAGAGCCGCCCACCACAGCTCCCGGGTTCGCCTACATGCTGCAGGGTGGGAGTGATGCCAGCAACACCGATCCCCTCGCAACGGAGCCTGCCGAGGGCGAGGAGTGGGTGAGTTCCCCGGCGCACATCATGCTGCTCATGCCGGAGGACCTCGACCCGAGCGCCTTCTCCACCGACCACGCCTCGGGGCAGCCCTACATCATGTGGGCCGGCACCCCCTACGAGCACATCATGATGCCGGTGGCTGATGACGAGCCTATGGGGTAACGTCCCGCCGCGAGACGATGCTCCCGTGCTGCCAGGACCGCCGGCCTTACATGAGAAGTGAGGCCGGCGGTCCTTGATGTTGACGCGTGCATGAGTCAGCGACGGCAGACTGCGTGATTTCGCAACGGATACGGTCCCTGAGGCCTTAGCGCGACGTTGGCGGATAGGCAGCCTCTCCCCACGTAGGCTGATCCTGCTGATCCTGGGTTGGCACGAGTTTGGTGAGGACGCTCACCAGCAACGGCACGGTCCACCTCCGGCGCCGCGGTGACTGGCCCTCTGCCCGGTCCACTAGGAGATGCGCTCCATGCTTCGCTCCGGACCAGTTCGCGCCACGATCATGGCCTTCGCGCTGGCGACGCTTGTCACCGCACCGTCCCTGACCGCTGCCCAGGAGGCCTCGGCCGCCGCATCCCACTACGCCATGCCTCCCAGTGTGCAGCTCGGCGGGGAGATCGTCTCGAGTGGATCTTTGACCATGGGGCCAAGGACCCAGGCGGTCGTCGATGGGAAAGCGGTTTGTGACTCTCATCCGGGGTGAGTGGGAGGTGCTCGCGGCCCGGGAGATCCCGGATGTCCGCGGCCTGCGCCCTTGCGCGGCGGTCTGGCTTGAGGGGATGCAGCAGCAGTTCGATCAGGCTGGGCCGGGGCGCCCTATTACCCTGGTGGTGCCTGACCGGTTCCTGGGAACCCTTGATGTGGTCCCTGTGATGGGCGCCTTTCCTGACAAGCCCCGAGACTGACGCTCCCAGGATCACCGCCCTTCACACCTGTGGCGAGAAGGTCAGACTGTGAAGTCCCGCTGTTTCTTGCCCACGCCAGGCGGATGCGGCGGCGTGACGCGGGGTCAGGCCCCGTGATGCAGACGAAGCTTGTCCTGCACCTCTCGGGTCGCAAGCACGAGAATGAAGGTCTTGACTGGGGATGGCCAGAGTTCCTGGACTACAGACGTGGCCAAAGCCTGCACTGCCTGCGGCGGGGTGCCGTTGCTCAACCCGCTTTGCAGCACACGCTGGGTGACCTGGGCAATGAGATGATCCACCGTCACGGCTCCTTGTGCCACTCCGGCTTCTTCAGACATCCACCTCTCCCGATACCTATCGTTGTATTCACATAGTGCCTAGCCGCCAACTGGCCAAGGCGTAGCGTAGTGTATGCCACCCTGCTCCCCGGAGCAAAACTTCCTGAGATAGGATTGCAAGTTACATGAGTGTTGGCGGATTCGCAGGACGTTGGATGAGCAAAGCAAAAGACAAGAAGAAAAAATCATCCCACACCGCCAAGCCGAAGCCAAGCAAGCAGGCGAAGCATCGCCGCCGTGCCCTGCACATGTTGCGCAAGGGCGTGGAGTACCGGGTGCGCCTCGCGTACGCCAAGGTCCCGCCAGACGATGTGATCCTGAGCGCTGAACGACTGCAGACCAGGGACGATCTCGTTCATCAGGGATATCTCCGCATTGAAGAGCTGGAGCGCCTGAACCGGACTGATGCCATTGCCCAGGCCATGAAACGCCTCGACCGTCACGTGAGCGCCTCCGAACGACAGCGGCTCTAGCGGTGTTCCACAGACGCGCAACTGCGGTTGAGTGACGTAGAAGTCCCGCTGCCTTACACCTCGCCGCGAGGGATTTGCGGCATTACAACGGCCTGTCCATCACTGACGCGGACGGGCCTATCGTCCGTTAAGCGACACCCACTGGCCATCGAAAACATTGCCGCGGACCACACGTGGGGATCACGGCGCCTGGGCCAATCTCCATTCACACCGCGCTGGATCAGGCGCAGATCACCCCGTTGCACTGGCGCATCTAGATGCTCTCGGCCATGGGTGTATCCCTGGACGCGTTCGGCCGGTTCATCATTGAGGTTGCGTTACCAGATATTGCCCGTGATCTCTCGCTCGCGCTGGCGCCGGCTGGGCTGCTCGCGGCCACGCACGAAAAGGGTCAGAGGACAGACAGGGTGCGCAGGATGTTCCCCTGCCTGGAGGAGGAGCCGGTGCGCAGTAGCAGGGAAGTCGCTCCCATCCCCAGGAGTGTCGCTCAGGAAACTGGTCAGCACGATATCGCATTGGCGAACCTCTCCCTCGCCTGCATCGTGAACACTCACACCGGGACCCTCGGAGACGCGCCGTCGCGTGGGGAGTGAGGGTGTCCGAGAAGCGGTCGAGGCCACACCTGGTGGACAGCGTCAGTTCCATGAAGAAGTCATGCGACGGCGCTGTCTGTTGACATGCTGCGGACCTGGACCCCTGTTCACCTGCATGCTGGCATGCCAGGTGCTCTTCGAACCCGCGTCACGTGCCGCATGCGCCGATCATGTCGGTGTGATATGCGAGAAACCTCCTGGAGGAACCAGATGCCCATTGACCCACGGCTCGATAGCGAAGAGTCACGTTCTGACCGTCTGACGAATGCGGAGGGCACAGGACTGCCGCCGAATGAGGCCATGCCTGGGGTGGGGGCATCGCCTGAACCGGAAGCTTCCGGAGAGGATGCCGGTGATGCCGCGCGGCGCCAGGCTGGCGCGGACCCGGCTGCGACTGACGCGGATGCCGGGGTGCCGTCATTGCTCCTGCCCACCCCGGACTGAGCGCAGGCATTGAATCAGCTTGAGCGGCGCAGAACATCCTTAAATCATTGTGATGCGGGGCCGGAAACGCGTAAACCGGCACGCCCTGTGCGGAGATTACCGGGAAGTACGGATCGGGTTTCAACGCACCATTCCCGGCGTCCGGAGACCCGCAGGTGGAAGGTCGTCCAGCATGTTTGGCGCACAGGCAACGGCGCTCCGCAGCGGCCAGGTGCAGGTAAGCATCTGCCATGGCACCACCCCGCAGGAGCTTGAGGAAGCCATCAACTCCGCGCTCGTGTCCGTCTCCAGGAAGTCTCGCGACCCGCAGTTGCTCGATATTCGCTTTCCTCAATCCTCGTTGTCCACCCCCGGCGGTGCAGAGCGGGAGTATCTGGCGGTGGTCATCTGGCAACAGGCATGACCTCTCAGATCCACCCTCCGCCGAGGTTGTATTCCTGTCGATCCGGCTTGCCCGGCAGGGATGGCCTACTGCCGATCACGAGCGGCTTTCGGAAGAGCGCGTGACTTCGTCGTTGGCTGATCGTCCGGTGCCGTAGCGGGCGTCGATGCCGTCGACCAGCAGTAAGAGCCCGTTGCGGAGCAGGTAGATGGGCCACGGGGTAGGCGGATCGCCCACGGTTTGCTGAAAGACCCGGGCCACACCACGCCGGGCTGAAGGAGGCACAAGTGCAGTCTTGTCCGGCGCGCTGGACGCCAACTGGAACGGCGGTTTGGCCTGCTTCTTCTTGCCCTTGCCCTTACCCTTCCGGGGTTTGGCCGCCGGCGCGGCGGGTGACTCCCATGCCGCATCGACTAGCGCATGGTGCCCGTTGTGCGTACTGGCGGGTTCACGCGTTTTGCTTGCCATGATGTCCCCCGAGCAGATTCGAATCCTTGATGCTGCGGCCGTCATCGCAGATTTCCGGCCAAGCTCCAGGTTCTGCGATGCCCGAACGGATGCTCCCTGGAGTGGCATACGGGTTGCAACACCTGACGACATAGGCTGACGTGCTAACGGCACAGCGAGTGCAAGAGCGAGGAGTACCTGTGGCTGGAAAAAAGAAGGACAAGAAGGGAACGACGGCCAAGCTTGCGGAACGCCTGCACCTGAGCGGCATGAGCAAGGCGGCGTCGGCAACCATTGCCAACGCCGTGGCAAAGGTAGGCCTGGGCAAGAGCAAGGGCAACGGCAAGGGGAAGAACAAGGGCAAGAAGGGCGGAAAAGGCAAGAAATAGCCGCGCACCTGGTTCTCCCCGCCGCTCGGGCCCGGCGCTCAGGTATCCACCCTGTTTGCGTCACGAGGCGCCGGTGCCAGTGGTCCCCGAATGAGATGCCGCTCGGGAAAGGGGATTACGCGTCTTCGGGGTCTGGCCTGGTTCCGGCGTGTTCCAGATCGTCGGATCCTGCGTCCTGGACGGTATCCAACCGCCCGGATCGAAGTCCGGCGTGCTGCCGTGCGCCGGCGGCCTCTGTGCCTTCTACTACATCGCTTGCGTTTCAATAGTGATCCAAGCACCTCCGGGACCAGTACTACCTTCCAGAGGCTGCCTATGAGGGGGTAGCAGACCACCGCGTCCGGCCGGGGTCTGCCCGTCTCCTCCAACCCCAGCCTGGAGGTCTACTCATGCGATCACTGCACGAACTGCTGGTGGAAGCTGCCAACCGGCAGGAGCCGGACGCCGCATCTCGTCGCCACGTCCTGGCCGCGCTCGGCATCGCTGCTGCAGCGCCAGTGGCACTCGGCGCCAACGCCGCTCTGGCGCAGGTGAAGGGCGAAGGCAAGAACAACAACAACAAGAAGAAGAACCGCCGGAACAAGCGTAAGAAGGGCAAGCAGGGCGATATCGCCGTCCTCAACTACGCGCTGACCCTGGAGCACCTGGAGTACGCCTTCTACCGCGATGGCCTCGCGCAGTTCGACAACGACAACGACTTCAATAACTACCCGATCTCTGGTTCACAACTTCGTGCGCGGTTCCTTGAGATCCGAGATCACGAGAAGACTCACGTCGACACCCTGATCGACGTGATCAAGAGCCTGGGTGGCAATCCCGTTGCGGAAGCCTGCTACGAGTTCGGGTACGGGCAAGACGTCAGCAAGTTCATCGATGTCGCCCAGCTCCTGGAGAACACCGGCGTGATGGCCTATGACGGTGCTATTGCCTCGATCAAGTCTGGCGATCTGCAGACCGCCGGGGCAACGATTGCGACCGTTGAAGCGCGGCATGCCTCCTTCCTGAACTTCATCAACGGGGACAGCCCGTTCCCGGATGCCTTCGATACGCCGAAGTCACAGGACGAGATCCTGGCAGCCGCGGGTGGCTTCATCGTCGCCTGCAGCTAGCCCTAGGCTTCCTTTCTATAAGAAGAGGGAGAGGATGATTCGCGGGCCGTGGCTCTTTGCCACGGCCCGCGCTGCGTCCCGGCCAGTGCCGGGGCAAGGCGGTTGCGGCATCTCCATCGCTGCAACCGACCGCAGCCGGTTGATCAGGCTCCCCTCCCTGCTGCGGATACAAGAGTGGGATGGTGCCCGGCTCTGGTCCTGGATATGATTCCTGGCTTGCGCCAGTGCTACGGCACGGTTCAATGCTGAGCGCTTCAGCAACCGGAACGCTGCGCATGCAGATTCGGGAAACGCGATGACCGACCCGCGACACCCCTCATTGATCTGCGTTCCGGGCGAGATCCGCTCCGCGCGCCTGCTCCTGCGGCCACTCCAGGAAGCCGACGCTGAGCAGGTCCTCGAAGCCCTGCAGGAATCACGCGAGCACCTTGCCCCGTGGCTCTCGTGGCCGCCCAAGGTCCAGGACCTGGACGATGCGCGGGACCTCTGCATTCGCTGGGCAGCCAAATGGTCCCTCCGTACGGACCTGGGCATTGGCATCTTCAGCACCGCCGATGGCCGCTTCCTGGGCGCCACCGGCCTGCACGATCCCAACTGGGATCTGCGCGCCTTCGAGATCGGCTACTGGCTGCGCACCTCGGCGGTGGGTGCCGGGTATGTCTCGGAAGCCGTCCAACTGCAAACCGTCGTGGCCTTCGAGGTACTCGATGCCCGGCGCGTCGAGATCCGCTGCGACCCGCACAATCTCCACAGCCGGCGCGTGCCCGAGCGGCTCGGCATCCCCCTGGAAGGTCACCTGCGCAATGCCTGGCTCGATCCCCTCGGCAACGTGCGCGACACCCTCGTCTTCGCCGCGACGCCGCAGGACTACCCGCGCCTCAGGGATGCGTGGCAGGTAACGTCCGTATGGGTGCGGCCACCTGTAGAGGGGGGGTTGCGCACAGCCGGGTTGGGTCACTTCCAGGTGGCCTTTGCCAGATGAGCGCAAGTCGCCATGAAAGGTCGGGTCCTTCGCCATGCCGATGACTGTTCGCCAGGCCACGGTTGATGATGCTGCGATCCTGGCTCAGTTGCTGAACGACTTCGACGGCTTGAGGACAACACCCGAGCAAATTGCATCGCGAATGCAGGCATGCGCCAGCTTCCTGACGACCTGGCTCGCGAATCTCGAGGGGCACGTGGTGGGGTTTGCCTGCCTGCGCCTCCTTCCCCACCTGCAGGGAGATGAACCGTACGCAGAACTCACCGAGCTCTACGTTGATCCACCATTCCGCCGGCGCGGGGTAGCCCGTGCGCTCATCACGCACGTCGACGCGGCCGCGCAAAGCGCCGGTGCGCGCGATATCTTGCTGATCACGGATTTCACCAACGTGGGGGCGCAAGACGCATACCGTTCTGCGGGGTACGCCGTTGACGCGCTGGCGATGCGGAAATCCTTCGTGGATCAGCCCTGGCCAGGACCACCGCTCCCGGGAGTCTGAGATGATCGACACGGACATCCAGCGTTTCTACGATCAGGGACGGGAGCGTGAGCGCCTGGCGCGCGGGGCAGGAGCCCTTGAGCTTGCCCGGACCCAGGAAGTGCTGCAGCGCTATCTACCACCACCACCAGCGGAGATCCTGGATGTGGGTGGTGGCCCGGGGGTCTACGCGGCCTGGCTGGCCCGTTCCGGATATCACGTTCACCTGGTTGACCCCGTGCCGCTGCACATCGCACAAGCGCACGAGGCGGCAGCAGCGCAACCCGCATCACCCTTCAGTGCATCCCTGGGCGATGCCCGCCGCCTCGACGCCCCCGATGCCGTCTGCGACGCCATCCTGCTCCTCGGCCCGCTCTACCACCTCCCGGAGCGAGGGGAGCGCCTGGCCGCGCTGGCTGAAGCACGCCGGGTGCTGCGGCCTGGTGGCGTCGCCTTTATCGGCGCCATCTCCCGCTACGGCTCGCTCCTCGACGCGGTGGGCCAGGGCTACCTGGACGACCCAGAGGCCATGGCTGTGATCGAGGTCACTGTGCGTGAAGGCCGCAACTGGGACCCGGGCTAGACCGCTATCCGGGCTGGTTCCCGGCCGCCCACTTCCACCTTCCGGACGAACTAGCCGGGGAAGTATCCGAGAGCGGGCTGACCCTTGACTGCATCGTCGGAGTCGAGGGCCCGGGTGGCTTCATCGGCGACCGGGCGAGCGTCCCAGACAAGCAGCGCCACCTCCTGCGAGTGGCGCGGCTTGTCGAGAGCGAACCTAGCTTGCTCGGCTTGAGCCCGCACCTGCTGGCGGTAGCCCGCAAGCGGTCTTGAGGTAAGCCGAAACCCGTGCGTCAACGGGCTCACCTCCCTGTCAACCGCCCCGCGCCAGAGCAGGGCGAAGGGAGATCATATCCGGTTCGTGTCCGGAAGGCTTCCACGTCATTGGGTGCAGATATGGCCAGCGCCTTTGCCTGCTTCCCGGGCACCCTCCAGGTTTCCGGAGAGATTGCCGCCGGTGCTGCGACCCGGCATCAGGGGAGGAGCAACGAGCCAGGGCGCGGATACATCTCTGGAAACCACAACCGGTCCGGGTGCTTGATGGGTATGGTGGCCTCAGGGATCTGAGCCAGATCGGGGAGACGCTCAACCTCGTCGAAGCACCAGCGCAGCCATGTCGTCTGCTCGGAATCCCAGGACTGCAACTCCGTGAAGCCAGCGGATCCCTTCACTTGGACCAACTGCGCCGTGAGCAGGCCGCCGAGCGAGAGATGGACCGCATCCCATTCGCCGGCAACCAATCCCCAATCGGGCACGGTCCGCCCTTCCTCGTCCCTGGCCGGGTAGCGCGTCGCCAGGTGATCCCATGCCCGGGGCCCAGCCACCTCGTAGACCCGCGCCTCTAGCGAGGCTCACAGGTGGTACCGCCGGATGGGATAGGTTGGGTAGAAGTCTCCGGCATGGTGATCCATCGCGGCGAGGATCGCGCAGGTGTCGCCGGCGGCCGTCGAGGAATACGCCACTCCCTCGGGCTTTTGCGCGTAGAGCTCCCAGCCCGTGGGCGGTGACGTTGGCGTGACGAGTTCGGCGGGTGTCACATCCCCTTCCTCACCCAGGATGACCCGCTGCGACGTGCGGTCCACTGGCGCAAACCAGGTCCTGGCCGCTGGCTGCGCCATGATCTCCCGGGCCAGTGGCATCAGGCGAGGGCCGTTCTCCAGCGCCAGGACCACCTGATTTGAGTAGTCCCCTGTCCACATGTCGATGGAGCTGATCGCCACCGCCGAGAGGTGCATGGCCACAGGCAGGGCGGCGGCGACAGCGGGCGCGAGATCGTTCTCCTCAACCGTCAGCAGGAACGCGCAGCCGGCCGGAGCATGGCACATCTGCTGAACCCACTCGTCAACGTGCGCGGTCATGCGTTCGGGTTACGTCCTTGGTAGAGACCACACTGACCGGCTGATACTTTACAGCGCTCTGCAATGACGTTGGCCCGCCGCCAAACCGTCGTGTCTCGACCTGGTGGAGCGACCTTGTTCTTCCGTGACGTCGACGAGATCTATGGACGCCGCTCGAGCTACGGTGAGCGGGCCGCGCGGCTGGAGGTCTGATTCTTCTGCACACCGCTGTAGGAGCGGGCGCGGCCAGGCGGCCAGCAACATTGCCCCACGCGGGAACGCCGTTGAAATCCGAGGATGTCCACCGGCAGTTGACCTCATGTCCACGGAGGAGGATGCGATGAATCCGTTTGTTTGCGTCACCTGCGGCGCCCACTTCCCCGCCGCCGCCAACCCGCCGGTCTCCTGTCCCATCTGCGACGACGAACGTCAGTACCTCGGCCCAGATGGCCAGGCATGGACGACGCTCGACGCCCTGCATCAGGGCCACCGCAACACCATCGGGCTGATCGAACCCCGCTTGATCGGCATCATGACAGAGCCGAAGGTGGCTATCGGCCAGCAGGCCCACCTGATCCAGACCCCGGCCGGCAACGTACTCTGGAACTGCATCAGCCTCGTTGACGACGCCACGGTCGAGGCGGTTGAGCAATTGGGCGGGCTGGCGGCGATCGCCATCTCCCACCCTCACTTCTTCACTGGCGTCGCCGCCTGGAGCCACGCCTTCGGCGGAGTTCCCGTATACCTCCATGGCGACGACCGCGACTGGGTTACCCACCCAGACTCCGCAATCCGCTTCTGGAAGGGCGATACGCTCGATCCGCTCCCGGGGAGCGGCCTCAGCCTCGTCCGCTGCGGCGGGCACTTCCCGGGGAGCTGCGTGCTGCACTGGCCGGATGGCGCGGAAGGGCGCGGCGTGCTGCTGACCGGCGACACGATCATGGTCGTCCCCGACCGCCGCTGGGTCAGCTTCATGTACTCCTACCCGAACCTGATCCCGCTCGATGCCACCGCCATCCGCCGCATCGTTGACGCAGTCGATCCCTACCCTTTCGACCGCCTCTACAGCGCCTGGCCCGGCAGCGTTGTCGCCGCCGATGCCAGCGCTGCGGTCCACCGCTCGGGCGAGCGTTATGTAGAGTCGATCGCAGAGGCCGGAATCACGGGATGGAATTAGTGGCTACTTCCCACAGCGAAGGACTTCTCCCAGATCTCTTACGAGAGGTGTTCGGGGCTGGCACGGGCGTCAAGACCTACCGAACCATCCTGCAGAGCCAGGATTATGCGGTGATCGAGGTACAGCTTGCGCCCCCTGCACCTCACCTGCTTGTCAAGCTGGCAGGTCCACGAGCTGCGCTTGCCGCACCCTTCGATAGAACAGTGGTCATCAACCGGCTCGTTCGCGAGAAGACGAGGGCGCCAGTGCCCGAAGTGCTAGCCGCAGATGTGTCGTATCGCGACTGGCCGTGGCGCTACCTCATCATGACCTACGAACACGGCGAAACGCTGGCCTCGCTCCGACCACTGCTTAAGCCCGCGAACATCAATGCGGTACACCAGAGCATAGGAGAGGTGGTCGCCGAACTGCATAGCCTCCTGTTCCCGGCGTTCGGTGAGGTCGGGAGCGATGGCGCCATCGTCGATCCGACGAGCTACCTAACGGCGATCCTGGCTCGAGCGGAGCGTCGGATCGGTGCCCCGCCGTATCGCCAGCTCTTCGCCTCAGTGCTTGCGGAGCGAGCCGACGTGTTCGCCGCTGTGTACCAGGCGGCTCTGACCCACGAGGACCTAAACCCGACCAATATTCTTCTGCGCCAGGAAGGGGAACGTTGGTACCTGTCGGCGATTGTCGACTTCGACAGTGCGTGGGCAGGCAACCCGGAATCGGATCTTGCTCGGTTGGATCTGTGGCGGGGGATGGCCAGTGAAGCGTTCTGGAAGACCTATGCGGAGCGACATCCGCGGTCGCCGGGCTATCTTGAGCGCCGGCCGGTCCTCCAGTTGCTCTGGTGCCTGGAGTACGCCGCACCGACTCCAGAGCACCGAGCCGACACGGCCACTGTATGTCGCGAGCTAGGTATCCCACCCATCAGCTTCAGAAGCGCTTCGCAATGTGTACCGGGGGCCGGAGGAGAGAAAGTAGCCACCATCTGCGCAGCGCAACGATCGCTCATCGTTCGTGACCCTGTCTGCAATTAGGTCAGCTGGCTTTGAGGAATTGCCGATGTTCACGCGGTCAGCAGCTGTCTGCGATGCCATCCAAAGTCAGCGCTTTGCGGTCGCTGACGGGGCTGCGTTGGCGCGCTTCGTGCGCTGACCGTGCGCATACCGTCACCACGTGCCGTGATCTCCCGGGAGACGATCAAGATGAGTGAAGGAAGCTCGCCGCACCCGCGACAGCGCACGACACAACGCACCCGGCGCTATGCCCTGCAAGCCGGCGTCACGGCGGCCGGAACCCTGCTCTTCGCCGCCGCCATCCGGTCTGCCCCCCTCCCAGGAGCGTTCGCGCAGGACACGGGTGACGATGACCCCGATGACAACTCCGGGCGCGGGCGTGGCCGTGGACGCGGGCGCGGTGGCGACGATGACGACCAGGCCCAGGACAACGCCGAAGGCCAGGACGCAGCGCTGGCCGCGCAGATCCCAGTCGGTGCGATTGAGATCCGCATCGTCAGCGATGACGCCGGTGGGTTCGTACCTGGGGAGCTTACGGTCGATCTCGGCCGGACGGTCGCGTTCGTCAATGCCCACAGCGACGAGCACACGGCCACCGGGTCTGGCTTCGACACCGGCATCATCCCGGAAGGCAGCGTGGCCACCGTGGTCCTGGAGGAGCCGGGAACCTTCCGCTACGCCTGCTTGATCCACCCCGAGATGACCGGGCAGATCGCGGTGCGTGACGCCAGCGGCCAGGTGCCGCCACTCGCCACCCCGGCGGCGTCCCCGGTGGCTGGCGGAGCGACGGTGAGCATCGCCAATCTTGCCTTCAACCCGCCCACGATCACCATCCCGCCCGGCAGCACCGTGACGTGGAGCAATGACGACGTCGCCCCGCACACGGCAACCGCGCTTGATGGCCAGTTTGACTCCGGCATCTTCGATCCCGGCGCCAGCTTCTCCTTCACCTTCCCCGACCCAGGAACCTTTCCTTACCAGTGCTTGCTGCACCCGAACATGCAGGGCAGCGTCGTGGTGGAGGGCGAGGCGGCTACGGGCAACTCTCCGGCTCCCGCGACAAACGACACCGTCACCTCCGCGCCAGCCGCGGCTATCCCCGGCGGCCCAGCGGAAATCTGGGTCATCGACCTGATTCCGGAGGACAGCACGAGCCTTGGTCCGCAGCGCGTGCTCGTCTCGCTGCAGGCCGATGGGTTGGTGCGCGCCGACTTCGCCGCTATGGGCGCGGTCACCTCCGCCGAGACACGGCTCAGTGGCGGGCACGGGACATGGAGCGAGTCAGGCGGGCAACTCACCCTCTCCCTGATCGCGATGCGCGTCGATGCGGACGGCCGATTGGGCGGCACGGTCGCAATCCAGGCCGAGGGCCGACGTCCGTCTGATGGCAGCGTGCTGGATGGGACGTGGACGTTTACCGTGACCGACCCATCCGGCAATGTCGTTAGCGACGGGCAAGGCGCCTGGCAGGGCACGGTAGCACCTGAGGAGCCGTAGCCCAGCGCGTCATCGCCACGCCTGTGATGCTGAGACCTGCTCTGCCTGGCGGATCACCTGCGGCTCACATGGCAGTCGTGCTTGGCGTCGTGCCGCAAGAACGATGCTCCGAGCGACACCGTAGCGATCAAGGCGCACATTGGCTCGCCCTATGCTCCCGTGAACGCACTTCTGGACACGACCGAACGCCTCCTCAGCCGACTGGACCAACGTGAAGAGCTTCGGCGGCACCCAAACATTCGTCTTCCCGCGGAGCGTGGTCCTCTCCACAGACGAACTGACTATGTGGGTCGCCAGTTACGGCTCCGGCGAAATCGTGGTCCTGACCCGGCCGAGCACGAGCAGCGACGAATGGAGCCGCCAGGCGAACCTCGACTATGCCGGGTGGGAGCCCTACGCCTACGCGCACCCGACGGGCGTGGCCATCTCCAGGGACGGACGGACCGTGTGGATGGCGGAGAGCGGCAACGACCGCATCTCGGTCTGGACACGCCCCGATGCCAGCAGCACAACCTGGACGCAGCAAACCACCTTCGGCAGCCGGGGCGATGGGCCAGACCAGGTACGTGACCCCGCTGGTCTGGTTGTCTCCGCAGACGGCCTGGCGGTGTGGGTGGCCGATTACGCCAATGATCGCGTCTCGATCTGGACACGGCCCGATAGCAACAGCACGGCTTGGGCGAATCGAACGGCCTTTGGCAGCACCGGGAGCGGTGGGAGCCAACTCAATGGCCCGTGCGATGTGGCGCTTTCGGCCGACGAGTTGACCATATGGGTGGCGGATTTCGCAAACAACCGCATCTCCGCCTGGTCTCGCCCCAACGCCGCCTCTGCTGACTGGACGAACCAGGCCACGGTCGGCCGTCGGGGTACTCATGTGAACCAACTCCGAGGCCCGGCAGGCGTGGCCATCTCCGCGGACGGCCGAACGCTGGGGGTCGTCGATAACCTCAACGACCGCATAACGGTCTGGGGACTCACCTGTCCTGTCCAGGAGGCGTAGCACAGTTGAAAGCAGCAGAGGGCGATGGTCAAGCGGTCGCCCCCTGCTGCGACCTATTCGCCCGATGCACACTCCTCCAGCCACCATACGCGACCCTGTCGTGCCGGCATTGCGCATCCGTTCCGCAGCCGGCGCCCACTCACCACCAGCACCCCCGCCCCGTATACAACACGCTGCGTCCGTTGGCCTGCACCGCCTGGCTCTGGCCAGCAGCAGGCACGACGGGGGGAATAGCAGGCTAAGGCGATTCCGCACTTACCCCGTCTGAGACGATAGGCACACAAGTTCTGCGTCATCATTCGTCGTTATGAGGTGCTGGCCATTCGCCGGGAATTTCTCAGGCTCCCGCAGCAGCACGGTCGACTGCATCACGCACGAGGCCGGCCGGAGAGTCGTCCTCCGCGGCTCGCCGGATCACCGACAGCTGTCCACGCGGCTCGAAGATCACATACCGCACCTCGCCCAGGTCGCCCACTCCTTGCTGCCGCAACTGGGTATAGAGATCGGCCCGGGTCAACCCGGACCGCTCCAGTTCGTCGTCGCGGACTTCGCCGTTCGCCACCAGCACCCGCGGCGGATGCTCCACGAACCGCCCGAACCGGGGCACGGACCGCAGGTGCGTAATAGCGCGGTGGGCGACCAAGATCGTCACCAGCGTTGCGGCGCCCGCGAGGTAACTGGTGCCCTCCGCGTTCGGCACTCGCCCAATGATCGCCCCAACCGCGACAGCGGCCACGAAGTCGAACGCCGACATCTGAGCAAGTGTCCGCCGCTCGCCGAGCCGGAAGCCGATCACCGCGGTCAGGTAGAGCAGCAGCGCCTTGACGGCGACCCACCCGATCTCCCCGCTCCCGCCAACAAGATGTTCCATCCCTGATCTCCAGACCTAGGCGGCCTCTTTGGGAACGACTGAAATCCCCCCGTCCCGCTCCAACACCGCGTATTGGATCTGGTCGAGACGCGCCAGCCCCTGCGTCTCGCGCGCGGCCTGGAGGATGTCGCGCTCATCGATCCGCGCCCGGTCCATCCGGTCCTTGAGCAGGTTTCCATCGACGACGATCAGCACCGGCACGTCGTCGATCAGGCGATCAACGAGCGGTAACCGCTGCTTGAGGAGGGAGAAGCCGACGTTGAGGGCCAGCAGCGTCACGATGATGAGGAACGCGTTCGTCATGGAGTTGTCGTCGTCAATCATCGCCTGCTGCGTCGCCTCAGCGATGATCAGCAACAGCACGAAGTCGAAGGCGCCTGTCTCCGCGAGGGTGCGCTTGCCGACGATGCGAAAGAGGAGCAACAGGGTCAGGTACACCACCGCCGCGCGTACGACCGAGTCCATAAGCGGTTCCTTCTGTGGGCTGCAGCTACAGCGATGCTTCCGCGTTCGTTACGGATAGACGAACTGCCAAAACGCCAACTCAGGGCCTCCGACTACCCCGATGCTGCCGGTGCTGGATCCCGGATCGTCGGGTTCCAACGCGAAGCGAATCACCGATGTCCCTGTCCGATTGGAGATGTTGAAGAGGTACACCGTCCGGTCGCCGGCGGCGATCACCTCCTCCGGTTCGGGATCGATTGAGGTGATCTCCACGCGTGTCAGGTAGTCCGCCGAAAGCCACAGTTCGATCTGATCCTGGTCGGGGGAACTGCTCGCGACGCTCACCTCCAACTCAGAGGGCGCGTGCCGCCGCTCGAAGCGCAGGTACTGGAGCTGCAGGGGACCCGTCTCCGCGGTGACGGAGCTCAGGGGGCCGGCGCCGAGCAGACCAAGGAGGGCTGCTACGATGATGACCACCATGATCAGCCAGCCCCCACGCTGGACGACCCACTCACGACCTTGGAACCGGAGATCGCGATCGATCTCGAGGTCTCCGACCGGCTCTGCCGCAGTCATCTCACCGCCCTTCGCCAAGCTGTCCCGTCCTCCGTGAGGCCGCTGGGTAGATGCTCATGGCCATGGGGCTGCTGCAACTTGCCGGCGGCAAACCGGTGATCGTTGCGCAACCAGGCCACCGTCACACCTTCGCCCATCGGCGGTGGCAACCTGGTGAGCAACGAACCATGTCCAGCCCCACCGGGGAGACGAATGGACCGCTGGCCCGATGCTCCCAATTGCCCTCGAGGGAGCCGCCGCTGGGCGCATGGACGTCGGTGCCGCCCCGGGAGCACGCTGTCTTTCCGCCCAGCCATTTCCGGCTCCGCTTGCTGCGTCCGACGGCCGGCGGGCGATGATCTCGGCAGTGCGGTCGAAGAGCTGGAACATCATCAGCACCGGCCCGGGCAGTGCGAGGTCAACTCGGACCTCTGCAGCCAGGGAATGCACTTTTGATGCCGTGGGCAACACGATGGACAAGGCCAGGTAGGGTCATCTCCCGGATTGCATGCTCCTGCACCTTTCCGGGCGAAAGCGTGAACGAGGCGGACATGCCGCATTGCGCGTCCCCGTCCGGTATCCACACGCACTGCTGCGCCGCCTGCGAGGGATGCGTCTTGCCTCAGAACCGCCGATGCCAGGCAGCACGCGGGCGTGCTGCTCTCATGGACCAGGTCCCAGGCGCTGGTGTCGTTCCGTTCATCTGTTCGCACAACGCCAACGGGCGCCGGAGAATTCTCCGGCGCCCCGATGGCGTTGTGCGTGCCATGCGTTACGAGCAGGCGGTGGCTCCGAACTGAGCCGTGGCCACATTGTTGGCGGTCTTGTTGGCCGGCTCGCCCGGGACGGGGCTAGGGTCGGTCCGCGCCGTTACCGCGCCGTTGTTGATCCAGTTGCAGCCCAGGCGGAACTCGACCGTGGTCGTCGCACCTTTGGCAACCGTCAGTGGCAACGAGAAGTCCTCAGTGCGCACGGCCATGTCGGCGCGCTGCGCCACCATGCCGATGCGGAACCCGGCCGCGTCGCGCTTGCCAATGTTGGCGACGGTGACGACGATGGTGTCGTGACCAACCTCGGCGCTAGGCTGAACCACTACCGACTGCACGGCGATGTTCGGTGCCTTGGCCTTCTTCTTCGCCGCCTCAGCGTGATCACCGCCAAGCTGCGGGACACTGCCAGCCGCGAGCAGCGACAGGGCTAGTCCGCCCAAAACGAAAACCTGCTTGAACGAATTGAAACCGATCATGATGTGTTCCGTCCTTCTTCTTTGCGTGCGTGACGCATGCTGCTATCAGGTGTTGACGTTGCGGCTGGCGTCCTCTCCGGAGTGGCGTGCCAGCCTCTCGCTTCAACTCCTTGAGCTTAGGGGTGCGTAGGTGGGCTGGCTGTCAAGGCGGGCAACACTGGCCTGTCAATTTCCGGACAGCGCCGAGCGCGCGGTCAGGGCCAAACAGGGAAACAGGGCCGCACGGTTATGTGCAGTTCGCAACCTATTGTTCCGTCGTACGAGCTCGTGAGGACCAGCTTCGGATCACCCCACTGACCTCTTGACCAACGCGGAAGCTCTTGAGATCGGCATCGTTTTCCAAGCGCATGACGCGCATTCGAAATAGCGTCTCAACGCCAAACCGCCACCCCGTTCTCTACACTGAATGCTTCGTCCGCACGACACAGAGGTCCGTGGTGCTTTCACCCATCGCATCGTTGCCTTTCGAGGTACGTCCTATCCTGGCCCAGTACCTGGACATGCTCGCGGCTCGTGATCTCCCCGTCGTTGGGGTCTACCTTTACGGTTCCCTGGTGCTCGGCGCCTTTCATCCACGATCCAGTGATATTGATCTGGTGGTGCTGACAGATGGCTCCCTGGCGGATGCCGGTGTCCAGTGTCTGCGCGAGCTGCATGAGGTCCTGGCCAGGCATCACGTGTGGGCCGAGCGTCTCTCTATAGCCTATGTGCCGCTAGCAGACGTGGATCGCGCGGCTGACGCCATGACCTACCCCGTCACAAGCGATGGGGCGTTTCAGCCAGCGGGCACTGGTGATGTCAATGCGGTGACCTGGTGGCAGCTCCACCATGACGGTCACCCGCTGTGCGGTCCCCCACCCTCGTCACTCGCGCTCCCTGTGTCCTGGGCTGCCGTCGTGGACACCATGCACGGCAATCTCTTCGGCTACTGGCCCCGCAGGGCGGCGCATCCGACACACTTCCTCGATGACTTCTGGGTGGAGTTCGCGGTCAGCACGCTCTGTCGCATCCTGACCACGCTCGAAGATGGCGAGATCGTCTCGAAGGACGCAGCCATGGTGCGCTGGGCAACCCGGCTGCCGCCCCGCTGGGGACGCTTGCTGGCTGAAGCACAGCGCCTGCGCCATCAGCCGGATGCCCCCTCACGCTATCGCTCGCCAGACGAGCGCGGTCAAGATGCCCGAGCATTCCTTTCTTATGTGCAGGAGAGACCTCGGTGCACACTCGCGATTACGCCAGACGCATAGGCCTTGGATGTCCGCAACTGAGACGGCATCCTGGTAACACGCGGGTCTTGGAGAGCTCGGTTAAGTCTCTCTAACGACGCCCAATTACCCCTCGGCCGACCCTGAAGCTGAGCCCGCAGCATCGTCCATGCGCTTTGGCCAGGTCTCCTCGCCAGGTGCTTCAGCCAGTTTGAACCCACCGAACAACGCCAACTCGAACCACTTGAAGAAGCAATCGACCTCCTGAAATCCGATCTCCCGCAACCAGTCGCACTGGACATCCACGGACGCCAGGATGTTGTCGAGCCGGTCCGGGCGATTGGCGTACGCTGCTTCCACCGCCTCACGCGAAAGATCAGGGGTTTCTTGGCGGCGGAACTGCGTCAGCGCGTCCACCATTGCCTGATCGAACATCCCGGCTAGCCGGACGCTGGATGAGGCAACGTGATCCATGTTGATGAAGACACCGCCGGGGGCCAGGAGATCGAACACCTCCTCGTACAGCACTTGCTTGCGCCCGTCCGGCAAATGATGAATGGCGTACCCGGAAACAATGACGTCAAACGGCGCCGAGGCAACGAGGCCGTGAGTCCAACCAGTCTGTCCCAGATCGCGTTCGAATATGCGCACGGGTGGCTGGGTGTTCGCGAAGCGGGCACGAGCCGCCGCAAGCATTGGTGGCGAAAAGTCGACGATGGTTGCTTCCGCGCCGGGAAACGCACCAAGGAGGGTTGCGGTCAACACCCCATCGCCCGCGCCGAGATCGAGCACGCGATGAATCGGTCGCTCCAGTGCGGCCACCAGCCGCACCATCATCGCAAGTTGCTCGGCGGCGCCCGGAATCGCACCGCGGACCCCTGTGAGGTAGTTCTGGACCACCGCGCCGTCCTGCCAGCTCACGCCGCGCGGCCGGTTGTCCGGCGCGTCATGCGCACGGGAGCCAGGTTGCTGCAATTCTGCGACAGCCTCGTCAGTCATGCGCGCCAACTCCTTGCGAAACCGTGATTTGCCCCCGGCACCGAACCTCCAGAATCCATGCAACGCAAGGCGTAGGGCATCTCCAGGAAACGTTTGAAGGCCAGAGCAGCGAACGCCGCCTGGATACTGACGGTGGGATCCCCTTACCCGGCATTATCGCCGGCGTTTCAGGTTGCTGATCCCATCACTTGCGGTTCTCTGCCGTGTGGCGCTGCCGCGTCACATGAGAGGGCAGACGATAAGGTGATATTTTCCTGCGGTGTCGCAGGCGGGAGCGACACCTTCGTCGCCTCCAGGACTCGAACTGGATGAGACGAAGCGGCCCGCCGCGCAGGTCAAAGCAGGCATCGACGGGACTCCCTGTTGATCCAGGGAAGATTTGGCACCCGCCGTTCTCCACCAGGCACTCGCAGCAGATGCGCGCCGGACATGTATCCCGCGTCGGGCATGTCACCGGGGGTGGCCACGACTTCTTGCCCCGCTTCTTCTTGCGCGCCTGTACATTGGCTCGTCCCATGCCGTCTATGAGACCAACCGCCGCGAGGACGCCATGCGCACGCACAGTCCCCGGCGGGACCGCACGTCAAGCGCATGGGACACGCAATCGATCCGGCCAGCATCCTTGGGAGAACCCTTCCCCGCGCACCAACTGGTGACTGAGGACGGTGAAACCATAGACAGGGTCCATGGGTGTCGTCAGTCGTATCGAATGCAGTGTGTCATTTCAGGTTTGTTGAGCAGTGCACAGTTCCGGGAGTATTTGACCTCGACTATCCAGCATCGTTCCAGCATCGTCAGGATGGGTCTAGACCGGCACCCTAATGGCGCTGGCGAGTACGGCAGCAAGTGCCTGTCGGAAAGAGCCAGTGGCGACCAGGGACCGGGCAAGAGCTTCAGAATGCGCTGGGTCGATGCGTGGCATCCATCCAAAGCGAGGGTGGCTACGGAAGCGCAGCGCGAATGCGGCGACAGACTATAAACGTCAGGTGCAATGTTGCCAGTAGTCCGACAAATACTCGGCACACAACAGGCTGGCAGAGAGGCCCCACCATTGGCGCCAGCGTTTCGGCTGACGCAGCACCCTACCTTCGATGGTTGTGGCCAGGTGGCGTTCGCTTAGGCTGGTGTCGGTTTCCTCTGGGGTTGAGGTACCACCTGCACTGGGGTGGTTGCGGATTCGAGAACAACCCACGGTCCTGCGTGGCACGCAGGACCGTGGGTTGTTCCCTGGGGATCTAGCGGGTGCCGCCTACGCCGGCGTCCGTTCGCCGCTCAACGGTACGGACCTCAGTCTGTGGTTGGCGGCGAAGGCCAGCCAGACCGGCCAGGCCGAGCAGGCCGAGCAGGCCCCAGGGAAAGCCGTCGTCATTGCGATTTTCCGCCGTTTCGACCTGCGTGACCGTTGCCGCAGGCGTTGGCGTCTCATCCTGAGCGTAGACCGGTCCCGTGAGTACCACCGCGAATGCAAGAGCGAGAACCGTTGTGGATACGGACTTCATACCTTCCTCCATGCGTGAGACGAACATTCTCTGGCAAATGCGTGCCGCGAGGCAGTCCTGCTGAGCGTTCGCTTTGCCGTGCTCCAACCCTGGCGAGGCCAATCCCCGCCTTCCCGCCTCCCCGGGCGAGTATTCACTTGAACAGCAAGAACAGGACCATGGCTGCACTCCGCAACAGCTCCAGCACCATGGCCCGGTGGAGTCGAATGTAGCCTTTCATACACGCGGGGGGCAGGAACGCGGAGCCATCACCGAGCGGCCTTCTACCTCGCGGCACTGTTCGCTCTATACGCATCATCCGAATCGCGATATGCTGTACCCCGGTCCTGGCATTGGGCTCTAGACCGATGAGGTTGTCCAGCATGGCGCTGGACTGCACAAGCAAGGGAGCGCGCAATGTCTTTGGTATCCCCCGGTCTCAGTCATTCCCGTCGCCTCGGAGGCGTGATCGCAATCGCTGCGCTCGTCCTCCTCGCCCCGGTCAGCCTGGCCCAGACCCCTGTTGCCGATACGGCAGCGGAAGCCCACCCGGCGCACATTCATGCCGGCACCTGTGAAGAACTCGGTGAGGTCGTCTTGCCGCTGGCGGATATTGTCACCCAGACCGGAGAGGAGATGGGCGCCTCTGGCGGTCATCCGGTCAAGCTCAGCGAAGTGAACAACTTCGATGTGCCCCTGCAGGAGATCCTGGACGGCGGTCATGCCATCAACGTCCACTTGAGCGCCGAGGATATCGGCACCTACATCGCCTGCGGCAACATCGGCGGCGTGGTGCATGAGCGGGAGAATGGCGAGGGGATGGAGATCACCATCGCGCTCGCCGAGCTCAACGACTCCGGCCACGTCGGCATCGCCTGGCTCGGCGACGATGGCGAAGGCGGCACGAACGTAGGCGTGACGCTGATCGAGCCCGGTGAAATGGGCAGCGAGGGCTAGGCGCCCGCAGCGTTAACTGAGTTACTCGTGACGAGATCCTGGCTGCACCTGGCGGCCAGGATCTCGCTGCGTTGGCCTCAGACCCTTGCTCGTCTCACCGGGTCACGGCATTGATGCGGGAGGCCCCCTCCAGTCGTGGACGTGCCAACGGCACACGACGAACGAACCACCAGGGCTATAAGGGTGGCGCGGTGAGCTTGGTCGTCCCTCTGGCTTCATGAACTTACTGACCGAGCCCACAGTCATTTGCGGGACGACATCCGATCCGGGCGTTTTCACGCGCAGGCGGTGCTGAAGCAAGTGAACCAGTTCTACGCCTTGTGCCCCTTGCCACGCTTGCCCTTCTTGCCGCGCTTCCCCTTCTTGTCCCTGGCTGGAGCCATGCCCCCATCGGAGTCGGCGTCAGGAGAGGCGCTGCCCAACCCCGTTTCCCCACTCGCCGCCAGGTCTTCGTCCACCTGGCCGCCGCCGTTGGGGATGTCCTTGATCGAGGGTGGTGAGGTGGTCGGGCCGACGTTGTAGATGGTGCAGTTCCCGCCCGTGGCGTCGCAGTTGCGCCCGGTCCCATCAGGAAACGCGCAGGACGTCGAGACTATCGTGCCGTTCTTGTCTACCCACTCCATCCACTTCCCGCCGCTGCTGGTGCATTCGAGCTCCGAGACTTCCAAATGGGTATCGGCGGTTGCCCCGGCGTTGGTCCGCCGCGCCGCGGCGATGCCGCCGGTCACGAGGAGGGCGCACGCCGCCTGGATGAATCCCCGCCTGGTGCTGACGGTTGCCGCGCGTGTGGTGGACTGCGTCGTGCTGCTCATGGAGTAGGTCCCCTTTCGCCGCGCGCTGGCGGTGGTCTGACGCCGCCCGGGTCGTTCCTGGGCTGGTTCCATCTCACCACGAGGCACAGCGCCCGACTGCCCTGCCGGGTGCTGTAAGCCGGTCAATTCGGGAACAGGATCGCGGAGTCTTAGGCCATCAGCAGAGCTGCGGCATTGCTGATTCCAGACCGGATTGAGCACGGTGTAGGTACTGTCGGTGCTGGACCGGCACCATTGCCCGGGCCGGCGTGGAGCACACCCCTGAAGTGCGGGACCTGCAGGATGGGATCCGCTCGGCAATTACTGATCGACGTGGCTACTGAAACTGGGACGTGGATCACGCCAACCTAATCAGGTCTGTGCAACGTGAAGCCGTGATCGGAATCCCCGCCCGCAATGCCGCCGGGCACAACGCACCACAAGCGCAGCACTGAGCGGACTGGCGCAGGAGCACGAGCCGCACGTTGCGCCTGTCTCTCCCATCACCTTTCGGGGTCTCGCCTTGCGCAGACGTACCGCACGCCGGCGTGATTGGCTGAATCCTGGTCTACTACTTCTACTGTGCCAAGCCTGTGCGTGGACATGTAACGGGAGCGACTCTGTGCTGATCTGTTGCACGCCGGTGGCACTGTATCTGCTGATGGACTTCGAGAGTTTGCCCGTCCGGCGTGACTCCTGACCGCGTGCCGGCACACCTGTGAGGGCATACATGAGCAGAGACATCAATCATGATACCGAGACCGATTACTGATCCCCGAGCACCCACTCTCGAATTACCTGACGCTCTCCGGGTGCGTGATACCGGCGAGGGAGAACCTCTCCTCCTCCTGCATGGTCTAGGCATGTCGGGCGAAGCGTTCCAGTTCCTCTCGCCCCGGCTCGCCAAGCGATTCCGGCTCATTGTGCCGGACCTCCGGGGACATGGCGAGAGTGCGCACCTGCCCGGACCTTACACGACGGAAGCGCTGACTGCGGACCTGGCGCCGATGCTGGATGCTCTTGGTGTGGAATCCGTTCACATCCTTGGGCACTCACATGGTGGGGCTGTCGCGCAGGCATTCGCCCATGCGTACCCGGAGCGAGTCCGCTCCCTGGTCCTCGTCTCCACCTACGCCGTACAGCGCGTGACCTGGTGGCAGAGGGTGCTCGGCGGGGTGACGCCAGCGGTGGTCTCACTGCTCGGGACCCGTCCCATGGCGTGGATCGTACGCTGGTTGCGTCCTGCCGGAGGTGGGCCCAACCTGGACGCGCGTGCTGCCGCGCTGAGTGCCAGCATGCTCGCCGCGAACGACTGCCGATGCCTGGGAGATGCCGTGCACTGGTCCCGGCAGTTCGACAGCCGCGCCTGGCTGGACAGGCTCCAGATTCCGACCCTCGTCGTTGCGGGAGATGCGGACTGCGTCATCGTGCCGCAGCAGGCAGAGCACCTTGCCCGGGGAATCCCCGGCGCGCGCCTGAAGATGCTCACCCGGGCGGGGCACGCATTGCCGTTATCGCATCCCGTCGAACTGGCCCAATTGGTCAGGGCCTGGGTGAATCGCGTTAGCCGCGCATCTCCAGATGCCAGACACGTCCTCGACGTTGCCTGATCACGGCACCCGCATCCGTGCGAGCCAGCGGCCCTGGCAGGTGGTGAAGCGATCTCGCCAGACCATGATGGAGGCCTCAATGAGTTCACTACGCTGGATGGACCTCGTTGAGGGTGATGCAGCGATGCGCCGCGTCCCGTCTCAGGGCATCACCGGAACAGGCCCGTCCCCTGGCGCCCTGGCCGAACTCGACCACAGCCGCAAGACCAGCGGCGCCCGCCATTTCATGCGTCAGGAGCCCAGAGGGCGTCCATTCCCCGAGAGCGCACCCTCGACAACAGTCGTGCCCTGCTGAATGAGGGCTACACCTTCATCGGCAGCCGATGTCAGCGGTTCGATTCGGACATCCTCCGCACCCGGTTGATGGGGCAGCCGGCGTAATGTGTGCTGGGTGCTGAGGCCGCCGAGATGTTCTTCACCCCTGGCCGCTTCACGCGGAAAGCTAGCCTTCGCCCCACCACACTGCGCCTGTTACAGGACCTCGGCAGCGTCAACCAACTGGATGGGGACGCCAATCTCCAGCGCAAGCAGATGTTCCTGTCCGTGATGCGGCCGTCTGAGTCACAGCGGCTCGCCGCTGTCCTCGCGGAGCAATGGACAGCACGCATCTCCACCTGGGAAAAGATGGAACAGGTGGTCCTTTTCGATGAGGTGCAGGCGCTGCTCTGCCGCGCGGTCTGTTCCTGGGCCGGCCTGGCCGTGAGCGAGCAATCTGCTCGTAAACGGACCCAGGAGTTCGCGGCGATGCTGGATGGGGCCGGATCGGTCGGGTCTTGGATGATGCGCGAACTGCTACTGGGCAACCGGTGTGAACGGTGGGCGCGACGGGTCATCGAGCATATTCGAGTCGGCTCACGTGATGTTCCGCCGGAGAGCGCAGCCTACGCCATCGCCTGGCACCGGGACCTCGACGGCGCGCTCCTGGACCCGGGCGTGGCAGCCGTCGAACTGATCAACGTGCTTCGGCCGACCGTGGCCATCGGCTACTTCGTGACCTTTGCCGCCCTGGCCCTGCATGAGCATCCAGTCTGGGCCGAACGGCTGCGGGTCGGCGACCCTCACGAACTGGAGTGGTTCGTGCAGGAGGTCCGGCGCGCCTCCCCGCTCTTTGCCCTCACTGCCGGCCGGGTGCGTCATCCCTTCGAGTGGCGAGGCCACCACTTTGCCGCAGGCACCTGGATGATCCTCGATCTGTACGGCACCAACCAGGATCCGGGAAGCTGGGACGACCCTGGCGTCTTCCGGCCAGAGCGTTTTCGGGACTGGAACGGGAGTCCCTTCAACCTCATCCCCCAGGGTGGAGGTGACCATGCCACCGGTCACCGCTGCCCCGGGGAATGGGCCACGATTGACCTCCTCAAGCAGGCGACCCGGCTCCTGGCCACGGCCATGCGCTACGACGTTCCCGACCAGGATCTGCACGTCGATCTGACCCGCATGCCAACTCTCCCGCAGAGCCGCTTTGTGCTGAGGAATGTGCAGCGCGTGGCGTAACCAGAATCTGGTGGGGAGCTGATGCGTGCATGCTCTGTCCGTACCTGCCGGTGCTCGGGGAGAATGCAAAACGTCATCCGTGTTTCTACCTGAACGGCGACAACGTATTGATATCTATCGATGGGTAGGCTACGCTCTGGCCATGAGCACGCGACCCCGGCCAGATGATTGCTGCACGACTTTCACGGACGTGCGCCCACTTGCGTCAGATGTGCGAGGGCGCAGCGTGACCGTCCTGAAGGCGATTGCTGATCCGACGCGGTTGGAGATGTACCGGCTCATCGCCGGACAGCCAGCGGGTCTCTGCGCCTGTGACATCGTCGATCGCTTTGACCTGGCGCAGCCAACGATTGCGCACCACCTCAAGGTCTTGCGGGATGCCGGCCTGGTGACGGTCTCACGGACGGGGATCTGGGCGTATTACTCGGCTGGCACGGAAGGCCCGGCAATCCTCCAGGAAACCCTGACGATGTTGGCGGGACGGGGGCTTGCCGTGATCGACTAGAACGCTCTTTTTTTGCTTTGACGTATAGACAGTATTCAATACGTTTCGTGGTCATGCGGAAGCCCGCATGCGCGCAGGGAGGACGATGAGTTCCATGCAGGTTTCCGCTTCTGCCGTCACTGCCGCGTCCCCGCCGCCTCAGCCACAACTTTCCTGGATCGACCGCTTCCTTCCCGTCTGGATTCTGGCAGCCATGGCCTTCGGCATCCTGCTCGGGCGCATGTTCCCGAATCTCGGGGTCGCACTGGATCGCTTCCAGGTCGCCGGGGTCTCGCTCCCCATCGCCCTGGGCTTGCTCTGGATGATGTACCCCGTTCTCGCCAGGGTGAAATACGAATCCCTCGGCCGCTTCCGCGCGCAGGGCCGGCTCCTTGCCGCGTCGATGGTGTTCAACTGGCTCCTCGGGCCGGCCCTGATGTTCGCGCTGGCCTGGATCTTCCTGCCAGATCTGCCGCACTACCGGAACGGCCTGATCCTGATCGGCCTGGCCCGCTGCATTGCCATGGTGCTGATCTGGAACATGCTCGCGCGGGGGGATGGTGACGCTGCTGCCGTGCTGGTGGCCCTCAACTCGCTCTTCCAGATCCTCTTCTACTCGGTCCTGGGCTGGTTTTACCTGAGCGCACTGCCCGGATGGCTCGGAGCAGAGGGGACGACCTTCACGGTCTCGATGTGGGATATCGCGAAGAGTGTGCTCATCTTCCTCGGCATCCCGCTCGCGGCTGGCGCCGCCACGCGCCTGCTCCTGGTGCCGCGCCGCGGTGCTGACTGGTACGACAACGTGCTGATGCCACGGCTCGGCCCCACGGCCCTGCTGGGACTGCTCTACACCATTGTGCTGTTGTTCGCGATGCAGGGAGACCGCATCCTGGCGGCCCCGCTGGACGTGGCGCGTATCGCCGTGCCGCTGGTGATCTACTTCCTGGTGATGTTCACGCTGGCCTTTGTCATCTCCTATCGGCTCGGGTTTTCCTACCCCGAAACCGCCTCCCTCTCGTTCACCGCCGCCGGGAACAACTTCGAACTCGCCATCGCGGTTGCGGTCGGGGTCTTTGGCATCACCTCAGGCGAGGCTCTTGCCGGCGTGATCGGACCACTCATCGAGGTGCCAGTCCTGCTCGCCCTCGTTTATGTCGCGCTCTGGCTCCAGAATCGGCTCTTTCCGGCAACGTCGGCGGCGACTGCTACAGCGTAGATACCACCGGAGAAACGCTACATGATGCTGGCAAAGAGGTGTCTGTGAAGGCGGAAGTAGAACGACGTTCCGTGGTGACCTGCCCCGTGTGCGGTCATCAACAGGTGGAGGCCATGCCGGAATTGTCCTGCGTCATCCGGCTCCAGTGCACTGGGTGCGGGCGCATCATGCACCCGCTCTCAGGCGATTGCTGCGTCTTTTGTTCCTTTGGCACGGTGCCCTGCCCGGTGATTCAGGAAGCGCGCCGCGCGTCCCCAACCTTGCCTGGACGGATGGGCTGTCCATGACCACCCGTATCGCCATCTTTTCTGACATGCACGGCAGCAGCGCGGCCACGGCAGCGGTCCTTGCCGCCATCGACGCCGAACACCCGGGCGCCGTCTACTGCCTGGGCGACCTGGTTGGCTACGGCGCGCGGCCCAACGAGACGATCGCGCTCATCCGTGAGCGCAGCATCCCCACGATCATGGGCAACTACGACGACGGCGTGGGCTTCGACCGTGACGACTGTGGGTGCGCCTACAAGGACAAGGACGAGGAGGCACGCGGCCAGCAATCGCTGATGTGGACCCGCTCGGTAACGACCGAGGAGAACAAGGCGTACCTGCGCGCCTTGCTGCCGGAGATCCGCTTCGAGGCTGAGGGCACGCGCTTCCGGCTCGTCCATGGCTCACCCCGCCGCATGAACGAGTATCTGTTTGAGAACCGCGATCTGCGCTCCCTGGAGCGCATCGCCTTGCAGGCGGACGCCGATGTGCTGGTCTTTGGCCACACGCACAAGCCCTGGGTGCGGGAGATTGGCGGCGTGCTCTTCATCAATGACGGCAGCGCGGGCAAACCGAAGGACGGGGATCCGCGCGCCGCCTGGGCCCTGCTGACGGTTACGCCTGACGTGCCTGTTCAGGTGGAGATCCGCCGCGTGGCCTACGACGTGGCCGCGATGGCCGCGGCGATTCGCGCCGCCGATGGCTTGCCGGATCACTTCGCCGCCGATATTGAAACCGGAGGGGCGACGTGAGCATGCCCGAGGTACCGGCCGGCGTGAGCGCCACCGGCAAGCCCAAACGCACCATCGCCTCCCTGCAGGTAGAGCGGCAGTACCGCAACGTCATCGACCGCTTCCTGGCCGGCACGCTGCCCAACTTCACGCATGAGCGGCATAAGGATGTCGCCAACATCCTGCATCACCTGCCGTACGGGCGCGAGCTGATGCACCTGGGGCTGCAGACGATGGCCCACCGCCACAGCATCCCGGAGAAATACCGGGCGGATATCACGGACATGTGGTGGGACCGCCTCGATGGCACCCTGCCCGATCCGTCTCGCTTCGCCGATGTCCCCGGTGGCGCGGATGGCCAGCAGGGCTAGCGAACCCGGGCGCTGCCCCTGACCGGCCGCGCCTTACCATTGGTTGCGACAGTCGGCCTGGGCCAGTCCATCGTCGCACGACTGGTCGTCACGCTGGGTGTGATCCCCAGAAGGTCTGGCTGGAGTGCCACGACGCGATGATCTCCGCCATCAGTTGATGGGCTCACGCCCGGCACGGGGGTGACAACCTCGCGTGCCTCAGCGATATCCCCTACGCATTTCGGGCAAAAGACCGTACTTCTCAGAGATCAAAGCCAGAGATGCTTGCCAGATCAATGCGGGTGAACCTTGAACCGACCGGCTGCTGCGAATGGTCTGCAATCAGTTGATCTGATCGGTTGCCATGGTGCCGACCCGTTTTGTCATCACCCTGCTGGTGGGCTTGAATCACACATGAAGCTGAAGACTGGAGCAAGTCCTCTCTTCCGTGGTTGCGGAAGCGTGGTCGGTTTGATGGGAAAACGTTTGACGTGGCGCTATCCCCTGTTCGACGTGTCATCACCCTCGTTCGCGGAAGTCGCTTCGCGCGCGACAGCGACCTCTCGCAGCCGCTCTACAGCCTCTTCTTCCAACTGCACCACGCGTTCCTCATCAGTTTCACGAAGGTTGGCCTCGCCGAAGGCCTCGGCGCCAGCCTGGATGCTGGCGTCTTGCTGGGCCATTGCTTCGCGGGCGTCCTTGTAGGGCTGTTCGCCTTTTTCCTTGCGGTCGCGGTGACGATCCTGGGGATAGGGGTACGACATGGGGGAGTCCTTTCCTGGTGATAAGCAAAATGCTGCAGCAAGAATCATCCCCTTGTGGAGCAGGTACGGGCCGCGCAGGTTGGCGCACGGAGCTGATCGCGTGACTGGCTAACACAGCCGCCCTGCCTCATGAATGAGGATTTCGTAGCAAGGCGTCATCCTCGGCAATCACCAGCACGATGGCCCGCCGCCCGATCCTCTTCCCTCACGGAGATCCTGGAGGTGCATCAAGCAAACGGCGTCCCAGGAAACAGGCGGCCGCTCTCCCGGCGACCGTCCGGCAAGACAATGCATAACGAATATCAGTATAAGCACTGCTTTATCGAATATCTCCTTCCAATATGCCCCAACGTCCCTCACGCAAGATCTATAGTGCGCAGCCAGAGACTTGGCGCGATGTGGGAGCGATGGAGGCGATAGTGCTTGGGGAACTGCGAGGACGTACGGGCACATGATCGCTCCTGATCAGGCGCCGGCCGCTCACAAGCCTGCGTTCGCCGTCGCGTTCGCCATCCCCATCGCTATCCTGGGCGGGCTGATCGGCCTCGGGGGAGCTGAGTTTCGCCTGCCCGTGCTGGTCGGACCACTCGGCTACCGGGCACGGCAGGCGGTGCCCCTGAACCTGGCCGTGAGCCTGGTGACCATCGTGACCTCGCTCTCTATCCGCTCGCGCGCGCTCGACGTTACCCCGCTGGAGCCCCTGTTCCCCGTGCTGTTCGCGCTCATTGCTGGCGCGATGATCGCCGCGTTCTTTTGCACCGGGCTCTTCCAGCGGCTCCCGGAACATGCCCTGGAGCGCGTCATCCAGGTCCTGCTCCTCGTCATCGGCGCGGCGCTGCTGTTGGAAGCGGTCCTGCCAACGGCGCCGGGGGCGCTGCTCCCAACGGTGATCTGGATTCCCGCGGCGGTGGTCTTCGGCCTCGGGATTGGCATGGTGAGTAGCCTGCTCGGGGTCGCTGGCGGTGAGGTCATCATCCCGACCCTGATCTTCGCTTTCGGCGTGGACATCAAGATGGCCGGCACCGCCAGCCTCCTGGTGAGCCTGCCCACCGTGCTCGTCGGCATCTTGCGGCATCAGCGTCGTGGCGCATATGCACGCCAGGATGTCTTGCAGACGGTTGCGCCGATGGGCGCTGGCTCGGTGATCGGCGCGCTCATCGGCGGGCTGCTGGTGGGCCTGATTCCGGTGAGCCTGCTCAAGGCACTGCTCGGCGTCGTGCTGGTCATCTCGGCGGTCCGCATGTTCCAGCACCGCACGGCTTCTGGCGCAGTCACATGACCGGATTCGGCATGTTCGGCTCAGAGGTGTCTGGGCACACTCTGCCCATCAGCGGTGCGCTTTGCCGAAGAAGGTCATACGCTCAACGCAGGTTGGCATCGCTGGTGTCCACGCCTCCCGGCGCAAGATGACGCAGGTACTGGCCGCGTGCGGGTGACCTACCGGCCAGTACCTCCATTGAGTAAGCACGCAGCCACGCAAGCCCTACAGCAACGAGTCCAGTCCCGCGCACGCGGTGCCCTGGGGATTTTCGCTAGAACACTCCGAGACACAGACGATGCACGCCGCGCCTGCACCCAGGAGTGGCTCGCAATCGCTGTCCTTCGAGCACGGGAAGCAGTCAGCGTCTTCGAAGCAGTAGGACGCCTTGCCGGTCGTCGTCACGCATTGACCCGAGGCCCCGGCCGACGTGGTACACCTTACCTTTTCTCCAAGACAGAGATCCTGTCCGGCCTGGCAGGTGCTTTCATCATGGGCCTTGCACTTCTTCTTGTCCTTCTTGCCCTTGCAGACCCCGGAACAGCACTGCCCATCGTTCTTGCAGAACTTCCCCACATCCACGCAGTTGAAATCGTTGCGCTTGACCTTCTTTTTCTTGTTGTTGTTCTTCTTCGCCTCGGCCATGCCCGTCCCGCCAAGTGCGGACAGGCCGAGCAGGCCAGCCAGGCCACGGCGAGGCAACCGGGTTGAGACGGCGCGGGTCATGCGGTCGAATCCGCGGGCGTCCATCACTTGTCCTTCTGGATCAGTGCGGAGGTGCCGAACGTTCCGTTGCGACATCGTTCTGTGAGCAGAGAGCTACAGCTGGCCGGCTGACGAGACCCCAGCGCGGGGGACGCGGCATGAACCTGCAACCGCGTGCATGGCGCAATCTTGCGGAGGGGGTTGCTGACGCGCTGCGGTTGACGCGCGAGCCTCCGGCGGACGCCGGGAGGCTCGCCTAGCGTCTCAGGCTGGACCGAAGGCGTTGATCGTGCAGATCACGCCGAAGCCCACATCACATTCATCGCAGCACGGGAGGAGCGCCGTCCGGCACTGCAGTGCTTCTTCCTCGAACTGCGTGCAGAAGAGGGTCACGTCATCGACGCAGGATGCCTTCTGCTGCTTGCACTTTTTCTTGGCCTTCTTCCCGGCGCTCTGCTTGGCGGATGCCCCGAACGTGCCGGCCAGGGTGGTGGCCAGCCCGGCGGCGCCAAGCGCCAGCATGGTCTGGCGCCGGTCCGTCCCTGTTGATCTCGTGATCGTGTCGAAAGTGTCGTTGGTCATGCGAGATCCTCCTGCGCTGAGCGAGGCGACACGACGCACTAATCCTGAGTGGAATGCCACCCTATCCTCTATCAACAGGGACTGCAACGCCCATTCGTATACCAGAGTAGGCTCTGCCGCCCTGCGTTTTGGCATCAGGCTCATCCATGGATGAGAAGCCATCCACGCACGTTGCCCGGATTACCCGTGCCGGGACTTTCCGGTGGGATACTCTCTCCTGGAGTTGTTCCAACGACTCGTCGAGGAGGATGAGTGTTCAAGCACCTCGGCCGCCTCGCCGCGCGGTTTGCCCCGCTGATTGTGGTGACCTGGCTGCTGGCCGTCGTTGGCGCCAGCCTGGTGCTGGTACCCCGCTTCACGACCGCGCTGACCGGGCCCCCGCTCCAGGTGAGGGGCTCTGATTCGGCGCGCGCGCAACAGATCATCACGGAGCGGTTTGGCGAGCCCTTTGCCGAACAGGACCTCGTGGTCTTCACCTCCGCCTCGCTGACGACGGACGACCCCGAGTTTCGCGATGTGGTCACCGACGCGCTGGAGCGGATACGCCCGCTGCCCGGCGTGGTCAGCATCACGTCTCCCTTCGATCCCGGCGCGGAAAGCCTGATCGCGAAAGATCGCCAGATGGCGACCGCCATTGTGGCGATCACCGGCACGAACGCGGAGCGCCAGGCCCTGGTGCCGCGGCTCACGGCGCGGGCAACCGACGCCTCCACGCCGTACGTCACCGTCTACCTGACCGGCAGCTCCCCCCTGATTGCCGAGCTCGTAGCGCAGGAGCAGGCAGATCTCTCACGGGCGGAACAACTGGGCCTGCCCATCGCCGCGCTCGTGCTGCTGATCACCTCCGGTACCGTGATCGCGGCTGGCCTGCCCATTCTGCTGGCCCTGGCCGGGATGGCCGTGACCTTCGGCGTCCTTGGCGCAGCGTCCATGGTCACGGAGTTCAATCTCTTCGTCCCCAATATCGCGACCATGATCGGCCTGGGCGTCGGCATTGACTACGCCCTCTTCATCGTCACCCGGTTTCGCGAGGAGCTTGCCAGCGGGCGCGCGCCAGCGGACGCAATCGAGGCGACCATGACCAGCACCGGGAAGAACGTGTTCTTCTCGGGCATCATCGTAATCGCGTCGCTCTCGGGGCTGCTCCTGGTCAACGCCCGCATCTTCCACGAGCTCGCGCTTGGCGCGATGACGGCGGTTGCCGTGATGCTGTTCGGGGCGATGACCTTCCTGCCGGCGCTCCTGGCCTGGCTGGGGCCGCGCGTCAATGCCGGGCGGCTGCCGGGCCGCCCGGCCGGCGCTACCGGCATCGGCGGGTGGGAGTTCTGGGGACACTGGGCGCGGGTCATCATGCGGCGGCCGGCCTTCTGGGCCGCCCTGGCGGTGGCGATCCTGCTGGTCCTCTCGTACCCCATTCTGCGGCTGAACCTCTCGCTGGACACGAGCACCCCGGAGACAGACCAGGGCTCCGCGGGAGCAGGACGCAAGATCCTGGAGCAGGAGTTCAATGAAGGGCTCATTTCGCCCCTCCAGGTCGTCTATGTCAGCCATGATGGCGCGCTCGACCAACGCGATCTCGATGCGATTGCCCACCTGTCCCAGGCACTGACGAGCGACTGGGCGGTGGTTGATGTCATTTCCGTGACGACCCTGCTGGACCAGTACACCGGCGGGCATTCGGTCGATGGCCTTACCCTGGCCGCCAACTACCCGCAGGTGGTGGAAGCGGCGGGCGATGTCGTCAATTTCACCTCGGGCATGGATGTCGCGGTGATCCGTGCCGTCCCGCGCTGGTCGCCCGATTCTCCGGGTCCCCTGGAGCTGGTGGGCCGGGTGCGTGACCGCATGGGGCCCGAAGCGCTGGCCGGCGTCCCCGCCGAGATCCACGTCGGCGGGCTCAGCGCGCAGATCGTCGATATCAGCGCGGAATCGCGGCAGAAACTTCCGGTGGTAGCCGGGGCCATCGTGGTGCTGTCATTTCTCTTGCTGATGATGGTGTTCCGCAGCATCGTGCTGCCGCTCAAGGCCATTCTCATGAATGTGCTGGGGATCACGGCGTCCTACGGGTTGCTCGTCGTCGTCTTCCAGGATGGCGCCGGGGCACGGCTCTTCAACTTCATCCCCACGGGATCGATCCAGGTCTACCTGCCCCTGCTCACCTTTGCGGTGCTGTTCGGCATTTCGATGGACTACGAGGTGTTCCTGCTGGGCCGGATCAAGGAAGAGTGGGAGAGAACCGGGGACAACCGCGAGGCCGTGGTGACGGGTGTCCAGCGCACAGCCTCCGTCATCACGGCGGCAGCGGCCATCATGGTGGCGGTCTTCACCGCGTTCACCCTCGCCAAGCTGATGGAAGTCAAGGAACTGGGATTCTCTTTGGCTGCCGCGGTGTTCATCGATGCCACGCTGATCCGGATCGTGCTCGTGCCGGCGGCCATGCAACTGCTGGGAGACCGAAACTGGTGGCTGCCGGCATGGCTTGACCGGCTCCTGCCGCGCATCGATCTGTCTGAAGATGCGGCGACCGGCAGCAGGTCAGAGACGCCGGCGCAGTGATCTCCTGCGTGACCGTGGATAGGTTCGTCGCCCCCTGGAGCGTCAGCCGGGCACACCGCCAGCAGAACGGGTCACGACCGTCGGCTCTCACGCCTGCCCCTCTCCCGGTGCGCGGCTGGCAGGGGGAGGTAGTGCGGAAACAGGCTGGACTCGCCGCGATGAACCCTCACCCCAACCCCTCTCCCGGTGCGCGGGAGAGGGGCTTCGTGCTCCGGATTCCTGCGCCAGCATTGGCGCACTGACGCCAGATTCCCACGTCCGGGCAGCCGGTCGCCTCCCCTCTCCCGCGCACCGGGAGAGGGGCTGGGGGTGAGGGTTTTCTGGCGGGAGACGCGCCGCATTCCCTGATACCTCCCCTTGCCAGCCGGTGCGCGGGAGAGGGGCAGACGTGTGGGCACGTCGCCGGAGGTCACCCGGATTCCGAAGGAAACTCGTCATGCGGGCGGTATCTCCCGCCAGGCGTTCTGATGCTCGACGCCTCCGGATCGTGGCCATGGCCGGTCCCCGGAGGCAGGAACACAATCACGTCTCCGGACTGGAGCCGCAAGCCGGGAAGCTGGTTGAACGGATAGTGGCCATTGCCACGCGCGACCCCCAGGATGAGCGAATCCGCCAGATCTGGCAGATTGTCGACAGTCAACCCAGCCTCCTCTGGCTGCACGATTCGCTCCGATAGCGACAGCCCCTCGCCGAACGAGAGCAGATCTTCCAGGAACTGTGGGACGGCCTGCTGCCGGATCGCCGCACCCATCAAGCGGCCGCCCGAAACAGAGGGCGAAACCACCAGGTCCGCGCCCGCTCCATAGAGCAGCTTGATGTTCTCCTCCTCGCGAGCGGAAGCCACGAGTTGCACATGAGGCGCGAGGCTGCGCACGGTTAAGCAGATCAGCACGGAGGCGTCGTCCCGGTTCGAGGCAACCAGGACGGCTTGCGCGTCTTCGATATTTGCGGCGCGCAGCAGCACCTCACGCGAGGCATCCCCACGCAACGCCACCAACCCGTGCTTTGCGGCCATCGAGACCGCATCCTCGCTCTCGTCAATGGCCACGATCTGATCTCGGGGTTGGCCGTGGGCGAGGAGTTCATCCACGATGGCGCGCCCCTTCACGCCGTACCCACAGACAATGACATGGTTGGCCAATCGGTCGTGGAGATCCTTCATATGGCGATCCTCTCGCAAGCGCAGGCGCACCATGGTCAGCTCATACGCGGTCCCGAGAAACAGCACCCACAGGAAGATGCGGATGGGTGTCATCACGACCGCGTTGATGAGACGGGCCTGGTCGGTCGCCGGAGTGATATCGCCGTAGCCGACCGTGGTAAGCGAGACAACGGTGAAGTACAGCACGTCGATGAACCCGATTGGGCGGTCGGGATGAACGTTGTCGCGCAGGCCGTCACGGTCCAGCCACTGCAGCACGGTGACCGCGACGATGAGGCCAATGGCGAGGGCCACGCGACGCAGCAAAGCCCGCTCTGGCGCTTCTTCTGGCAGACGCAACGGCCCGAGATGGGGCGCGTCACGGGAAGATTGCATCACGTTCACCTTACAGGGCAGGAGCCGTCAGCGCCTGTCAGTCGCTCAGGAATTGAGCCATCGCCTCGCGCGGTAGCCGTTAGGAACCGGACCCACCTGCCAGATCCCGCTGCAAGTCTCCGCGCCGACGGCGCCATTGTCCATGCCAGATCCTGGTGGCAGGAGCAGCGCGTCTGAGTCGCAGACCGTGCGCGACTGGGTGAGCAAAGTCCATCGCGCCGCTCAAGACGCCGCCGATGCGGCAACGCCGAGATCCTGTACATGATGCCTCTCACTGGGCAATGCCGTTCATGTCACATCACACCGGTTGGCCGAGGGCCCACGTCCAGCCGCCTTTGGAGCAAAGGTCTTCCGCCAGAGCCAGAAGTTGCGCGCCTTCCTGACCCGAATCACCCCGGACATACGGGCCCCGGAAAGCACCGGCTGTCGTCGTCCAGGAGGCTGCCACGCGCTCACCGGCGCTACTCATGAAGGCCCCTTGGTGTGGGCTGAACGTGCGGAAATCACGATCCGGCTGGAGCCGCTGTCACCACAGATAGCCGGCACCGCCTGTTCCCGTCACGCATCCCTGGGTTGTTCCTCCCTCAATGCGGCTTCACCCACTACGGAGTTGCAAACTTTAAATCACGGGCTTCCCCCTATCGACGGGATTGTCCCGGACCCGCAAAATGGATGGGCCCATGGCCCCATTGGCAGCTTTTGAGCCACCGGCGCCTGCCCGGAGCTCGTGCGAGAGGATGCTTGATGTTTCCCCTGGATACCGCGCCGGATCCCAACACTTGGGAGCGGAATGTGGTGCGCACAGAGTTGCGCAACTCGCTTGGCGTCATGACCGGGCGCGCGCAGTTGATGCAACGGCAGATCCTGCGGTCCAACGGCCTCGGCAGGCCGGACCGCGATCTCCTCCTCCATGAACTCACGGCTGTCCTGGCCGAGGTGACCCGCATGGGCGACCGCCTGGAGAGCATGATCACGGACACCACATCGCGACCCAATGGCGCGTTCGAGGTGCGCGCGGCCCGACCGGGCTCCAGGCCCCGCGATCTGCGTGACGCTCTCCTGCCGCCAGGACCCGCCGGCATGGATCTGCCCATCGGGCATGCACTTCGCCACACTCCGGCGACCGCGGCCGACTGAGGTGGGGTGACGCTCGCGGCGCACCTGTCGGTCGCGCAGCGTGACCCGGCCTGAGGTCGTTGAACTTAAACTGCCAACCTGAGGCACGCCACCACGTGCCGGGGATCCACGGCATCCCCGGCACCCACCAGGGCTCGGAGGGGACTGCCGCGTGGCAGTCCCCTTGTGCTTCCATTGCATCCACATGCGGTGCGCAGCGGATGTGGCAGTGCAGGAGGCCTAATGGTTCCGCAGGATCCCATTCCCGACCCAGGTGCGACGGAGCGAGATGCGCTCCGCGCTGAGCTGCGCGATTCCCTCGGTGTTATCGATGGCCGGGCGCACGAGATTCGGCAGCAAGTCCTGCAGGCTGACGGGCTGCTGGACCTGGAACGGGATCAACTCCTGGATGGTGTGCTCGCCTTGCTCACGGAAGCGAAGCACATGGGGGACCGGCTCGAGGACCTCATAGCCAGCGACGAGCCGCAAGTGGGGACGCGAGCCCAGCCGCCGACCACGACAGCAGACCCCAAGCGTTAGCCGTCCTGCCGCGGATCCTGCCCGGCCGCGCGCACCTCATCCTCGCCGAACCCCCGGGCCTGGTTGATCAACTGCTGACCGGTGAGCACCTCGCGGACCGTGCTCAGCAAATCTTCCAGGTCGAACGGCTTGATCAGGACCCGCACCCCGAGGCGATCCAGGTTCTGCGCCATCACCGGGTTGGTAACCGTCTCGACCGCCCCTGTGCAGAGCACCATGGGAATGCGGGCCAGCACCGGATCCAGCCGGGCCATGGTCAGTAGCTGCCAGCCTCCCTCGGAGGAGCCGGAAAAGACCACGTCCTGCACGATCAAGTCAGGAGCAATCTCCCGTAGCCGCGATATCTCCAGCGTCTCAATGGAGTGCGAGACCCGGTACCCGTCGGCCTCGAGCAGATCGCAGATCAGGTCGATCATGGCCTGGTTGTTGTTGATGACGAGGATGTGCGCGCGTCGCGTAGCAAGCGTCATGGAGCGTGGCCTTTCCTCAGTTGCGAGCGCCCTGCATGCCTGATGACTCGGCGCGAAGCGCGCCTGGCCTTGGTGATCACTTTGCACGCGCTGTGCCTACCCCCCTCAGTGGTCCAGTCGCCCCAACGCGGTCACCGCTGTCGCCTCGATGCGCGCCAGGCTCCGCTGCGGCGCCGTCTTGACGCCGGCGAGACTCTCACACCAAAAGCGTGCCGAGATCGCGTCAGGGGTAGACAAGGTAGAGCACCCACAAGCCCAGGCAGGCCAGCACAAACGCCAGCAAGACGCCAACGGCGGGCAGGTGTTCATGTTGCCACCGGTCAACCCGCTGCGCGTCCCGCACCAAATGTCCTGCAGAGCAAGACGCTGGCGGGAAGCGCGGCAACCTGCCGATCTGCCGCCCCACCGATTGCTGTTGTCGATCTCGCCCTCGCCCGCACTACGCTTCACCACCCTCGTGGCGAGAACGACGCAGGGCAGCCGGTGGACCCAGAATCTCCGTCATCAGCCACGCCTGGCGTAACCCGGAGCGGGATTGCAGGGCGCGCATCACGGGCTTCACCGTTGCCACTGGCTCGACGGGGCTCACGGCAGGGCGGTTGCGAGGAGCCGTGGCTTCGTCGAATGCCGCACGCTGCGCAGCTGCAGGAGGCCGCCTGGCCTCCCGCCGCTGCCGCTCCGCCTGGACCACGTCACGCCGCAGTTCGTTCGGGCGCATCTGCGGCGCTGGAGCTTGGCCATCTCGTCTCCGGCGCAGGAAATCGATGACGCGTTGCATCATCGGGTCCGGCTCGTTACCAGGGGGCAGGCATTAGCCATCGGTGCCGGCCAGCGTTGACCGCATGGAGGTATCCGCCTGTAGATTCTCCATGCGGTAGTGATCCATCACCCCGAGCCGTCCAGAGCGGAACGCATCGGCCAGGGCCAGCGGCACCTGCGCCTCGGCCTCCACGACGCGCGCCCGCATTTCCTGCTCCAGCGCGATCGCCATGGCGCGCCGCTCCTCTGCTTTCGCCTGGGCAATCCGCTTGTCGGCCTCGGCCTGGTCCGTCTGCAACTCAGCCCCGATGTTGCGCCCGACGTCCACGTCGGCGATGTCAATCGAGAGAATCTCGTAGGCGGTGCCGGCATCCAGGCCGCGGTCGAGGACGAGCCGGGAAATCTGATCGGGGTTCTCCAGCACCGACTTGTGCGAGGTCGCCGAGCCAATCGAGGAGACCGTGCCTTCGCCAACGCGGGCGATGATGGTCTCCTCGCCTGCCCCACCGACCAACCGCTCGATATTGGCGCGCACGGTCACCCGGGCCACGGCCACCACCTGGATGCCATCCTTGGCCACCGCCGTGATGCGCGGGGTCTGGATCACCTTCGGGTTCACGCTCACCTGGACCGCTTCCAGTACATCTCGCCCCGCCAGGTCAATCGCGGTTGCGCGCTGCCAGGGCAGATCGATGTTGGCGCGGTCCGCGGAGATCAACGCCGTCACCACGCGCCCAACGTTGCCACCCGCCAGGTGATGGGCTTCCATCTGACCAACATCGAGGTCGAGCCCGGCTTTGCTGGCGCTGATGTAGGGCCGCACGATATCAGCCGGGTTGACCTTGCGCAGGCGCATGCCGATGAGGGTGCCCATCCCCACGCGCACGCCGGAAAAGAGCGCGGTAATCCAGAGCCCAACCGGGACAAAGTAGAAGAAGAATCCGAGGGCCACGAGGATGATGACGGCAACGATGGCCAGCGTAATGGTGCTGGTAGTCACGGAATCCCTTTCCACCGGTGCGGTCACCGGTGATAGTGAGGACGGTAAAAGGTGCTGCGGCTAGCTTCCAGTTCGCCGGACGACCCGGCGGTAGCCTTCATCGAGCACGACTTCAACGGGGTCACCGGCCTCGATATGCTCGCCTTCAGTCACGACATCCACCCGCTGCCCGGCGATGCTCGCGATCCCGCTCGGCCGCAAATCGGAAAGCGCGATGCCCGTGGCCCGATCAGGAGCCAGGGGACGTGCGCTCCCTGCTGCCGGCATGTCTGGCTGTTCCCCGCGCACCAGATCCGATGTGCCTCCAAAGTGCTTCAGCCAGGAGGCAGCTTGCGGCCGGTGGGCCACCTCAGCGCCACCCACCGCGGAATGGAGCACCAGAGGGTGATGACGCGTTCCCCGGGAGAGCAGCACGACGAGTGCCACCAGCCCAATAATGACGACGATGAACGACGCAACGACCGTGATGCCCGCCTGCTCGATCCCCGCTGGCGTCTGGACGTCCCGTCCCAGCATGGCCAGGAACAGCCCGCCAAAGAGCGCGGCCAGGCCGAGGACCCCGGGTATGCCAAACCCCGGCACCACGATGATTTCAACGGCGATCAGGACCAGCCCAACGGCCACCAGGGCAATGTCTTCCCAGCCGGTGAGCCCGGCCAGGGCATGCCCCCAGAAAAAGAGCGCCAGCAGGCCCAGGCCCAGTACCCCGCCGAGGCCGAACCCTTCGATGAACAGGTCGGCAATGAGAATCAGGATCCCCGCGATGATGAGCAGGGAGGCGACCGCCGGATCGGTGATGAAGCGCACCAGTCGCTCTGCCAGGCTGGGTGAGGTTTCGATGACCGGGGCGCCTGCCAGGTTCGCCGCCGCCAACACGTCGCTACGGTCCGAGGCGACACCGTCGCTGTACCCCCAGGTAGTCGCCTCCGTCGTGGTCAGCGTCAGCAGTTGCCCGCGCGTGACCAGTCCGTCGATGGTCACATCGGGATCGACCATGGCCTCAGCCACAAGTGGATCGCGGCCCTGGGCCTCCGCGGTGGCCTTGAAAGTGGTTCGGACGGCGGATACAACCTTCTCGGTCGCCGTCTCACCTGCGCCATCAACGGGCGTTGCGGCGCCCATCACCGCTCCAGGCGCCATGTAGATCTCATCGGAGGCAATGGCGATGAGCGCCCCCGCCGAGAAGGCGGTGCGGTCAACGAAGGCAATGGTGGGCACGTCACTGTCGAGCAGGGCGTCCCGCATCTGCAGCACGGCGTCCAGGCGGCCGCCCGGGGTATCGATCTGCAGGAGCACCGCGGCCGCCCCGTTCTGTTCGGCTTCAGACAGGACCCGGCTCAGGTAGGGGGCCAGGCCGAGATCGATCGTGCCGGTGATCGGCACCACATAGACAGCGCCGGAGCTGGCAGGGTTCGTTTGCGCCATGGCCGGGAACGCCACCAACGCATTGACGATGGCCAGGATGAACGCGCACAGGAAGATGGCTTGCCTGAACCGCTGCGCCGCTGGCAACTGGAGGTGTGAATGCTGTGCGGGGAAGCTCACGGGATGCGTCTCGCTTCAATACAAAAAGGGACCGCCAAAAGCAGTCCCCACCAATAGCTGCACGGGTACGGGGTATGCAGCACCCCCGGGCGGCCATGCGCCTCACGCTCAGGAGTATAGGCGGTTTTGCCGGGAGCGTGGTCGCATCACACGACAGAATGGGGCTCTCCTCGCCTCGCCGCTTTCCTGTATCCCGCGTGTGAACGCCGCCCTGCGCCCGGAAGGTGATACCCGCACCCCGGGAGTGACCGCCTACGTGAGTGGAGGACGTGTTGCTTCGCTCACGCGTCCCCACTGGCGCCGGGTCTACAGGAAGTCCAGTGCTCCGCTTATCGCGTGATCCACATCCCAGCTTCAATAGCCCTTCTGATCGGCAATGACGGAGAGGATGGCGTTCTGCGTTGATGCCATGGACAGGCGGACATGCGCTCTTGCGACTGCACCAGCCGGGCAGCCAGGCCGCGGTTGTCCTCGTGAGGATGACCTGGAAGCAGGCATTCAGTGACTTAGCAGCGGTACTCACAGGTCCCGGCGCCGCCGGGAAGACCACGGACGTAGGGGCAGCAGGTCAGCCCATAGCGGCAGGGTTGCTTCTTGCCGCTCGTGCACGTGGCGTTGAGATTGGGCGGACTGTCGCACTTGCCCCGATGGCCGCAGAATCCCGTGCAGCATCCGGAACAGCCTTCGCCCCAGTTGCAAGAGCCTGGGCAGGCAGCGCCGTGGCTGCGGCAGCCACTCCCGCACTGCCCGTGCCGGGTACAGACCCCGGCGCCGCCGGGCGAGCCCGAGCCGCTGGCACAACAGACCAGACCTGACCCGCAGGCATGGTGCGTTCCGGACGTACAGCCGCACCCTTCGGACGTGCAGTGATGCGCGGAAGCTGGGCGCTCACGGTGGCGAAGCATGGCGACAAGGGCGCCCGCGCCACCGAGCCGCCGCAGCACCCCGCGCCGCGAGGCTTGGGTTGATAGGGATCGCGTCCAGGAATCGAACCCTCGGGGATCCATCATCGCCTCGCTTGCCGCGTCACGACCGTCTGCTTCGGTTCTGTATGCTGATACGGAACAGTCTACCCGGTCTTGAACTTGCATGGATGCGGAGCCGATGTCTCCACGCAGGCCAGACCCCACGCGTGACGACTCTTCCCGTAGGGCCGCAACCGTCCATGGCAATAGTCCTGAGAGCGGTACACGGCCTGCCGCAGATAGTGAGACGCTGAATCGCAGACAGCCGCTTGGGTACCCTACCCCTGCATCGAGTCAAGCAGCCGCCCGGAGAAGTGCCGATGCTGTCGTCCCTTGCTGCCGCACTCATCATCGGTTCGCCGGACGCCGTTCTCCTCGCCGATGAGGAGGGGCGCTACGTCGACGCCAACCCGGCCGCGCTCGCCTTGCTTGGATACGCGCGGGAGGACCTGCTCCGCCTGAGCGTCCGGGATATCGTTGCTCCGGGACCCATCTGGGCGGCCGAGGAGTACGCCCGCTACCTGCGGGAGGGCACGTGGCAGGGCGACGTTGAACTCCGCACGCAGCATGGCCGGGTGGTGCCGGCCGAGGCGCACGCCATCGTCATTCCCGGTCCCGAGGGGACGCTCTACGCCTCGTTTCTCCGCGATGTTACTGACCGACGACGGATGGAAGCGGAACTCCGGGCGGCCGAAGCGAGGTATCGGTCGCTCGTTGAGCACCTTCCGGCAGTTGTCGCGCTCAACGCGCCAGACGCAACCCAGTCCACGCTCTACATCAGTCCAAGCTGTGAAGCGATCTTCGGCTACACCCCGGATGACTACCTGGCGGATCCGACGCTCTGGATTCGGATGATGCATCCCGAAGACCGTGAGCGGGTCCTGGCGGATCTCGCGCGGATGAATGCGACCGGCGAGGCCGTCCAGGACGCGTATCGGATGCTCTCACGGGACGGCCGGGTGGTCTGGATCCTGGAAGACAGCACACTCATCCGTGATGACGACGGTCACCCCCTGTACTGGCAGACCGTGCAACTGGATGTCACGGCTCGCAAGCAGACTGAATACGAGCTACGGCAGAGCGAGGAACGTTTCCGCACCGCCTTCGTTTCAGCCGCCGTCGGCATGGCCTTGATCGATCTTGATCACCGCTTCCTGCAGGTCAATGCTGCACTGTGCGCCTTGTTGGGATTCACCGAGGCAGAGTTGCTGGCCAGAACATTTCATGACATCACCCACCCAGACGACCTCGCCGCTGACCTGGCACAGGTGCAACGTCTGGCTGCCGGGGAGATCCGCGTCTACGAGATGGAGAAGCGTTACATCCACGAGAACGGGGAGGTCGTCTGGGGACACTTGAGCTGTGCACTGGTACGCGATCAGCGGGGGGAGCCGCTGCACTTCATTGGTCAGGTCGAGGACATCACAGCTCGCAAAGCGGCGGAAGCGGCCCTGAAGGAGGCGGAGACGAAGTACCGGACGCTGGTCGAGCAGTTACCGGCCGTCGTCTACATCGTGGCCAACGATGCGCCCTACACGCCGCTCTTTTACAACTCCTACATCGAGGTTCTGACGGGGGAAACGCCAGAAGAGGCCTTGGCACGAACCGGATACTGGCTGGAGGATGTACACCCCGAGGATCGAGAGCGGATCGCCGCCGCAGAAGCTCGTGCGGCCAAAACGGGAGAGGTGTTCCAGGTCGAATATCGCCGCCGTCGCCAGGATGGGAGTTATTGCTGGGTACGGAACGAAGCAGTGCCCCTCTACGACGAAGCGGGACAGATTATCACCTGGCAGGGGGTGATGCTGAACATTTCCGACCGCAAGCAGGCGGAGGAGGATCTCCAGGCGGCCCTGGAGGAGGCGCGGGCGGCCAATCGGGCCAAGGGGCTCTTCCTCGATATCATGACTCACGAGCTGCGCACCCCACTCCAGGCAGTACTGGGCTACGCCGAGTCTCTCCTTATTCACTCCCAGGCCACCCTCACGCTCGAGCAGCAGGAGGATATCGGCTACATCCACCAGAGTGGTGGCCGCATGCTCACCCTGATCAATCAGTTGCTCGATCTGTCGCGCATGGAAGTGGGCCGCCTCGTGCTCGCGGAGGAGGTGGTCGATCTGGGCCAGGTGAGCGAAGCGGTGCGCCAGGACGTTGCGCCGCAAGCGGCGGCCAAGGGCCTGGCACTCCAGATCGCTCTCGGCCCATCACTGCCCAGCGTCATCGGTGACGAGGAGCGGGTGCGCCAGATTCTCCTCAACCTGGCCGGCAACGCCGTGAAGTTCACGGACGCTGGCGGCGTCACCATCAGCGCCGCGGAAACGACTGGAGGCGAGGTCGAGGTGCTCGTCAGGGACACCGGGGTGGGCATTTCGGCGGCGGACCTCCCGCACATCTTCGAGGAGTTTCGCCAGGGGGATAGCCGGCTGTCGAGGCGACATGGGGGAGCGGGCCTGGGCCTGGCGATCGCCGCCCGCCTGGCCCAACAGATGGCGGGCAGAATCGAGGTGAGCAGTGAGCCCGGTGTCGGGTCAACCTTCCGCCTGTACCTCCCGGCAGGCCAGCCATAGCCGCAACGCAGGTTGATCGCGAATGGCTTCACCGCACGCGGTGCCAGGGCAGTACGAGCGCCACGAGGCCGGCGGTAATCAAAGGTAGAAGACGGGCAGGTCAGCCGGCGGGATACGCCCGATCTCCCGGACACCTGGGGCATCGCATCGCTTCTCTCTCAATGGATAGAGCCCCGAACCAGATGCTCCACCAGGCCCACGGCCTGCGCCGACCCTGGCAAGCTGAGCATTTCTTCCCGCAGCCGGATAGCGTTCTCGCGGTAGCCCGGATCGCGCAGCACAGCCCGGACCGCTTCGCGGATCGTCTCTGGCGTGCGCTCGCTAGCGGTCACGACACGCGCCACACCCAGGTCTGCGCAGCGGGCGGCATTACCGGCCTGGTCGCCCCCGGCCAGGGGGATGACCACCATCGGCACTCCGGCCTCCAGGCAGGCCATCACTGAACCGAAGCCCCCATGCGTGACGACGACATCACAGCGCGGCAGCAGGGCTGCATGCGGCAGATACCGCTCAATTCGGACATGAGGCGGCTGCGGACCGAACGCAGCCGGGTCCTGATCCCGCCCGACTGCCACCAGAAGATTGATGGGTTCGTCGCGCAGCCCCTCCAGGATTGCCTCGAAGACGCCAGGGGTCCGGTGGAAGATCGTGCCGAGGCTGGCGTGGACGGTCGGTTGGGGCGGCAGCTCGTCAACCCAGGAGGGAAGCGTCTCTCCTCCTGGTCGATCAAACGGCTCGGGACGGAGAAAGTGGGTACCCGGCGGGATGGTGAGGTCTGGACCGAGGAACGAGGGCGGCAGGCAGGCGAGCGTCAGCCCACGGTGGAGCATGGCCAGATCAGGGTCTGTTGGCAGACCGTGAGCGGTGCGTAGCGGGTCCAGTGCTGGCTTGGATACTTCGCCCGGGAAGGCGTGCCAGGCGCCGTCCCAGAAGCAGAAGAGCGGACCACAGGTCACGTGGGGCAGGTTGAGGGACTCCGCGACGATGCAGCCACCAAACTCCAGCGGTTCGCGAATCAGCACGTCATACGGCCACTCCCCTGCGAGAAGGAGCAGGTCTGGCGCCATTGCTGCGGGGAGATACCCGGCGAAGACATCGCGCAGCGGAGAAAACGTGGCGGTTTGCGGGTCCAACATCTCCCGCACACGGGCATAGACCGACTCTCTTTCATCGAAGGACCAGTCGACGCCGGCCGGGTAGCAGGCAAAGCCCGCCCCATGCACCACGCGGCAGAACGTGGCCGAGGCGGCAAAGGCAACGTCATGGCCGGCCGCTTCGAATGCTCGCGCCACGGGAGCGAGTGGTTGAAAGGCGCCGTAGGCAGGCAGGGTCGTGAACAGGACGCGCATTGTCGCCTCCCTGGCAGGAATCACCTGGTCGACTACGGCCTACGTTAGCGCAGCGCGCAATGCTGTCAAGGGTGTGGATACTTTTGCGGGAACGCCTGACTCGGGTGCCATGGTCCGGTTACTGGCCGGTCACACGAAGAATCCCCAGGACCCGGATGTCCGGGACCTGGGGAGGAAAACAGGGGGAAGCGGGGAGGCTAGATCTCGTCCGGCACGGCCTGGCAGGTGTAGCCATTGCCGATGAGGGTGCAGGCAAAGCCTACGGCGCCGAACGGGAACGTATCGCCACCGTACTCGTTCGGCGCGCCACAGACCGCACCCTGCCCACCAGAGCAGTATTCATCACTGTTCCCGCGGTTGACTGGCACCTCTCAGATGTAGCCGGTCGTGCACTGGCTGGCTGGCTGTCAGCGCTCCCCCGGCTGCAGTTGTTACCCCCCTGGCGCTCTTCATCTTGCCCTTGTGGGCTTGCCAGAACCGTCTTCTGCCTGCAAGAGCACACCGTGCCAGGTCGCCGGTGAAATCGCCCGCTCTACACCTCCGGTTCTGGCTCTGGCTCTGACCCGTTCAGGGCGTCACAGTCTGCCGCGCCGCCCAGGGCGGGCTGATCGCCGTGCTTCAGGTGACCCTTCATCGCCGGCGGTGGGACCTCAAGGTAGGAGAATAGGCCAGTCTCATCGTCCAGGTGGCAAAGACCCACTTTGTTCTTGCCGGGAGCCCCGGCCGCACCGTGGCCCTGACCCTTCCCCTTGTCCTTGGACTTGCCCTTCGCCTTGCCCTTCACCCCGAGGGCAGTTGCGCCGGTGACCACGGAGGCAGCCGCCGCCACGATGCCTCCCAGTATCCGGCGCCGTGATCCCTCGACGGCCAGGTACTGACTCAGGGAATCGAATCGCATGTCTTCCATTGGTGACTCCGACTCTACGCTCGCGCGGATAGTCGTCTTTCTGGCTGACTACCAGTGACGAGACTACCGTGCACCCTGTCACAACGCCGTGGTGAAAGCGCGCGCGGCCGTGACAGGATCGTGGCAACTCGGCCCTATTCCCATCGACTGAACGCAGGTGTTGAGGATCCTGGCAGTGGCAGTCGACACGCGCTGGCAGCACGTTTGCCGCGCCGGTCCACCTCAGCGACCCACTGGCCGGCAGGGATCCGTGACGTAGACCGGGTCCAGCGTGGAGTTCTGGTGATCGAGCAAGTACCGTGATGCGTGATTTCGAGTGCGGACATGTCGAGCTCTTGCAACGCCGGACTTGGTACGCTGTTCCTGATAGAGTCCAGGTCAATGCTGAGAGGTGCGCCGGTGCTGTCGTCCCTCGCCGCCGCCCTCGTGGCGGCCTCCCCGGATGCCATCCTGATCGCGGATGCGGACGGGCACTACATTGATGGCAATGCGGCGGCGCTCGCCTTGCTCGGCTACAGCCGGGAGGCCTTGCTGCGGCTGAGCGTTGCCGACGTCGTGGCTCCCGGGCCCATCTGGGCGGCAGAGGAACACGCCCACTTCCTCCGTGAGGGAGCGTGGGAGGGCGAGGTCGAGGTTCGGACCAACGACGGGGGGTTGGTTCCGGCAGAGGCACGCGCCATCGTGGTTCCCGGTCCTGATGGATCCCACTACGTCTCGTTTCTGCGCAACATCACGGACCGAAAGCAGGCTGAAGACCGCCAGCAGCAGAGCGAGGAGCGCTTCCGCACCGCCTTTACGTCTGCCGCCGTCGGCATGGCCCTCATTGACCTTGATGGTCGCTTCCTGCAGGTCAACGTCGCGTTGTGCGAGTTGACCGGGTACACCGAGGCGGAGTTGCTCGCCAGGACCATTCAGGACATCACCTACCCGGACGACTTCGCGGCGGATCTGGCGCAGATGCAACGTCTGGTTGCGGGGGAGATCGGCGCCTACCAGATGGAGAAGCGCTATCTCCACAAGAGCGGCCATGTCGTCTGGGGGCACCTCAGTGGCGCTGTCGTCCGGGACGAGTTCGGCTCACCGCTGCACTTCATTGGCCAACTGGAGAACATTACAGCCCGCAAGCAAGCGGAGCGCGCCGTGCAGGAGAGTGAAGAGCGATTCCGCACGGCGTTCGAAGAGGCCGCCATCGGCATGTCCCTGGTCGACCTCGACGGCCACTACCTCCGGGTCAACGCCGCCCTCTGCGAGCTTACGGGCTACTCTGAAGTGGAACTACTCGCCAGGACGTTTCAAGGCATTACCCATCCCGATGACCGGGAGATGGACCGGGCACAACTCGAGTTGCTTTTTGCTGGTCAGATCCCGGCCTTCCAGCGGGAGAAGCGGTATCTCCGCAACGACGGCACAGCCGTCTGGGTCCGCGTCAATTCCGCGCTCGTCCGTAACATACGGGGTGAGCCGCTCCACCTCTTCGGGCAGGTCGAGGACATTACGGCCCGCAAGCTGGCTGAGGAGGAACGTCAGGCATCGCTGGAAGCCGCTCAGGCGGCAAACCGGGCCAAGGGCGTGTTCCTCGACATGATGAGCCACGAGTTGCGCACCCCGTTGCAGGCGGTGCTCGGCTACTCCGAGTTCCTGCTCATTGCTCCGAAGGACTCCCTGACGGATGAGCAGCGGCTAGACATCAGCTACATCCACCAGGCTGGTGGGCGCATGATCGCCCTGGTGAATCAGCTGCTCGATCTGTCGCGTCTGGAGGCAGGGGGGATCGTCCTGGCGGCCGAGCCGGTCGACCTGGCCCAGGTCATCGAAGCGGTGCGTCAGGATATCACCCGCCAGGCAGCGGCCAAAGGACTCGAGGTGCGGATCGATCTGCCGGAGTCGCTGCCACCCATGAAGGGCGATGCCGAACGCATACGCCAGATCCTGCTCAATCTGGCCGGCAACGCGGTGAAATTCACGCATGTAGGCCATATCCGCATCTCGGCTGGCGCCGCAGCCAGTGGCGGGGTGGTGATCGAAGTCAGTGACACGGGTATCGGGATTACCGCAGAGGCGCTGTTGCACATCTTCGAGGCGTTTCACCAGGTCGACAGCAGCCTCACGCGAAGCCATGAGGGGTCAGGTCTGGGCCTGGCCATCGCCTGGAAGCTGGTGCAGCAGATGGGGGGCAATCTGAGCGTCATCAGCGAGCCCGAGACAGGGTCGACCTTTCGCCTTCACCTCCCGACTCGCCAGCGGTAGCTTTGGCCCGTTTGTCAGTCAGTGCCGCCTTCTGGCACAGGTTCCACCCGTTCCTGCGCACTTGCGCGGCTGCCTCCGGGGCTCCCTGAATCGCGTGCCGCCATCTCGATCGAAGCCATCTACGTAGATGGCGGAGTACGGCTGCGCAATCGCGATGCTGGACCACCCAGGACCACAGCCAATATGGGAAACGCGGGTAGTCCGGTCTGCCGAGAGGCGCTCGTGAACATGGCGCTCCGCCGTGGCAGTCGGCGCCGCACATTCACTACTGGTCAGGGGATCTCCCTGCGCGAGGGTGGCGTGGGAGGCCATGCTGGCAGCTCCGTCCAGGGTGATCGTCGTGAACGGGTCGTTCCTGGACGAGACCATTTCACCAGGAGCGTGCACGACGGTCAGCCATGAGCAGAACAGCCGGCCTGTCAATTTGAGAACAGCGCAAGAACGGTCATGTTGCCGCGTAAAGGACACAGGCGGGCGGCTCCGCAGCGCCAGCATCCTGCTGCCGTCATGCTCACCGGCCGCATCCAGGCAGGTGTTGCTGGCGGGATCAATTCCGGAGCTTCCCGCGTCGCCCCAATCCCGGCCGGGCTACCTCGCGGTGGCCATGGCCTGGGTGTAGGCCGCCGCGAACCCCGGCAGGGATCGCTCGCAGGTCTCCTCGGTTGCCGTCAGGCAGATGCGGAAGAACCCGGGCGTCTCGAACATCGCCCCGGGCATCACCAGGATCTGCTGCTCGGCAAGCAGGCGGGCGAAGGCCTCGTCATCCGGCATGGGAGAGCGCGGGAAGAGATAGAACGTGCCCTCGGACGGGTGCACCTGGTACCCCATCCCGGTCAGCGCATCGACCATCATGTCGCGCCGCCGCTCCAGGCGCTCGACATCGAATGGCTGCTGCTCCAGCTCGGGCAGGGCGTACTGCATCACCGCATTGGGAAAGGCCCAGCCGATGGCCACCTGCATGGCAAGCACCGCTTGCCGCAGCGCCTCCCGGTTTGGCAGCGCGGGCGGCAGCGCCAGGTAGCCGATGCGCTGCCCCGGCGACAGGAGGGTCTTGCCGTAGCTGTAGGCCACCAGCGTGTGCGGGTAGAACTCGGCCGGGGTGCGGAACTTCCCACCGCTGAAGACGATCCGGTTGTAGGGCTCGTCGGAGAGGAGGTAGATGCGCCGCCCGTTCCGCGCCGAAGCCTCGTCCAGGAGAGCTGACAGCCGCTGCAAGAGCTCCGGGCCGTACACCCGCCCCGTCGGGTTGTTCGGCGAGTTGACGATCACGATCCGGGTGCGCGGCGTGATCGCGGCGGCGATGGCGTCGACATCGAGGTCAAGCGTCTCCGGATTGATGCGCACCTTCACCGGCACCAGACCGGCTTCGACGCTGAGCGCTTCGTAGAGGAACCAGGGCGGCAAGCTGAAGATGATCTCGTCCCCGGGATCGGCGACGGCTTTGATCCCGAGGATGAGGGCGGTAAATCCGCCGGTCGTGAGCAGGATGTCCTCTGGCTCGAAGGGTAGACCGGTCAGCCGTCCGAGCGACGCGGCGGCGGCTTCCTGGGCCGCGGGCTGATACATCTGGTACGCGAACCAGCCCTCGTGCTGTGGCACGGCGGCCGCCTGCAACGCAGAGACGTACGCCTGGGGCGGCATCTCGCGCGGGTCCCCGAACGTGAAGTCGAGGGTGCCCGGCGCTTCCCGGAGCCGGTAGTAGTCAGTCTCTTCGAGATAGCCCGCGATGAGGCGGGAGAGCGCGCTCGCAACAGCCCCGGAGCGTGACGAAACGCTGTGATCAGACACCTGCGAGGGCATAAGCCTCTCCTCCTGCGATGAACACCCAACACCGGCGTCGAACACGGCGTCCGCACTATAGCTGGAGAAGTTCAACGGGGAGACGAGCTCTTGCCGTGGTCAACCCGCGCGACAACCGCCGGGCGCGCACGCCCGACGGCCCCGCCCGCTCGAGACTAGCGAATGACCAGCACCGGAACCGTGCTGGTCCGCAACAACGCGGTGGTGGTGCTGCCAACCATCAGCATCCGCAGCCGCGAATGCCCGTACGCGCCCATCACCAGCAGATCAGCATCAGTGTCCCGCACGGTGGCCAGGATGACCTCGTCTGACGGCCCCTGGTCCATCCGTTCCGTGACCCGGTAGCCCGCGGCCCGGAGGCGGTCGCCCGCCAGCGCCAGGTGCTCGCGCTTCTGGGCATTGTCCGCACCCACCGTCAGCAGGATGCACTCCGCATCAAGGAGCAGCGGTTCCTGGACCAGGGTCTCGATGATCTTGTTGGCGCTGGAGCCGGCATCATAGGCCACCACGAAGCGCTGGAGGGTCCGTGATTCAGCCGGCACGATGAGGATGGGATGGTGACTGGCTCGGACCATCCGTTCCAGGTTGCTGCCCAGGTGCGAGGCGGCGGTCCCTTCCGAGGTGCCACGCTTGCCCATGACGATCAGGCGGACGCCGGCGTCATGGTTGGCGAGGCTGTCGACCAGTTCCCCGAAGACGAGCCGCTCCTGGACTGCAGCGACCCCAGCCGCCCGCACGCGCTCCGCGCCATCATCCAGGACGCGCCGCCCCAGGGTTTGCGCCAGACGGCTGCTGGCCTCGTGCACCCGCGTGAACTCCTCCAGGGCCTCCTCCGTCATGTCGACGGTCATGACCCCGGAGAGGTCGCGGAGCGCCTCACGATCCGCCGGGCGCGCGATGGCGTGGAGCAGCTCCACCCCGGTGCCCAGGCGCAGGGCGGCACGCGCCGCGTACGCACAGACGCTGGCGGTGTACCGCGAACCATCAACGCAGGCCAGGACGGTCATGGAGTCCTCCGCTTCTGGAAGCACAGCATCACGCCGCTAGTGGCCGGGAACGAGATCGAGCCCGTCACCCTTATCGTGGACCGCCAGCCGATCCACGATGGTTGAGCTGGCGTCGTTCATGCCGACCAGGCTGACCTCGGCGCCCTCGCGGCGGAACTTGAGGACCACGCGATCCAGCGCCGCGACCGCCGAAATATCCCAGAGATGGGCGTCAGTGACATCGATGACCACGCGGTCCAGCGCCTCCTGGAAGTCGAACGCATCGAAGAATGCATCCGCCGAGGCGAAGAAGACCTGCCCATACACCTTGTAGGTCCGCACCCGGCCATCGGCGGAGATCTCTGACTCTACCTGGAAGATCTGGCTGATCTTCCAGGCGAAGAAGATGCCGCTGAGGAGGACACCCACCCCGACGCCAATGGCCAGGTTATGCGTGACCACGACGATGATCACCGTGGCCAGCATGACGATGCTGGAACTCAGCGGGTGCGTGCGCAGGGTCCGGATCGAGTTCCAGTTGAAGGTGCCGATGGAGACCATGATCATCACCGCCACCAAAGCGGCCATCGGGATCCGGCCGACCAGATCCCCCAGCCCAACGACCAGGATGAGCAGCACTCCCCCGGCCAGGAAGGTGGACAGGCGCCCCCGCCCACCCGACTTCACGTTGATCACTGACTGGCCGATCATGGCGCAACCAGCCATGCCACCCAGGAATCCGGTGGCAACGTTGGCCAGCCCCTGCCCGGTGCACTCCCGGCTCTTGTTGCTCCGGGTGTCGGTCAGGTCATCCACGATTGATGCGGTCAGCAGCGACTCCAGCAGTCCCACCGCCGCCAGCGCCAGCGCGTACGGCAGGATGATCTGCAGCGTTTCCAGATTGAGCGGGATCTGTGGAATCAGGAACACCGGCAGCGACGATGGAAGCTGCCCCATGTCGCTCACCGTGCGCACATTGAGCTGCAGCACCACCGAGAGGATTGTCAGCACCACGATGCTGATCAGGGGTGAGGGGACGGCCTTCGTCACCCGCGGCAGGAGGTAGATGATGGCCAGGCCACCAGCCACCATCGGATAGGTCTGCCAACTGACATTCTGCAGTTCAGGCAACTGCGCCATGAAGATGAGGATGGCCAGGGCATTCACAAAGCCAGTCATCACCGAGCGTGAGACAAACCGCATGACCGTGTCGAGGTGCAGCAGGCCGGCCACAATCTGGATCAGCCCGGTGAGGATGGTCGTGGCGAAGAGGTACTGCAGGCCGTGCTCCTTGACCAGCGTGACCATCAGCAGGGCCATGGCGCCGGTCGCGGCGGAGATCATGGCCGGCCGTCCACCGGCGAACGCAATCACCACCGCCATGGAGAAGGACGCATAGAGCCCGATCTTCGGATCCACGCCCGCGATGATCGAGAAGGCAATCGCCTCCGGGATCAGGGCCAGGGCCACGACGAGTCCCGACAGGATGTCGCCCCGGACATTGCCGAACCATTCCTCTCGCCGCTGCGAGACCATCATTCCAGGCACCTCAACGAATGGCTTCTGCTCTGGCGTTTCTGCCGCAGCTGCCGCACAGCGCGACAGATGGGCAGTCCACCAGGGACAGAACACCAGGCTCAACGACACGTAATGGAGTGAGTGGGTTCACACGGGCGAGACCTGTGTCTGCCGCGTGACCCCTGTATACCAAACCTCACCCCACCCTGCACACCCTGCAATCGCGGGTGCAGGCTGGTTGGGATCGAGACGCCTTGGTGCGGCCGCGCATCGGTTTAACGACGCGACTCCACACCGGGGGCCATCCTCGGGCGGGTGATGACGTGCAAGCGCCGGGCCTCTGCTCTTGACGCGTGGCCCAATTCCGAGACCGGATGGTCCACGGATTCAGACGGGGCTGCGTACACGCTGACCCCGCATTCCCCGGTCAGGCGCCGTAGCTCAGGTATCCATCTGCTGGTAGCCGGAGCCCAGGCCGCGGCGAGCGTTCGTGCCATGGTCACGAGCTGGGGAAGACCCTGAGTTAGCTGCGATCCGGTCGGGTCAGCACCTCCAGCCCGTGGCCCGCCGGGTCTCGGAAGTAAACACCACGTCCCCCGAAGTTCCGGTTGAACGTTCCCGGTTGCGAGCATTGCGGGTCAGCCCAGTGTTCCAGATCCGCGTCCAGGAGTCGCTGATAGATCACGTCGAACTCCTCCTCCGTGACGAGGAAGGCGTAGTGCTGCGGCTGAATCTCGATGCCTGGCGCGGCAAACTGCAGCACCACCCCATGCTCCAGCGTTACCGAGAGAAACGGTCCCCACGCGACAGGTTCTGGCAGGTCGAACAGGGTGGCAAAGAACGATGCTGATTCGTGCGCGTTCTCGGCAAAGACGATGCAGTGATTGAATGACACGGCCAACGGCAACCTCTCTCCTCTTGAGTGGGGTGACTCCCGTCTGCATCGCTCAACATCCGTCCGTTGTCTGTGCCGGGCTGACGTGCCATGACCGGCGACAGCGACGCCAATGCCGGCGGCTGCGTGGCGAGCGATTATCCCAGGGGCCGGAAAACCACCCCGCTGTTCTGTTCTGCGGCGTACCGGCGTACCCAGTCCGATCCAAAGAGGGCAATGAGCCGCCCGTCCCGGTCCTCGGTCCGCATTGCGTCACGCGTCGGCCAGGAAAGCCGCTTTCCGCCATCGCTCGCGCCCTCCACCAGGAAGGCGCTCTCATATCCGAGCCGTTCGATGACGGCATCAACGCCATACTCGTCGCGCAGCCGGGCCAGCGTCACATCGAGCTGCAGCTCCCCGACGGCAGCCAGAATGGGTTCACGGGCGCCATCGATAGCGTGGAGCACCTGGATGGCGCCCTCTTCTTCCAGTTGCTGCAGGCCAGCGTGAAACTGCTTGTGCCTCCCGGTGCTCCGGTTCTCGATCCGGGCAAAGCACTCCGGGGCAAACCGCGTCATGGGGGAAAACTGCACCGGTTCGCCTTCGCACAGGGTGTCCCCGATGGCGAAGAGCCCCGGATTCACGAGGCCAACAACGTCACCGGGGAACGCTTCGTCGACAATCTCGCGCTGCTGCCCAAAGAGCCGGTGCGGCCGGGTGAGACGCACCGTGCGGCCCAGCCGTGGGTGCAGGACATCCATATCCTTGCGAAACACGCCCGAGCAGACCCGCAGGAACGCCATCCGGTCGCGGTGCCGGGGATCCATGTTCGCCTGGATCTTGAAGATGAAGCCCGAGAAGGTTTCGGCCTCCGGCTGGACCAGGCCACGGTCACTTGGCCTTGGCTGCGGCGTTGGCAGGAACTCGCCCAGGGCTTCGAGGAACGGGCCGACGCCGAAGTTGGTCAGCGCGCTCCCGAAGTAGACCGGGGTTTGCTCACCAGCTCGGAATCGGTCCACGTCAAACCCGCCGTAGACCGCATCGAGCAGGTCAATCTCCTCACGCAGGCGCTGCCAGGCCGGTTCGCCAAGGGCCGTTCGCAGGGCAGCGTCCTCAAGGTCCGCGGCGAGCACCGGAACCATGCGTTGCCCACGCTCGGTACGGGTGAAGCGCAGCATCTGCCGCGAGCGGAGATCGTAGACGCCCTGGAAGGCTTGTCCATCGCCAACGGGCCAGGTCATTGGAACCGGCGTCAGGCCGAGCTTGCGCTCGATCTCGTCGAGCAGCTCCAGGGGCTCCCGCGCCGGCTGGTCGAGCTTGTTGATGAAGGTGACGATTGGCAGGTTCTGCCGCCGGCAGACCTCGAACAACTTCAGAGTTTGCATCTGGATGCCGCGTGCCGCATCCAGCACCATCACGGCGCCATCCGCAGCCAGAAGTGTGCGATAGGTGTCTTCGGAGAAATCACGGTGTCCGGGGGTATCAAGGAGGTTGAAACACCAGCCCCGATGTTCGAACTGCAGCGACGTGGCCGTGACGGTGATGCCACGCTCGCGCTCGATCGCCAGCCAGTCCGCAGTGGAGTGGCGCCCATTGGCGCGTGCCCGCACCGAGCCCGCCAGTTCAACAGCACCGGCGTACAGCAGCAATTTCTCGGTCAGCGTGGTTTTCCCCGCATCAGGGTGGGAGATGATGGCAAACGTGCGGCGCCTAGCGGCCTCGGTGGCCACCGTCGCCGCCGCCGCGCCTTCAGTTTCGGCGGTCACAGGGTTCCTCTCATTCGTGTTTGGTGTCGGAAGGGGAAAAGCGGACAAGCATCAATGCACGGAGACTACGACGATCCGGGCTGGCTCAAGCCCGACATTCTCCCAGCGGTGCGGAATCTCGGCGGGAAACGTTGCCGCATCGCCACGCGCAAGGTCGTACACCTCGGCGTCCAGCGTGAGCCGCACCGTTCCCTCGAAGACGAAAGCAAATTCATCGCCGCCATGACTGTTTGGCCGGCCGCCACTCTGGCCCTCGGGAGCCAACGTGATCATCATCGACTCCAGCGCGCGGCCCGGCCCGGTTGGCCCCAACGCCTCGATCTGCGCGTGCGACCAGGCACTCGTCAGTCCCGCGCGCTCTCCCAGGCGAGTGACACGCGCCGTCGCCACGGGGCGAAAGAACTCGCCCAGTGTCACGCCCAGCGCCTGCGCCAATCGCTCCAGGGAAGCAATTGACGGCGAAGCCTGTCCGCGCTCGATCTGCGAGACAAAGCTGGGCGAGAACCCGGCGCGGGTCGCCAACGTGCGCAGCGACAGCCCCTGGCGCGAGCGGAGGCCGCGGACGGTCTCGCCGAGTCGCTGCTCGCTGCTCAGCGCCTCCAGGTTGCTCCCTGCGCCGTCCTTGCCCTTCGTCATGCTTCGATTGTACAGTGCAGGAATACACTTTGTCATTTCCTGATAAACACCGGCCCGCAGAAGACAGCCGGGAGCGCGCGCAACGAGGACACTGGATGAACGCCGATCCCTTTCCGAATGATGAGGACATGCGTGACCTGGACGAGGCCCATGCGTTGTTGATGCGCGCGAGTATCCCGGCTGGCCCCACGGGTTATGACCTGGAGACGCTGGCCGCCGCCGCCTACGATCACGGTTGGGCCTATCGCATCGACCGCGCGACTGGAATGGCCGGCTACCAGGTTGAACTCCGCTCACAATCCGGAGTGGCGTCTCAGCCGCTCGTCAGCGCAGTTGGCTGGGAACCCAACGTCGCGTTAGCGTTCGCGCTGGCGAGAGCGCTGCACCAGAACGCGGCGAGTTCCCGTCCTGACCGTGGGCAATCCGGCGTCCAGAGTGTCCCGGTCATCACGAAGTGAGTGGCCAGCCCCGCTTCCCATTATTTTGAGACCACGAAGAGGCCCGCTATGAGCGACAACCAAACACCGGCACGAGAACAAGGCCCCCGTCAGGGCGGTAACCCGCGTAACCGCCGCCGACGACCCGCCGCGCCGGCGTCAACGTCTCCACCCGCCGAGCAGCAGCCCACCAGGCCAGATCATCAGCCCCGCCGCCGTGCCCCGGCCAACCGTGCGGGCGGTGGCCGCCTCCGCGTCATCCCACTTGGCGGGGTGGGCGAGATCGGCAAGAACATGACCGTTGTCGAGTACGGCCAGGACCTCGTCATGCTCGACTGCGGGGGAAAGTTCCCGGAGGAATCGCAGCGCGGAATCGAGCTGGTGATCCCCGACGTGCGCTACGTGCAAGAGCGCCTGGGAAACCTGCGGGCCATCCTGATCACGCACGGCCACGAGGACCACATCGGTGCCCTCCCCTATGTCGTGCCCCAACTGAAGCGCCGCAATCCGATTCCGATCTACGGATCTCCCCTGGCGATCGGCTTCGTGGAACGGAAACTCGCCGAATACCGGTTGGAAAAGCACGTCGAACTGCACGTTGTTGCGCCGGGGCAGTCGGTGCAGCTGGGATCGCTCACGGCAGAATTCATCCACGTGGCCCATTCCATACCCGACACCAACGCCATTGCCATCCACTCCCCGGTCGGGACCATCCTCGACACTGCCGACTTCAAGTTCGATCCCACGCCCGTCATGGGAGGCCCTGCCGACATCGCGAGGCTGCGCCGCCTGGGGGATCGTGGCGTCCTGGCCCTGTTGTCTGACACCGTGCGCGTCGAGTCGGCCGGAAGCACTCCCAGCGAGCGCGTCGTCCTGGAGACGATGGAACGCGTGATCCGCGACGCCCGGGGCCAGGTTCTCATCGCCACCTTTGCGTCAAACATTAGCCGCATCCACATGGCGCTTGAGGTAGCACAGAAATGTGGACGGAAGGTGGCCGTTGCTGGCCGCTCGATGGAGCAGAACACCGCCGTTGCGATCGACCTCGGGCATCTCGAGCCGCCGGAAGGCCTCCTGGTGCCGCTGAACGCGATCCTGAAGCTTCCGGCGCATCAACGCGTGGTGGTGCTGACCGGAAGCCAGGGTGAAGCCGCTGCGGCACTGGCCCGCGTTGCCGCTGGGGACCACCGCATGATCCGGGTGGGGCATGGCGATGTGATCCTCGTCTCAGCGACACCGATCCCTGGCAATGAAGAGACCGTCTCCAACACGATCGACAATCTCTTTCGTCGTGGCGCCCGGGTTGTCTACAGCAGCCTGGAGCCGGGTGTGCACGTCTCCGGGCACGCGGGCCGCGACGAACTGCGGCGCATGTTGCAACTCGTGCGCCCACGCTTCGCCGTGCCTATCCACGGCGAGTATCGGCACATGGCGCTGTACCGAGAGCTGTGCGGAGAGGTCGGTATCCCGCCGGAGCGTGTCCTGCTCCCGGAGATCGGCGGTGTGCTGGAGTTCACGCGGGACACGGTCAAGCACCGTGGGCGCGTGCCGGCCGGGTCCATCCTGGTTGACCGCTTTGGAGAGCGCGGCGACGGCCACGCGCTCCTGCGCGATCGCGAGCACCTGACAGAGAACGGGGTGGTCTTTGTGATGGTGGCCGTTGATCGCGAAACAGGCAAACTCATTGCCGGGCCACATCTCGTCGCCAAGGATGTCCACCCTGACCTGGGGAACGGCGCTATGCGGGAGGCAGAGCAGGAGTTGCGACGAACGCTGGAGCGGCGCTCCGCCAGCGAACCTCAATACGGCTACCTGGTGCAACGGACAAAGGAGATTGTCGCTAAATCGCTCTATCGTCACTCGAAGGTTCGTCCGCTGATTCTGCCGATGTTGACAGAGCTGTAGCCGGCCAGGCCATGCAGGGCAGCGCTGGATACCGTTGCCGGAACGTGACACGCCCTGCTTGACCAGGATTCAACGCCAGGACGCACATTCAGGGCAGACAGTCCTTCATGAGCATGTAGGTCTACTTGCTCGACAACCGCTCGTTGCTGATGGATGAGTTGTTCATCTCCTGGAACCACGGCCAGGGCGCCGAGGTGCGCTTCCCGGTCTATGCCGTCTCTATCGACCACCCTGCGGCCAGGGTGCTGATCGACACCGGTCTTGATAAGGTCTGGGGGGAGCGCAAACTGCCCTTCGAGACGACGGAGCAAAGCGGGGAGCAGACGATTCCCGCACCACGGGCGCAGAGCGCGGTGGGGCCCGGAAACATTAACATCGTCCGCGATTCACACCTGCACTTGGTCTGGAATAACTGCGCCTTCCAGCGCCACCTGCCCACCGACGAGGAACTGTCGTCCAGGTGCAGTCGCCGCAGCAAGGTGAGCACTCCCGCCTGACGCGATCTCAGGCATGGCTGGGGACAAGAAGGCCCGCAAGGCAAGGAACGAAGGCGGGAGGTGCCACTCTCTGCCCCTGATGCCGTGTGGCGAACGACGAGTGAGGCCGAGGCGCTCCTCGGACATTCCCGCCCGTGAGCCCTTGTCCGTCGCGAAGGGCCACCTGCGAAGGGGCGGAGCCGTTCGGTTCGAATCGACGCCACCCCGTGAACGAAACAGGGCCTCAGTCGCTGATAGCGCGGACGCCGTGGCTGTTCTTCGCCCCTGGCGCTGGTGGCCCTGCTGAATGGGGCGGAAACGCCGAGGGCGCGCCAGTCGAAACCGGCGCGCCCTCGCGAAGAACGAATTGACCAGACAGACCTTAGTCAGGCTGGAAGTCGAACGTCTGGTCGTTCACAACCAGGTCGTCCACGTAGCCAACAGCGCCATCCGTACCACTACCGGTCTCCAGCAGCAGCCCATCCGGATTGATTACCGCATTCGGGATTGCGGCTTTGATATCGTTCCAGGAAACATACGAAGTAAACGCGTTAATGCCGTTGGGAAGATCCTTGCTTGACCACCAACGAGCGTCCGCGCCGAGCAAGTTCCACTCTTGCCAGGTCTTTGGCAGCACCGTGCCGGTGTAGACCGGCTCGAAGACGAGCGTCGTGAAGGTCGCGCACCCACTGCACGTCAGGCCGGTGAGGACCGGCAACTTGACGGCCGGAACAACAACACCAGTGTTGGCGCCATCCTGCATGTACGTGGAGTACTCGAGGACGTCAAGATCCTCGATTGGCAGTCCGGCGAACGTGGGATTCTTGAGCGTCGCCTTGGCAACGGTCGTCGTCTGGATCTGGACGCTGCCGGTGCCAAGCGGCGGCGCCTTGGGTCCGTCTACAAAGGAAACTCCCTTGCCGACCCTCCACCCGCCCAGCGAGTCAGGGGTAACGACACACGTGCCGGAATCCGGGCAAAGACAGGTTCCTCCCTGGCAAACCTGGGCGCCCGAGCAGGCCGGACCGTCGCCACACGTGCACGCGCCATCAGTGCACGTGTCCGCCTTGGCGGCGTCACAATCGCCCGCCTGCTGGCAGCCCGGAACACATTCGAGATTCCGGCAGACAAAGTCCGCGGCGCATTCGTTGTCTCGCGTACACCCCTCGATCGGCTGCTCGCACTGTCCCACCACGCCTGGCTGACAGGGTCCGTCATAGTCACAGAGGTGCTGGAGATGCTGCTTGCGCGACTTCTTGCTGACCTTGAGCGTATTGCAGCTCGCCGGATCATTCGTTGGGCAGTGGCAAATGGTTTTCTTTTTGCCGTTCTTCTTTTTCTTGGCCCGCGCGTCAGGTGAGATCCCGACGATCCCCAGAACCGAGGCGCCAAGTGAACCTGCGACGACAGCGCGCCGAGACCGTGACCGTGCAAGATGACGGGCGATCCCGTCGAACCTGAATGGATCCAAACTGATCCCTCCTGGAGAGATAGAGGCCGGAGCTTTTGCATGAACGTCATGCCGGGCCGTTCGGCTTCACTGACGTCGTCTATTGTGCGGAAGGTGTTCACCAATGTCTATCCTTATAATGGTTTATTTGAGATAAGTAGTATACTTTCATATCACATTATCGCTTATCTCTGATATGTTTCATCTTTATCCTGAATACAGAATTTCGCTCTCAGTCTAAGGAAATGGTTGAGCTATTTGGACACGTCTCCGCTACCTAGTGTCTAGCCCCAGGCCTGGCCCTCCCACCACTTCTCTCACCCAGAAATCTCGCTTGATCTCGAGTTTTCGCCTTTCGAGTTCTTGCACTCAGAGAAACGGACCACGTTCGCCGACCCAAATTCGCACGAATTTGCAACATCAGGGCCTGCGAATACACGAGTGCGCCACACGTTTCGTGCATTACTCATTCATGTGAAACTCGGATAATTTCATCCATTCATCATTAACACGGATGGGGTTCCTGGTCGACTGTGTGGTGAACCCTCACGTCGGTCTCGGCTTCTTCGCGGGGAAGCCATGAACCCAGGAACTCCAAGAACGAAAGAGGATGGTTCAGACATGCCCTTTCGAATCGTCACTCGGCGGTGTGGTCCGGCTTCGGGTCAAGAACGAGTCCGAGGCGCTTCACTCGTGCGGGCGGTGGTGGTGCTGTGGTTAGCCGCTGGACTGCTTGTCAGTGATCTCGCTCTCGATCTCCGCCAAGCGCCAACCGCGACCGCTCGGAGTCAGGGGTTCACCATCATCGTCCATGACTACACTGGGCGATGGGGGACGACGGTCACAGACGGCGTGCAGCGGTGGGATGCCGGGCTTGCGCCGCGGGGGATCCGGCTCTTGTATTCCCGCGAGGCCACGACTCCGTGCGAAAGCCTGAGTCAACCCGCGTACGGAATCGCCGTCTGTGATACGACGATTCCCCACCCCAGTGGGTGGCAAGCGTCCAGTGTGCACCAGGGTATATGGGCCACGAATAGCGGCATTCACCTACAGGGACGCGTTCAATTCTACCGGGCAGCACCAGCGTCCAGCTACGCGGACATGATGGTTTGCCACGAACTGGGGCACACCCTGCAGCTGGGGCATGCAGCAGCCGGTGCCGATTCCTGTATGACGCCTGTCCCGCAACTGACCGGTCCCAGCGTCTCGGACCTTACCAACGCGCTCCTATCGATTCCTGACCAGCAGGCGAATGACTCGGCGAAATCCGATCACAAGCAGAAGAAGAGGGGCAGCAAGGGTAAGAACGGCGGTCAAGGCCACGGCAAAAAGCATCGCCATTGAGACGGATCAACTGTTCGAACGAGAGCGGCTGCGAACGACGCGCCTACGCGCTATCGCCGCACCTGGATGAGAGTGGGGCCACGCGAGCGAGATCGGTCTCTGACGCGCACCCTGGCGTCTACAAGACTCTGACGTTTCCCTCAACGGCCATGACGACGAGTGCTGGATATCCATTGACAATCTTCGATATACGCACTACTCTCGGGCTCAGTGAAGGAGCACGTCATGCCAGCAACCCTGGACCGGCCCACGATCATCATCGACAACCAGCCCTGCTGTACCCCTCCCGGCACGCCAACCATCACCGAAGCGGATGCCAGCGAGTACGCCGCCTGGTTCAAGGCCCTGGCTGATCCCACCCGCATCCGCATTCTCAACCTGCTGGCCCAGAGCAGCGAACCGGTCTGCGTCTGCGATATCACGGACCAGTTTCCACTCGGCCAGCCCACGATCTCGCATCACCTCAAGGTGCTGCGCGACGTGCGCTTCGTCATCGCAGAGCGCCGCGGCACCTTCATGCACTACCAGGTCAACCAGGCCTGCCTGGCCGAGCTGCCCGAGGCTGCCCGCCGCATTCTCAACGTCTAGAACAGAAAGGAGACCATCCCGTACTTCTTGCACGCCCTTTGTATCGAACATTGTCAATGATCGATTCATCACCGGAGGAATCCATGTCGTCATCCTCACCAACCAGCACTGACGCCGTCCGCGAGACGGTACGCGCCAGGTACGCCGAGCAAGCCCTGCAGGTGTCCAACGCCTCCGGCTCGTGTTGTGCCCCATCCTGCTGCGGCGGGACAGGCGCCATTGATCCCATCACCAGCGATCTGTACACCCAGGACGAGGCGGCCACCATTCCCCTCCAGGCGTTCCAGGCCTCGCTGGGTTGCGGCAATCCGACGGCCCTGGCGGAACTCGAGCCCGGAGAGACGGTTCTCGACCTGGGGAGCGGCGGCGGAATCGACGTTCTCCTCTCGGCCAAACGCGTTGGTCCGACGGGCTTTGCCTACGGCCTGGACATGACAGATGAAATGCTCCTCCTGGCCGAGCGGAACAAGGCTGCCGCCGGAGCCGAGAATGTCCAGTTCCTGAAAGGGCAGATCGAGGCGATTCCCCTGCTGGACCAGGCGGTCGACGTCATCATCTCGAATTGCGTGATCAATCTTTCGGCCGATAAGGGGCAGGTGTTGCGCGAGGCCTTCCGTGTCCTGCGCCCAGGTGGCCGTCTCGCGGTCTCCGATGTGGTCGCCCAGGGTGAATTGCCAACTGACCTTCGCCAGGACATGGAGGCCTGGGCCGGTTGCGTTGCCGGCGCCCTGGAGGAGCAGGAGTTCCGCCAACTCCTCACCGACGCTGGTTTCGCGGACGTGGATGTCGAAGTCACCCGTGTCTACGACCCGCAAGAGCTGGCCGAGAGCATTGGCGGCGGTGAGTCATGTTGTGGCGGCCCTGCGGCTGATACGGCCGAGGCCTGGGACCTTTCCGCCTATGGCCGCTTCGCCGCGAGCGGCGGGCGGCTCGTCAGTGCTTTCGTTCGCGCGCAGAAACCGTAGAGATTTCCCCCTGTATCCATCGTTCCGCCGCTGGGTACGACCGCGCCTGGAGGCACCGATGTCCTTGCCTGTCATTGCCGGGCGCACGCTTTCGCCGTGGTCACAAGAGGTACTCCGATGAATCTCCTGATGATTGGCGACGTCGTGGGACCGGAGGCCACCACCTGGCTGGCTGGCCGCCTCCCCGCCTTACGCAACGAGCACGCTGTGGATCTGGTGGTCGTCAATGCTGAAAACTGCGCGATGACTGCCCCCACGCCTTGGGCCGGGTTCGGGATGACGCCCGCCCTTGTCGAACTCCTGCTTGCCGCCGGTGCTGACGTGATTACCTCCGGCAACCACGGCTGGGATGGACCAGACGCCGAGAAGGTGCATGGTTACCCGCAAGTCCTCCGGCCCCTCAACATGCCGCAGGACACGCTGGGCCAGGGAGTAACCACGCTCGACGTTGCCAGGGAACCGGTGACGATCGTCAACCTCGCGAGCGAGCGAGGCACGGTCGATGGGGCGCTGCCGGTCTATCCAGCCTGGCGCACTGTGGAGCAGCAGGGGACGGTGGTGATTGATTTTCACGGGGACGCCGCCTGGGAAAAGATGATCTTTGCCACGGCCATCGACGGGGAGGTCGCGGCGGTGCTGGGCACCCACACGCATGAGGCGACGGAAGCGCTCCACATCTTGCCCGGCGGAACGGGGTTCGTCACCGATGTCGGCATGACCGGTCCGACGGGTCACCCAGGAGGATTCCCCCTGACGCACTTCGCCGCCAGGTACCGCGGGGACGACACGCGCACCTTGCCTCCGTTTACCCTGGCCACGGGGCCGATGGCGCTGGGCGCGGTCCTGCTGCGCATCGAGGAGGGCCAGACGCAGTCGATCAAGCGCATCCGCTAACGCCTGGATGGCTCGTGGCCACAGCACAATGCGTCCTGGAGACCTGACCACCGTCTATCCGTGCAATGCGCCGGCCGATGGCGCTTCCATCGAACTTCGACAATGTTCGATTGACCCGTCATCATGATCTCCGTGCAGAAAGGGCAAATTCATGCCAATTGCGTTTGATTTCGATTCCCCGCTCCCGGTTGCGGTCATCGGCGCCGGGCCGGTCGGCCTCGCCGCGGCAGCGCATCTCCTGGCTCAGGGCGAGGAGCCGCTCATCTTCGAAGCAGGATCCCAGGTCGGAGCCCAAGTGCTGATCTGGGGACACGTCCGCCTCTTCTCCCCCTGGCGCTACATGATCGACACCGCCGCGCGCGGGTTGCTCACGGAAAGTGGTGACTGGGTCGAGCCTGATGGCGAGGTCTTTCCCACCGGGCGCGAGTTGGTCGAGGGCTACCTGGCTCCCCTCGCGGCACTGCCAGCCATCCGCTCTCGGCTGCGCCTTGACGCGCGGGTCCTCCAGGTCACGCGCGACGGCGTCGACAAGATGAAGGATGCTGGGCGAGAGGACGCACCCTTTGCCCTCACGGTGCTGCATGCGGATGGCAGTGAGGAGGTCATCCTGGCCAGGGCGGTCATCGACGCCTCGGGCACCACGGCCACGCCGAACCCCCTGGGCGCTGCCGGCGTCCCAGCCATCGGCGAGCGCGGGCTGGCTGACCGCATCTTCTACGGCATCCCCGATGTCCGTGGCGCGCACCGCGCGCAGTACGCGGGGAAGCGGGTGCTGGTGGTGGGCAGCGGCCACTCTGCCTTCAATGCCCTGCTCGACCTGGTCGACCTGGCCGGGGAGGAGCCCGGCACGGCCATCACCTGGGCCATCCGCCGTTCCGGAGACCGGCTGGACCATCTCTTCGGCGGGGGCAGTAACGACGCCCTCCCGGCCCGTGGCGCGCTCGGCGCGCGCGTGCAGGCGCTCGTCGCTGAGCAGCGGCTGCGGCTCGTGAGCAGCTTCCGGGTGGCGCGGCTCACCGAATCGGACGCGGGCATCCTGATTGCTGGCGACGACGAGGTGATTGGGCCGGTTGATACGATCATCGCCACCACCGGCTTCCGCCCCGATCTTACCCTGCTCTCGGAGCTGCGGCTCGACCTCGACCCCGCCGTGGAGAGCCCGCGGACGCTGGCGCCGCTCATCGACCCCAACGTTCATAGCTGCGGCTCGGTGCCCCCGCACGGTGAGGCGGAACTGCGGCACCCGGAATCCGGCGCCTACGTCGTGGGCATGAAGAGCTACGGTCGCGCGCCGACCTTCCTCATGCTCACCGGCTACGAACAGGTGCGCTCCATCGCCGCTGCAATTGCCGGGGACTGGGATGTCGCCCGCGATGTCCAGCTCGTCCTGCCGGAGACCGGGGTCTGCTCCAGCGACCTCGTTCTCGCCGAGCAGGGTGGCGGTTGCTGTGGGGCTGCGGCCACGCCGGTCGCTGAGCCAGTCGCCGCCGGGACAGCATCATGCTGCGGCGCGGCCACGCCCCAGGTGATTGCCTTGACGCCCGCGCGCACAGGCGGCTGTTGCTCATAGCAGGGTGAGGACCCGAGCGATCCTTCCTGGAGCGAAGCGGCGCCTCTATTACGGTTGGGTGGTGGTGAGCACGCTCGCCACCACCGAAACCATTTCCTGGGGCATCCTCTACTACGCCTTTGCCGCGTTCCTGGTCCCGATGCAACAGGAGCTGGGCTGGTCCACCGCGGCGCTGACCGGCGCCTATTCGCTGGCCCTGCTGGTCTCCGGCCTCGCCGCGATACCGGTGGGCCGATGGGTCGACCGGCATGGCCCACGCCTGCTGATGACGCTAGGCTCCATCGGCGGCACGGTGCTTCTGCTCGCCTGGGCGCGCGTGGATTCCCTTCCTGGGTTCTATCTCCTCTGGTTACTCATGGGGCTGGTGCTTGCCGCCACGCTCTACGAGCCAGCCTTCACCGTGGTCGCGGTCTGGTTCCACCGCCTGCGTAGCCGCGCGCTCCTGCTCCTCACCTTTGTCGCGGGCTTCGCCAGCACCATCTTCCTGCCGGTTGCTACACGGCTCATCGAGCAGTTTGGCTGGCGCCAGGCGCTGATCGCGCTCGCCGCATTCCTGGCGATGACCACCATCCCGGCCCACGCCCTGGTCCTGCGCCGCCGCCCGGAAGACCTGGGCCTCCTGCCGGATGGTGATCACCGGCCTGAGACGCGCGACGGCCAGGAACCGCTGACGATCGAGGGTGTCCCACTGCGTGCAGCGCTCCATGAGCACAGTTTCTGGTGGCTGACCGCCGCATTCTTCTTTGGCACGCTCTCCTCCGTGGCCGTCGCGGTGCACCTCATCCCGTTTCTGCTGGCCGCTGGCTATTCGCCAGGGTTCGCGGCGGCGGCCACGGGGTTGATCGGCGCCACGCAGGTAGCCGCGCGCGTAGCGGTCACCCTGGCCGGGAACCGGTGCCCGGCGGTGCCGCTGACGGCGGCGGTCTTTGCCCTGCAAGGGCTTGCGGTGCTGGTCTTGCTGGCCTGGCACCAGGCCGGCGGCGTCCTGCTCGCCGTCGTTCTGCTGGGAGCTGGACGCGGCGCGGTGACCCTGATGCGGGCCTCGCTGGTGGCCGAGCGGTACGGCCGGGCCCACTACGGAGCTATCGGCGGGGCGCTCGCCCTCTTCGTCAGCGGCGCGGCCGCGCTGGCGCCGGTCGGTGCTGGCGTCGCCTACCAGGTCGTGGGAGGCTACCCCGTGGTCTTTGCGGGACTGGCGGGGATCAGCCTGCTGGCGGCGCTGGCCATGCTGGGAATGTGGCGATGGGGATAAGGACACGATCGGCAGCGCGGCACAAGAGCGAGGGCCCCGCCGGATGGCGGAGCCCTCGCTTGCTGGGATCGATGCGACGACTAGGTGCGGCTGCGACGGCCACCCTTGCGGCGACGGCGCCGCTTGCTACCACCTCCACCGCCGCCACCACCTGTGTTGGTGCTGGTTCCAGTGTTGGTTTCGCTTGAAACGTTCCTGGCGACTGCCGGGGTGAGCGGCTGAAAAACTGCGGCCATGCTGGCCTCCTTCACTCTCTATGAGCGTGCTGCTCTCTGTTTCCGTGACCCGGACTGCCCGTCGCATTCCGGAACCTTGCTTTCAGCATATGGGCGGCCAATGAGCAGGCCGTGAGATGGCTGTGAGAGTTCTCTCATCCAACGCCACATTGCGGATTCCCCTGCCAGTAGCCGCTTACGCATCCGACTATGTGACGGGCCCAGGCGCGGTTTCGGGCGACGCCGGTTCTTGCGGAGCTTGGGCCATGGCATCACAGACGACCGCTTCCAGCCGCATGGCAAGCTCCGGGATCGTCGGGCGCTGGGACGGGTCGGCGCGGAGGCACGCGTCAATGACCGTCGCCAGGGATGCGGGCAAGCGGCGGAAGCGGCGGACGGGGTTTGGATGGCAAACGATGTGGCGCGCCTCGGTCGAGGAGATTTCGTCGTCGATGTCGCAGGCCGGTTCGCGCGTGGCCACCTCGTAGAGGAGCGCGCCGATCCCCCAAACATCACTGGGGGCGTCCAGCATGCCACCCTGGGCTTGCTCGGGGGACATGTAGCCAACCGTGCCAACGCCACCACGGTGGGGACCGGGAGGGCGCGCCACACTCAGATCGAGCACCTTGGCCATGCCCTGCGCGGCGATGATGTTGGAGGGTTTCAGGTCGAGGTGGAGGGCACCGCTGCGGTGCAGGTAGCCCACCGCCGAGCAAAGGTGCAGCCCCAGGTGGGCTATCTCGGTCACGCTCAGCCGCTTCCGCCGCCGGTCGATGAGATGGGCCAGCGTCTCTCCCGGCAGCGTTTCCAGGATCACCAGCGGCACGGGCGCGGCCTGCACCTCGTAGGCGCGCACGATATGCGGGTGGGTCAGCTTGAGCAGCAACTTCCCCTCCCGTTGCAGCCGGCCGCGGGCGGTGTTCTTGCCCAGGCGATCAGGACGGACTGTCTTGCCAACGCAGCGGCAGGTGCGCTCCTCGCTCCACAGGTCGTAGACATCCAGATCACGGCCGCGCCTCAAGAACCCGACCACCCGGTACCCCGGAGCCAGGAGCGACCCCGGAGGCAATGGCGGCGGACCCGGGTCCTTCTCATCCTCCCCCGACCATCCTGAGGCTTCCACCATTCCGGTAGCTGCCGCCAGTGCCCCTCCTCCATCGCTCACGCCAGCACCCCCGCCCGCCGCAGGTCCCGCGATGTCACCTTTCGCCGCACCTTCTCGGCTCCCCGACGCCGCGGCTTCCGCTGCCCGCCTTCCAGTTCCTGGTTGCGGTCTGCCGCCTCAAGGGCCAGTGACAACCGCGCGTAGAGCCCGCCAGCAGCCATCAGCGACTCGTGGCTCCCTTCCTCCACCACGCGCCCGTGGTCCAGCACGACGATGCGCGTTGCCTGGCGTACGAGATGGAGGTCGTGCGAGACGATGACCGTTGTCTTGCCGGCCATCAGGCGGCGAATGGACGCCAGGATCTGGGCCGCGTTCTCGTTGTCCAGTCCGGTTGTCGGTTCATCGAGCACGAGCACGGGGGCGTCGCGCAGCAGGGCGCGGGCAATGGCCAGGCGCTGCCGCTGACCACCGGAGAGGCTGCGCCCGCGTTGCCCAACCCGGGTGTCGTACCCCTCCGGCAGGCGCTCGATGAACTCGTGGGCGCCGGCCGTACGCGCCGCAGCCACGATCTCTTCCTCCGTGGCGCCGGGACGGCCGTAGGCGATCGCTTCGCGCACCGGCACATCGAAGAAGAGGGCTTCCTGGGGAAGCACCGTCACGTTCTCGCGCAGGCTTCGCACGGCGACATCGCGCAGGTCGTGCCCATCGAGCGTGATACAGCCGGCGCCGGGATCATCCAGACGCAGCAGCAACCGGGTGGCGGTCGACTTGCCCGCCCCGCTCTGCCCGACCAGGGCCAGGGTCTCGCCGGGGGCGAGGTGAAACGAGACGCCGGCAAGCGCATCGCGGTCGCCACCCGGGTAGCGGTAGCGCACGTCCTCGAAGGCAATGGCGCCGGCGATGCGCTCCAGCGGTACGGGATGCTCCGGCTCGCTCACCGCGGGCCGTCGCTCTTCCAGCTCGACCACCCGCTCGGCCGCGGCGGAGGTCGCCACCGCTTCGCCCCAGAGGCGGTTGAGCCCGCGTACCGGGCTGTACAACTGGCTCAGGTAGGCGAGGAACGCAAGGAGGCCACCAAGGGTGACGCGCCCTTCGGCCAGGTCGAGCGCGCCGACGCCAATGACGATCAGCATGCCACCGACCTCGATCAGGTTGATGAGGGGCGCGTACCCGGCCCGTAATCGCTCCAGGGCGAGCTGGGTGAGCATGACCGATTTCGTTTCCTGGGCGAACCCGGTAGCGGCGGCGGCCTGGCCGTTGTACGCCTGCACCAGCGGTGCGTTGCCCAGGCTCTCTTCGACGATGGTCGTAACCGCGCCGTCCCGGGCGCGCTGCTCGCGCGCCAGCGCCTTCACGCGCGTCGCGAAGCGGCGGCCGATGAGCCAGAACGGCGGCGCGACGATCAGCGATATGACCGCCAGGCGGGCATCGATCCAGAAGAGGGCCCCCACAAAGAAGACGATCTTCAGGACATGCGAAATCCCCTCGGCGAGCCCATTCGCCAGGAAGTCGCCAAGCTCATCGACATCGTCGGTGACGCGGGTGACGGTGTCGCCCAGGCGCGAGCGCTCGAAGAACTCCAGGGGAAGCGATTGCACGTGGCCGAAGAGGCGGTTGCGGAGATCGAATAGCAGGTGCTCGGTGATCCAGGCCGACAGGTAGCTGCGTCCAAACCCGACGATCCCACCGATCACGGTCATCCCGATGTAGGCTGCGGCGATCGGCCCAAGCATCGCCAATTGCCGGGGGACCAGGACCTCATCCACAAGCCGCCCGTAGAGGGAGATGGAGAGGGTATCCAGGAGCGGCCCGATCATGGCCAGCACCAGCACGACGGCGAGCCTGCCCCGGTACGGACGGACGGACGGCCAGAAGCGGTCCATGACTTCGCGCAGGGGGACGGTTGGCGCGAGTGACGCGGTGTCGATCTCCGCTTCCCGGGCAAATGTCTTGAAGGCCGATCTCAGCGATTCCATACGCATCCATGTCGCCCACAGCGAAGGCCCCGCCGGTTGGCGAGGCCCTGCCAGGTTGTCCCGAAATCAGGGATTAGTCGTCCCAGGTGTCGTCGTCGTACTCACCAACCCAGGTGTCGTCGGTGGATGTCCACCAGTTGCCCCACACGACCTGCATCGCGGGAACCAACGCTGAAAAAACTGGATTCATGCGGTACCTCCTTCATGTTCGGAGGTGCTTGACCCATGTCTCAGAGCCATGCGTCCCTCCACAGCAGGATCTCTTTCCAGCCCGCCGGGAAGGCATCTGGTCAGGCCCGGCCGAAGCCTAGGTCCGTGAACGGCGCCCGCCGCGCTTGCCGCGCCGCTTGCCGCGCTTGCGGCGCCCGCCGCCTGACTTGCTTTCCGCTTCGACGTTGCTCGCCTTCACCGCGGGAGTTAGTGCTTGAAAAATCGCGGCCACACTGGCCTCCTTGTCGTGAACGAGAGGATGAACTCTCACTGAACCGTTGTCCTGGGCCCATGAGTGCTCTGGACCCTGATCCCTACCTTACGGGCTGCCAATGAGGGCGCCATGAGGCCACCATGAGAGTCTTCTCATCGGGTGAGGATCAGTTGCCACCGGCTTCGACAAGACCACTAGCGAGCGTCCCGCCAACATCCGGGTGGGGTGAGAGCGGCAGGCGAATCGTCATGCGAGTGCCTTCACCGAGCTGGCTTTCGGCCGTGATGCTGCCGCCGTGAGCGGTGACGATCGTGCTGGCGATGGAGAGGCCGAGACCAGCACCACCCCGCTTCCGGCTGCGCCGGTTCTTCACCTGGTAGAAGCGGTCAAAGATGAGCGGCAGTTCCTCGGGTGAGATGCCAGGGCCAGCGTCCGCAACCTCTATGGCCAGATGGCCGCGTTCGATCCGTGACGACAGGGTCACACAGCCGTAGGGCGCGCTGTGCCGTGTAGCGTTGTCAACCAGGATCAGGATCGCCTGCTCGATGCGCTCGGGGTCCACCTCCATGAACCCTTCGCCGCTGATCTCGGTCGTCAGGCAGCCCTCACGCTGGCGCGCCAGCATCTCTGCCGGTTTGACCAGACGCGTCACGAGCCAGCGGGCCGGGACATACTCCATCTCCAGTGGCGGAGAGCCAGCATCCGAGCGCGCCAGGAAGAGGAGGTCATCGACCAACTTCCCCATGCGCTTCGCCTCATCCGCGATCGCGGAGAGCGACGATGCGTGGAGATGGTCGTCCTTTGCCGCAAGAGCGGTTTCGGCGTTGCCGAGGATCACCGCCAGGGGCGTGCGCAGTTCGTGGGAAGCATCGGCAATGAAATCGGTCTTGGTCCGCAGGGCGCGGGCCAGCTCACTCCGGCTGTGCTGTTCGCTCTCGTAGAGGGCCCGCAGCCGAGCCAGGACGCGGCCTGCCGAGACCGCCAGGGTCAGACCAATCAGCAGTGCCCCGCCAATCAGACCAGTGAGAATAAGCTGCTCGGTTCGCGTCGCACTTTCCACGCGGGTCAGCGAATCGTCCGCCAGGCGATCTCCCAGGTTGTCCATATCGTTGGCCGCCTCTCCCATCTCCGCGAGCCGGGAGAGACCCATGTCACTCGCCGTCCGAAAGCCACCAGGATCTTCCACGGCACGGCCAATGGCGGGGCGGAAATCCGCGTAGTAGCGATCCGCGAGCTCACGAATGCGGCCGGGCTGCGGAATACCCATGGCGCCGAGCCCGAGGCCTTCCAACTCCCCGAGCTCCTCCATCAACTCCCCGTAGGCGTCGTCGAAATCAGCGAGGGTCGACTCAGATGCGCCACCAAACACGATATTGCGATGGATGTGTCGTAGCTCAAGCACCGCGACCAGGACATCAGAGGCCTCGTCCTCCACTTCGATGTCGAAGCTCAACGCGCGCTCGGTGATGTCCTTGACGCGGTTGTTCTCATTGATGGCTAGCACCCCGGCGACAACGACGGCGAGCAGGAGCGCGCCGATCAACACCGCGACCAGCCGCCAGGCGCGTGGACTCGAAATGCGCGCCGTACCGTCGCTCGGGGCAACCGTCTCCGGGTTGGCGGTTACGGATTCCGCGAGTCGCCCCTTGGTCACCGCTCCGTTATGCTGATGCATGTATGCGAATCCTGATCGTGGAAGACGAGCTGAATCTGGCCAGGGTGATCCAGCGCGGTCTCGAAGGGCAAGGCTACCAAGCGCCCATTGCCGAGTCGGGTGAGGATGCCGTGCTGTTCGTCCGCACGGAGCCGGTCGATCTTGTCCTGCTCGATATCGGGCTTCCCGACCTTGGCGGTCAGGAGGTGCTGGGCGAGCTGCGCCGGCTGCGCCGGGATCTCCCCGTCATCATGGTGACCGCCCGCGACGATATGCCGACCAAGATCGGGGCGCTCGACCGCGGCGCCGACGATTACATTACCAAGCCGTTCAACTTCGACGAGCTGCTGGCCCGCATCCGGGCGTTGACCCGGCGAGCAGATCAGGCGCAGGCGGCGGCGATCACGTGGCATGGGCTGCGGATCGACCTGCTGTCGCATCGCGTCTGGCGTGACGACGCCGAGGTCGCGCTGTCGCGCCGCGAGTTTGCCTTGCTCGAATACTTCGCCCGCAACCCAGGACGGCTCCTCACCCGGCAGCAGATCCTGGCCGCCGTCTGGGACTACGACTTCGAAGGCGAATCGAATATCGTTGACGTCTACGTCCGCTACCTCCGCAACAAGCTCGACCGCGCAAACGAGGCATCGTTGTTCGCCACGATCCGCGGCAGCGGCTATCGCTTCGATCCTCCACTACCTGCCTGACGGCTCGATGCATCATGACGGTGATTCATGAGGGAGAGATGAGAACGCCTGGCAGCGGATCGCCTGGTGCCGGTCGTCCAGTGACCTGGATGACCAGCGAGCCACGACAAGCATTTTCTCATGCAGATCTCGTGGCCACATCATGGCCGGTAGGTCGCGTGGGTCATGGTTGCGAGCGTGCAGCCGGCTCACGAGGGTCTCACACTCTTGGTGTGAAATCGCTCCAACGACCGTTGCAATACCATGCCTGCCACCGACGGCCCTCACCCCAACCCCTCTCCCGGTGCGCGGGAGAGGGGCTCTGGCCGCAGTCTTTTCGCGGCATCATCGGCGTGGGTGCGCCCCATTCCGCTTACCACGACGCCTATCGGCTCCCCTCTCCTGGGCGCGGGAGAGGGGTTGGGGATGAGGGCAGGACACCGGAGGACAGCCTGTTTCGAGGTGCATCAGGCTCGATGGGGTCTCGGCGCGATGCGGTGATCGTGACGCGAATGCGGCCTCGCAACCTTTCCTAGCGTGGGCCGCACCCATCACCGCACGCGCCACAGCCGGCGCCCCGCATTTGGTAATCCATGACGCGTCCCCCGGTGTCCGTTTCGATGCGGCAGCACTGGTACATCACCTCTTCCAGGGCCCGGCGTCCCCGCTGGACGCGGGACTTCATACCGGAGAGCGAGAGGCCCGCCAGGAGAGTGGCATCCTGCTGCGAGAGGCCGTCGAGATCGATCAGGGTCACGGCCTCGCGGTAGTGGGCTGGCAAGCGAGACAACATCGGCCGCAGGCAGTGGGCCAGTTCCTGGGCAGCCTGGCCGGCTGCCTCGTCGCCGTCCTCGAGCCATACACCAGCATGTACCGCCGCTAGCTCGAGCTCAGGCGGGGCGCCCGCCGCCAGCTCGCGCCGCCGGACGGGTGCCCGGTAGTAGTCCGTGATGGCGTTGCGGGTCACCTGGAAGAGCCAGGAAACGAGCCGCTCCTGGTGCTCAAGCGAATCCGCGTGGCGATGGATGCGCAGGAAGAAGTCCTGCAGGACGTCCTCTGCGTCCGCCGGGCTGTCGGCCCGGCGCCCATGAGATCAAGGCCACGCAGCAACGGCGGCTGGCCAGCGACGTGGCACGTGTCGGCGTTGCGAAGGCGTCGTGCCTGACCGCGCGCGGGACCACATCGCCCCTCCGCCAGACATCATCTGGCACGCAACGCAATGACGCTGGCCGATTTGTGAGGTGTTGACGCCGGCGGTGATCGCCTGCTTGCTGCTCGCCCAGGCGGCCAAGCACTGGTTCTCCCGGCGGTTGGCGCTCTCGGGAGAGCGCCAACCGGCATCCGCGATGCTGTTGGCCGCGGGCGTCCGTCAGGTTTCGCTTTTCGTTTCGAGGTATCGCTGATATCCGAGCGACTCAAGCGACTCGGCCTTCCGGGTGATTTCGTGGTCGAGCCGTGCCTTGAATGAGGCCACCTGCGCCAGCACGCCGGGGTCGCCGGTGCCGATGATGCTCGCCGCCAGCAGCCCCGCATTCCGTGCCCCATCGATCGCCATCGTCGCCACCGGGATGCCTGGCGGCATCTGGACGATCGACAGGAGGGAATCGAGCCCGTCAAGGGAGCGGCTCCGGATCGGAACTCCGATCACCGGCAGCGGTGTGAGCGAGGCGATCATTCCTGGCAGATGCGCCGCGCCTCCCGCCCCCGCGATGATGACCCGAATCCCGCGCCCCGCCGCTGCCTCCGCGAAGCGAACCATCCGTCCCGGGGTGCGATGCGCGGAAACGATCGTCACTTCATGGGGAATGCCAAACTCATCGAGCAGCTTCGCAGCTTCCTGCATCACCGGCAGGTCGGAATCGGACCCCATGACGATCGCCACAACCGGAAGCGTCGCGTCAGACATCGATCACCTTTCTCGCCGCTAACGCCCGCTCCAGACACTCCTCGGCATCAGCACCGGTGACAGTCAGGTGTCCCATCTTGCGTAGCGGTGCCACGTCGCGCTTGTGATACCAGTGCACCGATGCGTCGTAGTGCGCGGCAGCCTCGCTGGTGCCTGTGGGCTCGGCCGTCCCGGCGCGCTCACCGAGAATGTTGACCATCACCGCGGCGGGCTGCGTCATCGCGGTGGACCCGAGTGACTGCCCCGTGATCGCAAGCAGATGCTGCGCGAATTGCGACGTTTGACACGCCTCGATGGTGTAGTGCCCGGAATTGTGGACGCGCGGTGCGATCTCGTTGATCAGCAGGTCGCCGTCGCGGGTGAGAAACATTTCTACGCCGAACACCCCCGCGCCAGACAGCCGATCCGCGACCGAAATCGCCAGCCGCTCCGCCTGCTCCTTCGCCGATGCATCGATCGGCGCCGGGGCCACGACCCAGCGCAGGATGCTCTCCTCATGCTTCGTTTCGACCACGGGAAAGGGAGCGATAGCGCCATCGCCACCACGCGCGACCATCACCGCCAGTTCCTTGACAAAGGGGACATGGCGCTCGGCGTAGAGGGCGGCTCCACCCAGTTTACGGATGCCGTCCGGGATATCGTTCTCACGCTGGATGATGACATTGCCGCGCCCGTCGTACGCGCCGTGGCGCGCCTTGAGCAGGAACGGATAGCCGAATCGAGCGGCGGCTTCGCTGATATCGCGCGCGTCTTCGATCGCCAGGAAATCCGCCGTCGCGATCCCGAACTGGCGCAGGAACATCTTCTGCGCCAATTTGTCCTTGATCGTGACCAGGGTTTGCGGTGACGGATGAACAGGAACGCCCTCTTGCGCCAACGCGGCAAGGACATCGCTGTTGACGTGTTCGATTTCGACCGTCACGACATCGACCCGGCTCGCGAGTTCGCGGGTCTTCTCGCCGTCGGTGATGGCGCCCTCGATGACCGTCGCCCCCGCAAACGATGCCGGGCAACCTGCTTTGTCCAGGACCGTGACCGAGATCCCCAACGGACCCGCGGCCTCGGCCAGCATCATCCCAAGTTGTCCGCCGCCGACGATCCCGACCCGCATGCCTGGTGGTTGCCCAATTCTGTCATGAACGACGAGCGCGGCTCGTTCGCTTTCGCTCACCACCGGCTCGACGTGGAGATAACCGCTTCAAGCGGCAGTGGCGCCTGCCCCAACGCTACTATCGCACGCTCTGGTTGGGATCAGCGCGCGGCGCCAGAACGGTGGACGAGCATATCGCCTTGCTGGCGCGGTATCAGGTCGTGGTTGGCGATCTCCGAGGTGGACCACACTGATCGCAGCAATCGCACGCCGTCTCCTCGGGCCAATCCCTACCGTCCGCAGTTGCCAGGCCGCGCTCGGCTGCGATGACCCGTCGTGCGAAATCGGCCATGCATGGCACCCGCGTGGCGCACGTGCCCGGCAACGGTTGATCCTACTGGTAGATGACCAGCAGCGGGGCAGGCTCCAGGGCCAGGGTGTCGGCGGCGGTCATTAGCGGCACGTCCTGCCGGTAAAAATGCTTGATCCCGCTGAACTCCGTTTCGTTGTTGCGGATCAGGATGTTGTAGACCTCGGCCTTCAGCCCAGGCGCCCCAAAACCGTCCGACTCGATCACCAGTTGCACCCCGGGGACAGGCGAAAGCCGTTCCTTGCCGAGGATCATGTCTTCCCGGAACTGGTGGACGACCAGGATCTTCGGCGGCAGCCCGTAGTCGCGGACGATCCCGGACAGCGTCTCCTGCGCCCCCCGGATCTGCTCGGCGGTCAGCTCTCCGATGTGGGTGCCCGGCACCTGTCCGTCGGCGATGGCGAACTCGGGATCGAGCGCAAGGTGGATGTGGGGACGTTCGAGCAAGGAGCGCACCTTCGCAATCTCGGCTGGCACCGTGTTGCGCCCGATCTGGAGGTCGAGGAACATCAGCATGCCGTGGGTCTCGGCGAAATCGGCGTACTCGATCAGCGTTTCGAGATCGGTGTCGAGCAGGTACGTGCCATCTGTCGCCGGCCAGCCCTGGGCCACGGTGGCAATCACTTCGAAGGCGGGTATGACCGGGCGGGTGGGGTCAGCCGCCTCGTAACGAGCCGCCTCGGCGCGTAGGAGCTGGAGCACCTCCTCCTTGTCGTACTCGCCCAGGATGCCCATGTTGGGGTCGTGCGGGTGGCCGTAGTAGGTCAGGATGCGATGCCCTGGCAACAGCCCGCCCGAGGCGATCGTCTGCGCGTTGATCGCTTGTTCCTCGGGCGAGCCCGGTGGCAACGCCGCCGTGTTGGCCAGGACCAGGGCGGCATCCGGCGACCCTGCCTGGCCGACGGAGAACCCGTCGCGCACCACGACGCCGCTGTGTTCCAGTGCTCCCATCGGGTCGGGGTGAAGCGGGTGGGTGCCCTCGATGGCGAGGGAATCGGGCTGGATCGCGGCAGTGGCCGCCGCTGCCTGCGGCCGGGCCGTGCCCGGCACATTGGCAATCTCCGCGCCGGGCGGCGGGGGTTGCGACGGCAGTGCCGCGTCTCGTTGGCCAGGCGTGGCCGGCGCCGGTGTGGACAGAGAGGCGACGGCAGGGGCTACCGCGGACGTGGGCGCGGCAATCGCCGGCTCCGCCCCTCGGGAGCTCAGGTCGGCGTCATTGATGGGACCGGAAATTGACTTCATGCCGACCGCGACGATCACTGCCAGCACCAGCACAGTAGCGGCTGCCCAGGCCGGCGGCGCGTGCTGCCGCGGTCCGGACGAACGGTCGCCGACGTTCCGCACTGTTCTCACGTCCGGCCGCCGCCTGTAGATCCGAGGCATCATCCCGCCATTCTGGATGACCGCACCGTCGCGAGCGTTATGCCTGCAACCCGCCGCACGGCGCCAGTTAGTCGTCCCAATCGCGCTACTGCTGATTACCCAAGAGGTCGTCTACGCCCCAAGACTGAGCGTTCCCGCGATGCGGAGCGCGGTGCTGCTCCTCGCAGGGGTGGCCGCGCTGATCCGCGTGGCGGCCGGAGCGATCACCCAGCTTTTCCGCTAGCGCGTACATGCCCTTCTCCAGCTTCGACCTCCCGCTGGAAGTGTACCGGGGCACTGTCCGTACCCCCATCCACTGGCGTGCCGGCCCTGCTTCGCCTTTGGCTTGCCGGTTCGGTCCATGGGCCGCTTGTCCTGCTTGCGCGTCTTGGCGAAACGCTCGATCAGGTCGTTCAACGCGGAGAGCGTCCTTTCTGCTTGCGGGGCCCGTTTACGTGTATTACCGCAGGAGATGGAGCGTGGATCTGTGGATCGGGCATGACCTGCTGGCGGCGGCTGTGGGATTGGCAGGCGGTCAGGACCTGGGACGCGCTGCACTACACGCTGCTCGTTCAACTCGAGCAGGGCATCCCTGGACAGCGCCCGCATTCCAGCGAAAGGGGTGCCCTCACCGGCCCGAACCCGACGGATCGGCGCAAATCCGGCTCCAAACGGCACATCCTGACCGAGCGCGCAGGGCTGCCCCTGGTCGCTCTGCCGGGCGCCGCCAACCGCCACGACCCGCTCGTCTGTGAACAGGTGCTGGATGCGGTCCCGCCCATGCGGCAGCCCAATCGGTAACGCCACAAGCAGCCAGGCAAGCTCCACGCCGGCAAGGCCGACGACATCCTGCGCTGTCGTCGGCCCTTGAGCCAACGCCATATCCGCGTCCGCATCGCCCACAACGGGATTGGTGATCAGGTCCAGGCCGGATAGACGGCGAACGCACGTCGGCATCCAGTCCGTCGCAGCAGGTGCGAACGCTCTTTTCAATCAAATCAGGTTGATGTATTGTGCATGGCATGACGACGTCCGACCGCGTGCCCGTTCCCCTCCTGTTGCGCATGGCCGCCCACCCGTTGCGCTGGGCGCTGATGACTGAACTGGCTGCCAGCGACCGCCGCGTGCGGGAACTGGCCGCTGCCGTCAGCGAGCCGCAGAACCTCGTGTCCTATCACCTGAAGCTGCTGCGCTCGGCCGGGCTCGTCACCGCGCGGCGCAGCAGTTTCGATGGCCGCGACAGCTACTACCACCTGGACCTGGCCCGCTACGCAACGGCCTTCGGTGAGGCAGCCGCCGCGCTGCACCCGGCGCTCGTGCCCGGTGAACCAGAGGTGACGCAGGGCCGCTCGGTGTTGTTCCTGTGCACGGGAAACGGCGCGCGCTCGCCCATGGCGGAGGCGCTGCTACGACATCGCCTGGGTACCCGGGTCAGGGTAACCAGCGCGGGCAGTCATCCCAGGCCCGCGCTGCACCCGAACACGGTGCGGGTCCTGCGAGAGGAGTACGGTATTGCCCTCGAACCCCGCCGTCCGCAGCCCCTGGATGCGGTCGCCGGACCCTTCGATTACGTGATCACGTTGTGCGACAAGATCCGCGAGATCCCGCGTGACCACGGTTCAGCCGCCACCATGCACTGGAGCCTGCCCGATCCATCTGCCACCGCGCCGAGTGACGCCGCCAGCTATCCCGCATTCCAACGTCTCGCCAGCGAACTCGAGTCGCGTATTCGGTTCCTGTCGCTGTAATCCGCACAAGGAGCACTCTCCATGACGATCGCACCGCCTGAACACGCCAGCGTCCGATACATGGTTGACGATGTGCCGGCAGCGGTCGCCTTCTACACCACCCACCTCGGCTTCACCGTCGCCTTTGACGCACCACCCTTCGCCGACGTCCGGCGCGGCCCGCTCCGGCTGCTCCTGTCCGGACCAGCGTCCTCCGGCGCCCGCGCCACACCCGTTGACGCCACCACGGCTGGCTGCAACCGCATCCACCTCATCGTGGACGACCTTGACGGCGAGATCAACCGGCTCCACGCCGCCGGCGTGACGTTTCGCAGCGATCTGGTCTCCGGCCCGGGTGGACGCCAGATTCTATTGGCTGACCCTGCGGGCAACCTCATCGAACTGTTTCAACCTGCATCCTCGTCTGCGCTCTCTGGAGCGCACAGGCTCGAGGAGGTCCTCATCACGTGAAGATTCTTCCGGCTGCAGCCGGGTAAACAACGGGGTGACATGATGAGCGATGAGTACCTCGGCATCGAGGATCTGCGGACGCTGATGAGCACGGAGCACCCGCCGACGGTCATCGATGTCCGCGGGGCCGAGGAGTACACCGCCGGGCATGTCCCCGGAGCGTGGCACATTCCGGGAGGTGAGTTGGCAGCGCGCCTTGATGAGATTCCGCGCGGTCGCCCGGTTGTCACGTACTGAAACATGATGCACCGCGGCGTCTCGCGCAGCGAGACGGCCGCCACGCTGCTCCGTGAGAGCGGCTTCGAGGCCCGGGCGCTGGATGGCGGCTTCCCGGCCTGGGAACGGGCCGGGTTCCCCGTCACCCGGGGGAAGAGCGCTGACGGCCAACGCTGAGACCTGGCGAACGGAGGGAATGCGAGCGAGAACACGCTGTTTACACAGGGAGCCATCACGCCAGCGATCATCTCTGCGCAGGAAGTTGTCCAGATCGTGCATGATCAGGTGGTCTTTCTTAACCGGCTTGATGAGGAACTATGTCTCTGAACGCTGACGAGGTACGTAGCTCAACCCTGCCTGTGGATGCACCAATGGACCCCACTTCAACCACGCCTGGCTCCGCGGTTGAAGTAGGTATGGCCGCCCTGAAGCTCGGCCTGACCTCGTTCGGGGGGCCCATCGCTCACCTTGGCTACTTTCGTGACGAGTACGTCCTGAAGCGGCGGTGGCTGGATGAGGCCACCTATGCGGACCTCGTTGCGCTCTCCCAGTTCCTGCCCGGCCCGGCAAGCAGCCAGGTCGGTATCAGCATCGGCACGATGCGCGCGGGCATGTTGGGCGGGCTCGCGGCCTGGCTGGGCTTTACGCTCCCCTCGGTCATTGTCATGACCGCCTTCGCCTTTCTCGTCAACCGCTTCGACGTGGGGACCGCCGGCTGGGTTCACGGCTTGAAGATCGTCGCGGTGGCGGTGGTGGCCCAGGCCGTCTGGGGTATGGCGCAACAGTTCTGCACGGATCGCGCACGGGCCACCCTGGCCCTGCTAGCGGCCCTGGTGACGCTGCTCCTGCCCACGGCGTTCGCGCAAGTGGGGGTGATTATCGGCGCGGGGCTCATCGGGTGGCGGCTCTTCCCGGTCCCGCTCGGCAGCGTCGCTGTGGCGCATCGGCCCAGTGCCATCACCCGCCGCGCCGGGATCACGTGCCTGTTGCTCTTTGTCATCCTGCTGCTCGGGTTACCGCTCCTCAGTGGGGGGACATCGGGAGGCGTGCTCGATCTGGTTGATCGCTTCTACCGGGTCGGCTCGCTCGTGTTCGGCGGTGGCCACGTCGTTCTACCTCTGCTGCAAACGCAGGTGGTATCCACCGGCTGGTTGACCGACTCCCAGTTCCTGGCGGGCTACGGGGCGGCGCAAGCCGTGCCTGGCCCTCTCTTCACCTTCTCCGCCTTTCTCGGCGCCGTTCGCGAGCCAGCGCCGAATGGCGTGCCGGGAGCCCTGATAGCGGTTGGCGCTATCTTCCTGCCGTCATTCCTGCTGATCTGGGGTGCGCTCCCCTTCTGGGATGCGCTCCGCGCCCATCCCGTCTTTCGCGGCGCACTGGCCGGCATCAACGCGGCGGTCGTCGGCATCCTGCTGGCCGCGCTCTACACCCCGGTCTGGACCAGCGCAATCCAGCGACCAACCGACTTCGGCCTGGCCCTCGTCTGCCTCGGGCTGCTCATGATCTGGCGGTGGGCGCCGTGGCAGGTCGTCATCATCGCGGCCCTCGGCGGGCAACTGCTCACGGTCCTGCCCTGAATTGGGTCCGGGTCCGTGAGCACGATGATCTGGAGATGACGCGTTGCGCTAGCCCGGATTATTCACGAGCGTGACAACGGAGCATCGATCCGGACCGCGACGCCAGAGACGCTCTCCGACGCCTCCGTGGACCGGGGCAAGATCGAGAACTGGATGGAGGATCTGAAGTTAGCCTGCTTCGCCGACCGCCTCTCCAGTCACCACTTCCTCGCCAGCCAGGTCCGCTGCATACGCAGCAGACCTGACTGGTCGCGGCGGGCTGTGCACGGCTGACACTGGAGACGCTGCGGCTGCGCCTGGTCAGGATCGGCGGACGTGTCCGGCAACTCGCTACCCACGTCCACCTGCGCCTGGCCTCACACCATCCCGCCGAGCCGCTCTGGCATCTCCTGGCCGTCCTTCACGGCCGCTCATGAAAAATCCGGGCTAGAACGACGTGCAGACCGGCGCCGTATCGGAGCGGAGCACCGATTGCGCGTCGAACTGCGCCTTGTACGCCTCGCGGATCTCTTCCAGCTTCGCACTGCTCTCCGCAGCGCTCTCCTGCGGATAGAGGATGATCAGCACTTCGCTTCCCATCTTGCTCGGCTCAGCGTCGTCCGGGCTCTTCCATTGTCCAAGCCCGGTGAGCAATGTGAGGCCATCCGGGAAGCGCGGCGTGACCTCCGCATCGAGGAAGGCTTCAAAGTCGTCGGGAATGACGCCAACACCCTGCTCCATCGACGTGCCGAAATAGAGTTCACCACGCACCCATGCCTCTGATCCAGCTCCGTAGAGCTCATCCGGGCAGGCATCCACCGCCGAACTCGTTGCGGCGGCTTCCGGGGTGGCCTCTCCCTGCGCCTGCGCGGAGGCAAAGGCGCCCAAGCCGGCGCCGCCAACGAGCAACGTCAGCGCCAACGCTCCAAGCTGCACGCGGCGGACCAGACGGTGCTGGGGTTGCTGGGATTCCTGGCGTACTTGAGACGGCATCGTGCGCTCCTCGTTCTTCCACGGTTCGCCACCGAAGGCACACGCCACATGACGCGCACCCCCACGCTCGCCAGCCTAACTGATCGAGCGCATCCTGGGTAGAGACATGAGCCACAGGGGCGGGGTAATGGCACGGAGCGTGAGCATCAGAAAGCCTGGTGGGCGCTGATAGGTGTGGCCGGTCCCTGTGGGTCCGCCGTCGGGACGGCGGATGGACGTAGCCACGCCCAATCCAGTCACCCCGTGTCGGGGCAGCGACCTGGAGTCTGTCGTGCCACCGCTCCCTCGCCAGCCAGGTCCTATTGCTGCTGCATACGGCAGCGAATGCACCGCTCCACGCATTGCGGCAGTGGCTGGTGCCCGTCGGTAATGCCCGGTTGACCCTGGAGACGCTGCCTCTGTGGCTGCTCAGGATCGGCGGCCGCGTGCCAGCGTTACTACACGCGTCTACCTGCGCCTGGCCTCCAGCCCCGGTGAGCCGCGCTGGCGGCTGCTCGCGGCGCACCGGCGCGGTTCATGAATATTTCGGGCTCGCGCCGCGCGGAAATCGGTTGCATGCTGGCCCGATCCGCTCGCCCAGGCACACAGGCGAAATCGAACCCGGGCGGGATATGGCACACGACGCCGGGAAGCACGGACCTCACGACGCAATCGGTACGGAGAACGCGAACGTCGCCCCCTCGCCAGGGGTCGACGTGACAGTGAGTTCACCGCCGTGCGCTTCCACAATGCGCTTCGAAAGATACAGCCCCAGTCCCAGCCCCGGGATCTTGTGATCCGGCCGGTTTTGCGCCCGGCCAAACCTGGAGAAGATGCGCTCCATATCTTCCGGGGCAATACCAGGACCCTTATCGGCCACCGCGATCCAGACCCGGTCCTCGTCTCGCCAGGATCGGATGTCAATCGGGGTATCCGCCGGCGTGTACTTGGCGGCGTTCGTCACCAGATTGCGCAGGACCTGCGCAATCCTGCCGGGGTCCACGTAAATGGTGAACTGCGATCCGACCTGCACGTGGATCGGGTGGGGTCCAGCGACCGTTTGCGCGAAGTCGCCGGCCTCGATGAGCAACGCGTCAAGCGATACCGCGCGCAGATGCAGTTCGAAGGCTTCCCGTTCCAGTGTTGATGCCGCGCGGAGATCGCCCATCAACATTCGCAACGCGCGCGATTCCACATCGATCAGATCGCGAGCTCGCCCCTGGTGCGGGCTGAGGGCGCCCATGCCCAGCACATCGCTCGCGTTCTGGATCGCGGCGATCGGAGAACCAAGCTCGTGAGCGATCACGCCCGCGAAGTCCGCGACTTCGGCGCGTGCCTGCTTCGCATCCTCCAGGGCAACACGGAGTTCGTCGAATGCTTGCGCGTGCGCGAGATTGCTGCCGGCAATTCTGGCGAGGAGCTCCACAGCAAGAATCTCGTTCTCGCCAAACGCATGGGGTTGGGGCGCGGCGACGCTCAGCGCGGCAATGACTCGATCCTCGTGAAGGAGCGGGACTGCCAGGAACGTGCGGACCTGGGATCCGCGGGCGATTTCACTCGCCTCTGGTGAGACGAAGTCCACGTCCGGCACGTAGTACTGCTGACCGGTCAACAAGCATTGCCCCGACAGCGTCGAAGCAATAGGAAACCGGGTTCCTTCCCACACGGCGGTAAAGCCTTCATTGACGGGAAGGTACACCTCGTCACCGTCGCGAACGCTAATGCTTGCTCCGGTTGCTCCGGACAAGTCCATCGCGTAACGGGTCACGAGCCGCATGATTGCGTTGGTATCCGGCAGAGCGGCGGTCATCTCCGTCTGAGCAGTGATGATGCTCGCCAACACCTGGGCGCTCGGGCTCACCGGCTCTGGCCAGGGGCGTTCCGTCTGCATACTCCCTTTCTCAACCAGGACGAAATCAGCCATCGGAGAATACGGGCATCACGCCGGCACGGTCTGTCGTGCCGATTCCCCCTGCAGCATGAACAATGCATGGTACCAAGCTGCAGACGGCACGCTCTCACACGTGAACACGAATCAAACTCCACATCGGGCACGGGTGATCTGGCCAGAACACTTCATGCGTCATGCGAAGCGCTCTGAAGCGTCAGATATTGGGCTGGTTGGGCGTCAGTCGGGCGCGGACACAAAGGTGGGGCGTTCCGGCACGTGCCGGAACGCCCCACGCGGATGAGGGAGAGAACTGCAGCTCAGGCAGGAGATACCGTGAGCGCCTCCCGGTGCAGGCGGGTGAGGAGGCCGCGACGGCCATACCCCACACCCGCTGTCAGGACCCCGAGCACGCAGGGCATCAGGGCCAGCACTCCCCCGCCGATGGCCAGCGTGCTCAGCGTCGCGCCAAGCATGATCACCGTCAGCCCGAGCGCGGCAAACACCGTCAGTTCAGCGCGGATCTTGAGGGCCAGCGGCAGGAACAGGCCGAGTGCGCCCAATACTTCGCAGACGCCGATGAACTGGACGAATGTCACGGGGAAGGGCGACATCATCGCCAATACCTCAGGCGGGGTGATGAGCTTGCTGCCGCCCGCAAACGCGAACACGGCGGCCAACAGTCCCTGGATAATCCACAGTGCGCGGTTCATCTCTGACCTCCTACCTCTGCATGATCCTGTGCGCTGATCTGGTGGGCGATCCGCACCGGCTCGGCTCGCGCCGCCCGCCCCCACGAGGCGGTTCTGCCAAGTAGTCGTCTGGCAGATACAGAAATCGACACGCGCGGCGCCTGCCACCGTTGTGTTCTGAGCGTGCCGGGAGCCCTCGTTGCCGTCACGCGCTGAACGAGGACGCGCACGCCAGGTATGCATTGCGGTAGCGATGCGAGACGGCGCGAGGGAGAGAGCGTCCAGTCCGCCGGGAGCTAAAGACGCCCGGCTACCCCAACGGAAGCCCATCGATGGGCCTGAAACGGCGTGTACTTTGTCCGGGAAAGGATAGAGATGGCTGATTCCAGCCCCGTTCACAGGTCTTCTGGGCAGGTTTAGCCGGAGGTCTTTAGCCTCCGGCCGGCCGGGTCGCCGGGTCTCAAGTTACCGTCGCGATGCGGGATCAATTTCACACCAGGCGTTCTCGACACCTCGCGACTCGGTGAGAAGTCCGCGCGCACCTCGCAGGCCGTGCTTGCTGCGGGGCACTGAAAGTCGGCGCACACCGCGGATCAGCGCACTGTCTCCCTCGCCGGGCCAGGCGCGGCTCCCGCAATGCCTGGCACCTCCGGCGCGCCCGGCGGGCGGCTTTCCAGGGGAAACTCAGCGGAAATGCGTACGCCTGCGCCTGGGGCCGCGTCGAGATCGAATCCGCCCCCGAGCAAGTGGATCCGTTCACGCATCCCTGCCAGCCCGTTGGACTCCGCGACGTGCGCGGGATCGAAGCCGCACCCCTGATCGTGGATAACGATGAGCAAGCTGCCGTCATGAACCATCGTCACCCAGGCTTCAGTCACCCCGGCATAGCGGGCAATATTCGTCAGCGCCTCCTGCACCACCCGGAACGCCGCGATCTCGATGGCGGGGGTAAAGCGCTCCGGCAAGCCCTCGTCAAGCAGATGAATAGAGATGCCCGTCGTGGCCTGGTAGCGTTCGACATACCACTGCACGGCCGCGAGCAGACCGTAGCGATCCAGCACCGCTGGCCGCAATTCGAGCGAGAGCTGTCGCACCTGCTCGGTCAGGGTCTGGACGGCGCTCTGTGCCTCGGCCAGGGCGGCTTCGCCACCGGGGCCAGTCGCGGCGGCTAGCTGGAAGTTCAACCCGGTCAGGACCTGGCCGATCTCATCGTGCAGTTCCAGCGCCAGGCGCCGGCGCTCCTCCTCCTGCACCATGAACAACCGGTGCGAGAGCGTGCGCAACTCCATGGTCGCCGCCGCCACCTTGGCCTCCAGTTCCTCGCGCAGCCGCACCTCGTCTGCGCGCCGCGCTTCCTCGGTCAGCAGCCGGGCGGTGACATCCTGCCCGACCTTGAAGACGCCGTCCTCATCCAGCCGCACGTAGGTCATGCCTTCGATGAAGATCTGGTGGCCATCCTTGCGCCGATGCCAGCGCACATTGGGTGCGGCGCGGTTCTCACGGGCAGCGGCAACTTCCTGCGCGGGGATGCCGGCAGCCTGGTCTTCCGGGGTATAGGTGATGTCGATCAGTTGCCCAATCGCCTCCTCCGCGGTCCAGCCGTAGACCGCACTCGCCCCCGACGGCCAGGTCTCGATGCGCCGTTCAGCATCCGCAGTGAAGATGGCGTAGTCGGTGGCGTGCTCGACGATGAGCCGGTAGCGCTCCTCGCTCTCGGCCAGCGCCGCCTCGGCCTGCCGCCGTTCGGTCAGATCACGGCAAATCTTGGTGAACCCGATCAACGCGCCCGTCTCGTCATGGACGGCGGTCGCGATCTCGTTCGCCCAGAACCGCTCCCCGCCCTTGCGGAGCCGCCAGCCCTCGTTTTCATAGCGGCCGCTCCTGCCGGCTTCGGCCAGGATCCGGTCCGGCAGCCGGGCCGCCCGATCCTCCGGGGTGTAAAGCAGCGAGAAGTACTGGCCCAGGACCTCCTCGGCGGTGTAGCCCTTGACGTGCTCTGCCCCTTGCGTCCACTCCACGATGATTCCCGCTGGGTCTACCAGGAAGATGGCGTAGTCCGGCAGATTTTGCACCAGGGTACTCAGTAGCTGCATATCACTCACCCCGGGGTCTCCAGACGCGCATCCCTGCTCTGGCAACATCGTCACCGCCATTCGGAAGTCTCGTGGCCCCACCCTGCTCTGCCTATCCGGTTCGTCACGGGGTTTTGCCCCCAGCCATCCCGTAGATGGCCGTGAAGGGTGGGCCTTGGCTTCCACGAAGAACCCTCACCCCCCAACCCCTCTCCCTGTGCGCAGGGAGAGGGGAGCCGAGGGGTTGCCAACGGCGGCAACCTGGCGCAACGATGCCTGGGGAGCCGCACCGGTTCAGGGCACGAAGCCCCTCGCCCTGCGCACAGGGAGAGGGGTTTGGGGTGAGGGTAAGCTGGCCACGTACCAGAGCGCCGGGCCTGCCATACTTCCCGGGGCACGATGTGCCTCAGCCGCTTGTCCTTTCAGGTGACACGGAGCGTCAGCCATGAGTTCGGGTGAGCCACCAACCGCCGGCGCACAACTCGTCGTGGTCGGTTCGTCCGCCGGAGGTATTGAGGCGCTCCTGGACCTCGTCGCCAACCTGCCGCCGGATTTCCCCGCGCCCATCGTGCTGGCGCAACACCTGGACCCGCAGCGACAAAGCCACCTGGCGTCGCTGCTGCAGGCGCGGACCTCGCTCGCTGTTGTCTCGGTCGCGGAACACGAGACACTGCAGCCAGGCGCCATCTACGTCATTCCGTCAGACCGTGACGTGGAGATCACCGGCCATCAGGTCTCCAGCCGTGCCGTCGCCGGGCAAATCTCTCGCCCTTCCATTGACCATCTGTTGACCAGTGCTGCCTACAGCTACCGCGAGGGCCTCATCGCGGTCATCCTGACCGGCTCTGGGCAGGATGGGGCGCTCGGCGCGCAAGCGGTCAAGGCGTATGGCGGCACCGTTGTCATCCAGAATCCGGCGACGGCCCAGTATCCCGCCATGCCCGGGGCGGTTGCGCCCGTCTCCGTGGATGTCGTTGCCGATCTGGAGGCCATGGCTCCCCTCCTCGTTGATCTGCTCGCGGGATCATCGGGGCGCTTGCCTCCGAGTGACGATGAAGACCTCCGGCCATTTCTGGAGCGCCTGCGCGAGCAGACCGGGCTGGACTTCCTGGCCTACAAGCGGCCGACTATCGAGCGGCGGCTGCAACGGCGCATGGCCACGCTGGGCATGACCGCGCTCGGCGAGTACCGCCAGTACCTGGATCGTCATCCCACCGAGCGGCAGCGGCTGGTGGAGAGCTTCCTGATCAAGGTGACCGAGTTCTTTCGCGACCGGGAAGTCTTCGACTATCTCCAACAGCAGATCTTGCCAGAACTCATTGCGGACGCCCGAAAGACCGGGGAACTTCGCCTGTGGTCCGCGGGGTGCGCCACGGGCGAGGAGGCCTATTCCCTGGCCATTCTCGTGGCGGAGGCCCTGGGGGAGGAGCAAGCATCCCTGCCGGTGCGCATCTTCGCAACCGACGTTGCCCCGGAAGCCGTCGAGTTTGCGCGACGCGGCATCTTTGCGGAGAGCGCGCTGGCCGAGATGTCCCCAGCCTTGATCGACCGCCACTTCCTCAAGACCGAGGCCGGCTACGAGGTCCGCAAGACCACGCGCAACATGGTCGTCTTCGGCGAGCATGACCTGGGCTATCGCGCGCCATTCCCCCGCATCGATCTCGTGCTCTGCCGGAATGTGCTCATCTACTTTACGCCGGAGCTGCAGCGCCGGGCGTTGCAGCGCTTCGCCTTTGCCCTGCGCCCGGGGAAGTACCTGATCCTGGGGAAATCCGAGACGGTGAGCCCGCTGCCCGCCTATTTTTCGCCGGTGCAGCCGCGCCTCAAGATCTTCAATCGGGTTGGCGATGGCCTGCTGGTGACCAGTGAGCAATTCACCAACCTGTCATCCATTGATCCGCTGACGGACCGCATGTCCCGCCGGCCCGCCGTGCGTCATGCGGCGGCGCTGCGCTTCCAGAATTTCTCGTCGGCTAAGGCGGGAGTCTCCAGTGACGACATCCTGAATGCCATGTCCGCCGGCGTGGTGGCCGTTGATCGTCACTATGACATCCTGACCATCAACATAGCCGCGCGCATCCTGCTTGGTCTCCAAACGCCGGCGATCGGGGAAGATCTTGTCCATGCGGTGGGGGCGAACCTGCGCGAGGTCCTACGCGACGTGCTGGACGCCGCCCTGCGTGGAGAGCCGGCCAGCCGGACCCATCAACTGCCTCCTGATTCCATCGACGGAGTTGCCCGCGATCTCTGGATCTCCGGTCTGCCTCGCCCCAGTGACGGCGCCGGGGATGACGGCGGCCTCGCGGCGGTGCTGCAGATCATGGACGTGAGCCCCTTTGCCCAACGCCAGCGCGAACTGGAAGCCCGTCAGTCCCAGCTCGAGGCCGCCACCCAGGAGGTGCGGTCCCTGCGCACCGCCAACCAGCGGATGGCGAGTGAGCACAGCCGGCTCCGGGCCGAGGTGGAGGGGTTGCAACTCGCCCAGGAGGAATCGCTGGCCGCCGCCGAAGAGATTGAAACACTGCACGAGGAGCAGCAGGCCACCAATGAAGAACTGGAGACCATGAATGAAGAACTCCAGGCGACCGTAGAGGAACTGCAAGCCACGGTGGCGGAACTCCACGCGCGCACGGCGGAACTGGAATCCATCGGTGCCACGCGGGAATCCCGGCGTCAGGAAAGCGTTTCCATTCGTGAGCCTGACGGCCAGGGCCGGTAACACTGGCGAAGAACCCTCGCCCCCGACCCCACTCCCGGTGCGCGGGAGAGGGGAGACGAACGGGAATGCGTGGCCCGAGAGTCCGCGTCGCCTATCCCCATCACCACACCAGGGCCTATCCGACGGACACGCCAGCCTGCGCACAGGAGGCACCTCTCCCGGTGCACGGGAGAGGGGTTGGGGTGAGGGTTCTCTGGCGCACCGGGAGAAAACCCGGCAATGAGGGGCCGCGCGGCGCACCGGCAACACGCTCTGCCACTTCGCGCGCCAACCCATGGCACGGATAAAGCAAGGGAGATAGCAAGGGCGCACCCGGCCCTCCTCCCTTGAGCGCCACGCTCGGGTGAAGGGCGGTTGCCAGGGTCGCTGGAAAGGGACAGGGTGTGGCACAATACATGGCTCACCGGGACATCGTGGTACTCGGGGCCTCCGCGGGTGGCATTCCGGCACTGATAGACATCGCGAGCGGTCTTCCCGCGGATCTCCCCGCCACCCTGTTCGTTGTGGTGCATTTTCCACCCTATGCGGTCAGTCACCTGCCAGACATCCTGAGCCGCCATGGACCATTGCCAGCGGTGCACGCGGAAGATGGGCAACTCATGGAGCAAGGAACGATCTACGTTGCCCCGCCAGACCGCCACATGCTGGTGCGGCAGGGGTGGATTGAACTCTCCCACGGCCCGCGGGAGAATCACAGCCGCCCGGCGATCGATCCCCTGTTCCGGAGTGCCGCGCGAGCCTACGGTTCACGGGTAGTGGGGGTCGTACTCTCAGGAGCGCTCTACGACGGCAGCCTCGGGCTCATGGCGATCAAGGGGCGCGGCGGCGCGGCCATCGTGCAGGATCCCGAGGACGCAGCGGTCGCCAGCATGCCCCGCAGTGCACTGGAAATGGTCAGCGCGGATCTCGTACTGACTTCCCATGAGATTGCCCCTGCCATGACCACCTTGATCAACACGGAGCCAGATCCTGACGGAGGGAACGGCGTGGAACACGAGAGACCGGAGATGACACTCATCATCTCGGAGGATTTTGCGGAACAGGCACGCAATCAACGAACTGACGAGACCACCGTTTTTACGTGCCCGGACTGCGGCGGTGTGATGTGGCAGGAGGGCGCCGAAAAGGATCTCGCCTTTCGCTGTCACGTGGGTCATGCCTACGCGCCGGAGATCTTCCTGGGGGAGAAAGCCGAAGAGTTTGAAGCCGCCCTCTGGCGGAGCCTGCGTCTGCTCAAGGAGAAGGCGACGCTCACGCGACAAATGGCCACGCGGGCGCGGGAGCGCGGCGGACCAAGCGACCAGGTGCGGCGCTTCGAGGAACAGGCCGATCTCGATGAGCGTTACGAGCGGAGCCTCCAGGAAATCCTCGCCGCGCTGCCGAATCCGGCGGATCACCCGGCGGTTGCGGTGACACGCTGACGGCAGGAAAGGGCACGGGTCAGGACCTCTGTCAGGGAATGCCGGACCATGCGCCCCCAGCGCGGCCCATATCATGCGGTATATCCGCATACAGACCCACCCGCCGCGCTAGGCATCGCCCAACATGTCACCTCCAGATCGCCCCAAGCCAGACCCGCCCACCATTGCCGCCTTCGAGCAACTGTGCCATGAGGTGAGCAACCCCCTCATGGTCATTTCGGGGCATACCTACATCCTGACCAAGGAGATCCACCGCCTGCCGCATCTGCCCGCACACGAATGTGAGCTGCTCATCAAGGAGTTGGCTAGCATCTCGCAGGCGGTTGAGATCATGGCCGGATACCTCGACAACTACCGGGAGGACCTGGTGGGCGGATCAGACAACATGTAGCGCGCCAGCGTGACCGTGGCCGACAGCCCGTTGCAAGGCAATCCAGGCCTATCTCTCGCCAAGATCATGTTGCCCCGCACAGATTAGCGGTAGCTCTCGCGCGACGTGCAACAGGCACGTCGCCTACGCTGGTGACCTCCGGAATGAGACAATCGACTCGTTGTGGCCGCCGGCCGGGAGCGTGCCGCAGGGGACTAGCATCATGACCTCCACCAAACCCGGGTCCTGGCCAGCAGGCGCCAGCGAAATGGCCCAGCGCATCAGATCCTGTGACTGGTCCGCGACTCCGCTCGGCCCCATCACCACCTGGCCGCACAGCCTGCGTACGGTGGTCGACCTGATCCTGCCCGCTGGGTTCCCGCTGGCGGTCCTGTGGGGTCCGCAGCTTCATCTGCTCTACAACGATGCCTATGGCGATCTCATCGGCCTGCGGCACCCGGATGGGTTGGGGCAGCCCGCCGAGCACGTTTGGGGGGAGGACTGGGATTGCACTGCAGCCATGTTCACCCGCGTGCTGGCGGGCGAGACCATGACGGCTGAGGAGATCTACGGCACGATCGAGCGATCGGGCGGTCCTGAGGAGGTGTGGTTCACCATCTCCTGCAGTCCCCTGCGTGATGATGCTGGCGCCGTTGCCGGCATCCTGCTCACGCGCATCGAATGCACGGACCGGCTGCAGGCCGAAGCGGCGCTGCAAACCTCCGAGCAGCAGTACCACGCGCTCTTTGCCGCGATGAACGAGGGGTATGGCCACTACCGGGTTATTGCCGGTCCTGATGGCACACTCGTCGACATGCAGATTCTCCATGTCAACTCTGCCTATGAACGGCTTTTGCAACGCCCCAACCCGGCCGGGAAGAAGCGGAGCGAGGTCGAACCACAGCTTGATCAGGAATGGCTCGGCGCGCTTGCCGAGGTGGTGCACGCGGGCACACCGCGCCGCTTCGAGCGCTACAACGCCACGCTGGGGCGCTGGTTTGATGTCCATGTCACCCCGGCTCCCGGCTATGATGATCAAGTCGTCCTCGTCTTCAGCGACATTACGGAGCGCAAACAGGACGAGGAGGCGCTCCTCCGGAATGAGCGCTGGACTCGCGGGCAGAACGCCGCGTTCGAAGCCGCCATGGATGGCGCTCCGCTCGCCACCTCGCTCGGTATCCTGGCCGCCCTGGTCCACGCGGAGACCGGGGGTGAGGCGCGCACCGCCTTCTACCTGGCCGCTGCCGACGGCGCGCGGTTGCACCCTGTGCGGGGCGCTGGGGACATGCACGATGGCTACCTGGACGAGGTGGACGGTTTACTGATCGGGGAGGACTCTCTGGCCTGCGGCCTGGCCCTGGCAACCGGGCAGCCGGTCATCACACCAGATGTCCAGGTGGACCCACGCTGGACGCCGAGGGTATCCATGGCTAGGGCGTTCGACGTCCGTAGCTGCTGGTCCTTCCCGATCAAGACCCGGGATCGCCAGGCGGTTGGCTCCTTCGCCATGTACTTCCACGATAAGCGCCAGACGACGCCGCATGATCTGGCACTGGCGGAAGCCGTGACACAGGCGGCGGCGGTCATCATCACCGGTGCCACCATGGCGGAAGAGAGCGCGCGCGCCGACGCGGCCCTCAAGGAAAGTGAAGCGCGGTACCGGGCGGTTTTCGCCGCTATCGACGAGGGATACGCCCTGTACGAAGTCATCTTCGATGAGGCTGGCGAGCCGATCGATGCGCTCATCCACGAGGCCAACCCCGCCTACGAGCAGATGACACGACGTCATGACCCGGTCGGCAAGCGGTTGAGCGAGGTCTCCCAGGGCCTTGATCCAGTGTGGGGAGCAGCCATGGCTGAGGTCGTCCGCACGGGGCGCCCCGAACGGTTCGACGGGCTGAACGCGGAGATCAACCGCTTGTTCGATGTCTTCATCGGGCCGATGGACGAGCCAGGCAATCCCAACATCGTGATGATCCTCTATGACGTCACCGAACGCAGGCAGGCGACAGAGGCTCTGCGCGCCAGCGAAGCGCAGTTGGCAGTGGAACTCGCCGATGCCACCCGCCTGCAGGAGGTGAGCAGCCAGTTGCTCCTGGCCGGCAACAGCAATGCGCTGTGCGGACAGATCCTCGATGCCGCGATCGCGCTGATGGGCGCCGACGCTGGCAGCATGCAGGTGCTTGACCCCGCGCGCAACGAACTGGTGCTGCTGGCGGAACGCGGCCTCGCTCCGGCTTCGGCCGCTTTCTGGCAGCGCGTCGAGGCCGGTTCCACCTCCTCGTGTGCTGCCGCGCTGGCGACTAGCGAACGGGTGATCGTCACAGACGTGGAGACATCACCAATTATTGCCGGCACGGAGGGGCTCCCTGCCTACCGCTGGTCAGATCTCCGCGCGGCGCAATCGACGCCGCTGCGGGCGCGCGACGGCCGCGTGGTCGGCATGATTTCCACCCACTGGCACACCACTCACCATCCCACTGACCGCGAGGTGCGCCTGTTCGATGTGCTCGCCCGCCAGGCGGCGGACTTGCTGGAGCGGACACGGGCTGAAGATGCCCTGCGCGAGAGCGAAGAGCGGTACCGGCTGATCGTGGACCGCGCCACCGATTACGCCATCTTCACTACGAACCAGGAACGGCGGATCGATACCTGGCCGCCCGGAGCCGCCGCCGTCTATGGCTGGACGGAGCGGGAAGCGGTCGGACAACTCATGGATATCACCTATACCCCGGCAGATCGGGTAGCGGGCGTGCCCGAGCAGGAGTTCGCGCAGGCGCGCGACTCCGGCCACGCCCCCAATGTGCGCTGGCACATGCGCAAGGACGGCACCTACGTCTTCATCGAAGGCGACGCGTACTCGCGTCAGACGGAGCAGGGGGCCTTCCAGGGCGTGTTCAAGATCGGGCAGGACATCACCGCCCGGCTCGCCGCCGAAGAAGCCCAGCGCGAGGAAGAGGCTACCCTGCGCGAGGAAGAGGCTACCCTGCGCGAGGAACTGGAGGTGCAGGTACGGGCCGCCACCACCGAGCTGCGCCAGCTCTCCCGCCGCCTGCTGGCCGTGCAGGAGGAGGAGCGGCGCAAGCTGGCGCTGGAGCTGCACGACGAGGTGGGCCAGATGCTCACCGGCCTCAACTTCCAGCTCGCCGGCGCGCTGGGCGCCCAGGGGGTCAGCGCGCTCATGGAGGCGCAAACCACGGCGCAGGCCCTGACCGAGCAGGTACGGCAGCTCTCGCTCGATCTGCGGCCGGCGGTGCTGGATCGCTACGGCCTGCTCGCCGCCCTGGAATGGCACATCGGGCGCTTCCAGGCCAAGACCGGCATCACCGTCCACCTGCGGCACCAGGGGCTCGACGAGCGCTTTCCGCCGGAGATCGAGATCGCCGCCTTCCGGGTGGTGCAGGAGGCGCTGACCAACGTGGCCCGCCACTCCGGGGCGGACTTCGCCACCGTCCAGGTGTACGGGGATGGGTCGTTGACCCTGGTGATCCGCGATGCAGGACGGGGCTTTGATCTGGCCAACGCTGGCACGAGCACCGGCCTGGGCGGGATGCGCGAACGCGTCGAACTCCTCGGCGGGCGGCTGGAGATCGAGGCCATCCCCGGGGATGGGACGGCGATCATCGCCGAACTCCCGGCGGCGTTCGCCGGGGAGACCGCGTCATGATCCGGGTGGTGCTGGCGGATGATCACGCCATCGTGCGGCAGGGACTGCGTACGCTGCTGGAGGCGGACCAGGGGTGCCAGGTCGTGGGGGAAGCGGCCGACGGCCTGACCGCCCTGGCCCTGATCCACGATGCGCGGCCAGATGTCGCCATCCTCGATCTGCAGATGCCCGACCTGGGGGGGCTGGAAGTGGCGCGGCGAGTGGGGGAGCAGACCCCCGATACCCGCGTCATCATCCTCTCCATGCATGGGGATGAGCCGTTTGTGCAGGAGGCGTTGCGCTACGGGGTGCTGGGCTACGTGCTGAAAGGGGCGGCCACCAGCGACCTGGTCAACGCCGTGCACGCCGCCGTCGCCGGCAAGCGCTTCCTGAGCGCGTCGCTCAACGAGCGGGCGCTCGAGGCCTACGTGCACCGGGCGCACCAGACCGAGCGCCCGCTGGACCGCTACGCCCTGCTGACCAACCGGGAGCGGGAGGTGGTGCAGCTGGCGGCACAGGGCATGAGCTACGCCCAGATCGGGGAGCGCCTGGCCATCTCCCCGCGTACCGCCGAGACGCACCGCACCAACGCGCTGCGCAAGCTTGCCCTCAAGGACCAGACCGACCTGGTCCGCTATGCGCTGAGTCGCGGGCTGCTGCCCGAGGGGTAAGTGATCTGCCCGGATGGCGTTCGCCGTGAGCGCGCCGTCCTGCAGCCGTCTTGCCCTGCAACCAGGTCTCGATCTCACAACCGGTTGCTACTGCTACGCTTGCGTGGTCCGGTACACAAGATGCTGTACGACACGATGCGGCGACGTCGCCCTTGCGCATCTCCCCCTGTGGAGACGGTGTGGCAAAGGCGGCCCACCATGACGCGTTCGCGCGAGACGGAACTGGAGAGACCTGTGGACACACGACGATCCGTAACGGGAATGAGCGACTCCGAAGTTTTAGCTGCCTTTGAGATGGGGACAGATGCGGAGAGCCGTGGGTTTGACGAAGCCACCCACACCCGGGTGATGGTCACCGAGATGGTGCGGGCGCGACAGCGCCTCTCGCACTATCGCACGCTGTACGCGGCCTTCCTGGAGGCCGGTGAGCCGGTGATGATCGAGAACCTGGATGAGAACGCGGCCACCGGGACGGTCCCCGCCAAGCTGGTCTTCACGGACACCATTCCGGTCGAGGGCGGCGCGGAGGGGGCAAACGTCACGGTCTGGACAGAGGCGCCCCTGCTCGAAGCACTCTCCCGGGAGCGCACCATAGCCGACTACTTCACCGCGCTGCTCGACGAGCGGGAGCCCGCCCAGCAGGCGATGTAAACCCAAATTGGAATGGCACGCGCCCATGCCAGCAGATTGGCATGGGCACGCGCCGGAACTGAACGTGCCCCTGGGGTACACCGCTGTTCCCCACCTTTCCGCTGCGTGGCACGCGGGCAACCACGCTCGCCCTGGCTTTGCGGCGAACACGTGCTGTCAGGCGCAGCAGGCACCGGCCATCCATGGTGATGCACGAAATACGCCTTTCGATCGATGTGCATCTGACGTCCCGGGCCCATACTCCAGAACAGCACTCATCCAGAGACCCTCGACGATGGTGACCGCCTGACTGGCAGCTGGCCTCCACGGCCGCTTCACGTGGCTTGCGGAGGCACTTCGTTCATGGACCCAATGCGCTTTGATACCCTCCCCTCAGCTCAAGATGCTGCGGGAGCACCCATTGCTGCGCTCCCGGGTGGGAGTGCCTCGTGGGCTGTCCAGGGAACACGTGCTGCAAGGGTGGGCAGTCCCCCACCTGTTGCCCCAGCGGCACGCGCGGGTAGCAATACACGGCCTGCGTTACCGTGTACAACCTGCCAGACAGGGCTTGGTCCTCGGTCAAATCGCAGCAGGCGGGAACGGGGATACCGAATCGGTATCCCCGTTCCCGCGTACACGATCACTGTTGGGACAAAGACGCCTGCGCTGCAGAGAGAGACAGCACCCTCACCCCTGTCGTTCAATTGACACCGCTCCCGTTCCCGCCATGACTGCCGCCAGAGGTGGCCGCTGGTGAAATGGATGCAGTTCAGGGATATCCGGAACACGCAACCAATCATCAGGAGAAATCACCGTCATGGACACCACGACCTTCGACACCCTCACCCGCACCCTCACCACCTCGAGCACCCGCCGCTCCGCCCTGCGTGGCCTTGTCGCTGGTGCCGCTGCCACGGCGGTCGGCGCCGGCCTGCTGCTGGGATCCGGGGGCACCTCCGCCAGGCGCCGCAAGGGCGGTAAGGGCAAGAAGGGTGGCAAGGGCAAGACCCAGAAGCTGCAGCCGGGCACGCGCTGCCAGAGTGATTCCCAGTGCACCACGGGCTACATCTGTGAAGTCCCCGTCAACGGCTCCAACTCGGATGAGTACTGCAGTGGTGGACAAGGTGCGGTCTGTGGCGCGCCGAATGGGGATGGGGATGACACCTTCCCCTTCTGCGCGGTGGGCTTCGATTGCACCCCCACCGGCAACCGCTTCACCTGCCAGGCCGTGCCCGACGAGATCTAGCCGCGATCCCCCACCTCCCTGCTTTTCTCCCCAGGAACCGGTCAGCCGGTTCCTGGGGATTCTTCATGTCAGGACAGCGTCACAAGAGGTTCGGGCTGCGTCTGGTCAGGCCTGCCAATTCGCGCGGGCTGCTGGAACGACCTGTCCTGCTACCTGCCGGCGCACAGACATGCGAGGTGTTGCCCGGGCGGCGCCAGGTGCAGGCGTTGCAGGCGCATACAGGAAACCTGGGTCTCGGAGTGACGGAGCCGCTAGAACACGATGTTCAAGAGGATGGTGAGCAGTACCGAGGCGATCAGCGAGTAGATCAAGCACCCTGGTAGGCCAAACACCTGCACCTTAGGTCGACCGAAGCTCTGAGGAGTGGCTGGTGGATACACATCCCTCATCTCGCCTGCCGCCCGCCCGGGACCAGCTCCCGGTTCGAACCCGAGGGGATCCGCCTCAATGGGCTCCACTTCGACTGGTGGAGGCGTTCGCCGGGGGATCAAGCGGGTGGGATTGCCAAGCCGCCGCTGGCTGCCTTCTGTGGTTGATGGTTGTGGCGATCCATCGCCGCGTGAAGGTTGCGGGCCGAGCGGCCCCTGCTCGCTCATGGGACGTCCTTTGGTGCCGGGTCGTGACAGCCGTGGGGCCGACGCAGGGCTGGTGGCAAGACTCGCTCACCGGCGCTGGGACACGGCCAGTTTGACCCCTGTAGTGCAATTGATGTGCCACCAGACACTCCGTCGGTAACGCTCGCTGCCACCAGGACCATCACTGATCTGGCCGCAATCCTGCGAGATGAGAGGGAGATCAAACGTTTTCCGGGCCGAGGGCGAGTGGTGCTCCGGCTACCATGAGAAGGGGCAACGACATCATGGTGAACACGCGGACCTCTGATGAGGGAGATGAGCTCACACGGCAACTGCAGGAAGCTGAGCAGGCCCAGGCCGAAGCGGAAGCCGCCGCTCTGCGTGCGGCACAGCAGCGTGCCGAGGCCGAGGAAGCTCAGCGCCGCGACCTGGAGCGCCGGGCGGCGCGCCGCAGGGCGTGGGCCCAGGAAATCGTCGATACCTACGACGCGGACCTGGCAGCGGTGGAGGGGACCATCCGGGAGCAGAGTGAGCGATTCGCCGATCTTGCCGGGAGCGATCTGTCCGCGGCCCTCGCGGCGTACCTGGCGTGGTCAGAGGCGAGTCTCCGCCACTATGCCCTGCAGGAACGCGTGGCAGTCGTCGCCCCGGAAGTTGGTCTCGAGGCAACGCCCGGGGATCGGCTGATGCCACCGCCCTTTTCCGAGGCGCTGGACGCGGCCATCGCGCTCCACGTTGACGTCGCCTTGCAGCGCATCCGTGACGAACTGGCCGCCGAGTCCGAGGCGGCACCGGCCAGGTGACCGGGAGCGCGATCCTGCGCTGAACGGCCGTTCGGGGAGGCAACAGGGGTACACATGGTGTGGCCAACCTGACTCCGTGCTCGCCCATCCCTCCCCCATGAGCCGATGCGTTGGGCACGGACAGCACGTCTGAGCGTGTTGAACCGCAGCGGAGGCCATCTGTGACGCGGGATGACCTCGCTACGGTTTCTGATACCCGTTGGCGCCGACCAGGAACGCCTCGCACGATTCCGGGTCGGCGATGGGGACCTTGACCGGCACGGTCTCCCCAGCGTCGAGTTCGAGCGCGTCCGCAAAGCCAAGGTAAAACTCCGTCACGGTCGCGGCAGCATCGAAGCAGGCGCTCAGCACGTTGACCTTGCCGGCCAGCGGCTCGCTCGATCCGTTCCGTGCCAGACCAACGAATGATGAGTGCGAGCGAGGGCCGGGAGCATATCCCGGCCCTCGCGAGGGTGGGCTGTGTCTCCGGCGTACGTGTTGCCACGTCAGCCAGATGCGATTCCTGGCACCACGTTCAACGTCGACGGCCGCTAGGCGGCGCCGTCCACGGGATCGGCGCCGGCGAGGGAGCAGACGAGGCGGCCGACCTGGCGGCCCATCGTCAGGCCGATGTCGTCGTCGATGACGTAGTGGACGCCGGCCCAGCCGCGCGAGGCGGCCGCTTCCCAGGCGCGGCCGGCCATGTCGTCGGCTGCCTCGGGGAAGTAGTGCCCGACGACGGTCGCCCCAGCGCCCATGACGGCGGAATAGCCCGAGGGATAGGCCGGGTAGGGCGGGGTCGGAACGAGCGTCTTCAGGTCCGGGGCTTCGGTGATCGGGCGCGATGTCCACCAGGTGTACTTGGCGTCCCAGACCGCTACCGAGGAGTCGGCGATGGCGACGTGCACGTCAGCCAAAATCCGAGCGGCGTGCGGCAGGTCGAGGCCGTCCCGCAGGATCAGCTCACGGGTCCACCCGTTGACGAGCGCGGCCGGGCTATTGGTGCCCCACCAGATGGCCGCCCGCTCCTGCTCGAAGCTGCGGTTGGCGGCGAGCGCGAGCACCATGGCGAGTTCGGACTCCCACGCCGCCGACCCGTACTCGGGCGGCGCAGCCGGTCGGAACTGGTCGCCACTGGTCATGATCCAGGTCTGCTGGGCACCGGCCAGGGGGGCAAACGGCGTCTCGACCCTCCCCGGCGGCGTCGGCTGCCAGAAGCCGGGGCCGGTCGGCATGGTCGCCGGGTCCCACTCAGCGTCGAAGCCATCCGCCATGGCTCGGGCGACGGCCTTCTCGCCGACCGCCTGTCCCAGGGCTAGCCCGGCCTCGACGTCGCTGGGGAAGGCGGCGCCGGCCGCGATCCGCGATTCGCCTGCCTCCACGGCGAGCTCGTCGAAGCGGCCGGGCGCAGCGTCAGGGATGAGGTAAGCGAGCACCGTCGCCGCCGCGCCCGCGACCGCGGCGTGCGCGGAGGGGAAGGACGGCTGCTCCGGGTCCACTCCTGTGGCGGGAGTGATCTCGTCGCTGGTTGCGCCCGGGCTCGGCCGCGCGTAGGCCTCCTGGGCGTCCCAGGCCGCGATGGCAGCGTCGTGGAGCGCCGTGTGATAGATCGCCATGAAACGGTTCTGGGGCATCCCGGAGATCTTGAATTCGGTGGAAATCTCCCCGGCCAGGATTGCCCAGGGGATGATCGCCGGGCCGCTGCCCCAGCGAGCGATGGCGGCCATCGTTGCCTCCGATGGATCGGATTGGGCCGCAACGACCGCGTCGATCTCCGCCTGGCTGGGGGCGCCGGGGGCGGCGGGACGGAGCTCGTCGGCGGATGCCAGGAGCCACATGCGCCAGGTGGCGGGGTCGGCGCTCGTCTCCTGGAGGGCGGCCATGCCTACCGTTGCCCGGGAGACGTTGCTGGCGGAGACGTTGCTGGCGGAGACGTGGTGCAGGGAGGCGAGCGGGGCAACCGCAGCGCTGGCGAGGCCGGCGCCTACCAAGGCCCGGCGTGAGACGCGAGCGGATGGTGTGTGGTTCGAAGCCATGATCGGATGCTCCTGAGGGAATCGCGTCGGCGCGGCGATGAACCGCGGCGCCAGTGGGCAGAATGCTTCTTGTCACTCTTGATACGACACGCGAGGAAACAAAGGGCGTGGCAGATGAGACCTGCCAGGTCCTTTTCGGCCGAGGTCCGAGTGCCCAGGTGGTCCAAGGGGCCCTCGTCTACGCAGACGGCGTGGCCTCTGCCATTGCGCCCATCATGCCGTCGGCCACCGGCACCATGATGTGCTCATAGGCCGTTCCTGCCCACATGATGGATGGCTCACCGGAATCGTGATCGGTCGAGAAGACGCTCTGGTCCAGCTCCCCCGGCAGGATGAGCATGATGTGCGGTCCTGAGTTCACCCACGCCTCCCCCGCGGCCGGCTCGGTGGCCAGGGGATCGGTATTACTGGCGTCACTACCGCCCTGCAGCATGTAGGCGATGCCCGCCACCGTCGTGTTCGGCGCTTCACCGGCCAGGAACGCGTAGTTCCAGTCCAGCCAGGTCTGGTCGTAGCAGGCCGGATCATTCCCGGGCGACGCGGGGATATCGGGGAAGCAGGACCAGTCGTTGCTGCCTTCACGCAGCACGACGAATGTGCCAGCATCATCGACCGCGTTATCCATGATCGTCGCCTGCTCGGAAATGGCCGCCGGGGCAGCACTCATCGCACTTGCGATTCTGGCGGTTACTTCCGCGTCATCCTGACTGGAGACGGGCGCCGCCCCGGACAGCCCGAAGCCGATGGCGCCGATAACCACTACCAGCAGCAGTGCCATGTTTCGCGTGTGCTTCAGCAGCATCGTGGGGCATCCTTTCATGTACCGACGGTCTGTTTGGTTGAGGAGATGGCCAACTCCGATAATGAAGAGCCCGTCGTCGTTCGATCGCGCCTCCTTGCGCGAGCTGCCGGCTCAGCGCACGCTGCCCCACCGGTGCCCGTTCTCCATGGGTATGGGGACAGGTCGTACCCTACATGGGGAGTCACTCCCGCACATCCGTACTTTCTACGGATTTCTGCTACAAGCATGTGGTTAAAACGAAGCATGGGCACGCAAACGGAGTCGGAGAAGTGCCGATCGCCCCGGCGTCGGCGTAGGCTTCGGCGGCGATGCATCACGCTCGCTCATGGCGGAGAGCTCCCAGCGGTCAGCACCCGTTCTCATGCTCCGTTCCACGGACTGTCGCGCCTCATGCGTGCTGACGCATACAGCAGGGACAGGATCACTCCCCCAGACTGTCGCATTACGCGATCATGATCTGCCGGGTGATCTGGCCGGTGCTCTCCCAGTACGTGCTCTTGCCGGTCAGGAAGGGGTCGTCAGGTGCTGGCTGCACCTCGCCGTCTGCCGCAATCGCTCGCGAGGTGACGGTGTGTTCCCCTGGCGTGGGCGTGCCCCAGTCGAGGGTCCAGAAGGTCCAGGTGAACGGGCTCTCATCGTCGTCCAGGAGCGTCGCCGGCTGCCAGGGCCCATCATCGATGCGCACCTCCACCCCGGCAATGGCGGCCCCCCAGGCCGCGCCCATGATCTGGTACTGGTCTCCCTGCCTGGTCACCCTGGCCGGGGCGGACTTGAGCCGGGCTGGTCCAACCGAGGTGAAGGTCCACTCGGTCTGCCCGTCACGCTCTTCCTCGCGGATGGTGACGTAGTCGCGAGCCATGAAGTGCCCCATGTAGCGGCGGTCCAGCACCTCGATGCGGCTCAGCCATTTCACATTCGCGATCCCGTACCAGCCCGGGGCGATGAGCCGGAGCGGGAAGCCGTGCAGGGCGGGCAGTTGCTCCCCGTTCATCTCGTAGGCGAGCAGGTTGTCGGGGTTGCGGGCATCTTCCAGGGACATGGAGCGGGCGAACTGCTCGGTGACGGTCATCTCCCGCCAGGTCTGCTCGCCGGCGTCCGCGCCCCAGAAGACGACTTCGATCCCCGGGTCCTGCACGCCGGCCTCATCCAGGAGCGCGGCGAGGGAGGCGCCAGCCCAGGCGGCGTTGCTCACCAGGCCCTTGTTGAAGGGGAAGGCCGAGTTCCCGGAGCACTCGATGGTGAACGTCACCTCCTGCCGTTCCCGGGCCCTGAGGTCATCCAGGCTCAGGGTCATGGGCTGGTCCACCAGGCCGCCAACCTCGAGACGCCAGTCCGCCTCGGTGAGTTCGGGCAGGTCGAAGTGCTTGATGGCGAAGAACTCGTCGTTCGGGGTGATCCACGAATCGAGGTCCTCCCAGGTGATTTGCCGCACGATGACGTCGGGCACGGGATTGGGCTCCGGCTGGTCCAGCCAGGGGATGACCTCTCCGGCCTCCGGAGTCTGGAACGCGTGCGCGGGCCCGGCAATGCGCAGCACACTTAGGCTGCCAAGAGCTGCCCCCCCATGTGTCAAGAGCGTGCGACGTGAGATCGGCGCTGATGTCATGGCCTGCCTCCTTGCGTTCCTGTGGCCTACGTGGACCGCGCGGGCGAGCAGCGTTGCTTCGCCGGCTGTCCAGGGGATGAGATGCCCCCAGTAGCATGGGGCCCGAAGCAGCATGCGCCTACCGTAAAAACTACGGGATTGCCTACGGAGTTCGGCCTCAGGAACTAGCTGGCAGGTGTGACGTGATCGCCTGTGATGAGGCCGAGACGCGTCGCCACGGCCGCGGCTTCACGGCGGTTGGCCACGCCCAACTTACCCAGGAGCCGGTTGACGTGGTCCTCGACGGTGCGCCGGCTGAGGACGAGGTGATCGGCGATCTCGGCGTTCGTCAGGCGTTGGCAGAGCATGACGAGTACCTCTTGCTCACGCCGGGTCAGTGCCACCACCGTTGACGAGTCCGAGTCAAGCCTGGCCGTGATGACCATGGAGCGCGCTTTTGCCGGCGACGACAAATCGACCGCGAGGGCGTGGGCGACGGCCTCCGCCATCGGTAGCGTCCTGCCCGCTTCCCAGAGGTCGGCGGCAGCGACGGGATCAGGCAGAGGTGGAAGACCGTCCGGCATGCGGCGCTGCGTCGCGTGCCACATCATTGCCGCTTGTCCATCAAACGTCGCCTCACCCTGCCAGGGCTGCGGCAAACCGAACGCACGCGTCAGGCTCCAGACAGGGGAAGCAAACGAGATCCCGAGCTTGTCGCAGTACGCCTCAGTTGCCCCGAAGAGCCACGCCGCCTCCTGCCAGCGGCCGAACGTCGCCAGCATGCCGGCGATACGGGCCACGGTGACGGTGATCATACCGGCCATGTGAAAGCGCCACGCATGGTCGAGGGATTCCTGATAGTGCTTCAGGGCAAGGCCCAGCTTTCCCTGGCAATGCAGAATCGATCCCAGCGTGAGCAGCGGCCCGCACGCGTGAGGTTGCCCTTTGCCGGATTCCTGGGCAATTCGTCTCTGTCGCGCGATCAACTCGCGCAGATGGGCTTCTGACCGGTTGAAGTCGCCCGAGTCCTTGGCCTGGATGCCGCGAATCCAGAGCACATGGCAGATAGCCCGCTCCGCCCAAGCGGTGTGCTGCAGGGTGGCAAGTGCGGAAAGCGCATCCTCGATGTACCGCGTGGTGCGCTCAGGATCATCAAGATTCAGCGAAAGCCCGGCGGCCTGCGTGTAGGCGCGGGCGATCTTCGGCGCATCGCCAGACACGATGAAGGAGTGCAGACTCGCCTCGCACCACGGAAGCGCCGCCGCAGACCCTTCCACCATGCCCAGGATGCCAGCCAGCGCAAGCTGCCCGTTCGCACGAGCAGGAGCGTCGACCGCGTTCTCTCGGGATAATCCCCACTCCAACCAGTCACGGCCGTCTCGCAGGTGACCACGAAGCTGCCAGAAGAAGTTGAGATTCGCCGCCAGCTCCAGCAGACCGGCCACGTCGCCCGCGTCACGTTGCCAGGCCAGCACCGACCGCACGTTGGGGTACTCGGTTTCCAGCCGGTCGAGGATTTCCTGGACATCAGGGAGATAAGCGGCCACCCAGGCGTCCAACGATTGGACAAGCGCCAGGTAGAAGGCGGCATGCCGATCACGCGTTGCCGCCTCTTCCGCATGTGCTGCGAGCTGGGCCAACCCGAATTCGCGAATGGTTTCCAGAATGGAAAAGCGCGGCTCATCATCGCGGTCGATGCGGTAGATGAGGCTGTGATCAACCAGCGCATTGAGGCCACGCATGACCTCATCTGGGTCGGAGTGGGAGCCACTGGCAACGGCCTCGGCGGCCTCCACCGTGAAGCCGCCGCTGAAAATGGTCAGGCGGCGAAAGAGGCCCTGAGCTTCGGGCGCCAGGAGATCGTACGACCAGCCAATGGCTGCAGCGAGCGTCTGCTGACGGGCCGGCGCATCTCGGGGTCCGTCTCCCAGGCACGAAAGACGTCGGGTCATCTGCGCGAGAAGTGCCTCGGGAGAAAGAATCACGATCCGCGCTGCGGCAAGCTCGATGGCCAGGGGAACGCCGTCAAGCGCCCGGCAGAGTGCCGCCACCGTGGCCGCGTTGCTTTCTGTCAGGCGAAAAACGGAGCGGACGGCCTGCACGCGCTCCACGAAGAGGCGGACGGCCTCGTTTTGCGAGATGTCCATCAGCGAGTGTGCGTCGGCCACTGGGAGAGGCAGGGGTTCGACCAGGAAAACCTGCTCCCCCCTGACGTGCAGTGACGCCCTGCTGGAAGCGAGGACCTGGACGGCGGGACAGCGCCTGAGGAGGTCCGCGACCAGCTCGGCGACACCCTGCAGGACATGCTCACAGTTGTCGAGCATGAGCAGCATCTGCCGGGATCGCAGGTGACGTGTGAGCTCGTCAGCTACGGGCTGATCGGCTTTGGGGGTAATACCCAGCGCGACAGCGACGGCTGTAGGGACGAGGGCAGGATCGCTGAGCGGCGCCAGATCAACCCAGGCAACGCCGTTCGCGAAGGACTCCGCGATATCGTTGGCGATGGCCAGGGCAAGGCGGGTCTTGCCCACCCCACCGGGTCCGGTCACGGTCAGCAGGGGAACTGCTTCATCGAGGAGCAGCCTGCGCGCGGAGGCTCGCTCGACATCTCGGCCGATGAGCCGCGTGCGGGGGAACGGCAGGTCCAGCTGGTCGAGCGGCATCGCATCGGCCATAACTATGTCACCGTAGCATAAACTCGGCACTTGTTGCCCGGCACGCGGCCTAACGACGCAGTGAACTGCTTCAGGAGATGTATGGTTTTTTACCCCTGTTGTTGGCGTTCCTGTCGTCTCAGCGCGCCTACCACGTAACCGAGCCCTACGCCGCAGCGATGTGCAGGGGGCACGTCTGGACGGGACCACTGTTCGCAGGAGCCAGGGCCCGGCTCAGACTTCGGTAGCTACGGTTGGGGCCTGGACAAGTCGAACGGCGATGCATGTCTGTACCTGCAAGCGCGGTCACTCGGCTCCAGCACCTCCGCCCCCCTTCAACACGCCGGATCACCTGTGAGGCGCCGAGCGAGAGGCCATGGCGCGAGATTGCGTTCAGCCGGGGCCGTAAATCGAGAACGGCCGGTTGCCTCGTGGCTCCAGGTCAAGAACCTGTGGAGTGGGGGTGAACTTGCGGGTCAGCCAGGTGAGCAGACCGTCGACGGCTGCGGTAAAGCGCCACAGGATCTGAGTCCTGCGGAGAATGGTGAGCTGCTCAGGCATGGTCCGGCTGTTCCAGCATGCCGCAGCCTCGGTGAGGTAATCCTGGCGACGATGAGCCTCGGTCCGTCCTGGCAGCCTGGGGAGATCGTCCAGTACGCGGCAGCGAGCAGAGCGCTCACCGTGCCCTGACCATGTGGGGCACCGCGCATCCCTACCTGGCCGATCCCCGGCAAGTGGTGGTCGCGCACGACCTGGGGTTAGTGATTGGCGAGTGTGGCGCCAATGTGATGCGGCGGGGGCGGTCCGGCGTCTGGCGCTTTGCCATCGTGGCTGCAACGTCTTCGGAAGTTGTCGAAAGGGTTGATTCATGAGCGATGCAACGTCACAAACCGCAGCTGGTCAGACCTTGGCTGTCCCGCACGACGGCGGAGAGGCCCGCTGGTGGTTTGGCGGGCTGGCCGTCATCAGGGCCACCGCGGACCAGACGGGCGGCGCTCTTTCGGTGATCGAGGTCACCGAGCCACCGGGGGCGGAGGCGCCGTGGCATGTCCACCACCGGGACGACGAAGCCTTCTGGATCCTGGAGGGGACGGTGCGCTTCGAGGTGGGGGAGCAGGAGGTTGCGGCCAGCGCCGGTGATTTCCTCTTCGCCCCGCGCGATATCCCACACCGCTACATCGTCGGCGACACCGGCTGCCGGATGCTCTTCATCCTGACTCCCGGTGGCTTCGACCAGATGGTGATGGCCACCAGCGAACCAGCGGCCAGCCGCAACCTGCCCCCGCCCGCCACCGAAGAACCAGACTGGGAACACCTGGCGGGAATCATCACGGCACATGGCTGCGAGATGCTGGGCTAACGGACACCCGAGCAGGGCTGGGAGCCCGGCACCCGTGCTAAGCGGCCTGGAACAGAGTACGGGCCAGGCATTCCGTTCGCATTTACGACGTTTCCGAGGATGCTGGAGAGTGCGTAGCCAGCATGCTGATTGCACTCTTGCCGGCTGGCATCAGCATGGCCTCCTTCCAGGAGGTCGCGGCAGCGGTGACCGCAGCCTCCCCCGGTTTCCCTGTTCCCGGACAGATGGAAGCGATCATGGCTCGCTACAGCTTCACCCCTGTCGTTCCTGGCACGGCCTCATGTTTCCCCTTCGGCGAGACACGATGCTGCTCCGTAATCACCCGGAGCGCGTCCTGCAGCGTGGCAAACGCTTCCGGGCCGAGCTGCGCTGCCAGGTCCCGTTCGATCTCGGCGTGACGGCGTCGGATGCTCCACATCAACTCGTGGCCGCGTGAGGTCAGTGCCACAACCCGTCCACGCCCGTCGTCCGGGTCGGGGAGCCGCTCGACGTAGCCCCACGCCTCCAGGTCATTGAGCAGCGGGTTGACGGCCTGTTTGCTGGTCTCCAGCCGCTGGGCCAGATCTGTCGGACGGGTGCCGTCGATGCCAGGGAAGCGCAGCAGACGGAAGTGAGCCGGCCGCAGATCGCCGTACCCTGCATCGGCGACGTGCTGGTAGAGCAGATCCTGCGTCGCCTCGTGAGCCATTCTGAGCAAGGCCGCGATGCGCGGCTGGGTCAGGGGATCGAACGCGTCATCGCTTGACATGTCGTACATCACCATTTACTATATCGTAAATCATTCTGTACGAGTATAGCGGCTCCTCGAACGAAAGGCGACGACGTATGACCAGGCAACCGGGAGAGTCCACGCATGACGCCGACCCCGCGCTCGGCGCCTTCCTTCAGTCCGCAGCTTCGGCCGAGGCCATTCAACTCGGTGGCGAAGTGAACCGGATCCTGGCCGGTGGGGACCGCACCGACGGGCGGCTGGCGGTGGTCGTGCATGAGGCACGACGCGGCTGGTCGCCTCCCTGGCACCGCCAGCCCCTCGACGACGAGACCTTTTACGTACTCGAGGGGACGTTGACGTTCTGGGCCGACCACCCGGATGCCCCGTGGGAGCGCGCCGTCGCTGGGACCCTGGTCTTCGTGCCCCGCGGCGTTCCGCATGCCTTCCAGGTGGAGTCTGAGACGGCCCGCTGGTTGACCATCAGCACTCCCGCCGGACACGAGCGGTTCTACCGGGAAGCGGGAGAGGCTGCCGTGGAAGACTCGTTGCCCGAACCCACCAGGCCGCTGGACGTGGCGCGCTTGCGAGCTGCGGCAACTTCGCACGGCGTGGAGGTGCTTGGTCCGCCCCCGGATGCGCTGCAAACATCGTGAGGGAATCCTCGCCTCAACAGTGGGCAACGCGATCTGCAACGTACTGGGAGGGAGCCCAGGCCGGAGGCGACCGAGGGTCCATCCCAGGCAGCCGGACGCCACATCCTGGCCGCCATCAACCACTGCCGAGGCGTGGTGGCGGCTTCGCTTGTCCCCTGTCTTTGTTTCTTTCGCGGGGCCGTGCTCCGGTCACACATGCGGCGTACGCCGGCGCGCATCCATTGCCCGAAAACTACGTACTTCCACGGATGCTCGAGGCGATGTCAGTAGGCATGCTAACCACACTCGAGGTCAGCAACACGTTCGATCCGGGAGAGACGACAGGAGAAGTGCCATGGCCAGCTAGTTTCTGACGCCGTAGACCAACCTCCCCTCGCTACCGTTTTCGTCACCGACAACCAGTCTCTCGTTTCGGCCGCTCGCATACGCGGAGGGGATGTTGTGCCCTGGTAGCCAGGGGTTCCTGCATCACGATCGACGCACATCATCACAGGAGTCCGCATCATGATCGCCACAACCACACCAACGACCACCACGATTCATCCCTGGGTGAGCGCCGGCGACACGCACATGCGCGTGGGCATCGAGTTCGCCCCGCAGCCGGACTGGGAGACGAACCGGGACTTCGCCCAGGCCGCCGAAGCCCTGGGCTTCGATTCCCTGTGGATCCCGGACCATCCCGGCGTGCTAGGCAACGCCACCTGGACCACCCTGGCTGCGCTCGCCACGGCCACCTCCACCATCCGGCTCGGTCCACTGGTCTCCTGCGCGGCCTACTGGAACCCCGTCATCCTGGCCCGGGCCGCCGCCGACGTCGACCGCATCTCAAACGGACGGATGGTGCTGGGACTGGGTAGCGGAGACATGCCGCATGAATTCGCCCAACTGGGCATCCCATGGCAAGCAGCGGCCGCGCGGCAAGCGCGGCTGGAGGAGACGTTGCGCGTTGTGCGCCCGCTCCTGCACGGGGAGACGGTCACGTTCCACGGGGAGTACATCCAGGTCAACGACGCGGTGCTCGATCCGCCCCCCGTGCAGCAGCCATTCGTGCCAATCCTGGTTGCCGGGGGTGGAGAGCGCACCACCCTGCGCTACGTCGCCGAGCACGCCGATGCCTGCAACCTGGGCGCGGTCGGGTGGGCCGGGGGCGTCTACTCCCCCGAGGACGTCACCCGCAAGCTCGGCGTCCTCGGAGAGCGCTGCGCGGAGGTGGGGCGGCCGGAAGCGGAGGTCCTGCGCACCGGGCTGGCCATGGCCGTGCTGGGGGAGTCGCCCGCGGCGGCAGAGGCCAAGCGCGACGCCCTGCCCGCCCACTGGATGGACTTCTTCGGGCAGCTCCCGATGGTGGGAACACCGGAAGAGGTAGCCGCCCAGGTCCAGGTACTCCAGGCCGCCGGGTTCCAGTACCTGATCTTCATCGTGTTTGATCCGGAGACGCTGCAACTGCTGGGCGAGCGGGTCCTGCCCGCCGTTGGCGCCCGGTAGGGAGACCGCCATGCCTCTTCCAGTTCTTGCCCACCGTATTGCTACCCCGTCTTCATCACCTGAGCCCAACGCTCGTAGAACGGAGATCACCATGTCGCACGCTGTTTCACCTGTCCGCCATATCATCGCCAGCCGCCGCGCCATTGCCGCCATCACCATGGGGCTCCTCCTCCTTGGTGGCCTGGCCTCTCCTGCGCTCGCGCAAGACGTCTGTTTCGACCGGGCTGATCACGACGGCGACGGGATGGGCAGCTACGCGGAGTGCAACTTCGGCACCAACCCGCTGGACCCTGACTCCGACCACGACGGGTTGATCGATCCCGAGGAGGTCTATCGCACCGGCACCAACCCGCATAGCCCCGACTCCGACGGCGACGGCCTGGGTGACTGGTTCGAACTCAACACCGGATCTGATCCGCTGGTCAACGGCAACGTCGCGCCGGCCGCACCTGTCGATCCGGCGCCGCAAGGACGGCCCGACCGCGATGGCGATGGCCTCTACGACGACGATGAAACCAATGTCTACGGCACCAACCCGGACGTCTCCGACACCGATGGCGACGGCTCCAGCGACGGCGATGAGGTCTATTACGACACCGATCCGCTCGGCTAGCGCTCACCCGTTGGCATAGCCCCAGAAACGGAGCGATTCTCATGCACCGCACAACCCTTGTCGGCGCCGCCTTGCTCGCGGCCCTGCTCGTCGGGACCACCGCCGCGCCAGGCGCGGTCCAGGTCCTCGACGCTGACGATGACGGCATCTTCGACGCCGACGAACGGATCTACGGTACGGACGCCCTGGACCCGGACAGCGACGACGACGGGCTCTACGACGGCTACGAGGTCTACGACTTCGGGTCCAGTCCCGTGCTGGCCGACAGTGACGACGATCTCCTGCTGGATAACCACGAAGCCGGCCTCGGCACCGCGCCGCGCAACCCCGACACGGACGGTGACAGCCTCTGGGATGGGCAGGAAGTCGGCAACGGCACCGACCCCAGGACGCCGAATGTCCTCCCGGCCCCGGTCCCGGTGAACCCTGCCCCTGTGGATCCCGCCCCGGTGGGACGGCCGGACCGGGATGGCGACGGTCTTTTCGACGACGACGAGACACAGGTCTACGGCACCAATCCCGACGTGCGTGACAGCGATGGCGACGGGTCCGGTGACGGCGAGGAGGTCTACCTGGGCACGAATCCACTCGGGTAGCAGAGGCTTGGCAAAGTAGACCCGCGTGGGGCAAGCGCTGCCGCACCACGACGACAGAAAGGAACACACCGATGGAAGCCAGCAAATTCGATCTCCTGATCGCCGAGGCGGCCCGCCGCCCGACCCGCCGTGCCGCGCTCCGCCTGCTGAGCACGGGACTGCTCGGCGCGCTGCTGCCGGCACGCATCGCACGCGCCCAGCGCCCAGACGGCGATGGCGATGGCCTCTTCGACGACGACGAAGCGAACATCTACGGCACCCGGGCCGACGTGTTCGACACGGATGGCGATGGGGTTGGTGACGGAGAGGAGATCTGGAATCGGGATCAAAAGCTTGGCGGCAACACCAACCCGCTCGTCAACGAGAACGCCGCTCCGCCTCCGGCTGATCCCGCGCCGCCGCCGGTCGCGACCTGTGCAGGTCTCGGCGGCGCCTGCACCGTGCACACCGATTGCTGCCCGGGCGAGTATGTCCAGTGCTGCCCCAACGTATCCGGGACCGGCACGTGCCAGGATGTCTCCCAGACCAGCTTCATCTGCATGGGGTGGTCGGACGTTCCCGCGACCGGCTGCCCGGTCGGGATGACGGATTGCGGCGGCTTCTGCGCCAACCTGGGCACCGACCACGGCAACTGCGGCGTCTGCGGCCAGGCGTGTCCTAGTGGGTACAACTGCGTCAGTGGGACCTGCACCCAGGCCTGCTCGGGTGGGTTGACCTCGTGCAACGGCGCATGTGTCGATGTGATGAGCGATGTGAACCACTGCGGCACGTGTGGTTTCTTCTGCCACGGTGACGGCGTGGTGGGCGAGTGCCGCGAGGGTACGTGCTACGTCCCGTTTTGATCGGGCACGTACACCCGCCACGCCAAGGGCAGCCACTCCGCGGGGTGGCTGCCCTCGACCGTGCCACCCGGTAGCCTGGCTCGACTCCGCGAGAGCCCTGCGCTTCCAGCCTCACCCCGTCCGGATCACGCGCCGCCTGCCGCGCCGCGCGTTTCAGCCTCCCAGTGCGCTCGAGCCATTCTCACCGGCGGGGAGAAGATCATGAGCGGCACGCTGCGTCCAGCCACCGAACCTGGCGCCCATCGTGATGGGGTCGCCTGCCATGCGAGCGGGAGGGACCGTGCGCCCGAATCTGCGCCTGGCTGAGCAAGTGATACTGTCGAATGTGAGCCGCCTCGACCGACTACTAGGTGAATGGAACGCATGAGGGAGGCACCATGTCCCAGGTCCACGTCCACAACTTCGCGATCTCACTCGATGGCTTCGGCACCGGCGAAGGTCTCACCCTCGAATCGCCATTCGGGCACGCCGGGCATCGCCTGCACCAGTGGATGATGGCCACCCGCTTCTGGCACGACATGGTGGGGAAGCCGGGCGGCGGCACGGGGGTGGACAACGCCTTCGCGGCCCGGCACGAGGTGAACATCGGCGCCGAGATCATGGGGCGGGGCAAGTTTGGCCCACCGCAGGCGGGCCCGTGGACGGGCCTGGGAACCGAGGAGGAATGGCGCGGCTGGTGGGGCCCGAACCCACCCTTCCACACCCCCGTCTTTGTGCTCACTCACCACCCGCGCCCCTCGCTCGAAATGGAGGGCGGGACGGTCTTCCACTTCATCGATGCCACGCCGCGGGAGGCGCTGGACCTGGCGCGTGAGGCCGCGGGCGGCCGTGACGTGCGCGTTGGCGGCGGCCCGGCGACCGTGCGTGACTTCCTGGCGGCCGACCTGATCGATGTGCTGCACGTGGTGCAGGTGCCGATCGTGCTTGGGCGTGGGGTCCGCCTCTGGGATGGGCTGGAAGGCCTCGAAGAGCGCTATGCCATCGAGGCCGTCACCTCACCGAGCGGCGTGCTGCACCTGACCTTCACGCGCAAAGCCCCGGCTGTCCAAAGTACACCCGGCGCGTGATGCCAGCGTGCCCTGAAGGCCGCCGGGAGGAGGCCGGGGATCAGCCCACTCCATTGATCAGGGCGACCGGTCCCCGGTTAGTATCCCGCCATTGCTGGCAATCCAGCCTGGAGGCCGTAAGGCCAGATGCGTCGTGGAGTGGAAAAACCAAGGGTAACCAGTCAAAAGTTACCTTGCTGGCGTCAGTCCGTTTTCCTCCTACCTTTATTGAGGAAGAAAAGAGGGATATTGACACGCGGACTGCAGGTCGCGAGGAAGTGCAACCGGGGGAGCAAAGCGTCAGCCTCATGCGCACATCGCCCGCGTTCAGAATGTGACTCAGGAACGAGGCCGAGCGTCGGGGCTGGTGCGTCGCTGGAGTGCCAACACTTCGCGCGTCAGAGCCTGCCAGAGGGAGCGCTCCTCCTCCAGGCTCTGCGGCACGGCAATATCCATGCGGCGCAGCACCTCGTGCCGGTAGAGATCGAAACCTACGCAGAGCAGCGAGCTCAATTCCATCGCCTGCGAAACGGCCGCCCGGTAGCAGAGATTGGCCAGGAGCAGGCCAGCCCCCACCAGGCTGATGACCCAGGCCACGGGCAGGTGTCCCACGATTCCCGCGAGGATGGCGGTGATCGCCAGCCCCACAAAGACCAGGCTCAGGTTCAGCAGGGCCATCAGGGGATACTGCACGCCATTTAGTCCCGCCCGAAATTCGCTCGGGGTCACCTGCGCCAGCCGCGGCCACCAGACCAGCCCATCCATGGCGTACGCCAACCGGGGATGTTCACTGGCCACCGCCATGAGGTTGCCTATGCGGGTGGCCTGGAGTGCTTCCTCATCCTCCGGGGCCTGGCGCACCGTGCGCTGCGCTTCGTGCTGATACCGTAGTTCCTCATCCCCCTGGTCCGACGGCCCACGTCGCGCACGATGCTTTCGTACCTGCTGGCCGCGCATCCAGGAGCGCAGGAACTGCGGCAGGAGATCGCCAGCGAACGCAGCAGCAATGGGGCGAGCCAGTGCGCGCAGGATGAACGCCAGCAAGGTGACTCCGAGCAGCAGGGCCAGGATCAGGAACCCCTGGGTAATGCTGTCCAGTCCATCCAGCCGCTCGGCAAGGTCACCAAAGCCAGTGCCAAACGTCCAGACACCAGCCGCCCCAAAGATCGCGACACAGGCGGGCAGCCAGAACGCGATGACGAACGAGGAATCCAGACGGTTGCTAAGTGCTCCAAGTGCGGACGCCAACACCCGACGCCCCTTTCCGCTCGCGAATCTCCAACCAACTCCGCCAGGACACCATACAACGGCATGGGCACCGCGTCTTGCATCCCCGCTGCCGAGTGCGTGCCTACCCGTAAAGGAGCGCAGCGGCAGACGACCGGCGCAAACACTTCCTCACGGCAATTGAAGGGACCGGTTGATTGGCTGCTGGGCCTGCTCTCAGGCAGCGCTCTCGCTGAGAGCCAGGATGCTCGGGAGGCCGGTCTGCAGGATGCGCCAGGTGTCACCCGCATCTTCCGTCAGCAGCAGATCACCGTTCTTGAGCCCCGCGATGAGCGTGCCCGGGCGGTCACGAGGGGCCAGCAGCGCGTAGGGCATCGAGCGTAGTGGCTGGGGCAGGCCGCTGCCCTCGCTACCCAGAGCCTCCCACGGGCTGTCTCCCTGCTTGCGGTAGATGACCGCCTGGGCATCGCCTCCCGGACGGTGGGCCAGGGAGGGGCCGGGGCTGGCCGAGATGTACCAGAGGTCAGGGTTTCCCGCATCCACCGCCACGCCCCAGGTGTAGTGCCGGTCCAACCCCGCATCCATGCCGCGCCACGTCCTCCCGGCGTCATCGGAGAGCGCGACCCCACCACCGGCAGCCTCGTAGACGCGGTCTGGCGCCAGGGGATGGGTGGCCAGGGCGTGGGCATCGTGCTGTGAGCCGGGTTTGCGGTCCTCCCAGGTGAGCCCGCCGTCCCGGGTGGTCATCACCCCGCCCAGCTCGATCCCCACGTAGATGGTGCGCGGGTCCGTGGGGTGCAGGGCGATCCAGCGCACGTGGTGCGTGTGGGGCCGGGGCGGGAAGGACCAGGTTGGGGCACTGGGCAATGCGGTCAGCGCGGGCGACGGCTGCCAGGTTGCGCCATCGTCCACCGAGCGGAAGAGCATGCTCGGCTCCGTGCCGGCATACACCACGGAGCGGCCACCCACCTGCTCGGAGGGGGAGATGGCGATGGCGAGCACGCGGGCATCGGCCATGCCTGACCCGACCGATTCCCAGGTATTCCCGGCGTCCAGGCTGCGGTAGACGCCGCGGTCGAAGGTGCCGGCGAAGATGCGCCCCGGATCACGGGGATCGACGGCGACGCACATCACGCCGTTCACAGTGTGCCCCTCGCGCGGCTGGTGTTCGTTCCCCAGCACGATGGTTGTTTGCACCCATGCGCCGTCCCTGCAATCGAGGCGGGCTACAGCATCACCGGTGGCGGCCAAGAGGCAGAAGGGGAACATGGGCAAATCTCCGTGGATGATGCGGCACGGGAGAGAGAGGCATGAACGGGTTGTGCCAGTGAGTATCCCATCGTTCGATCCTGGAAGTGCTGCGGTCGCCCCAACTTCATGTCAACCAGAATGGCCGCAGGCAGCCAAAGTGAGCAAGGGGGCCGCAACGCGACATCGGTGAGAGTTTTTCCCGCACGCCGGGGTAGGACCAGTATGGAAGACCGATAACGCTATGTTGGTGGATCACCGGCAAGAAGAAGCATCTGTCCCCGGCTGATGACGCTGTCACGCAGGCGGACGAGCGACGCCGATTTTGAAGGGCCCACTGCCACAGACCGTGGAGTGTGGCCGCAACGACCTAGAAGGAATCGAGTCTCGCGTCTACCAAGGAGGGGGAAGCATGACAAGCAAAAACGACGCTCTCACCGCCCTGCTCATCGGCGTCGTTGATCTCGTCGGCTCCAATCACTTCACCCCCCTGGAAGCCAATCCACCATGTGGCGCGGTGGGCAACGGTTGCCCATCTCGCCCACGATCCCCACTTTCAACTTGTGAGATCGTGGGCCGCTGACTGCATGTCCAACTGCATCTCACCACGGCGGGTACGGTCTCCCCGGCGACTTGGCTGGTGTCGTTGACTTGCCCCGCCTACGCGACACCAGCAGCACGTGTCACATCTTCCTGGGTGATGTCCCAGCGCGAGGCATCGTAGATTGGCTGCCCATCACGCACGACAATCACCTGCGGTGATTCGTGGGTGATACCCAGCCGGGTCGCCACCTCTTGGGAGAGGGCTTTCTGACGCTCCACGTCAATGAGCAGAATCTCGCCGGGGACAGTAGCAAGTTGCTCGTAGGCGTGGCGGCTGATCGGGCAGGCATAGTCATGTTTGAACAGCACGACTGGTTGCTCGGCAGATGCCGCGAGGCGCCGTTCCAGTTCGTCCTGATCAGCGACGGCGACGAAGCGCTCGTCCGGATTTCTTGCCGTGCCCTGCTCGATACTCATCCTGTGGTTCTCCTCGTGTCACGATCATGCCGTTTTCGGCTCCGCCAGTTATGCGAACCCATGTCTCCCCCCTCCCTATCCACACCACGTGCCACCCATCGTCCTGATCGCCGGACGCAACGCCTCTCCTACGGAGTCATGCGGCTGATGGCGCCGGAAGCGGGAGGTGGCGGAACGTAGGTCCGGAAGTCCCGGTCTTCAGCCCGCGGGCGCGGGCACGGATTACGCAGGTTGAGCAAGGAGACCCGTTCCACCGCAGGGAGGCTAACCGAAAGGTTATCAACAGTGAGGTCGGGCTCGTCCCGTCACACGGCCCGGGACGCCGTTCGCGGGCGCGGCACCGTCACGGCGCCCGTTACCGAGTTCGGGAACACGAGGCGCGTTCGCCTGATCTCAGCCGGCGCTCTCGCCCAGCGACAGGATGCTCGGGAGGCCAGTCTGCCACGTGCGCCAGGTGTCGCCTGCGTCTTCCGTCAGCAGCAGATCGCCGGACTTGATCCCCGCGATGAGCGTGTGCGGGCGGGCACGCAGGGCCAACAGCGCGTAGGGCATCGCACGCAGCGGCCGCACCAGCCCCGTGCCATCGCCACCAAGTGCTTGCCAGAGAGCGTCCCCCCCGTTTGCGGTAGATCATGGCCTGGGCATCTCCGCCCGGGCGATGGGCGAGCGCGGGGCTAAGGCTGGCCGAGATGTACCAGACGCCGGGATCAGCGTCGTCGATCGCCAGCCCCAGGTGCAGTGCCGGTCGATGCCCTCGTCCGCCGCCCGACAGGTCCTCCCGGCGTCTGTGGAGAGCGCGGCCCCACCGCAAGCAGCCTCGTAGACGCGCTCCGGCGCCAGGGGATGGGTGGCGAGGGCATGGGCTCGTGCTGCGAGCCCGGTTTGTGGTCCTCCCAGGTGAGGCCACCATCACGCGTGGTCATCACCCCACCCAACTCGATCCCAACATGGATGGTGAGCGGGTCGGCGGGGTGCAGGGCGAGATGACGATGGAGAGCACGCGGGCTTCGACCATGCCTGGCCCGACCGACTCCCACGAATCGCCGCCATCCAGGCTGCGGGAAATGCCGAGGTCAAAGGTGCCAGCAAAGATCCGCCGCGGATCGTGGGGATCGACGGCGACGCACATCACGCCGTTCACAATGTGCCCCCTCGCGCGACTGCTGTTCGTTCCCCAGCACGATGGTCGTCTGCACCAATGCGCCATCAACGCTTTCGAGGCGGGCTTACATCATCACCGGTGGCGGCCAAGAGGCAGAAGGGGAACATGGCAGTACTCCTTCGGTCGAACGCATGGACGACAGCATACCGGGCGGCGACGAGGTCGCGGCCTGAGTCAGCAGGTCGGGACCGGAGCAACTGGCAACGGTCGCTCCGCTTTCGCGTGCCGCGACGCCGGTATGCGGTCTACTCGTGAACGGTGAACTGCACTGTATGCGCCCGAAGGAACGCGCTCTGATGTCGCGCGACCGGACATCTAGACCACTCAGAGATCATCCTCCGCTTCACTGCCGACGATGCGGAGCGGGAACCCTGGGCTGCAGCGGCATGAAAGCTACCTTGACGCGGAGCGACGAGCCGGACAGTGCACATGCCGTCAGTCACTCCAGGGTGAAGTAGTCACTTGGGGACAGAAGCCAGAAGTGAGACCATCCCCGGGAGTGTCAAGGCTAAGATCGTGGGTTCGACGGGTTCCACCGCGCCGGTGCGTCATCCGGCAGGGTATTTCTCGCTTTCCGGTGCGCCGGAACGGCAGCAGGCTTGATTCTCTCGACGCACTGCTAGCGTCACAACACGACTGCGCAAGCTCACGGCGTACCAGGAAGCAACGATTCGGGAGTGGCATCCAAGGCCCCGCTCTCGGCTGACCCCCCAAGAGCATGAAGTGGCAATTGCAGGTGCTTCGATTCTTTCGAATTGAAACGTCGAACCCAGGTGTTTCTCGATGAAACCGATTGCAAGAACTTCATGTGCACGTTTCTCAAGGACACTCCGGACTCCGGCGAAATGTCAAAGTTCTCAGCCTCCACCAAATGGATCGGGCTGTTACGCGTTCCAGTTCGGCCACAGTCCGCTTCAGCTCCTCAGTCAGAGGAGTGGACTCGACTTCTTGGAAGATGTCGGCAAGCGCCCGGTAGTACCAGAGCGTGCCGTCACGCCCGCCGTTGAAGCGACACCAGAGTCGGTCACCTAATTGCTGGTAGTCGGCGAGGATCGCCCGTGCGTTATGCAGTTTGTCGGCGGCCGAGACGAGCCGGACTGATGGAGAAGCGTCAGAGACGTGCGCGATGTATGCCTCCTTGCGTTCCCGCCACGGGGGCTTTGGTATCGTGTCAGCGTCGGTGCAGCCGTCGACGATGGTGACGACCGCTTCCCCAAACTCCTCAAGGATAATCTCGCGCGTCGCCGGGCCACCTCGGTCCTCGACCGCGTCGTGGAGAAGGGCGGCAATTGCTTCGTCCTCAGTGCCGCCGTGCTCCAGGACAATCGCCGTCACCGCCAGCAAGTGTGAGATATACGGAATGGAGCCTCCTTTCCGCAGCTGGTCTCGGTGGAGCTGGCTCGCGTAGACCAGAGCATCATCGAAATGCGTCGAAAGCGTCGATGTCATGTTCAGCCTCCGTTCGGTGGTTTCCATCCGGGGAGAGATCGCCGCGGTTGTGATCGGCACAATCTCCGTGATTGCCGTTGTCCTCCCGAGGCGAGCCGACTCAGATTGTCCACGAGCTAATCGGAGATTGGTGGATGCTGTTCAGGAAACATCCGCTCCGTTGTGGCGCGGAGGGTGTCGGCATGACGCCAGCTCCATTCTGGCGTTCGACTCGCATATTGTCACGTTCTTGGCGGGACGACTCCATGAATCAGCACGGCGATGTCATGGTCAGGTCCCTATCGCAAATGGATGTTGAATCCTTGCTTCCCAACCCAGCGACGAGAAATGAGCATCTGTTATGTTGCGGCGAATGGTCGCCGGTGTTGTCATTGCCGCCCTACTCATCGCCGCGGTTCCTTTCTCTGGTTTCGCCCAGACTGGTAACGACCAGATCGGCACGGGTGACGAACTTGACTGCGGGAACTTCCTCGCCGGCTCAGAAGGGGGACAGGAACACGCGCAAGACTTCTACAACGCCGATAGGCAGGATCTCTATGGCCTTGACGGACCGCGAGGCCCAAACAACGACACCGTCGGTGAGCCTGATGTGCCATGCGAGACTGAGTCCGATCTCGGGAGGGAATCGCCCGCCGCGTGTGGGAATTTCCAGGAACAATCCCATGCTCAGGCACTACTCGATACTGTCGGTGGGGAAGATCTCTACCCCCTTGACCTGGACAACGATGGCACCGCCTGCAATGGAGGCGACACCGCTCCTCCAGGCACTCTCGGCAGTAGCGGCGCGGGTGCCCCAGACGTCCTCGATGAAAATCCTCTCCCTTCGGGAGAGGCGTCAGCCTTAGGAGTTCAAGAGAGTGAAGGGGAGTTGCCGCGCCACCCGTATGTTGCGTACATAGCTGCGGGAGGTGTCCCGATTGGCGCTCACACCTTTGACCTTGTCTCCCAAGGGCAGGTGGCGACCGCCAGTGGCGAGAGCACCCCAATCACCAGAGCTCAGACGGCGGACGATGGATCAAGAATCCATCGTGGACACGACCGACAGAAGGCGAAGCACAGCAAGAACTCGGGCGGAAAAAAGCACAAGAGCAAGCAACACAAGAAGAAGTAAGCGCGAAGTGTTGGGGCGCCATAAGTGCGTCTACGCCTCTCCTCATTCGCGCGCCTCGTACGGCATTCGCTCTTCACCAAGAGGAGGGAGGACGCGTTCCCACCCTTGGATCTCCGAGCTGCTGAGACCCACAGTGCCAGCTGGGAGATTAGCCATTGGCCGCTCCACGCTTGCGGTCAGTTGCGATCTTGCCCGGTTCTCGCACGCGGTTGTTAGGTGGCGTTAGCGAGACCCCATCGGGCAATTGACGAGCGCAGGGATCAAGACACGTCCGTGGGTACGGCGACGCACATCACGCCGCGCCCCTCGAGATTGAGCGAGGCAAGGACCGCCTCTCCATCCTTGCTATCAAGCTGGGCGACGGCGTCACCCGTCGCGGCGTACAAACGAAAGGGCTGCATGGCCGTTCCTCCTCTATCGATTGAACCCGAATGACTCTCTCGACGTGAGAATGGAGACGGCTCATCGCCTGTCCAGCCCAAGCCACGCCCGGTCCTCGTGCCGGCGCCGGCCAGCCCTCATCCACATCGAGACACGCGAACACGCCGGGTCCCCAACCAGGCGGAGTTCCCCGCGCGGGCTGTTCACAGGGGCCATCAACGCAAACCGAATGGTGCGCTGTTCCTGAATTGACCATGCCCATGTTCCCGGCGCGGCTGCTCACTCCACGCTCCCCTGATGAAATGGAGGCAGATCAGGAACGACCTGGAACGACATACGAAACGGAGATCACCGGCATGGACACCACGACCTTCGACACCCTCACCCGCACCCTCACCACCTCGACCACCCGCCGCTCTGCCCTGCGTGGCCTCGTCGCTGGCGCCGCTGCCACAGCAGTCGGTGCCGGGCTGCTGCTGGGATCCGGGGACACCTCCGCCAAGCGCCGCAAGGGCGGCAAGAAGGGCGGCAAGAAGGGCGGCAAGGGCCAGGGCCAGAAGCTGCAGCCGGGGACGCGCTGCCAAACAGATAACCAGTGCACCACGGGCTACATCTGTGAAGTCCCCGTCAACGGCTCCAACTCGGATGAGTACTGCAGTGGTGGACAAGGTGCGGTCTGTGGCGCGCCGAATGGGGATGGGGATGACACCTTCCCCTTCTGCGCGGTGGGCTTCGACTGCACCCCGACCGGCAACCGCTACACCTGCCAGGCGGTACCGGACGAGATCTAGCCGCTACCCCCCAACTCCCTGCTTTTCTCCCCAGGATTCGGCTAGCCGAATCCTGGGGATTCTGTGTGCTTAAGAGGGATGTGACGCCTGGAATGCCATCGGGCAATGCCTACCGCATGCGGCATGTGGCAGGCATTACGGGAGGAAACCTGGTGGCACCTCCGCGCTCGCGGGTTAGCTTCCCGGCGTGCTGACCGCCTCGCTATCTGGGACGATGGCATCCGTTTCTTTCTGGGCGCGGCGCTCGGCCACCCGCTGATGGAGCGCCTCGGTCTTGCGGTCCCTTTCCTGGTCTCGGTCGCTATAGCGCTGGGTAAAGTCTTCGTCGAGTCCGACGTTGTCGGTATAGAGAATGAAGGCGGTAAACGCCCCGGCACCAGGGCCAGACGGTCCAGCCGGAAAGATCTGGACTGACAGGATCCCTTGCCCCGCGCTCTCCAGTTCCTCCAGCATGGTGTTCAGGGTGTCTTCCAGGTGCTGGGGCGATCCTGCTTCCACACTCCTCGTTCGCGTGCGATGTTGTAGACGCTTGACTTCCATTCTGGCTCCTTGCCGCACCTGCATGTCTTGTTGGACCGTAGAACCACAGTATGACGATGCCACGGCCCGGCCAATCATGCCACGCCACGCGTTGCGGCCCCGCCAATGAGAAGCCCTGCCGGCAGAGGAGAGACTTCTCAGGCTTGATCGATCATGCCTGCACCCATTGCGTCCGTCGCACCTGACCGGATCCTGGCCCAGGCCATCGTACTGAACGATGCCACTATCACCGTGACACCCCCGCTCTGCCCCCTCGCACCCACCACCCCCGCGTGGCACAATCACGCGGATGACGAGCACCACGACCCACCAGAACCTGGACGACCTCCGGCGGTTGCGCCGCGTCCGTGACCGCATCGACCGTGAGTTCGAGCAGCCGCTGAATGTCGAGGACCTCGCCCGGGGCGTGGGCATGTCCGCCGGGCACCTCAGTCGCCAGTTCCGCCTCGCCTACGGCGAATCCCCGTACAGCTACCTCATGACCCGGCGCATCGAGCGGGCCATGGCGCTGCTGCGGGAGGGTGAGCTGAGTGTCACCGAGGTCTGCTTCGCGGTCGGTTGCTCATCGCTGGGCACCTTCAGCACCCGCTTCACCGAACTGGTCGGTGTCCCGCCGAGCGTCTACCGCGTGCAGGCAGCAGACGCCACGGTGGGCATCCCCCAGTGCGTGGCCAAGCGGGTGACGCGGCCCGTCCGCAACCTGATCAGGAATCAAGAAGCAATCCCCCCAGAGCACCCCTAAAGTAGATGCCACGGCAGTTCGCCGAACGGCTTTCGAAAGGGGTTCTGACATGACCATCTCCATCAGCGCCAGCTTTCTCCCGCACGAGGATCCGGAGGCTTCGCTGACCTTCTACCGCGACGCCCTCGGCTTCGAGGTCCGCAACGATGTTGGCTACGGCGGGATGCGCTGGATCACGGTGGGCCCGGCAGATCAGCCCAGTGTCTCCATCGTCCTGCAGCCGCCAGCCATTGATCCTGGCATCACCGATGAGGAGCGCCGCACCATCGCCGAGATGATGGCGAAGGGCACTTTCGCTGGCATCGTGCTCGCCACCCGCAACCTCGACGAGGCATTTGCCCGCCTGGAGGCCGCGGGTGTGGATATCGTGCAGGAACCGACCGACCAGGACTACGGCATCCGTGACGCCGCCCTGCGCGATCCCGCCGGCAACCTCATCCGGCTCCAGGAAATCGCCTGACCCAGGCGCGGTATCCCGCTGCCACTAACCACCACCACCTGCCAACGCGGTAGCTCCCCGGCGACCTGCACGCCGGGACCACCAGGGACATGCCCCGGAAGGAGTTCTCCGTGAACCGGAACATCTGGATACGCCAGGCTCACCGCTGGGTCTCCATGGCCTTCACTATTTCCGTCATCATCGTCACCGTCGTGATCTTGACCCAGGAGCAGCCTGCCGAGTGGGTGTACCTCTCACCGCTCCTCCCCCTGGCCCTGCTCCTGCTCACCGGCCTGTATCTCTTCGCCCTGCCGTATCTCAGCGGGCGACGCGGTGGCCAGCGCGCCATTCGCGACGCGTGATCCAGGTGGGGTGGAACGGCAGGCGTCAGTACAGACCTCTCCGTATGCACGCCATGCCCTTCTGCGATGCAACGGAAGGGGGCACGGACATCGCGTATGGCGTTCCCGGCGAGCGGTTACGCCAGTTCGTCCGCGGTCGGCGGCTGGAAACAGGGCAGGTACGCCTGCAGCTCCGCCGCGGTCACCCGGAAGGTAGCCTGGGGCAGCGCCGCGTTGCGCTGCTCCAGGCGGCGTTCCAGTTCCGCGACCGGGGCATCGAGGAAATGCAGCTTCAGCGGAATCGCCAGGGCGGCGGCACGCGTCCGGTAGTCATCACGCTCCTGGCGTGACCAGACACCTCAATCCAGCACGACATGGTTCCCCAGGTGGATCGCCTGCACCGCCAGATCCCACTGCACGTGCTTGATCGGGACACGCACCGCGTCATCGTTCGGCGTGCCTGGCGGAAAGAGGCGCAGCCCCACTCGTCCTCCGAAAGGCGCAGGGCCGGCAGGTCCGCTTCAAGCTGTTTGGCGCGCGTAGTCTTCCCGCTGCCGGGCAGGCCACACAGCAGGTGGAGGGTCGGGGTCGTCACACGCGGATGATACGCGGCTATCCAGGCAGCCCACCGTGACTACGAGGTCCAGACGGTCTTCCGGGGCTGGAACACTCCCTCAACGAACGCCGGGCCCTCTACGCCCCAACTCCAACTCGTCCGGGGACGGATCACCAGGTACTCGGCGGGGCCGAAGCGTCCATCCCGGTGCTCGATCGTGGCCTCGCCGTGGATCTTGACCGCCATGGACACCGGCGGGTCAAACGAGAGCAGGCTGTCGATCACGATGGAGACCTTCGTGTTCCCCGCCGCAATGTTGCGATATTTCCGTGACTTTTGCAGATCGTGATAGCTGCCGATCACGATCGCATCGCTGTCCAGTTCGAACGTCACCGCATCGGCATCCGGCTGCCCCGTCACGTCGATGGTGGCCAACCGGGCCAGCGGCTGCGAGACCAGATACGCCCGCTCCTTCTCCGAGAACATGCCTCACCCCTTTGTTATCGTCGGGCGGTCTGTTGCAACCAGGTGTCGTCACCAGGCGCCACCGCCACGTCATCTCAGGGTGAGATTGTGGAGGGTGTGGGCAGCGCCGAGAATGGCAGGTTTCTGGCAATCACCCGGACGGGGGATAGGCGTACGCCAGTGACCTTCCCGGTTCATTTGGCCGCGCCAGCCGGAACCGGAGGTGCAGACCGGCATCCTCGATCATGGCCACCTGCTGCGCGAACTGCTCGTTGGTGACAATGAGGGGGTAGGCAATGCCCCAGTCGTGCGCGAGCCACGGCCCGAGCGCATCGAGCAGCCGCCGGTCCAGCCTATCAGGGAGCCGGGATTTGCGAACCCAGAAGTAGACCGCCGCATCAAATCCGGTCCATTCAGCGCCAGCCACCGCCGAGATCCGCGACTTCGAGAACAGGGGCGCGGAGGTCGGGAAGATGTAGACGCAACCCAGGCATTGTGTCTCGTCCGGGTTCAGCACGGTGTAGGTGAAGGATTCACTTGCGGCGTGGCGCTGCTCGAGTTTGGCCAGGTCCTCGCGGTTGGCCTCCACCGTGAAGTCGTCTTCCGGCCATGTCGACTGCTCCCAGAGCCGGAGAAACTCCCGGCTCTCCATGACCGCGTCGTAATCGAGCGCGGCATCAGACGCCCGGATGGGACGGAGCAGGAACTCCTTGGTCCGCAACTCGTCCGGGACATGGAACTCTGACGTGTTGAAAGCCATCAACCTTTCCTTCAGGGGTTCCTGGAATGCATGGTCCCCTCCCCAACAACCACCGCAAGAATGCCGCGTTATCAATGACACCGCTGGCACGGGCGGCGAGCCGAAAGCACCACCCCCTGTGGGCTGGGCTACCGAGTTACGCGGCCATACTCCTGCTCACCGTCGGGCGTGTCGACGAAGATGGGCCCCGCGTCCTGGTCATTGGTGCCGCGGTACTCCGCATCGCCAGTAGGGTCTTCGCTTACGGGAGCCCCCGAGCCACTCCTGCCGCGGCCTACCTCCGGGTTTTCCTCGTCCTGCTGCCGGATCTCGACTTCGCGACTGCGGGAATCTTCGGACTGATCGGTCATCACGCACTCCTTCAGGTGTTTGGCGACTTCCACACTAGCGGCAGCGTAGCGGGATATAGGAGACCAGAGTTCAGGCCCGCGCTACATCTGGCCGCGATGCCTCAGTGTTCCCTCCAGCCAGGCTTTCCGCGTGCATCATGCCCGGACACCAGCGCATTGCCTCGAGCAGTTGCGGCACCTGCACGTAGGACACCCGGCAGACACTCTTCGTCGTTCGAGAGCTGGATTGGAGAGACGTGACGCCCCTCCATTCCAGCAACCTGTTCCGTCCAGAGCAACGTGCCGACAGCGGCAATGCCTTTGGACAATGCCGATTGGCATCGTTCCCAAATCGGAGGACCGCAGGCAGGCCTGAAAGGTAGTTCAGCCAGCTTTACGTCTAGTTGATAACGTGGCTAGCATCCTGACCAAGAACGCCAGAAAGCCCCACGACAATGTCGTGGGGCTTTCTGGCGGAGCAAGCTCCGGAAAAGCGTCGATTTACGCCGCGGGGACGCTGGCTGGGTCGAAGGGATCGGCGCCGAGGGCTGCCTCGTCCCCATCGTAGTAGCCGTCGCCGTCCGTGTCCGGGTTGCCGGGGTCGGTGCCCACGGCGGCTTCATCGGCATCGGCCAGGCGGTCGCCATCGCTGTCAGCAGCGGCATTGCCGGTCGCAGCCGTCTCAGTGGAGAGGTCCGTGGCAGCGGTTTCCGTGCCGCCACTGTTGGTGGCCGCGCCACTCGTGTCATCCCAGACCACCGGGCTGGTGCCCGTGGCAAAGGCCTCTTCACCGTCGCCCAGGCCGTCGCCATCGGTGTCCCAGTAGTAGGGATCGGTGCCGTAGATGTTGCTCTCGTCCACGTCCGCGATACCGTCGGCATCGGAGTCCACGGCTGTCGCGGTGTCTACGGGCGCGGTGTTGACCGGCTCCACGTAGGTGGTGTCGTCGTAGACCGGGGCTGGCTCCGAGGGCACGTACGTGCCCTGGTCCCCGACGTTGACACTGGAGTCTGGATTGTCGCTGACGGAGTACGTGCCGTCTGGCCCCAGGAGCGACGTCCCCGGCGAGCCGCCGTTCACCGTCCCCGGCGCGGCGGTGGCGGACCCTGGTCCAATGTTCGCAGCGTTGCCGTCGGTGGCGGTGATATTCGCGCCAGGAATGGGCGCGACCACCGGAATGTTCGCGCTGCCGCTGGTCGTGCTGATGGGCGGGCCAATGGTGTTGGTGCCCGGCCCGACGTTCACATCGCCGTAGACCACCGTCGGGCCGTCGGCATCCACTGCCGGGCTGCTGGGGTTGGCCGCGCCGGAGTTGCCATCGGCGTTGATCGTTTCCTGGGCAAGAGCCAGGCCGCCGGAGAGGGCGAGGCTGACGCCCACACCCAGGCTAAAGATCGATTTCAGGTACTTCATTGCTGGCGCTCCCGAATGGGGCAAGAGAAATTGTCCCTATCCCTCAACGTGCAGGCAGAGCTGCCGACACGGAATCATCACACACCATTGCAAACGGATAGATCACCAACCCGGTTTCGGTGCGACAGCAATGAATATTTGGGAATGATGGGGGAACGCTACCGATTCGGAGTGATGGTATACGGCCGGAAGCACCGACATTCCGCGTCCAGGCGAGAGTAATCGCCAGTGGCATCACCGCTACTGGGCAGCTGATGGGGTGGCCATTATCTGCGTGGATTCCGGGCAGGATACCGCGCCGGGATAACGTCAGGGAGCGCCTCCACAGCCACCGGCCTGGCCCCGGTGGGCGACGTTCCGAGCAGTTCCGCCTGCGACCCCGAAGCACGGTGTATTCCATGCAGCGGCAGTTTTGGCTAAACACCGGGTCACAGGGTGAAGCATGTGGCCGGGTGTTTCGCCATAGTCGCGCCTCGCTCCGTCGATGCTGATGTGTAGAAGGCATCGACGGAGCGGCGTGGGTCGAATCAGCTGCGGAGGAACCTGCTGTACGACCCGACAACAGTGCAAGGTTGCGGTCAACTCCAGGTTTTGCTGCGGTAATGCCTTCGCACCGTGCACTCAGAGTTCTGACTGTTGTAGCGGGAACTGCGTCAACGGCGCGTGCATCGGTAATCAATGAGCCGGACCGTGAGGATCGCTGGGGAAGGCCATACGATGGATGGTTCGCAGTTCAATCGGCTCGCTCTTGCAGTGCCTATCCTGCGGAGCTGTCGGGCCGTCGTCTCGCCCTCCCCGTTTTCCTTGCGTCTGCACCCCGCAATGCTTGGAAGGCCAAATACCGCGGCGAATATCTCAAGACAGGTGGGGGGGCAGCAACTGGTGCACCAGGGCCAGGAGGGCCACGAGGCCAAAGGGCTTGGCCAGGAACGCGATGGACCTTGGGTTCAACGCATGGGGGACCAGTTCCGGCCGCTGCAACACATCATGGACCGCACTGATCGCGATGACGGGCAGCAGCGGATCCTGTCGGCGCAGCAGGTCGACGACGCGCAGGCCATTCAGTCCTGGCAACAGGACATCGGCAATGACCAGGTCCGGGTGCCGGATGGTCGCCGTCGTGAGGGCCGCTTCGCCATCAGCGACGGTCTCGACGTCATAGCCCAGCGGCCGCAGCGTACGCGCGATGAGGTTGCGCGTCTCGGGATGGTCGTCGACGACGAGGATCACAGGGGGCACGCGGCGTACTCCAGCTGCGAGATCGCCACGAGCCGTTGCGGCCTGCCCCTGGCAATTGATGACGTGCGTGCACCGTGGTGTGCTGAACAAGGACAGGAGGGAGCACGAGTCGGTCCCTTGCCTCGCGTTCGTAACGGTCATCCCTCCTGTGCAACGGCGTTGTCACGCCGCGCCCCGCATGCTTGAGCACAAACCCCAGTGACGCCTTTGCCGCAGCGCGGGGTGCACGGGTGTTACGGAAGGACTCCCCATGCTCGACTCCACATCAGACCCAACTGAGGACCTGACGACCATCCCCGTACCAAACCTGGAAACGACCGCCGTGCCGCATCTGACCACGCCGCTGGCGCGGGACGAGGTCGCGGCGCTCATCACCGAGCGGTATCGCAGCCTGATCTTTGCGGCTGCGCGTTCAAACGCCCCAGAGGCTCACCGGGCACCATAAGCGGGCCATGAGGCGGTCTGCTGCCTGTGCCGGCTGATCGCCGCGTAGCGAGACGAGCGCGTTCCTGCGGCACCCACAGCACTACATCCGCGGCCATGGCGGCACGCGCCTGAGCCAGTTCCCGGCGGAGCTCGTCGTTCTCGATGGCAAGCTCCTCGATGCGCGCCAGCAAGGGCCGGCATCATTGCCGCGACCGGCACTCCATACAATGCCAGCGATACACAAAGCGGCCCCGAGCAATGCCCAGGGCCGCTGATCATACCGGTCGAGGTGAGGAGATAAGCTACCTTCGGCCCCCCTTGCCGCCCTTCTTGCCCTTCTTGTGCTTCTTGTTCTTCTTGCCGTTGTCCTTGCCCTGATCCTGGTTCTGATCATCAGCAGCGTCCGTGACGCTGGAATTAGAGCCCGCTGGGTCCGTCACTGACGAAGCTGCCGAATCCTCAACCATCAACTCCATCCCATCCGTGGCGCCGATTTGATTCCACGGGCCCACTGGCTGGATGACGATCCACATGGACTGGCATGACGTCGTCCCACTGTAATAGTAGAAACAGAACTCCTGGTGGTCGTCGTAGAGGCAATCGACGGTGACCCATCCGTAGTTTTCTTCGACCTCGACCTCTGGTTCGCCTCCGTTCCTGAAGCACTCGTCGATCAACGCATTGGCCTTGTCGACCGCCACCTCTCGGCCACTCTTCGCCTGGGCAGGAGACGCCGAAAGGCCACTCACCAGCACGGCGAGTGCGAGCGCGAACGTGCCGAGTGCGATCTGCCACGGAGCGTGTTGCCTGTTCATCCCCGTCCTCCTGTGTCGCTGCCACCGAGGCCGGCCACCCGATCTCGTGCCTTGACGATAGGGGCGTACGACGGGAGCGACGATCACCCAGGGAACGGCTCAGGTGTCAATTCGGACACACCAGCGGCCCCGAGCAAAAGCCCAGGGCCGCTTGTCTGTCTGGAAGTGTGCGCTGTGTTCACCTTGGAGGACGTTGCGTTGATTGCTTCAATTACTCGCCCGGCGGCACTCACCTTCCGCCGGGCGAGGGCAATCCTCAGTCAGACCAACGTCAGGAAGGGCAGGTCTGGTTCGGAGCGGGACAGGTGCCGGAGATGGTGCCGAAGCATTGTTTGCCGAGCGGCAGATTGCTGCAGATCACGGCGCCGGAATCCAGCGTCACCGTGCCCTGGTCGTTGTAAATCCCCCCGCCATCATTGGCCGCGGTGTTGCCCGTCACGCGGCTGCCCGTCTGCAGCGTCAGCGTGCCGTTGGCGTTGTTGTAGATCCCCCCGCCTTGGTCCGTCGCGGTGTTCCCCGTCACGCTACTGCCCTCTTTCAGGGTCATTGTGCCGGCGTTGCTGGTGCCCCCACCGTTGTAGATGCCCCCACCATAGACCCCGGTGTTGCCCGTCACGCGGCTGCCCGTCTGCAGCGTCAGCGTGCCGTTGTTGTCGATCCCCCCGCCTTGGTCGAACGCGTAGTTGTGCATCACGCTGACCCCGAGCAGGCTGAGCGTGCCCTCGTTGCGGATCCCCCCGCCGTTGTGGTTGACCGAGTTGCCCTTCGTGATCGTCAGGTCCTGCAGCGTCACGGTAGCCCCCGCCGCGATGTTGAGCACGCGAACGGCGTTTCCTCCATCGAGGATAGTCTTTGCCGCTCCAGCCCCACGGAGGGTCAGGTTTATATCAATGTGGGCCGTGCTCTCCAGGTTCCACGTCCCGGCACACAAGGTCATCGCGTCCCCAGGACTCGACGCAAAGATGATGGTCTGCAGAGCGACCGAGTCCTCGATGCACGACGAGTCCTGGCAGGTGCCACCCTTACAGGAAAGCCCCTCGCAGCAGTCCGCGTTGCCGGTGCAGGTCACCCCATCCGTGCCACAGCCAGGCGGTGGTGGAGGGACGGCCTGACAGACCCCGGCCTGGCACGTCCCCGTCGAGCACGCGGTCCCGTTGTCCTTTGGCTTGCACTTGCCCTTCTTGCACTGCTTCTTGCCACTGTTGGTCTTGTGGCATTTGCCCTTCTTGCACTGCTGGCATCCACCGCAGCTGGGCTTGCACTTCCCTCCAGCCTCGGCATCATCAACACTGCCGGCAGCGGTGATCCCCAGGGCAACGCCTCCGAGGGCGAGGAGGCCGCGCACCGGGGTGCGGCGGTCCATCGCCTGGGCCAGGCTGCGGGTGAGGTGGTCAATTTGGTGCTCAGTCATGGGATGTCCCGTCTCATACAGCACCGGCGCAACGCGCATCCCCAGAGATCGGGATGAGATCGGGAGGTACTCCCTCCACCGTATGGCCTGCGCGTGCCAAAGAGACGTAAGACGAGAGGAAGATGTGGCAACACCGTGCCAGTCCACCAGCAGAGGCAAATACGAAGGGGAAGACTGTCGAGCAGGGCGTCGCCAGTCCACTCCTGACGATAGGGCTCATGTGGAACGCCATGTAATGCAGCGGCCCCGAGCATAAGCCCAGGGCCGCTACTCCACTCAAGCTCGTCAGGGGGAGTCCTACTTGCGCCCCTTGCCGCCCTTCTTGCTCTTCTTGCCCTTACCCTCCTCCAGCGCGGCAGCGCGGACAGGAATGGCGTTCAGGCTGCTGGCGTGGCACTGGGCGACGCTTGAAGGGCTGGTTCCCCCGCGGCGTGTGCCTCGGGAAGCGCAACCGGTTCGTGGCAGCTGGCCAGCGCCAGGCACCCCGCCTGCGCCTCAGCCAGCTCCAACACCACCCCGAGCGGCGTGTTTTGGCTGCTGGCGACATCGATGCCGGCTACGACGTCGCCCACACGCGTGTAGACGGCATAGCCGACGATGCGCCGATCCTCGCGAAGCGAGTAGCTGAAGACGCGCGATTCCTCACCGATCACCGCAACGTCGGGAATCTCCTCGATGTCGACAAAGCCTTCCTCGCCCTCGAGCAGTGTGACCGGGTGCTCGGCCAGCCAGGTCGAGGCCGCCTCGGCGGTCGCGGACCGGTACAGGGCCAGGTCGAGTTCGTCGACCGTCCCTACATTGAGCACGCTCTGATAGACGTCGGTCGCCCAATAGGTGGCACCCTCGATGAGCACGATGGTCCCGGAAGGTCTGTCCACAGCAAACGACGTGATGGGAACGCCCTCGCGAACAAGGTACCCCTCTGGGGCCCGCTTGCCCTCCACGCGAACGAGGCGATTGCTGAGGCCTGGAGCGCCCGTGGTTCGGACCTCCTCGATGCGATCTCGCAGCTTCGCGGCTAACGCCTCGACCTCAGCCGCATCGGGCTCCTGATTCATCCAATCCGTGATCGACACCTCGGCGACCAGGTTGCCGGTGCGGAAGGTCAGATACACCGCGTTGAGGGGCGTACCCGTGGGGCCGTGGACGCCGCGCCATCGCGTGAGCTCCGCCTCCTCTCCGACGGGCGTCGTCAGCGGAATGTCCTGGAACGCATCATCCCGTGCCTCAAGCTGACGCTCCAGATAATCGAACCCCGCCGTGGCTCCTTCCACCGAGGCGTACTCGGTGATGGCCGTCACAATGCGTTGTCCGACCGGATTGGAGACACCCTCCGGGGTGGCCGCGCCTCCGGTCGTCGTCGCGAGCCGCACGAAAGACAGACTGTACCGCCGGCTGTAGCCGGCCGCGCGCAAGTGACCAAGCACCTCGAAGGTGGGGAGACCATGCCGCGTCGCGTAGTAGTTCGCCATCCCTTCCGTGGTGTTGAACCAGCCCTCCTCGAGGAAGAAATCCGGTTTGTCCAGATCGTGCGGGAGAAGCGTCAGCGCCGGCAGGTCAAGCGGCAGATCTCCGCTCACCGGCGAGGCTCCAGGAGTCGCATCCTGGGCAAGAACGGGGGAAGCTAAGCTCGCGACGAGTCCAAGGTGGAGTACAGCGACCGCGACCCAACGCAACATCGAAATTCTCCTCAGCGTACGACGCTCGTGCCGGGGTTCATGACCGACAAGCAACTGGGCCGGTGAGTTTCCTCACCGGTCCGAATCTTCGCGCGGTAGTTACGCCTACTTGCTGCGCCCCTTGCCGCCCTTCTTGCCTTTCTTGCCCTTCTTGTTCTTCTTGTCGTTCTTGCTGTGGTTGGCGTCCTGATCCTGGTTGTCGTCAGGAGCCGAGACACTCGGGCTGTCGGCAGGAGTCTTCGTGTTCAGGACCTGCCACGTCATGTTCTCCATGTCATCGCCGATGTCGGACCCAGCAGGGGGCGCGACACTCCCGGAGTCATCCAGCACTTCACCGTTGTCTATAATGGACGGATCAAACTCACCTGAGGGAGGGAGGGGGGCTCCCAGCGGCGAGCAGCTCGAGGTGTTCCCCGCGTTCACGCAGCCCCATCCACCGCCCATTCCGCCGGTGCAGGTGATGGTGGTGCTCTTGGGTGGATCGTTCTGATTCGCCACGGTGAGTTCCGGCGACCTCGTGTACCCCACCTCGCCTCCCATGGCATTGCAGGCATCTGCTTGAACCTGTGCCGCGTCGCCCGCATCGCCACCGTGCGTCAGCATAGCCCCCGCCTGTTGGGCACTTGAGAGCGTGAGCAGCCCGATGCACGCCATCGCCAGCGCCAGTCTCTTGATGGTCCGCGTCGCGGTGTTCATCGCGGTGTTCATCGCTGTCCTCCTCTTCGTGTCCTGCTGAGGTCGGCCACCCGATCCTGTACGTCTGACGATATGGCGGCACGCTGAGGGTCACGATCACCCAGGGAACAGCGCAGGTGTCAATTCGGGAACGGTGCAACGGCACTCGTTCCGCCAACCGAACGGGCCGGTGCCGGTGGCCCCCGTGGAAGAATGGGTCGTTGGAGAATCCTCTCCCGCGCCCGTTCAACAGGACACGCGTTTGCAAATCATTCGCATGCTGAGCGCCAGAAACTCCCTTCACACTCGGTGCAGGGCGCGTCTTCATGTCCCCTGCTCCCTCCCCCAGTTCTGCCAAGCAACGACGGTTCCATGTAACCCTGCTGCAATCGCTTCCTCCACGCTGAATGATCCAGGCCGGGTCTGGAGTGCGTATGACCGTCAGGAGTCACGGGAATGACCGTGCGGCCGTCCGCCCCTCGCCGGGCAGGGCGAGGCTCACCCCCGTGACGATGATTCCTGCGGCGCAGACGGTGTGTCGTGGCTGGATACCCGGCAACCGCGTCCGGCGGTGGCTGGTCGGAACGCCCGGCATGATCCGGGCACACACCACAAGGGAGATTGGCTCATGTTCGGATTGACCCGCGGTTCGTCACGTATGGTTCGGCTCGGAGCACTCGGGCTGGTTGGCAGCCTGGCCTTCAGCGCGACGCCCGCCCTGGCCGTCCACGAGAACGTGACGTTTCCGGCCGCCATTCACGCTGGATCGTGCGAAGCTCCTGGCGAGGTCGTGCTCGAACTGGACAACCTGGTGCGGCTGCCGGAAGGCACTGCTGCTGAAGGCGAGCGCGCAGGCGCCCCGATGGCCCAGGTGGTCCATGGCTCACCCGAGGACGCCGCGATTGATCTGAGCGTCGCTGATCTGTTTGCCGCTGATCACATCCTGGCTGTCTTCAACGGCGCTGGCGATACCATCGTGGCCTGTGGTCCGATTGGCGCCTACACCTACGCCGAGGGCGACGATCTGGCGATCGGCCTGCGCGAGCAGGGCGACTCCAATTTCAGTGGTCTTGCGCTCTTGACGGGCAACGACGCCGACGGGCTCGATGTCGAGGTCTACCTCGTCAGCAGCGCCACCCCGCCGCCCGCGGACGCGGCTGCAACCCCGGCCGCGTAAATCACCCCTTTCACAGGTACAAGCCGATAGGGACAAGCCGATAGGGACAGGGCTGGCACTCGAAAGCGCCAGCCCTGTCCGTTCTGCTGCGCTCATCGCCAAGAACGGTTCCGTTATGACAAGAATGCGGCCAGGAACGGTGGCGGTATGGGCATCACGAGGAGTGTCTCGGCGGAAGCATCGTTGCTACACCTCAATGACAGCCCGGTGAATACCATCACTGCCAGCGCAGTGGGTGGTGGCATCTCCAACGACACCTGATCGATGTCGATGCAGGCCAGAACAGTCATTGAGAATATGGCGACTGCGGCAACCCGTAGGCTGATGAACACGGACGGCGGCAGCGTCACGCTCGATGCCGAAAGCGCCGTAGTTGAAAACGACCCCACCAACCGAGTCGGCGCCCCGGCCTGCACCGCGTGGGTCATCCACCCGTAGCCCGGGTATGGCGCCGCGCCGTCCCCGGGCGAACATGCTTCTCACAGGTGTGCGCCAAGAGCGCATGACGCGAGAGAGCACGTCCACTCGCCGGCTCGGCATCTTGAACATGCCACACACGCGAACGCCGCCAGCAGTGCACTGCTGGCGGCGCCCGCCGGAGTCGCCCGGCGCGTTCACGCTAGCGACGCTCCCATTGCCGCCATTCGCGCCAGCATATCAACGGGTCAGATGGCACATAAAAGGGGGGAAGGCAGGCTCGGGGCGCCAGACGCGACCGTTGGCAAGCACGACTGCGCAGCCAGGGCACCACCAGCTTCGACCCGGTGCCCTGGCTGAGGCGCGCCTGACCAAGACGCTACGGCACCCGAGCCGAGGTCTCGCGAAGCGAGCCGGGGTATTCGGCGCGTCACCTTCCCCGGCCATCACGGCGGCCCCTGTCCATGTGCCTTTGACCCAGACCGTCGCGCAAGCTCCCCGGCGTGTTGAAAAACCAACCTCGTGCGTCCCTGGCCAGCGACCTGCAGCCGTCGCGATTACCGACACCGATCCGAGCGCGATGCCCGCCCCGGGTGTGGGCGACGCGGCGGAGCCGTTTCGCGTCCGCGCTACCCCTCGGCCGGCACGGGCCCTGGAACCGGCTCGATTGGCGCGGGCGGGCGGCGGGTGAAGCACACCAGGGCGATAAGCCCACCCACGATCCACGTCGTGGCCCCGGCCATGAAGACCGGGATCACGCCGATGCGATCAATCGCCGGTCCCGCGAAGGCGATGCCGACCAGGGTCGCCAGTCCATTGATGGTTCCCAGGGCGCCGAAGACGCGCCCCCGGTAGGCATCGGGGGCCAGCGTCTGGATCAGGGTGCTGGAGCCGGTCAAATAGGCGACGCCCGGCAACCCGCCGAAGGTGAGGAACCCCGCGGCGACCACAACGGCAGTCAGCCCCGGGCCCGCGATCAACCCGGCCGCGGCAAACCCAAAGTCCCCGATCCCCAGCCCAATCAGTCCGCCGGCCAGGAGTTTCCAGGGTGTGAGCTGCGCCGCGCGGGCCGTGATGACCAGCCCAGCAAGCAGACCGCCGACTGCCTGGGATGAAAGCAGCAGGCCAGCTCCTTGCGGTCCGCCCTGAAGCACATCCAGCGTCAGCGCGGGGAAGCTGGAGAAGAAGACGCCTTCGGCCACCATCCCAACCCCGAGGGCCAGGAACGTGACGCGGAGTCCCCAGCTCTGGCGCATGAGGCGCACTCCGTCCCGCCACTCCAGCCCGGCGCGTCGGAATGGACCTGTGTCGTGGACAACGCCAGGCTCACCTGGCTCGGCCCCGCCACTTGCCCGGATGCGGGCGATCAGGACCCCGGACACGAGGAAGGCGAGGGCGGTCACCCACGCAATCCCCACCATCCCGCTCGCGGCGAACACCACCCCGCCGACCGCCGGCCCCACCAGGATGCCCAGGAGGTTGTTCAGGGAGTTCAGGGAGTTGGCGGCAACCAGGTGGTCCTCTCCCACCAGGTGGGGCAACAGCGCGTTCTCCGCCGGAGCGAAGAAGATGTTGCCGGCGCTCATCGCCGCCCGCACCGCAAAGACCAGCCACAGCCAATCCGGGGAGCCCGCGAGGAGCAACGGAAGGAGCAGCAGCGCCCGCAGGAGGTCGGCAGCGACCATGGTTCGCTTGCGGTCCCAACGGTCGACGAAAACCCCGGCGATGGAACCAAAGAGCACGGTCGGGATGATGCCGGCGGCGAAGACCGCGCCCGACGCGGCCGCGGACCCGGTGACCTGGTAGGCGTGCAGAGGGAGGGCCACAAACAGGGCTGCGTCACCAGCGGTCGAAATCAGTCCGGCGGTCCAGAGCAACGCAAAATCGCGCTGCTGGAACAACGCAAAATTGGCGAAAGCGGCGCGCACGCCCTGGCCCTTCAGTACGCGTCGAACGCCGGGGACGATTGTCGCGCGGCGTACGCCGCGCCGCAACCAGCAGGGGACGCGAGCGTGGTTGTTGTCGCCTCTCGTAGCTCGCGCTCTGGTTCGAGATACCTATGCGGACACTGGTCGGCCTTCCATTGTAAGGATGTACGGAGCCGGGTCATCTGCGAGACGTTCCCTCACCTGCAGGGTTGAGCACGGCACCGAGCCATGGGTGCAGAACACACAGCAATCGCCTGCGGCCGGGCGGAGCGTCTCCCCGCACCCGGTGCTCTGGGACGCGATGACACGGGAGGATGTCGGCATCTCCTCCACCCGCCGCAAGCCACAGGTGGGTCACGTTATCAGCGATTGCAGGGTCATGCTCCCAGGTGACGACGTGCGCGATGCGCGCTCCATGATTGCTGGCCCTTGGCCTGCCAGGCCCTGATCAACTCCACAGAAGCGGCGTCATACCCCTCTCACGTATCTCTAAGGGATATGTCTCGTGCAACGTGGTGCTCCTTATTCGCATTCCCCCTTCCTCCTGCACGGTGCGGACTTGCCATGATATACCCCATGGGGGTATAGTATTTCGAAGGATACTCAACGCCCTTGGACACTGGGACGAAGCCGCCATGAATCAGCACACCCACCACGCGTCAGGACACCGATCGGACGAAGCCCATACCCACCGGGGAGACCTGAGCGACCCGCACGATATCGACCACCAGGCGACGGTCGAGGCCGAGCACGCGGCGATGGACCACGCCAGGCATGCCGGTCAAGGCGGCCACGACAAGCACTCCGGCCACAGCGTGGCGATGTTCCGGGACCGCTTCTGGCTCAGCCTGGTGCTCTCGATCCCCATCGTGCTCTACAGCCACATGGTGCAGGAGTGGCTGGGGTTCACCATGCCGATGTTCCCCGGTAGCGATCTCATTGCCCCGGTGCTGGGCACCATCGTCTTCGTCTACGGCGGGGCGGTCTTTCTCAAGGGCGGCTGGGACGAGCTGCGCCTGCGCACCCCCGGCATGATGCTCCTCATCTCCCTGGCGATCAGCGTGGCCTTCTTCGCCAGCCTGGCCACCTCCCTGGGCCTCTTCAACCTCGATTTCTGGTGGGAGCTGGCCCTACTGGTGACCATCATGCTCTTCGGCCACTGGCAGGAGATGCGCGCCATCGGCCAGGCGCAGGGCGCGCTCAGCGCCCTGGCCGCGCTCCTGCCGGATGAGGCCGAGCGTGTGACGGATGGCCGCGTCGAGACCGTTTCCCTGCCAGCCCTGCGCGTTGGCGACATCGTGCTGGTGCGGCCCGGAGCACGCGTGCCGGCCGACGGCGTGATCGTCGACGGCACGGCGGAGCTCGACGAGTCGATGATCACCGGCGAGTCACGCCCGGTGGACAAGACCATCGGTGACCGCGTGGTTGCCGGGACGGTGGTGGCGGGTTCCGCCCTGCGCGTCCGCGTCGATGCCGTGGGTGCGGAGACTGCCTTGGCCGGCATTCAGCGACTGGTGGAGGCGGCCCAGACCTCCCGCTCCCGCGCGCAGGCGCTGGCGGACCGTTTTGCCGCCCTGCTCTTCTATGTCGCGGTCAGCTCTGGAATCATCACGTTCGTGGTCTGGAACCTCCTGGGTCAGCCAGACGACGCCGTGACCATGGCGGTCACGGTGCTGGTGATCTCCTGCCCCCACGCCCTGGGCCTGGCTATTCCCCTGGTCATCGCGCTCTCGACCGAGATCTCGGCCCGGCAAGGCATCCTGATCAAGGATCGCCTGGCCCTGGAGCGGATGCGCGAGGTCACGACCGTGCTCTTCGACAAGACGGGCACGCTGACCCGAGGCGAGCCAGTGGTCACCGGCGTTGCGGTGACGGACAGGACGGAGGCTGACCTGCTCGCCCTGGCGGCAGCGGTGGAAGCCGATTCCGAGCACCCTTTGGCCCGCGCCATTGTCAACCGCGCGCAGCAGGACGCGCTCCCTGTCCCGGCGGCGTCGGCCTTCCGCGCCATTGCCGGGCGCGGCGTGGAGGCGACTGTTGCCGGGCAAGAGGTCGCCATTGGCGGTCCTACCATGCTGCGCGAGCGTGGGCTCACCGTGCCAGTAGCCCTCGCCGAACAGACGGCCGGCTGGTCCGGGCGCGGCGCTGCGGTCTTGCACGTTGTGGCGGATGGGCGGATCATCGGCGCGCTGGCGCTGGAGGACGCCATCCGGCCGGAAGCCGCCGAGGCGGTCGCCGCGCTCCAGGCGCGTGGCGTGCGGGTGGTGATGATCACCGGGGATGCGCGGCCAGTCGCGGAAGCGGTGGCGCGCGACCTCGGCATTGACGAGGTCTTTGCCGAGGTGCTGCCGGAAGACAAGGACCGCGCAGTGGCCACCCTCCAGGAACGCGGGGAGCGCGTGGCTATGGTGGGCGACGGCGTCAACGATGCGCCAGCTCTCGCCCGCGCCGATGTCGGGATCGCCATCGGGGCCGGCACCGACGTGGCCATCGAGTCCGCCGGGGTGATCCTGGCCAGCAGTGATCCCCGCTCCGTGGTCGGGGTGATCGAGCTGTCGCAGGCCAGCTACCGCAAGATGCGCCAGAACCTGGGCTGGGCTGCTGGCTACAACGTCGTCGCCATCCCGCTGGCGGCAGGCATCCTGGCCTCGGTGGGGTTCGTCCTCCCGCCCGCCGTGGGCGCGGTCCTGATGAGCGTCTCGACCATCGTCGTGGCGCTCAACGCCCAGTTGCTGCGGCGGCTCGATCTCCGCCCCGAGCGCGTCGCCCCGATGCCGCGCCTGGCGTGACCCGAGCGGGCTTCTGCCGGGAGGCATTGATGACGGAGCACCGCGGCGTCTGGCAGACCCGGCGGCGCTGGCCGCTCCTGGGTCTCCTGCTCGTTCTGCTCATGCTCGGCCACGATGCGAGCGCCCTGCCGTCGCAAAAGATACGGTATGTGAGACGTGCGAGCGCGGATAATGCACCTTGAACGCAATCGTCGGCAGGCGCATCAAGACACATCCTGCCGCAATCACTCGTACCAGTCGTTCTGTATACGCAAGAGCATGATCACCAACGTCGGGGGCTTGTGCGCGAGATGGCGACGGGAGCACGAGAGAAGCCTCACCCCCCGGTGCTCCCGTCATCGTTCTCGCGCTATGGCGTCGGGGTTGCGACCGGAGCTGGACCCCACAACGGGGCACCAGCCAGTGGGGTACCCATCGCCTCCACGGGTTCGACCGGAATGCGCACGCCCTCAGAGCTGGATCGTCCCGCATCCAGGACCGTGCCGTCGGCGGCTACGATCGTGTAGGTGCAGTCACAGGTCCACCGGTCGCCGGTGGCATCGACGACGTGCGGACCTCGGATCACCGCGTACCCTCCACCGCCGTCATCGAAGCGAGAGATCAGCGTCAGGGCTCCGGTCTGGGGATCGCTGGCCTCCCAGGATCCGGCCGACTCCGACGAGCCCAGCCCAATGAAGATGCCGTCGCTGGTGAACAGACCCAGCTCTGGCGGATCGGCCTGGGAGGCGAGGTCGGTATCAAACAGCCACGCGCCGACCAGGGGGTGCCCGGCCAGGTCCGTCGGTGACGCATCCTGGGCTGCGATCAGCAAAGGTGTGGAACTCACGGCGCTGCCGGCCATGATGGCCGCGATGGCAAAGACGAGAGTGGAACGACGCATGGTGGACTCCTTCATTCGCTCGTGATCCGTCTCCATGCCACCCTGGCGATGGATGACGGTGCTCTTCGTCCGGTATGGATGCTGCTCTGTAGTGCCGAGACACGGTTGAGGGCAGCAGCAGCACCCCGAAGTGTTGGGTGACGAGACCTCACGTCTCGTCGATTGGGTCCTGAGAGATGACCCGGCGCGGGTGTCAGGGCTCGAGTGGCTTGCGCGCCCAGGCCATGACCATCGGCAACATCATGAAGGGGACACCGGTGCGGACGACCTCGCCTCGGTACCGCTCAGCCAGCGTCTCGACCCCGAGTTCCTGTGCCGTCACGATCCCGTACTGTTCCATGAGTGGCAGCACGCTGCGCAGCGACTCAGCGAGCCACTCGTAGCCGGCCCACTCCGCATGACAGCCGAGGGGGGCATGGAGCTCCAAGCGGGGCTCGCCCAGTCCTGCGGCAGTGAAGGCGTGATACAACGGCTGGGCCATCGCCGTGTGGACCCCGGCCGCCTGAAACGCCTGCGTGGCCCACTCCCAGGTCTGACGAGACAGCTCGGAGGGGCCAGAGCGCACGTATCCGAGCACGGAGGTGAAGTCGGCCTCGGCGAAGGCCACCACCCCACCCGGCCGGACCCGGTCAACCACAGCCTGCAGCGTCGCGCTCACGTCGCCGGTGTACATCAGGACAAACCGACTCACGGCGGCATCGAACGCCTGCGCCAGGTCCGCACTTCGGCAATCCCCCTCGATGAAGCTCACGTTCTCTCGCTGCTCGTCTGCGGAGCGCCGTCGCGCCGTCGCCACCACCGCCGGGTTGGCGTCGATGCCGACGACCCGTCCGGTCGGACCCACGAGGTCGGCCACCGTCAAGGCAACGTCACCGGCTCCACTGCCCACGTCCAGGACCGTCATGCCCTGGCATACCCCGGCGTCGCGGAGGAACCGCTGCATGACATCGCCGTACAACGCGGACTGCAGCATGAGGCGTCGGGTCTCGGCCTCAGACCGACCGAGGACGTACGTCGGGTCCTCGGGGGCGGCACCATCGGTGCCAGCACGAGGAGAACCTGTCCCACGCTGGGAGTCGGTCACGAGGGAAGCGGCCATGAGGAGCTCCTTGTGGCAGTCGTACATGGATGATCGATCGATGTATCCGCCGCATCCTGGCCGCCCCGGTGTCGGCGAACGGGGCATCCTGGATGACCAGCGGTCGTGGTGTCGGCCGGGTTTGCGGACCCGCCCTAGTTCACTGCCAAGGCACTGGTAGCCGTGGCGGGGTCCGTTGCCTCATAGGGGCGCACTCGCTGCAGGAGCCGGCTGAACTGCGCCAAGACCGTGCCGATGTCGCGCTGGATCGTCTCCATGACGCGAACCTGGCCAGCGGGGCCAGGGATCGCGGCGTCGACGCGGCGCTGCCGGGCAACCTCGGCTTGCAGCTCTCGGTAGCGGAACTCCGCCATGCGGCACTCGGTGTCCGTGATCCCTGGAATCATTGATCTCCTCCTTCGTGCCATCGCCTGTGTGGATTGCCATCGCCCGTCTCGGGCATGGCGCTATCTTGCGCTTCCTCCCAGGCCAGCACATCGTGAGGATTGCGGAACCTGGATGGAACCGATTACGGAATTGGCCCTGAGACGATGCGTTGTGTCGCTCCGTAATCCGCAGTGATTACGGAGGTACTGTCGCGCTTAGACGAGGCCGCGGCGTACGGCAACGGCGGTGGCCTCGGCGCGCGTGTTGACACCGAACTTGGCAAAGAGGTTGGCCACGTGGGTCTGGACCGTGCGCGCCCCGATGAAGAGCGCCTCGCCGATCTCCCGGTCTGACCGCCCTTCGACCAGCAGGCGCAGCACGTCGAGTTCACGCGCCGTCAGCCGGACGCCACTGGCGTCGCCTGACACCGGTGGTGGCAGTGGCTCCACGGTGGAGGCCGCGATGGCGCGGGCCTCAGCAACTGCATCGGCCATCGGGAGGTGGCACCCCTCCTCCCAGGCGGCGGCGAACGCTTGCTCCGGGAGGCTGGCTCGCACCTCGGCGAGGATGCGCGCGGTGTGGGCCGCGTGGGCAAGCCGACCGAGGCGACTGGTCTGGCCTTCGGTCGCCACAGCGGCCAAGATGCGTGTTGCTCGCGTTGGCTGCTCCAGTGCTAAAGCGACACCAGCAAGTCCCGCCACCGCCCCCAAGACGTGCCGGCTGATGCCGATTTCTTGCGCCACGTCAAGGCTTTCCGTGAACAGGCGGGCAGTCAGGATCTGGTCCCCCTGCAACAGCGCGCCGAAGGCGCGTTCGCCAAGGACCAGTGCGATGCCAAACGGGGCGTCGACGTGACGAAAGAGCGCGAGGGCCTCATCGAGCAGGGGAATGGCGGCGTCCACGTCGCCGGTCATGAGGCGGCTGTCACCGAACTCGGCGAGCGCCAGGGCCTCCCACAAGGTCACTCCCGTTGTCTGCAGCACCGTCACCGCCTCTTCATAGGCCACTGCGGCTCTGGTCAGGTCATCAGAAAACGCCTGGACCATACCGAGGGCGTACAGGGCTCGGCCGAGGGCCAGTGCGTCGCCAAGCTCGCGGGCGAGGGCTACCCCTTCTTCGGCATAGGCGGCGGCTGCTGCCCCGTCGCTGAGGAAGGCAGTTGCCACGGTAACAGCGAGGAGGGCATCCACGCGAATGGCAGCGGGAGCGTCGGGGGCGGCACGCAGCGCTGGCTCCAGCCAGCCGCGAATCTCGGCGTGGTAGGGCGTCATGGGCCAGTAGCTAGCGCTTGCGAACAGCCGCAGCACGTTGACAGGTTCGTCCACTGTCTTGAACCAGGCGAGGGCAGCACGCAGGTTGTCGAGTTCGGTGGCCAAGCGGGCCAGCCATGCCGCCTGGGATCGACCCGTATGAAGATCGCCCCCGGCCACTGTCATGAGTGCCAGGCACCAGGATGCGTGACGTTGCCGAACGGCGGCCTCCTCGCCGCTTGCCGCCAACTGTTCCAGGGCGAACTCCCGCACCGTCTCCAGCATGGTGAAGCGCGGCTCCCCGTCTGGCCCCACCTCCTGCCGCAGCACGCTCTTGTCCACGAGTGAGGCCACGCCCTCCAACGGGTCGATCCCCGGTTCACTCACGACGGACTCCGCTGCCTCCAGGGTGAACCCGCCCAGGAAGACCGCCAGGTGCCGGAAGAGGGTCTGCTCCTCCGGACTGAGCAGGTCATGGCTCCAGGCGATGGCGGCGCGCATCGTCTGTTGGCGCTCCGGGTGATCGAGCCCCCCGCCGGTGAGCAGTGGCAGCCGGTGGTCGAGGCGAGCCAGCAGGGCCGCGGGTGGCAGCACCTTGACCCGAGCGGCCGCAAGCTCAATGGCGAGCGGCAGGCCATCCAGCCGCCGGCAGATCTCGGCGACGGCGACCGCATTCTCCGGAGTGAGCGCGAACGCGGGCTGGACCGCTTCCGCCCGGGCAACGAAGAGGCGGACCGCATCGGCCGTGGCGACATCCGTGACGCGCAGGTGCCGATCGCGCGCGGCGAGCCCGAGCGGAGCTAGCGGGACCTCCCGTTCCCCTGAGACCCGGAGGCGGACGCGGCTGGTGACCAGAATCGTGACGCCGGGACAGGCCTCGAGCAGGTCCGTCACGATGGGCGACGCCCGGACCACGTGCTCGAAGTTGTCGAGCACGAGCAGGAGTCGTGTGTTGCGCAGCACTGCCTGCAGACGCGCAGGAAGCGACTCGTCGCCCGCGTCGCGTACGCCGAGGGCCGTGATGATGGCCGAAGGCACCAGGGCGAGGTCGGTGACCGGGGCAAGTGGGACGAAGATGACCCCGTCGGGAAAGGCCTCGGCCGCTCCAGCCGCCACGGCGAGCGCCAGGCGCGTCTTCCCGACGCCGCCAGGTCCGGTCAGGGTGAGCAGCGGCACGTCCTCGCGTTGCAGCAGGTCGCGCACCACGGCCACCTCTCGCTCCCGGCCAATGAGCGGGGTGCGTGGGATCGGCAGCGCTCCGTGGATGGATATGGTCATCTCCTGGACCTTGATGGACAACGGCGAGAGAAGTGGACGCAATTCTACCGACACGGTGGGCGACGACGAACGCGGGTCAGCATGCGACAGACCGTCTCAGAAACGACCCAGCCTGTTGAAAAAGGGACTATGCCAGGGTATGGCGAACCGGCGGACATGCGGCAGTCACGGGGTCAGTGCTGGCAGGGGTGAGGGAGCCAGGAGTGCTACTCCGGCCGTCCCATGGGGGAA